>LNAP01004399.1_pt1 | contig 13036 bp, 9 predicted proteins | sample 602601 | NCBI WGS metagenome assembly LNAP01 (sample SAMN02440304, study PRJNA202911) | soil metagenome | biome: Subtropical and temperate rainforests or woodlands; isolation source: soil samples (1 kg each in a 20% v/v slurry with milli Q water) were... ...
CGATGTGGCACGGCCCTTCAGCATCGACTTGTCAGACGATGCCATTTCGTTGCGGATCACCGCTGGCGCGGACTGGCTTGAAAAAATCGACTCGTCCTGAACGCCGGGAAGCCTGCCAATGTCACGGTGCAGCTATCGCCGGGCTTGATCTGCGCTCAAGAACCGGTGCAGCGGCGCGACGCTGTGCGGCTGTGATCCAGGTACGCCGTTGATCGCAACAGGCGGCGATGTGGTGAAGGCGATGTTGGCGGCCGGGATCATGACGGCACCGCGAACCATGCGACACTGCCGTCCGGCATTGTCTTGCTGACGGCTTGGCCCTGTTTCTCGGCAAGGCGCAGCGAGCGCATCACTTCGCGCTTGTCACCGCATAGCTTGCACAACGCATCGACATCGATGCGCTTTAGTTCGGCTTGCGGACGGGGAGCGGCTTGTTTCGTTTTACTTGTCGGCATCAGCCAGCGCCTCAAGTTCGAGGAATAATTTGACGCCTTCGTCGCGCCACACGTAGCCGGGATGCGTATCGTTGTCGGGATCGACAACCATTTGCCAAGGCAGCAAGCCGAGTGCTTCGCATAGCGCGGCATCGCCGTAGTTCGCGATTGGCTTGGCGCGAACACGCTTGAAGATCGCGACGGCTTCAGGTGTGATGCGTGAGCGCGACGGGCGATTGATGGGCGTTCGGTTGGTTGCCATGGCGAAAGCGTTACCGGTTGCCCGTCCAACTGCCGGGCGGGCGGCCGGGCGGCTTGATGGTTTCGATGTTCAAACCTAATCGTTGCAAGTTGCGGCAGATGAAAGCGCGGCAAGCGATCTCATGTTTTAACGCCGGGTGTTCGCGAAGCCCGGTTTTCGTCAGGATCGTGCAGCCGTCGATGGCGATCTGTGCTGCCAGCTCTTCGGCGCGATCCGTGGCGGCGCAAACCTGCGCGAGGATCGAAAGCCCGCCGACATCGTCGATGCGATATTCGGCCAGCACCGAATCCCACAAGGTGCGGCCATGAGCGCGCAAGGTTGCTGGCGCTGCGCTGCCGGTGGCGGCGGTTGATACCAAGGAGAGCGGAGGTTTTTTCGTCATTGGTTTTTGCTCGCGAATGTAAATCTTGGTTTCGGCACAGCGAGCCCAAGGGGCGGTCGGTCGTAGGAGGGGGCCTGACTACTTTCCTATATCCCCCCCATCAACTTTGAGTTGTATATGGCGATCCGCTCGACCTTCTCTGCTGCGGTAGATCGTCCAAGCGGATCGCCGTCTTCAGCCGCCGCACCGCGCGTTGGAATGCGGCGGCCGAAACTTGAAATTGCCGTGGCGATCCGATGCCGACGATGTCAGAGCGCAAACACCGGATCGCCACGTCATCGCGCTGGAAAAAGGGACAAAAGCCAGCGCCACGTATTTCAAAAATCGCAGCGATCAGCGATGCGAATCGGGTGCCGTGCTTGGCTAGCATCGCTTCACGCGCCAGACCTGTGATGCGAGCACACATCACGAGTCCGAAACTACTCTTGCAGGCAATCGCACCTCGCATTCGTCCGCTACGTCCCGCAGCACATTGCTAAGCTCAATGCGTCGCTCCATCGGTAAGTATCTTGCGAGATGCATCAGCATGCCCAACATGCCCTCGCACGCCTTAAGAGTGCGCTGCTCGCTTTCCCCAACGATACTCATCGACAGGATCGCGCAACGATCAGCGAATGGCACTCGCCAGATATTCGCAGCAACCTCTTCTGCATCAAGCTGCATCTGATTTCTTTCGTAGTTCGGAAATCTCGCCGCGCTGAACGCCGCGCAAGATTGCCAGTTCGTCGCGCACCAGCCTGATCTCGTCGCGCAGCTCGCCGACGATCAAGGCCACTTCATCGGCGAGCGCCAGAATTGCACTATCGTGATCGATCATTGGCTGTTGCTTTGGCTGTGGCTGTATCAATCCATTCTGATTCGTCTTGAAAACCAGATCGATCCCTTTCGGCGTGCGTTCGAAATATTCGCCGCGCAGTTCGCGCTGATGTTTGCGCTCTGCAATGTCGGCTTGCGTCGCCTCGTTGCGCTGCTGTAGATCGTCGATCATCGTCTGACGTTGTTGCTTGTCCATACTGATCACCATGTCGCGCCAGTGACCCAAGCCACGCCTGAATCTGATCGACGCATCCAAGACGCTTCAAGAATGATACGGGCGGCCACCGTGTCGGTTTGCCATAGCGAGCGCGATGATGCGGCTACCGTGTTCGGCGATCCCGCCGTACCAATCGCCAGCGGATTCGCGTCTTCCATGTGCAACAGCGCTTCCTTGGCGAATTCGATGCGCGGCACTTCGTTCACGGCGGAAGCGATGCAGTTGGATGCCACCGCGATCAGATCGCCATCCGCAATGGCGCTTGATCCCATCACCGTATAGGGCACGCGATCAGGCCACGCGCGCAACGTGACGGCTTGCGTTGGACTGGCCACCAGCATGATCGGGGAATTGGCGGCGACGGTTGCGACAGCGGAGACAGCCGCTTTCACATCGGCGAGCATCGCAGACAACGGATCGGCACTGGCGGATGCTGGCAACGCGGCGATTCCATATCGGATGCCAGCGCTTTGAATAGTGGTGCCTGCCGCCGTCGATAACAGTGTCTCGTCAAGTTTGAGATGAAAGCTTTCGAAGAACACCGCGCGGATGATCGCTTCAATCGTCGGCGTTGAGCGATCAAACGTTTCGCGCGTCGCAACCACCAGCACCGCCAGCTTGTGCGGCACCATCACGGCCGATGCACTGACATCAAGTTGCTTGACCGGGATTGGTGAGCCCTGTGCAATCCAACCCGCGTTGCCAGCGCTCGCCGTCAGTGTTGGAATTTGAATGCCGTAGGCGGAATCAAACGTCACCTTCAGGCCGTTGTCGAAGATGCGCGCGCCTGCCGAGACGCCCGCCAGAATGCTGATGGAATCGGAGACGGCCGAGACCGCCAGCGGCTCGGCCGTGGCTGTCGTCGTCGGACTGGAAACGGCCTTGATGAAAATGCCGAGATCGCGATCCGACTGGAATATCCGCGCGGCCTCCGGCCCCATGAACGAAGCGCGGGCATGCCCGGACAGGAAGGCGGCGACGGCGCGATGCAGTAGCCGGGCGTTGCGGCGTTGGGTAGCGCCATAGTCCGGGCGCAGCGGAACGCGTGATGTCTGGTTCATGCCGGGCAAGATACGCGCCCGCAAAAACTCAAATCTCACGCGTGAGAAGCGCTTCCCGTAGCGTATCCATCAGCGCCTTTAGCACCACGGCCTTGTCACGGCGATCCCACTCGCCGAACCATCTCTGCTCGATCATGGCGTCGATCAGATCGCCGTCGAGCACGACATCTTCCAGCACCAACGCACCTTCGTTCTCGCGGGCCGTGGAGCGGCGATCCCGCAGCCGCCACTCCCGGCGCTTCCACCAGATCGGCGGCATGGTGAGCGGCTCTAAGGCCGTGGGAACGACGATCACGTGATCGGCCCGCCCGCTCAAGCGCGCGCGTGTTCCGCTTTGATCCGTCAAGTGGATTTGCAAAAGTCGCTGCGGCACAGGCACTTCCTCCCTTGTTCCGCTTGTTCCTCTTTTACTACAAGAAAATAATATTAAAGAAGCTATGGTGTGCGCCTATCCGTGTGATGTGTGCCGTGAGAGAGCGGAGCCCCGTCCCTGTGTGAAGTGAGGTTTGAAAGCGGAACAAGCGGAACAAGTGGCACAGCGTTGATTTTGTTGAGGAAACACCGGAACACCTACCGGATCAAAGCGGCACATTTCTCGGTTCCTCAGAACTTGGTCGGGATCGGCTTGGCTGGTTCCTGTTCCGGATCGTCCTGTTCTTCAGCCCGCCATTCGGTGATTTCCGGATCGCGCCACGGCCAGTCGGGAAACCGCTTCTCCCAATCCGCCCGGCACTTGCTCAATTCTGGGAACGTCCAACCGCGACGGCGCAAAACCTTTGTTTCATTTTCGCAGCCCATCTCACGCAGGTGACTGCCGAGCCGATGGTCACTGAAATGATGTTTTAGACGCGGCTCGATCAGTCGCGCCTGATCGTAAATGCCGAGCTGTCGGACATAGCGACTTTGCGTGCCATAGATCGTCTGGTATTCGATTTCGCGCTGGTATTCGTTGGAGGTAGCACGATGTGGCGCATAAGGCTCAGCGCCTGCGATGGTGCCGCTCTCCAGCAATTCGAGCCACCACGCATCCAGCGGCGACAAGCTATAATTGCGCTGCTCCAGCAGCCCTTCTGTCTTCGGCACAACTCTGATATTGAATTCCGTCAGATCGACTTCGTGCAGAAAATGGAAAAGCAGTGCTTGGTAACCGCCATCGTCAAGCTGGTTCTGAATCGCCTTGAAGAAGGCGTGATCTTGCGTGTGCTCCAGCGAGATCGTCGGAATGAAGAAGCGCCGCGCCGTACCACTGATCGGCAGAAAATGTTTTGCATTGCTGGTAATCGAGAGGTTAAGAAAACTGTCGGCACGATAGACGCCGCAGCCCTTCGGCTCGATGGTCAATTTGCTTTCGGTGATCAGCCCGAACAACGAATTGCGGTGCTCGGGATTGCCGACGAACAAAGCTTCATCCGCCGTCAACCGCAACAGCGTTTCGAGATGCGGATTGAATGCGCCGATGACGTGCTTCGGGTTGCCAACCTGCATCGCGTGAACGCCGAGCAAGTGCCCCATCACCCGCTCGTAAAATCCTTTGCCGACACCTTCATTGTCGGTGTGCAGTCCGACGGCGACTTCACTTCGAACCCGCTTTTGCAGAATGGTTGCTTCGCGCTTCCGCAGATAATCGAAATGCTCTTCATTGCCGCCGCAGATTACGTCGCGCATGAACGCCAGAAATTTATCGCAGCCAGCCGCGCCGCTTTTGCCTTCCGGCTTGATTGCAGTCACACCATAGCCGCGCCACAAGTTCATCTTGTTGCCAACCTGATCCTTGTCGTGCTGGGGCATGAACGCCATGCCGCCGTCATACTGGCGACGGTGGCGGCTTTCGATCCAGTACGTGCCCATCGGGATCACTTTAGGTTTGCCGGTCTCATCCTTGAATTCGTGCCGATATTTATTTTGCAGCGAGACGAAATCGGAGATCGTCTGCGTCATGACGACGGTTTCGCGTCCGGGGAATTCTTCCAACTCGCCAAACGTGACAACGCGCGTCTTGCCGCCAATCGGCAGAATGGCGTGACGCTTGTTTAAGCGGGTGAGATCGCTGTTGCCATCGGTCGAGTTCTCTTTCGGATCGGGCTTGGCAAATTTCTTGCGCGCGTAATCTATCTCTTTCTGAATTTCCGGATCATCGACACCACCGTCACTATACGGCGCGACGGCCAGCTTGATTTGAGTGTCGGACCATCCCTTGCCCACTGTGCTGGCGATAAACCCCAACACCATCGGCACGCGCCAGCCCTTACCGGGCGTGGCGCGGCTCTGCTTGAGTAGGTCGATCAATTCATCATCGCTTCGGCCGGGATTGCCGACACTGTTCGCATGATTCAAGAAATGATCGCTGTTGCCACCGGTCAGGGCGATCAAGTCATTTGAATTGTAAATCTGCGAAGTCTTGATCGACAACGTCACCAGCTCCGCGACATAGCCGCGTTCATCACGTTTCTTCGCCGTTGGATAATTGACGGTGCCCGCCAGCCGCATCACGCGGTCAGGATTTTGCACCGTGTCCGTTTCCAGCAGCTTCATCAGCGATGTGTTGATGGCGCGCAACGTCGCAACATCCGGATTGCCGTCCACTTTGAAATACAGATGCGCGCGGCATTCCGGCACAGTGCCAGTGGTGACGATCAATGCCGGTGAAAGGTTCTGTGCTTTCAGGATTGCATCGATCCGAGCATCATCGCCAGCGCCATCGAATTCAGCCCAAGCATAGGCCGATGTTAAAACGTTGTGCTCGTTCGCCCGGCCATCGCCCGGTTGCTTGCCGTGACGAACCGCCGGGCTGGTATAGACATTGAAGCCAGCGCGATTTTTAGCTTCGGCAAATTCGGCGGCTCGCTTCAGATCGAACGCCGAAAAGTTCTGCGCCTGATTGACTGCCCCGTCTCTGATGTCCGGATGGCCGTAGGCGATCTCGATCCACGCGTCAGGATAGGCGTGCACAAATCCCGGCGCGAACAGCGCGGAAAGGTGCGCGCTGATGTCGGCGATGTTTGGTGCTACCGATTGCGGTGCGGCGACTGGCGTGGTAGGAATTCCGTCGTCGCGTCCCGCGATGATCTCGGAATTCACCGCGCCCAGCGTGCCACCGCTGGCGCGGTTTTCCATTTTTGACATGTCGGCTCGCACTCCCGCTAGCGCACGATGGCGCTGAATTTCGACTGGGGTTGCGAGCGGGCGAAGCTCAAACGTCTCGCCGATGTTTATCGCGTCGCGTGCGACGCTGCCGGGCGGCAAGTCTGCCCCGGCCTCAGCCACGATTTTGCTGGTTTTGATCCGGGCGATCATCATTACAATGGCATGATGAAGCCGGGGCGGTCGGGCGATCTGTGATCGGGCTGCTTTTGCCGGGCTGGCATTGAACAGACAGGTTCAAAAAAGCCAGCGTTAGTCACTCGCGCAAGAAACCCTTACGGCATATAGATCGCCATAACAGGCGTTAGTCACGCTAACCTGTTGAAATCGCAGCATCGTTGCGTTCCAATCAGAACCGATCATGCGCTAGGCTTGCCGCTCCGGCGTTGTCACCACAAGACCGTCGAGTTCGTCGGTCACCTTGATCTGGCACGACAACCGTGAGTTCGGCCGCACGTCGAAGCCGAAATCCAGCATGTCCTCTTCCATCGGCGACGGCGCACCGACCTTTTCGCGCCAGGCCTCATCCACATAAACGTGGCACGTCGCACAGGCACAGGCCCCGCCGCATTCGGCTTCGATGCCCGGCACCGCATTGCGGATCGCGGCTTCCATCACGGTCGCACCGTTTTCGACGTCAATAATGCGGGTTTCGCCGGAATGGTCGACAAAGTGAATCTTGGCCATGATCGCTCGTGCTGCCGGGATGAGAGAGGTCCGGCAGTCCTATAACGGGTCGATCCGCTCCGCGCCAGCGGCCCGGACGAAAACCTTCGGCCTTGTCTTGCAGGCCCTTTTGGTGATGTAGGAGATCAGGATCGGCGAAGGATGGCGTCGATGGCCGTCCGCGCCTGCTCGATCGCCTCGTTGAGCTCGATCAGCGCCTCGGCCGGATCATTGCCCTTATAGAGAGCGGTTTCCAGCCCCTCGGCGGCCTCGGCTACTCCAAACGCGCCGATCGCACGCGCCGATCCCTTCAACGTGTGCACCAGCACGCCTGCATCCGGGGGTAGGCCCGCGAGCGAGCCGATCAGGTTCGCGGCCTGCGCCGAAAACATCGCCAGCACCTCACGCTCGAGGCCGGCATCGCCGAGCGTCATGCGCGCGAGATGTTCGAGATCGATCGGACCGTCATCAGGGACGAGTGGCGGTGATGACATCCATTGAACCCGTTCCAGGTGAAGCGGCATGGCGATAACCCGAATCTGACTGCGGCTGCGGCGTTTTCGTCAGCCAATCACGGAGTTGGTTAACGGAACGTTGCGGGCACTCGCCGTAACTCCGCCTTGTTTTCGGCGAAAAATTGCCTCAATCAGCCAGCGCAAACGGGAATTTTGAGGAACCGTAAGGCCTTACGGCGCCCCGCTGTTAACGATGATTAAGATTGTATTAACAGCAGCCATTTCATTCGCATCGCCTTGCCAATAGGATGTTTCCGGATGGTGGCGGAGAAGGCGACCGACGGCCGCGCTTTCGCTCCGCAGGGCATGGCACCGGTATCGAGCTTGCGAGGGGGTATTCGCAAGACTCTTTCGGATGCGAAAATTACAACGAGGGCACACTGGACATGGCGAACAATCCCAAAAAGGTCAAAGACCCGACCGAAGTCGCGCTTTCTGCCATTCAGGAAGCCTTGAACATCAGCGATGTGCCTGTCGACACCGGCCGGGGTCCGGTCCGCAGCGAAGTGACGCCGGCCGGCTCATCTGCGACGCCGGACTTTAACGAGAGCGCTTTCGACACTCGGCCGAGCGACGATCGGGCGATCTTCGAGCCGATCGAGGAGTCGCGCGCGAATCGCCGCGCCGCCAACGACGACCGCGAAACCATCGGGCAGATTCTGCAAGCGATTCAGAAGGGCCGTCCGGCCCGCAACGTCTACACGCTTGCCACGATCTTTACCGGGGTATGGCTTCTCGGCATCGGCCTCCTGACCATCAGCTTCCTTCCCTCGATCCAGGCCGCGATAGGCCAGGGCAGCGGCGGCATGCTGGCGCTGGCCGGCCTTGCGGCATTGTTCTTCGCGCCGGTGCTGTTGTTCTATTTCCTGGCGAGCCTGTCCTGGCGCGGCCAGGAATTGCGCATGATCGCGCAGTCGATGGCGCAGGTCGCCATCCGTTTCTCCGAACCTGAAGGCGCCGCCAGCGACTCGATGGTAACCGTAGGTCAGGCGATCCGCCGCGAAGTGGCCGCCATGGGCGACGGCGTCGAGCGCGCCATCGCGCGCGCCGGCGAACTGGAAACGCTGGTCGCCAACGAAGTCTCGGCGCTGGAGCGCGCCTATTCCGACAACGAAGTGCGTATCCGCGCTTTGCTGCAGGACATCGCCCATCAGCGCGACAATCTGGTCGGCCAGGCCGAACAGGTCCGCAGCGCCATCTCCGGCGTGCAGATCGACCTGCGGCACGATATCGCGCTGATCTCCGATGCGATCGCCTCCCGCGTCGACGAGGTTGCGAAAAGCATCACCGGCGCGCTGGAAGAGCGCGGCGCCCACATCACCAGCGCGCTCAGCAATGCCGGCGACAACATGATTCTCGCGCTCGGCGAGCGCGGCGGCGACCTGCTCGATCGTCTTGAGGAAGCCAGCGCCGAGACCACGCGCGCGGTGCTCGACGCCAGCGAGCGCCTCACCACCAGCCTCAACTTCAAGACCGGCCACGTGCACGACGAGTTCGTCGACCTCGCCGACCGCGTCCATGAGATGCTGAATGAGCGCATCGACCGCATCACTAGCGAATTCGAGCAGCGTTCCTCCACCATCGTCGATGGAATTTCCGACCGCACCGAACAGGTTCACGATTCCCTGAAGAACTCCAGCGACTCGCTGTTGCTGGAGCTTGAGCTGCGCAGCGGCGATCTCGTGAGCAAGATCGATGATGCCGGCAATCGCCTGGCGACCCAGATCCTCACCTCCGGCGACAAGGCCAGCGATGCGCTTGACGCGACCGTCAACTCGCTGGTGGCCAAGGTGGTCAGCCAGACCGAGACCGCGCACGACAGCCTCAGCCTGCAGATGAGCGCCTTCGATGAGCTGGTGAAGAACCAGGGCGGCGAGCTGGCCGAGAAATTCGCGCGCGACAGCGGCACGCTCGGCGCCCTGATCACGCGCCACATCTCGGAATTCGACCGCACCGTCAAAACCTTCGGCGGCGAAATCGTCGACCGCATGGGCCAGCGCACGCAGGATATCGCCGACAGCCTGAAGACCTATGTCGACACCTTCGATAACCGCGTGACCGTGAACGGCGGCCAGATCACGGCCTCGCTCGATCAGCGCCTGCTGCAATTCGAGACCACACTCGGAACCAGCGTCGCCAATCTCGATACGTCGCTCGATGGCAAGATCAGATCTTTCGATGAAACCGTCGACAGCCGGCTCAAATCGCTCGAACTGAACTTCGACAACCGGGCAAAGTCGGTGACCGAAACCATCGACGGCCGGCTCGGCGCGCTGTCGTCATCGCTGACCGATGGCGCCGTGCAGGCGATCCAGTCGATCGATTCGCGCCTGACCCAGCTCACCTCCTCGCTGACCGACGGCACCGCACAGGCGATCCACACCATCGACTCGCGCCTCACCCACCTCACGACGTCGCTGACATCGGGCGCCGCGCAGGCGATCGAGGCCGTCGACCAGCGCATCTCCAATGTCACCGAAACCATCGACGGCCGCAGCGCGCATCTGACCGACACCATCACGGCGCGGTTCCAGGAAATCCATCAGGGTCTCGAAGGCCGGGTCGGCGCGGTTGCGACCGACATCGACATGCGTGTCGCGCAGTTCGAAGACCTGCTGGGTTCGCGCATCGAAGCGGTCGCGGGCCGTATCGAGAGCAGCGGGCGGCAGGCCAGCGAGGGCCTGATGGCACGCGCCGAGGAACTGTCCGCCGGCATCACGTCGCATGTCGAGGATGCGGAGCGCTCGCTGACCAACCTCGTGGTCAACGCCAGCGAAACCATCCAGATCGGCGCGCGCACCGCGCAGCAGTCGCTGCTGTCGGTTTCTTCCGACGTCGGCGAGCAGTTGAGGCTGACCTCCGGGCAAGTCGAGACGCAATTGAAGTCGACTTTCGGAGAAGTCGAAACACAGTTGAAGCTGACTTCCGGGGAAGTCGAAACACGGTTGAAGCTGACCTCCGGCGAGGTCGAGACACAGTTGAGGTCGATCTCCGGCGAAGTCGAAGCGCAGCTCAAACTAACCTCGGGCGAGGTCGAGCGCGCGCTCACCACCGTCGGCAGCGGGGCGGCGAATTCGATCCTGACCAGCGCCCGCGACGCGCAGGCCCTGCTGGTGTCCGGCTCGACCGATGCCGCCAGCCAGATCAAAGCCCTGTCCACCGACATCGAACGCACCCTCTCCGCCGCCGGCACGGCAACCGCAAGCTCGATCTTGGCCGGTGCACGGGAAGCACAGACCACGCTGGTTGCGGCCTCCTCTGAGGCGGCGAGCCAGGTGAAGTCGCTCGCCATCGATGTCGAGCGTTCCCTGTCGATGGCCGGAGGCGCGACCGCCGAATCGATCATGGCGAGCGCCCGCGAGGCGCAGACTACGCTGGTTACCGCGTCCACGGACGCGGCGAGCCAGGTCAAGTCGCTCGCAGTCGATGTCGAACGCTCGTTGTCCATGGCCGGAAACGCGACCGCCGAGTCGATCATGGCCAGTGCGCGCGACGCACAGGGTATGCTGGTTGCGGTTTCGACCGAAGCGGCGAACCACGTCAGGTCACTGACAGCCGACGTCGAACGTTCGCTGTCCGTCGCCGGCACGTCGACCGCCGAAGCGATCACCGCGGGTGCGCGCGAAGCCCAGAGCACGCTGGTCAATGCTTCCACGGAAGCGGCAACCCAGGTCAAGTCGCTGGCCGCCGATGTCGAGCATTCACTGTCCATGGCCGGCGCATCGACTGTCGAGTCGATCACATCGGGCGCACGCCAGGTCCAGACCGCGCTCGCCAGCGCATCGTCGGATGCCGTCAACCATGTCAAGTCGCTGGCCATCGACGTCGAGCGCACCTTGACGGCGGTCGGGGCCAACACGGCTGCTGCCATCCTGAACAGCGCACGTGAGGCCCAGAGTTCGCTCGCGGCAACGTCGAGCGAAGCGGCCAGCCAAATCAAGGCGGTCTCCGCGGATGTCGAGCGGTCGCTCACTTCGGTCACAGCAACCACCACCGACAACATCCAGACCAGCGCGCTCAATGCGCAGAGCGCCCTGATCGCGGCATCCAACGAAGTCAGCTCGAAGGTCAAGACGACGTCGGCCGAAATCGAGCGCTCGGTGCTCGCCGCCAGCGGTTCGCTCGGTTCGACCATGACCGGCAAGACCGACGAGATCGTCACCTACGTCCAGCAACAGACCGATCGTCTCTCGCTGATGATCGACACCAAGCGCGGGACGCTTGTCGAGGCCATCGGCTCGAAGGCCACGCAACTCACGATCGATATCGACCGTGTCACATCGGACGCGCTGAAGTCGATCGAGACCCGCGGACAGGCGTTCTCGCAAACGATGGCGGCCAACGGCTCCGACGTCGCGCGGACGATCACGTCCGCGGGCGAATTGGCCACCGGAGCCGTGAGCAAGTCGCTGAAGGAACTGGAGCAGGCGTCGCGCGCGGCGATCGACCAGTCGCGCCAGGTATCGATTGCGGCGGTGACCGAGATGCAGGAAACCAGCAAGATCCTGCGTACCGACACGGTCGCGCTGTTCGAACGCTTGCGCGAAGGCAATATCCTGCTGCAGGAAGTGCTGACCGGCGCCCACGACAATCTCAACTCGCTGGAGCGCGCGCTGGTCACACGCGTGGCCGACTTCGTCACCGCCATGAACGATGTCACCTCGCGCAACGGCGTCGCCAGCAAGACGCTGGAAGATCAGTTGAACGCCTTCAACGCGAAGACCGGCAGGGCGCTGGAAGATCTCGGCCTGCTCTCGAGCCAGTTCGAAACCCACGGCCAGGCGCTGGTCGAGGCCGCGGCTTTGGTCGAGCAAAGCAACCGCAGCACCACCGCATCCGTCGCCGAACGCAAATCGGCGCTGGAATCGCTGGTCACCACGATCGATCTGCGCACCACCGATCTCGACCAGCGGCTATCCCGCTTCACCGGCCTGCTCGACGAATCGCTCGCGGCTGCAGAAGAGCGTGCCCGCGATATCGCGCGGGTGGTGGCGGAAACCGCAGGCGCCGGCTCTGCGGCGATCAGCCGGCAGTTCGAGGCGGTGCGCGTCACCGCCGAAGAGGAGCGCCGGCTGACCGCGGAAGCCATGAACGACATCTATCAGCAGGGCACGCAGGAAGCGGATGCGATGTTCAAGCAGTCCGCGGACAAGTTCGCGGCGATGGTCTCGAGCATGAAGCAGATGGCTTCGGAAATGCATCACGAGTTGGAGGCCACCCGCAGCGAGCTTCGCCGCGGCGTGCTGGAAATGCCTCAGGAGGCCGCCGAGAGCACCGCGCAGATGCGCAAGGTCATCGTCGACCAGATCGAGGCCTTGGCCGAGCTGAACCGGATCGTTGCGCGTCACGGCCGCGGCCTCGATGTCGTGAGCACGGGCCGCTCGAGTTCGCAGCGCGAGGAAGAGCCGATGCTGGCAACCGCCGGCGGCCGCGCCGAGACGCAATCACGTTCGGCCGCGCCGCCACCGTCGCCCCGGTGCTCGATTACGACCCCGCCGCGGGGCGAACCGCCACCACCCAGGCCGACAAGATCATCGCCTTC
>LNAP01011403.1_pt1 | contig 13036 bp, 12 predicted proteins | sample 602601 | NCBI WGS metagenome assembly LNAP01 (sample SAMN02440304, study PRJNA202911) | soil metagenome | biome: Subtropical and temperate rainforests or woodlands; isolation source: soil samples (1 kg each in a 20% v/v slurry with milli Q water) were... ...
TCAGAACGATCAGGGCAATGATGGCGATGGCGGCATACACCAGCAGCCAATAGCCGAAGGACAGGGTCATGCGGTACTCCTCGAAAGGGTCACGTCGAACGTTTTGTGAAACTCTTAAAACATTTCGAAGCGTGAAACTCAAACGAGGTGAAAGTAATTTTCGTGGAGGGGTAAGGGTTGTCGCGCAGAGGCATGCGAGGTCGGCGGATATGAAAATCGGGCAGGCGGATTTTCATCGCGCCTGCCCGATGTTACTCAGTCGTGACTCACCCGCGCACGCTTGAGCAACTTCTTGCAACGCTCGGACAAGTGCAGCACGCGCAGGTGCTTGCCGGCCTTGGCGTAGCGTTCGCGCAGGGTCTTGAGCGCCGCGATGGCTGAGTAATCGACGAAGCTCAGGTGACGGCAGTCGATCGTCACCACGGACGGGTCATTGGCCGGGTCGAACTGATTGAGAAAAGGCGTCGTCGAGGCGAAGAACAGCGTGCCATGCAGCAAGTAAAGCTTGCTGCCGTCAGCTTCGAGGTGACTGTCGGCATACAGTTCGCGAGCCTGCTGCCAGGCGAAGTTGAGCGCGGCAATGATGATCCCGCACAGCACGGCGGTGGCCAGATCGGTGAACACGGTAATGACCGTCACCGCGACGATCACCAGCACGTCATTCAACGGCACCTTGTTCGCGACCCGCAGCGAAGCCCAGGCGAAGGTTTGCTGCGACACCACGAACATCACCCCGACCAGTGCCGCCAGTGGGATGCGCTCGATCAAGGGTGATAAAAACAGGATGAACAGCAGAATCAGCACACCGGCCACCACGCCGGACAGCCGGCCACGACCTCCGGAACTGAGGTTGATCACGGTCTGGCCGATCATCGCGCAGCCACCCATGCCGCCAAACACACCGGACACCATGTTGGCCGCGCCCAGCGCCACGCACTCGCGATCCGGAAAGCCACGGCTTTCGGTGATTTCATCGGTGAGGTTCAGGGTCAGCAGGGTTTCCAGCAGACCGACCAGCGCCATCAGGATCGCGTAAGGCGCGATGATGCGCAGGGTGTCCAGCGTCCATGGAATGTCCGGCCAGGCAAACGTCGGCAAGCCGCCGGCGATGTGTGCCATGTCGCCGAGCGTGCGGGTCGGCAGGCCGAGCAGATAAACCGCCAGCCCCACGCCAAGAATCGCCACCAATGCCGGTGGCACCGCACGCGTCAGACGCGGCAGCAGATAGACAATCGCCATCGTCAGCGCCACCAGCCCCGTCATCACATACAACGGCGTGCCGCTGAGCCAGGCGTCACCGCTCTTGAAGTGTTCGAGTTGCGCCAACGCAATGATGATCGCCAGGCCGTTGACGAAGCCGAGCATCACCGGGTGCGGCACCATGCGTACCAGCTTGCCGAGTTTCAGCAACCCGAACGCCAGCATGATCAGGCCACCCAGCAACACCGTCGCGAGTAAATATTGCACACCGTGCTGCACCACCAACGCGACGATCACTACGGCCATCGAACCGGCCGCGCCCGACACCATGCCCGGCCGTCCGCCGAACAGCGCAGTCAGGGTGCAAATGATGAACGCTCCATAAAGCCCCATCAGCGGGTTGAGGTGGGCCACCAGCGCGAAGGCGATGCATTCGGGAAGCAGGGCAAATGAGGTGGTGAGCCCGGCCAGGAGATCGGCGCGCAGACGTTTTGCTTTCATGGGAACAGGACACAGCAGGGATAGAGGGGGCGGATGTTACGGAATTGAGTTCGACACGGCCAGTTGTCAGCGGCGAAAACGCAATCGTGGACAAGCCACGCACATAACTTGTATGGACCTGATTATTTTGGCCCGACACAAAAATACAGACTGTGAATAACTTTAAACTTTTGGCTCTCGCCATATCGATAGACTGCATTAATGACGCTTAAGTTTAGAGATCTAGCATGCGCGTACTTCTTGCGCAGCTGGATTCAAACTCGGCCAGCATCGGATACGCGCCAAACCACGCAACAGTGGCGGATAGCCACCAACCATCCTATCTTCAATCTGCAGATTCGCGGCCCGCCCCTCTGGCAAGGCAGCACTGCCAACGCAGAAAGGAGATATTTATGCAATTCACAACATGTGGACTCGGCTCTCTTGGAACCGCGCTATTTTTGTCGCTGGGAGGATGCGGATCGATAGTTGAAAGCTCACAAAATTCATCGGGCATAAGCGGCGTCGCATACATGCTACCCAAGGCTCTATTGCCTGTAGAACTAACAGAGAATTCTGGAAGCTTTGAACTCTCAGTCAACACACCAATTATAACAGGTGACCCGAAGCAACGCCTTATACTTAAACACACCGGAAACGCGTTTAGCAGCGACAACGTGAAAATAGAAATAGATGACAACACCAATCTGTTGAAATCTGTAAAAGTTGAATCCACAGACCAGAGTATTTCAACGCTGGTCAAGCTAGTTAGCGCCTTGAAACCAGAATCCGCAACAGTAGCAAGCGGCAAGAAAATTATTTATCGAGGTATGCTCGACCCAGAAAATGGCACTCAAGCTATAAATAACGAAATAAATTACGCTGCAACTACTTATTTGAATGCGAAAGCGGCCGAAGCTTGCAATAAAAATGAAGCCGAACAATGTAAACAGGCCATAAACTTAATTTCCACAGTTAAAAGAGGGGCGTTCAGAATAAACTTAAGCCCTCAAATACCACCGCAGACGACTGACTCAGCAACATCAACAACCACCCCAAACAAAGCGGATTGTTCACTCGGACTCTGCTACCGCGTAAACCAGCCATATATTTTGAGCCTTCAAGGTCCCGACGGGGTTTCTGATACAGTTATAGCCACGTTGCCCAACGGATCACCAACATACGTATTACCAGTTGAACGCTGGGCATTTGTCAAGAGCACACATGACATAAAACTTCAAGACGGAACTCTCCAATCAGTCGATACTAACCGACCAAGTTCGGCTTTAGAGGTCGCTTCGGCCCCCCTACAAATCACGAAAGCTATATTTGGAACCATTGGCGACCTCATTCAACTCAAAATCGACCTTAGTGGAAAAGAAAAAGCGTTAGCAGATGCCAAAGTAAAAGAAATCGAAGCGAAGTCGGCGCTAGACCAAGCACTAATTAATAAAAACTCAGGTAAAACGGAAGCAGCCCTTTTTGGGTTTAGCCCCGACAATAATTCCATCGCATCTATACGTATTGGCAACACAATCCGCGGAAATGCTTTACCAGGATCGAATGCACCTACGGATAATACACAACACCAAAATGGTAACAACAATCAAACACGGCCTTCCAACGATGGAACTTCTGACCAACAACAGGGACATTGAGGGCTCAAAAATGAACAAAGCTACGGCTAGACAGCGTCCTGACTTCATGATCCAGAGCAATAATGGTGGCCGTCTGGAAATGGTTCCTGGGTTTAACTCACCTCGAGTTCTCACACAAAGTTTCCGCAAACGTCAACTACCCAAACGGCTACGCCAAGATAACTTATTAGAAAGCTCTGACCTGGATTTTTTCATCCCTCAGTCATCAATTGGTAGAGATGATCGAGCGCAAATTACGGATACAACGACGACTCCTTGGCGATGCGTTTGCCAATTGGTTATTGAGGGACTGCATGACCAACAAGTACTTGGTACAGGGTGGATGGCTGGGCCCTCTACAGTAATCACAGCAGGTCATAATCTTCTGAGCAAAGACACACAAAAAAAGGCCACACGAGTCTACATTATTCCTGGGCGAGATGGTGACTACGCTCCTTATGGTTATTACGAGGCAGATGGTTTTGAAGTTCACCAGCAGTGGCAAAATGCATACAGCGAAGATCATGACTTAGGCGTGATTTGGCTTGACAAGCCCATTGGCAAAAAACTTGGCTGGTTTGGAGTTAGCACCTACGCTAACAACCAATTTGACAACTTAATTGTAAACACCTCCGGGTACCCTAGTGACAAACGCCTTGGAACTCAATGGTACAATGCAGGAAGAATTGACGAGATAAATAAAAACACTCTTTCCTATGGGTTAGACACTCAACCGGGTCAAAGTGGAAGCCCAATATTTCATTACGACACAAATAATCAACGATTAGTTGTAGCAGTACATGCTTACGGCTTTGGATCGAAAAATGTGGGCATTAGAATTAACAATGAAGTGTTTGACCTATTAAATCATTGGATTCGTTAATAGCCTCACCGTTAAGTGAAACTGCCCACACAAAAAAAGCGCGATCCGTACGATCGCGCTTTTATGCTTTTTTGTAAAACTGGAAGCAGAGAAAAAGGGACCAGCATGCCAGCGCGCAGGCATGCTGTGCTAAATGGTTTGCCCGATGCCACAAGCCCAGAGCGAACTCAAACCATCTCGTCCCGAATCCACTCAACCACAGACGTCCGCTGCGGCGCCCAACCCAGCAGTTCCCGCGCATGCTTGCCGCGCACACGGCTGTTGGAACCCAAACCATAGTTGGCCATTTCATAACCCCACTCGGCCTCGGCATCCTTCAGTGGCCAGTCTTGTGGCTCACCCAGCTTCAACGCTTCGGCAATCGCCGTGGTCATGTCGATGAACGACGCTTCACCGCTTTCAACGAAGTAGAACGTGCCCGGTACGTTTTTGGTCAGCGCCAGCAGGTACAGGGAAACAACGTCTTCGATGTGCACGTTGGACCAGATGTTCTGGCCCGTGCCGACATGACGAACCACGCCACTTTTGCGCGCCTGTTTCAGCAGGCGCGGCAGCTGCACGCTGTCACGCTTGACGCCCAGGCTGTGGCCGTAGATCAGGGTGTTGCAGATCACGGCCGAGTTCACGCCGTCTTTCGCTGCGGCGAGGATCAGGTTGTCGATGGCCACGCGTGCAGCCTTGTCGACGGTCGGCTCCGGCAAGCTGTCTTCGTCATAGATGACGTCGCTGGATTTACCGCCCGACGCATCGCCGACGATGCTCGAACCGCTGGTGTGCAGGAACACTTTGTTGGAACCGCGCAAGGCATTGAGCAACGCTTCCACCGCGCCGCGATGATCGCTGCTGGCGGCGTTGATCACGGCGTCGGCAGCGCGGGCCTGTTCACCCAGTAGTGCGCTGTCGTCAAGAGTGCCGATGACCGGGGTGATGCCTAAAGCGCGCAATTCATTGGCCTGTTCGGTGCTGCGCACCAGGCCGGTAACTGTGTGGCCAGCGCGGACCAGACCCGTGGCGATGGAGCCGCCGATAAAACCGGCAGCGCCGGTAACGAATACGTTCATGGAGAAACTCCCTGCGTGAATAAGTGATGCAACGAGTATCAAGTAGTCATCGCGGACGAAAAATCCCCGTTGACCCAATTCACTCTTGCGCAGGGATCACGAATCAGCCCTTGAAATCCGAGTTCGCGTAGACCGCCAATTTGCCCTGGATGAAGTCCAGGAAGCATTGAATCCGCAAGGCCAGTTGCGAGTTGCGGTAGTACACCGCGTTGATCGGTTGCCGATAGCCGCTGTTGAAATCCGCCAGCAGCACCTTCAGGCGCCCGGCGCGGATGTCGTCGATGGTCATGAAATGCGAGAGGCTGGCAATGCCCTGGCCCTCCAGCGCCAGGTGCCTGATCGTCTCGCCGCTGGACGCGCTGATCGACGCTTGAATCGGCCAGCGATCGCCATGCACATAACGCAACGGCCATTGGTTGAGCCCTTCGTTATTCGTAAAGCCCAGCAGCGCGTGCCCCGTCAGGTCCTCGACCACCATCGGAGTGCCATGTTGCTCAAGGTAGGCCGGGCTGGCGACGATGTGCAGCGGGCTGCAACCCAGCGAACGGGCGTGCAGGGTCGAGTCGGCCAGGGTGCCGATGCGGATGGCGATGTCGGTACTCTGTTCGAGCAGGTCGATGATCAGGTCGTTGCTGTTGAGCTCCAGCTGAATGTCCGGGTAGAGCCGGCGGAACTCATCGATGTACGGCACGATGGCGTGCAGCATGAACGGCGAGGCGGCGTTGATCCGCAGACGCCCGGACGGGGTTTGCTGGCGTGAGTTGAGGCGCTCTTCGAGTTCGTCCATCTGATCGAGAATCAGCTTGGCGTGCTCGAAGAAATACTTCCCTTCCTCGGTCAGGTCCATGCGTCGCGTGGTGCGGTTGATCAGTGTGGTGTCGAGCTTGGCCTCCAGCCGCGACAGCGTGCGACTGACCGCCGAAGGCGTTTGCCCGACCTGCTCGGCCGCAGCCGAAATCGAACCGCACTCAATCACGCAGACGAAAATCTGCAACTCATCGGATCTGGCTTTCACATGTGTCCCTTATCGATAGTCCGGCGCAAATTCACTGTGCAAAAGAAGCCTGATGTGGCGAGGGAGCTTGCTCCCGCTCGGCGGCGGCGCCGTCGTGAATCAGCCTGCTGGGTCCGCCTGATTCACCGCGTTCGCTGATTTGGGGTCCGCTTCGCGCACCAGCGAGAGCAAGCTCCCTCGCCACAAAAAAGCCCTCGTCACAGTTCAGTGCCTGCTACAGGTATCGATAGTAGCCGAGCCTTAAGCCTTGAGGCCAAACACCTCTTTCAAATGCTGTTCATAACGCGCCACGTCGGCTTCGATGTTCGGGCGCTTCATCACGTCAACGCACAGGAACGTTGGCAAACCGGTCATGCCGATGAACTCGTTGGCCTTGTGGAACGGGAAGTACACCGCGTCCACGCCCTTGGCTTCGAAGAAGTCGGTCGGGTCGTCGAAGGCTTGCTGCGGCGCGTTCCAGGTCAGATTGCTTGCCCTGCACCAGACCGCCGCTGCCGTACTTTTGCGAGGCGTCGGAACGGGTGCGACCGTCGCTGGCGTAGAGGCTGCCGTGGCCCTCGGTGAAAACTTCGTCGATGTACTTCTTCACCGTCCACGGCGCGCCCATCCACCAGCCGGGCATCTGATAAATGATCACGTCTGCCCAGAGGAATTTGGCGACTTCTTCGGCGACGTCGTAACCCTCGTCGATGAACGTGGCCTTCACGTCAACGCCGCCGCGATCCAGCACGCTCAACGCGGCTTCATGCAGGGTGGCGTTGTAGCGGCCGTCGGAGTGAGCAAACTTTTTGCCGCCATTGAGCAACAGGACTTTTTTCATGGGAAATCTCGGAAGGGTCAGAAATTGGATGGCGGCAGGTTAATGGCCCGCCTCGCGCGGAATAAGCCCTGAATTCACAAAACTAATTTGACCCATACGCACGAATCAACAGGCGATTGTTGCCATAAACTTGCGCCGATTCTGAACTTGAGGAGATTTTTGATGAGTGAAATGCAAGGCTTCATCCTGCACGCCAAGACCCGCCCGGAAAAATCCGACGCCTTCGAAGCGTTCTTCCGTGGCTATGTAGAAGCGAGCCGCGCCGAGCCCGGCTGCATCGAGTACCACATGCTGCGCGACAAACAGGACCCGACGCTGTTTATCTTCTTCGAGATCTGGCAATCCCAGGCCCACCTCGACGTGCACTCGAACCTGCCGCACATGAAGCAGTTCCTTGAGCAACGCGAGGAATACCTGGAGCGGGATTTCGAGATCCGCGCCATCGAGATGCTCAGCCCGTCGTCCGCTACCCGCTGACCAGCAAGTGGCCGCCAAGTACACCGAGGCCAATGAAAAACACGCGCTTGAACAAGGGGGCGCTGATCCGCTGCCGTAGCCACTGGCCCAGCAACATGCCCAGCACGGCCGGGATCAGTGCCAGCAATGACGCGCTCAGCTCGCCACTGCCCAACGCCCCACGCCACAACAGGCCAGCGGCGAGTGCGAGGGTCGACACCGTGAACGACAGGCCCAGCGCCTGCACCAGTTCATCCTTGCTCAAACCCAGTGCTTGCAGGTACGGCACCGCCGGAATCACGAAGACGCCGGTAGCCGAGGTGATGACGCCGGTCAGCACGCCGCACAGCGGCCCTGACCAGCGTTCGGCCTGGTTGCCGATGCGCAAGGTCGGCAGGAACAACCCGCTCAGCGCGTAGAGCAGCAACGCCGCGCCCAGGCCTCGCACCACCCAATGACCGCCGGCCATGCCGATCCACAACGTACCGGCGCCGGTACCGATGAAGATCGCCAGCAGCATCGGCCACAGCCGTTTGACCAGCCCACGCAAATGCCCGCCGAATGCCAGTTGCCAGACGTTGGTCAGGGTCGCGGGAATGATCAGCAACGCCGCAGCCTGCGACGGCGCCATAGCCAGACCGAGCAGCCCCATGGCGATGGTCGGCAGGCCGAGACCGATGACCCCCTTGATCATGCCGGCCAGCAGGAAGGTCGCAATGACCAGCAGGGAAAGGGCCAGGCCGAGGTTTTGATAAAACGCAGAGAGTGTATTCATGGGCTTATCCTGAGCCCGGAATGGCTGCGTGAAAATCTGCCATACACTGAGGGTGCCTCTTGTTTTTTCAGAGGCTTAAAATTCATTGCTTCCACTGACGCCATCGCGAGCAGGCTCGCTCCCACAGTTAAACGCGTCGTCCGGTCTGACGCGGACAAATGTGGGAGCGAGCCTGCTCGCGATGGCGTCCGTCCAGACAACACATATTCTGAGGTTGCTGTAATGCACTTCGACCTGACCGACCTGCGTCTCTACCTGAACATCCTCGACACCGGCAACATCACCGCCGGCGCCGCTCGCAGCCATTTATCCCTGGCGGCGGCAAGCGCACGAATCCGCGCCATGGAGTCATCGCTGGGAATCGATTTTCTCGAACGCGGTCGGCGCGGCGTCACCCCCACGCCCGCCGGAAAAGCCCTGGCGCAACACGCCCGACGCCTGTTGCAACAGGCCGAACGCATGCAGCAGGACCTGGCCGAATATGCCAACGGCGTCAAAGGCCAGGTGCGCTTGTTGTGCAACACCACAGCGATCACCGAGCACCTGCCGGAAGTGCTGGCAGACTTTCTGTGCCGTCATCCCAACCTCGACATTGACCTGCAAGAGCTGCCCAGCGCCCGTATCACTCACGCCCTGCGCCAGGGCGCTGCAGACCTTGGCATCGTCTCCGACGCCGTGGACACCCACGCCCTCGAGACCCTGCCCTTTCGCGATGATCCGCTGGTGCTGATCATGCCGCCCGACCATCCCCTGGCGAACGGCGCGACACCAAACTTCAGCGACACCCTGCATCACGATTACGTTGGCCTGAGCGCCAACAGTGCACTGGCGGTGTACCTCGAAGAACAGGCGCTGCACGCGGGGATGCGCCTGCAAATCCGCATCCGTGCGGAAGGTTTCGACGGTGTGATGCGCATGGTCGCTCGCGGCGCCGGGCTGGCGATTGTGCCGCTGGCAGCGATCCAGCGCCGGGCCGTCGATCAACCGCTCAAGAGCTTCGCCCTGAAGGAAGACTGGGCACAGCGCAAACTGTTGTTGTGCGCACGTTCATTCACTGGCCTGCCCGGTTATGCCAGAGCCTTGCTCGACGCGTTACGCGCGCCTTGAAAACCAGTGTTTGGCCCAACTGGCACCTGTATGACGAAGGCCGCGCAGAGTAATATCTGCCCCTTCAAATCAGGCCTGGCCACAACAACCAAAAAGGGAACCAGATGGCGGATGAAATCTTGCAACCGGCAACGCTCAAGCGGGGGTTGAAAAATCGACACATTCAACTGATCGCATTGGGCGGCGCCATTGGTACGGGGCTGTTCCTGGGCTCTGCCGGAGTGCTCAAGTCCGCCGGACCGTCGATGATCCTCGGCTACGCGATTGCCGGTTTCATTGCGTTCCTGATCATGCGCCAACTGGGCGAGATGATTGTTGAAGAACCGGTGGCAGGCTCTTTCAGCCACTTCGCTCACAATTACTGGGGCGGCTTTGCCGGTTTCCTGTCCGGCTGGAACTACTGGGTGCTGTATGTGCTGGTGGGCATGGCCGAGCTGACAGCCGTCGGCAAGTACGTGCAGTTCTGGTGGCCGGAGGTGCCGACCTGGGTCAGCGCGGCGGTATTCTTCGTGCTGGTCAACCTGATCAACACCTTGAACGTCAAAGTCTTCGGCGAGATGGAATTCTGGTTCGCGATCATCAAGGTCGTGGCCATCATCGGCATGATCCTCCTCGGCTGCTACATGCTGTTCAGCGGCACCGGCGGCCCGCAAGCATCGGTGAGCAACCTGTGGAGTCACGGCGGTTTCTTCCCCAACGGCACGACCGGTCTGCTGATGGCGATGGCGTTCATCATGTTCTCCTTCGGCGGCCTGGAACTGGTCGGCATCACCGCCGCTGAAGCCAGCGAGCCAAGAAAGGTCATTCCCAAGGCCATCAACCAGGTGGTGTATCGGGTGTTGATCTTCTACGTCGGCGCACTCACCGTGTTGTTGTCGCTGTATCCGTGGGACCAACTGCTACAAACACTGGGCGCTTCGGGCGACGCCTACAGCGGCAGTCCGTTCGTGCAGATTTTTGCCTTGATCGGCAGCGACACCGCCGCGCAAATCCTCAACTTCGTGGTACTCACCGCCGCGCTCTCGGTCTACAACAGCGGCGTCTACTGCAACAGCCGCATGCTCTATGGCCTGGCCGAACAAGGCGATGCACCCAAGGTGTTGATGAAGCTGAACAAGCAAGGCGTTCCGTTACTGGCGCTGGGCGTATCGGCGCTGATCACGATGTTGGCCGTGGTGGTCAACTACGTCGCTCCGCATGAAGCGCTTGAGATGCTGTTTGCCCTGGTGGTCGCCTCGCTGATGATCAACTGGGCGCTGATCAGCCTCACGCACCTGAAGTTTCGCAAGGCCATGGTTCAGCGCGGCATCGTGCCAGGCTTCAAGGCATTCTGGTCGCCCTACACCAATTACCTGTGCCTGGCGTTCATGGCCGTGATCATCTGCGTCATCTGGATGATTCCACCGGTGCGCGCCTCGGTGTACGCCATGCCGGTGTGGGTATTGGTCATCTACGGATGCTACCGGTTGCGCATGGCGCGGCATCGAAACCTGCCAGTGGCGCAATAAACACTGATAAAAAAACGCCCCGGCATTCGATGAATACCGGGGCGTTTTTTATGGGACGCGCTCATGAACGAGCGTTTCTGGACACCCCGATGTCGAGCACAGACAACTGATGCCGCAACAAGCCCTATACGGTGCGACTTCAGTTATCCCTCACGCTCGGAGTCATCATGTCCGCACCGATTACCGTTCTTCGCGACACCCATCCCCTGCCGGTCCTCGACGCCTGCAAATGGGAAAAACTCGAAGGCGACCCGCACACCGTCAACCTCAATGCCTACACCAGCGAAGACGGCAGCAAGATCATGGGCACCTGGATCTGCACGCCGGGCAAGTGGTATGTGGAATACGTGAAGTGGGAATACTGCGATTTCCGCGAGGGCACCCCGGAAGGAAAGGAGCCGATCCATCTGCGTGCCGGTGATATTTTCGTCATCGAGCCGGGCATGAAAGGCACGTGGGAAGTGGTTGAAACCGTGCGCAAGTATTTCGTGTTTGCCTGATGCAAAAAAACCGGGAGATCACCCGACGTGATTTCCCGGTAAATGTCGATGCGTACATGCAGTACCTGTGGCGAGGGAGCTTGCTCCCGCTCGGCGGCGAAGCCGTCGTACAGTCAGCCAATGCGCCCTAACCGATACACCGCATTAACCCCGAACGGGTCCGCTTCGCGAACCAGCGGGAGCAAGCTCCCTCACCACCAAAGCCCCTCACCAAAGCCCTTATTGGGGTTTGCGATAGCTGTTGATGATCGCCGAGAAGTCCTTGCCACCTTCCCCACGCTGACTCATCGCCTGATACAACTGCTGGGCCACCGCGCCGAGTACCACCGGTTGGTGCGCCTGACGTGCCGCTTCCGTGGCCAGCCCCAGATCCTTGAGCATCAGTTCGGCACCAAAACCACCGGTATAACCACGCGAGGCCGGCGCCGTTTCGACGATGCCCGGCCACGGGTTGTACATCTCGGAACTCCAGCAACGCCCCGTGGAACTGTTGATGATCCCGGCGAGCACCGTGGTGTCGATTCCGAGCGCATCACCCAGCGCCATGGCTTCGCTGACGCCGACCATGGAGATCGCCAGCAGCAGGTTGTTGCAGATCTTGGCGATTTGCCCGGTGCCGACTTCGCCGCAATGGACGATGTTGCGACCCATCTGCGCCAGCACCGGTTGCAGAGTGGCAAACAGTTCGGGGGTGGCGCCGACCATGAAGGTCAGCGTCCCGGCCGCTGCGCCGCCAGTGCCACCAGACACCGGCGCGTCGGCCATCGCCACGCCCTGTTTGGCTGCCGCAGCGGCCACATCACGCGCCGTCTGCGGATCGATGGTGCTGCAATCCACGGCCGGCACACCTTTGGCGATCCCCGCCAGCACGCCGTCTTCACCTAGCCACACACTGCGCACGTGCACAGCGGCGGGCAGCATGGTGATCACCAGTTCTGCACCTTGAGCGGCTTCACGGGCTGTCGCGCTGATGCTGCCGCCCAGTTGTTCCAGCTCGGCCAGAACGGTTTTGTTCAGGTCGACCAGCCGCAGCGAATGGCCGGCCTTGATCAGGTTGCGCGCCATCGGCGCGCCCATGTTGCCGAGACCGATAAAAGCGATTTTCATGTCCGGCTCCTTAACGCAAGTTGATGGTGGTGTTCACACCGTCGTTGACGCTGTCGTCATCGAACCAGCGACTGGTGACTGTCTTGGTCTGAGTGTAGAACTGCACCACTTGCTTGCCATACGGGCCGAGGTCGCCGAGTTTGGAACCGCGCGAACCGGTGAAGCTGAAGAACGGGACCGGCACCGGAATCGGGATGTTGATGCCGACCTGGCCGACATCGATTTCGCTCTGGAATTTGCGCGCCGCCGCACCGCTTTGGGTGAACAGGCCGGTGCCGTTACCGAACGGGTTGGCGTTGACCAGTGCGATGGCCTCGTCGAGCGTGTTGACCTCCAGCACCACCAGCACCGGGCCGAAAATTTCCTGGGTGTAGATCTGCATGTCGGTGGTCACGCCGGAGAACAGGGTCGGGCCGACAAAGTTGCCCTTCTCGAAGCCTGGAACGGTGACGTCGCGACCATCCAGCTCCAGCTTGGCGCCTTCCTT
>LNAP01014221.1_pt1 | contig 13034 bp, 11 predicted proteins | sample 602601 | NCBI WGS metagenome assembly LNAP01 (sample SAMN02440304, study PRJNA202911) | soil metagenome | biome: Subtropical and temperate rainforests or woodlands; isolation source: soil samples (1 kg each in a 20% v/v slurry with milli Q water) were... ...
TTCACGATGGCTGATCAGGTGTCTGGTTTTTTCGCTGAGCGGCACCACCAGGCAGACGAAATCAGCTTCGGCCAGCAGTTGATCCAGGCTGCGCATCTGCGCGCCGAGTTCTTGCTCCAGTTCGGTCTTGCGGCTGTTGCCGCTGTAGAGGATCGGCATGTTGAAGCCCAGCCGCCCGCGACGGGCGATGGCCGCACCGATGTTGCCCATGCCGACGATGCCCAGGGTCTTGCCGTGTACATCGCAGCCGAACAACGGCGCACCTACGGTGGCTTGCCACTGGCCAGCCTTGGTCCAGGCGTCCAGTTCGGCGACGCGGCGGGCGCTGCTCATCAGCAGGGCGAAGGCCAGGTCGGCGGTGCTTTCGGTGAGGACGTCGGGGGTGTTGGTAAGCATGATCCCGCGTTCGTTGAAGTAGGCGACGTCGTAGTTGTCGTAGCCGACCGAGACGCTGGAGACGACTTCCAGTTTGGCGGCGTTTTCCAACTGTGCGCGACCGAGTTTGCGACCGACGCCGATCAGGCCATGGGCGTGGGGCAGGGCTTCGTTGAACTGGGCGTTGATGTCGCCGTTTTTTGGGTTTGGCACGATAACGTCGAAGTCTTGTTGCAGGCGTTCGACCATTTCCGGGGTGACGCGGCTGAAGGCGAGGACGGTCTTTTTCATGGGAGGAGGGCTCTCGGGCGCAGGTGAATGCCAAGCACGCTAACATTCTTCCGAGCTTTTATGCGAGTGCCCGGATTGCCGGGTGTACGCCGCTGTGACGCGGAGCGTCACGGGATGCATTCCCACGCAGAGCGTGGGAACGATCGATCGGTTGGGCTGGAAATCAGTTCGCCACCCGAACCCCGCCCATGCTCCCGCTCAACTCATACGCCACCAATTCCGCCTGATGTGCCGCCAATATCTCCGGCAAGGAGCCGCGCAAATACTCGACCCACGTTTTAATCTTCGCGTCCAGATACTGCCGCGACGGGTAGATCGCATACAGATTCAATTCCTGCGACCGGTAGTTCGGCATCACCCGCACCAGCGTACCGTTGCGCAACCCTTCAATCGCGGCATACACCGGCAACACCCCAACCCCCATGCCGCTGATGATCGCCGTCTTCATCGCGTCGGCGGAGTTCACCAGAAACGGTGAGCTATTGATCGTCACCATTTCCTGGCCTTCGGGGCCGTCGAAGGTCCATTTCTCCAGCGGAATCACCGGGCTCACCAGACGCAGGCACGCGTGGTTCAGCAAATCGCTGGGCTTGTGCGCGCAGCCGTTGGCTTTTACATACGCGGGCGAGGCGCAAACGATGCTGTAGGTGATGCCCAAGCGCTGGGAGACGAAGCCCGAGTCCGGCAGTTCGCTGGCGAGCACGATGGACACGTCGTAGCCCTCGTCCAGCAGATCCGGCACGCGGTTGGCCATGGTCAGGTCGAAGGTCACGTCCGGGTGGGTTTTGCGATAGCGGGCGATGGCGTCGATCACGAAGTGCTGACCGATGCCGGTCATGGTATGCACCTTAAGCTGCCCGGCCGGGCGAGCGTGGGCGTCGCTGGCTTCGGCTTCGGCTTCTTCGACGTAGGCGAGGATCTGCTCGCAGCGCAACAGATAGCGCTTGCCGGCCTCGGTCAGGGCGATGCGGCGGGTGGTGCGGTTGAGCAGGCGGGTTTGCAGGTGGGCTTCCAGGTTGGAGACCGCGCGCGAAACGTTGGCCGTGGTGGTGTCGAGTTGCACGGCGGCGGCGGTGAAGCTGCCAGCCTCGGCCACGTAACTGAAGGCGCGCATGTTTTGCAAAGTGTCCATGGGGTGCTCTCGGAGGCGATGGCAAATTGTGACACGAAGTTTCAGGGTCTGAGACCCCGACTAACGGATTATCGCGTTAACGGTAACAAAGATTCACAGGATTCCCAGCTTATCGCCAACAAAGGCGACCCCTAGAATTGCCCACCTCAGGAACAACTCCCCCACCTCAGGAAATCGCAGCAGTGCCGCGTCGCATCAACAGAGCGCTTCAGACGCTCAGTGTTTTGGCTTTAACCCTGACAATCAGCGGCTGCATCGGTACCGGCGGTATTGCCCCACAGGGCGAGGCACTCGAGGCCAATTCATTGGCCACCGACGAAGCCATCCAGAACGCCGAACAGGACGCTCACTGGCCCACCGCGCAATGGTGGCAGGCCTATGGCGACCCGCAATTGAACCGCTGGATCGACCTTGCGCTGCAAGGCAGCCCGACCATGGCCATGGCGGCGGCGCGAGTGCGCCAGGCCAAATCCATGGCCGGGATCGCCGAGTCCGCCGAGTCGCTACAGATCAATGGCCAATCCACGCTCAAACGCCACAACTGGCCCACCGATCAGTTCTACGGGCCGGGCGAGTTGGCCAACACCACCACCTGGGACAACAACGCCGCGCTGGGCTTCAGCTACGCCCTCGATCTTTGGGGGCGCGAAAGCAACGCCACCGAGCGCGCCGTCGATATGGCTCACATGACGGCCGCCGAAGCACGGCTGGCGCAGCTCGAATTGCAGAACAACATCGTGCGCGCCTACATCGAGCTGTCGTTGCATTACGCGCAACGGGACATCGTCAAGGCGACCCTGAATCAGCAGCAGCAAATTCTCGACCTCGCGCAGAAGCGCCTGAGCGGTGGCATCGGCACCCATTTCGAAGTCAGTCAGGCTGAAACGCCGCTGCCGGAAACCCACCGCCAGATCGATGCACTGGACGAAGAAATCGCCCTGAGTCGCAACCAGCTCGCGGCCCTTGCCGGCAAAGGTCCGGGGGAGGGCGCGCAATTGCAGCGGCCAACGTTGTCGTTAGGCGCCGCGCTGAAACTGCCGTCGTCGTTGCCCGCGCAGTTGCTCGGTCAACGCCCGGACGTAGTCGCCAGTCGCTGGCAAGTGGCGGCCCAGGCACGGGGCATTGATGTCGCGCACGCTGGTTTCTACCCCAACGTCGACCTGGTCGGCAGCCTCGGCTACATGGCCACGGGCGGTGGAGCGCTGGAGTTTTTGACCGGCAAGAAGCTCAACTACAGCGTCGGCCCGGCGATCTCGTTGCCGATCTTCGACGGCGGCCGCTTGCGCTCGGAGCTGGGCGAAGCCTCGGCGGGTTACGACATCGCCGTGGCCCGGTACAACCAGACGCTGGTCAACGCGCTGAAAAACATCTCCGACCAGTTGATCCGCCGCGAATCCATGGACAAGCAGCAAACCTTCGCCGCCGAGTCGGTGGCCACGGCCCAGAAGACTTACGACATCGCGATGATCGCCTACCAGCGCGGGCTCACCGACTACCTCAACGTGCTCAACGCCCAGACGTTGTTGTTCAAACAGCAGCAGGTTCAGCAGCAGGTGCAGGCGGCGCGCCTCGGTGCTCATGCTGAGCTGGTGACGGCACTGGGCGGCGGATTGGGTGCGGGTGACGACGTGCCGAAAGACAGCCAGACCCAGGCGCCGAAAACCCCGGCCCTGCTTAAGAGCCTCTCGAATTGAACACAAAACCTGTGGGAGTGAGCCTGCTCGCGATAGCGGTGTGTCAGTCAATGATGATGTCGCCTGACACACCGCAATCGCGAGCAGGTCGAATCGTCGCACCGTCGCTCCCACTGGTGCCGCGCCCGGTCTTAATTTCAATGAGCAGGATTCCATGACTCCCTTGCCCGCACCTTTGCGCTGGCTGTATTCCCTTGAATGGCGCCGGGGTTTTTTCGACTGGGCGCGCAGTGATGGCGTGACCTGGGTCTATATTTTCAAGGTGCTGTTCGCCGCGTTTCTGACGCTGTGGCTGGCCATGCGCCTGGAGTTGCCGCAACCGCGCACGGCGATGATTACCGTGTTCATCGTCATGCAGCCGCAAAGCGGTCACGTGTTGGCCAAGAGTTTCTATCGTTGGCCGGCTCGGCGGTGATGGTCGCGCTGATTGCCTTGTTTGCGCAGAACACCGAGTTGTTCCTCGGTTCGCTGGCGATCTGGGTCGGCATCTGTTCGGCGGGCGCGGCGCGCTATCGCAACTTCCGCGCCTATGGTTTTGTGCTCGCCGGGTACACCGCCGCGATGGTCGGTTTGCCCGCATTGGCGCACCCGGACGGCGCGTTCATGGCCGCCGTCTGGCGGGTGCTGGAAATCTCCCTGGGAATTATCTGCTCCACGCTGGTCAGCGCCGCGATCCTGCCGCAATCCGCCAGTGCCGCCATGCGCAACGCCTTGTATCAGCGCTTCGGGGTGTTCGCGCTATTCGTCACGGATGGCTTGCGCGGTCGCAGTAAACGGGAAGCTTTCGAGGCGAGCAACGTGCGCTTCATCGCCGAGGCCGTGGGGCTGGAAGGGTTGCGCAGCGTCACCGTGTTCGAAGACCCGCACATGCGTCGGCGCAACGGTCGGCTCAGCCGCTTGAACAGCGAGTTCATGGGTGTCACCACGCGCTTCAATGCCTTGCACCAGTTGCTCGAACGCCTGCGCAGCAGTGAGGCGGATCACGTGGTGACGGCGATCAAGCCGGGTTTGCAGGACCTCGCCGAACTGCTCGATGGCTTCAGCGGCCGTGCCCTGACCGACGCCGATGCGAGCCGTCTGGTCATCGCGCTGACCGCCTATAAAGAAGGTCTGCCGGCGCGGGTTCGCAGCTTGCGAGCGGTTTTTCAGGAGAGCGCCCCGAGCGACGCCGAGCAGCTGGATTTTCATACCGCGTATGAACTGCTCTATCGCTTCGTCGACGATTTGCACAGTTATGCACAGACCCACGCGTCGCTGGCGCGCGAGCAATGGGATGAGCCGTTCACTCCGCAAACCAACTGGATGGCGTCGGCCGCCTCGGGGATTCGCGCGGCATTCATTCTGGTGGTTCTGGGCAGCTATTGGGTCGCCACCGCGTGGCCGAGCGGGGCGACGATGACCCTGATCGCCGCCGCGACCGTGGGCCTTTCGGCGGCGACGCCGAACCCAAAACGCATGGCCTTTCAGATGGCTTGCGGGACGTTCCTTGGGGCATTGATCGGTTTCGTCGAGATGTTTTTCATCTTCCCGTGGATCGACGGTTTTCCATTGCTCTGCGTGATGCTCGCGCCGGTGATCGTGCTCGGTTCGTTTCTCACTTCGCGGCCGCAATACGCCGGTGTCGGTCTCGGTTTGCTGATCTTCTTCAGCACCGGTTCGGTGCCGGACAACCTCACTGTTTACAACCCTTACGCCTTTATCAACGACTACATCGCCATGGTGCTCGGTATGCTGGTGTGCGCGGCGGCCGGGGCGATCATTCTGCCGCCCAACAGCCGCTGGTTGTGGCGTCGGCTGGAGCAGGATTTACGCGGGCAAGTGGTGTACGCCATCAGCGGCAAACTCAAGGGGCTGGCGTCGAGTTTCGAAAGCCGCACCCGCGACCTGCTGCATCAGGCCTACGGTCTCGCCACAGGGCAGCCGCAGGTGCAACGGGACTTGCTGCGCTGGATGTTCGTGGTGCAGGAAGTCGGCCACGCGATTATCGAGTTGCGCAAGGAACAGGCAATCCTGCCGGTGCATCCGGCCTATGCCGAATCGCAGCCGTGGCGTCAGGCGATCCGGGTGATGGGGCGCTCGCTGGTGCGGCTGTTTCTGCAACCGAGCCAGAGCAATCTGGAGCGTGGATTGATCGCCGTCGATCATGCGATCAGCCGCGTGCAAGCCACCGACGAACCTTTCGCGCCGCACTTCGACACCTCGGCCCTGCGTCGGGTGAAGAGCTATTTGCACTTCATCCGCACTTCGTTGCTGGACCCGCAATCACCGCTCGCCGCTTATGCCAAAGGACTTGAACATGCCTCGTGAAATTGCCTTCCACGGCGTGTACATGCCGACCATGACCCTGATGTTTTTCATCGCGGCAGCGCTGGCCTGGGCATTCGACCGGTTCCTGTCCGGGTTTGATCTGTACCGCTTCTTCTGGCACCCGGCGCTGCTGCGCCTGAGCCTGTTTACCTGTCTGTTCGGCGCCCTGGCGCTGACTGTTTACCGTTGAGGCCCTGATGAAAAAGCTTTTCAGCCTGCTCGCCACTTTATTGGTGCTGGCCCTTGCGATGTGGATCGGCCGGACCCTGTGGGTGCATTACATGGACACGCCATGGACCCGCGACGGCCGGGTGCGCGCCGACATCATCAACGTCGCCGCTGACGTCACCGGGGAAGTGGTGGACGTGCCGGTACGCGACAACCAACAGGTGAAGAAGGGCGATTTGCTGATGCGGATCGACCCCGAGCACTACCGCATCGCGGTCAAGCAGGCGCAGGCGCTGGTGGCCTCGCGCAAGTCGACCTGGGAAATGCGCAAGGTCAACGCTCACCGCCGCGCCGACATGGACAACCTGGTGATCTCCAGGGAAAACCGCGACGACGCCAGCAACATCGCCGACTCGGCCCTGGCCGATTACCAGCATGCTCAGGCACAGCTCGAAGCCGCCGAACTCAACCTCAAACGCACCGAGGTCCGCGCAGCGGTGGACGGTTATGTGACCAACCTCAATGTGCATCGCGGCGACTACGCGCGCATCGGCGAAGCGAAAATGGCCGTGGTCGACATGAACTCGTTCTGGGTCTACGGCTTCTTCGAAGAAACCAAATTGCCCCACGTGCGGGTCGGCGATAAAGCCGACATGCAACTGATGAGCGGGGAAGTGTTGAAGGGGCATGTGGAAAGCATTTCTCGCGGTATCTACGACCGTGATAACCCGGAAAGTCGCGAGCTGATTGCCGATGTGAACCCGACCTTTAACTGGGTGCGTCTGGCGCAACGGGTGCCGGTGCGGATTCACATAGATGAAGTGCCGGAGGGGGTGCTGTTGGCGGCGGGGATTACTTGCACCGTTGTAGTTAACTGACTGTAAGACCGAGTCGCCTTCATCGCGAGCAGGCTCACTCCCACATTGACCGAGTTCGAATGCAGATTTTGTGAACGACGCCACCCCTTGTGGGAGTGAGCCTGCTCGCGATGAAGGCGACTCGGTCCCACTGACAGATAGCGGCAGTTCAGCCCTTGCAAAACGTCTCATGCAAATGCCGCCAAACCACCTTGCCATCCGCCTGTTTCTCAAACACCACCGTCGACCGCCGGTCAGAATGCAGACCGGTTGCATCCGTCTGCTGCTCGCGATAACTCACCGTTGCACCACCGTCGTACAGCGCGATGCCACGCAACTCGCTGAGCTCGATTCTGAACCCGAGCTTCTTGCCGCCCGCCATCAAGAACAATTCGCTCAACGCGTCGAAATCCAGCACCCGGCCCAACGGCGAGACCATGGAAAACTGCGGCGAAAAACGCATCAGCAATTGTTCAAGCGCCGGCTCGTCCTGTTCCTCGGCCAGCCATTGCTCGATGGCGACGTGGGCCTGGATCACTTCGTCGAAGTATTCGGTGTAGTCGGTCATGGACATGTTTCCTGAAATTTTCTGCGTGGGTTCTGACGCCATCGCGAGCAGGCTCGCTCCCACAGGGTTCTGCTGCGTGGCATAAATTGTATTCACACCAAAGATCCCGGTGGGAGCGAGCCTGCTCGCGATGGCGTCGACTCGGTCTCAGAGTTGCCCGCGCAACCCGAACCGCTTCATCAACCCCGCCTCCAGCAGCCCTTTAGGCAACAACCCCGCCAGCAACGGTAACGCCCGACTGCCATTGCCCAGACGAATCAGGCGCGGCGGTTTGCTGTGCTGCACGGCCTTGAGCAAACCGGCGGCAAATTCACTGGCCGGGGTCGGGTTGTCCTGGGAGGCCTTGGCCCGTGCGCGAATGCCGTCACGCAGCGGAAACCACGGTGATTGTTCGGTAATCAGTTGCTCCGCCTCATGGCCGGCATTCGTGGCAAAACTCGAGGCGATGGCGCCCGGCTGAACTTCCATGACCCGCACGCCAAACGGCGCCAGTTCCATGCGCAAGGCATCGGTCAAGGCGTGCACTGCCGCTTTCGAGGCGCAGTAGGCACCGGCAAATGGCGTGACCAAAACCCCGGACACGCTGCCGATGTTCACCACCAGGCCCTTGGCGCGACGCAGCACCGGGAACAGGGCGCGGGTGACGCCGACGATGGCGAACACATTGGTTTCGAATTGCCGCTGCATGGCCGGCACACCGCCGTCGAGCAACGGCCCCATGGCGCCGTAACCGGCATTGTTGATCAGCACATCGAGGCCGCCATGTTGCTGGTTGATGCGCTCGCTCAAGTGTTCGAGTGCAGCGCCGTCGTTGACGTCCAGTTGCACGGCGGTAAAACCGGCAGCGGCCAGCGCCGCCACGTCTTCAGCCTTACGAGCACTGGCCCAGACGTCGTATCCGGCATTTTTGAAAACATCAGCGAGGGCGCGGCCAATGCCGCTGGAACAACCGGTAATCAACGCAACGGGCATGGCGCGGTCCTTGTGCAAAGAGAAAGAGAATTAGTCGGAGAAACTACCCTGCAAACGCTCGGCGCGAAACTCCAGTGTTTGCGGGCGATAGCCAGGGCGCAGCGGCGGCAGCGGCAAACAGTCTTCCCAGTTCGCGCCGGCCTGCAATTCGCCGGGGCCGCGATAGCGCGGGGCGGCGTATTGATTGTCGGCCAGGTTGACCGTGTCGCCCGGCGCATACGCGGCGACGCGCCAGCGTAACTCGGTCAGCGGCACGTCGTTGCCGTTGTTCATTGTCAGATGCAACGGCCGGTCCGCCGGGCAGCGTTCGGGTGCGTAGGCGATACGCAACTCCAGGCGCGCCAGTTGCTTGACCTCGCGGTTGTCCATCCAGATCACCCACATTGCCACCACACCCAATCCGATGGCTGCCGCCACAGAGACCGGCAACGCCTTGGTCGGGTAGCGCAGCAACAAAATCAGCCAGGTGATAACCAGCAGGACGCCGATGAACATGTTTGAACGCTCCTTGAACTCATGACCACCATCCTACCGAAGGGCTGAAGGAATGGACATTCGCCGATCAAGGTCCGTTGCCGTTGGTCGGCACTGTAATTTCTGACAGTAGCCTGGCCTGCCCACGAACGGTTAGATGACTGCTGGCAAACAGGGACGCGACCGGCATGCAGGCCTCGACGATGGGAATGCACCACCAAACACCCGGATTGTCCGTTGTCGACCCGCGTGGTCTGCCGATCCGTTCGGTTGATTATTGGCGTGAGGTCGAAGGTGATCCCACGCAGGCACGCATCAATCGCACCTTTTACGATGCCGCAGGACGTGCGGTTGAACAGTGGGATCCACGGCTTTGGGCGCTGCCAATAGAAGAGCCGCTGAGGCGCGCCAACCTCACGACGGTGTTTTCGCTGGCGGGTAACGCGCTGTTCACTGACAGCGTCGATGCCGGTTGGCAGCTCAACCTGCCAGGTCTGGGCAATGAAGTGTTGCAGGGGTGGGACAGCCGAGGTACGCGCCGTGAGGTTGAGTACGATGACTTGCTTCGTCCATTAGTGGTGTTCGAACAAGGCACGACTGAGCCGCGAAGGGCTGTTGAGCGCATGACTTATGGCGGTCCCGATCATGGCGCCCGGAATCAATGCGGACAGTTGATCCGTCATGACGACCCCGCCGGGACGGTGCTGTTCGAGGCGTTTTCAATCACCGGCAAATGCGTGAAGCAAGTCCGTCACTTCACCCTGGCCCCTGTTGCACCTGATTGGCCGGAGCTGGAAGCCGATCGCCAGCGGCTGCTTGAGCCGGGGGACGGTGCCGTTTCGACGTGGAGCTTCGGTCCGCTGAAGGATGTGCTGGAACAGGTCGATGCCAAGGGCAACCGCCAGGTCTTCAGCCTGACCCTTGACGGTCGCTTGCGTGAGACGCGTCTGCAACTTCAAGGGCTGACTACCTGGCAAACGCTGGTCAAAGAAATTCAGTACAACGCCGAGGGGCAGGTGACGCACGAAACTGCCGGCAACCATGTACAAACAACCCTTCTTTATAGCGCGGAAGATGGCCTGTTGAGGGAGCGTCGGGCACAGGACGCGAGTGCCCGGTGGTTGCAGCACTTGATCTATGACTATGACCGGACAGGCAATGTCCTGAGCATCGAGGACAAGGCACTGCCGGTGCGTTACTTCGCCAACCAGCGCATCGAGCCCATCAGTCGCTTTAGCTACGACAGCCTTTACCAATTGATCGAGGCTTCTGGCTGGGAGGCGGGCGGCCCCAACCAGGGACCGGAATCCGTGGGGCAGGCCGATCCAGCGGCGGTCAGCAACTACCGCCAGACCTACAGTTACGACGAAAGCGGCAACCTGCTGAAGCTGACGCACGTCGGGGCGCAAAATCCGGGGCGTGAATTGAAGGCGGCGCGGTACAGCAACCGCTGTTTGCCCTGGCGCAACCCACCGAAGAGGAAATCGCTGCTGCGTTCGATGCCAAGGGCAATTGTCTGGAGCTGGATCAGGGACGGTTCTTGAGGTGGGACCTGCGTAACCAGTTGCAGTCGATCAGCCCAGTGGAGCGCGACTCGGGGCTCAATGATCAAGAGTCCTATGTCTACGATGGCGGTGGTCAGCGCGTGCGCAAAATCCGCTCGTTACAAACCAATATCCGAACCGTGGTGGCTGAAGTGCGTTATTTACCTGGGGTGGAAATTCGCGCCGACAGCGGCACCGGAAAGGTACTAGAGGTCATCACCGCGCAGGCCGGGCTCAACAGTGTTCGGGTATTGCATTGGGAAACCGATCCGCCGTCCGGCGTGAGCAACGATCAGTACCGTTACAGCCTGGTGGATCATCTGAACTCCTGCACGCTGGAACTCGCCGATGATGCGCGAGTCATCAGCCAGGAAACTTATCATCCGTTTGGTACAACAGCCTGGTCTGCCGGCCCGAACGACACCGATGGGGATTACAAAACCATTCGCTATTCGGGCAAGGAACGGGATGCGACGGGGCTTTATTACTATGGATTTCGGTACTACATACCCTGGTTGCAGCGTTGGCTGAATCCGGATCCTGCCGGGGCAATCGATGGGCTCAATCTGTATCGGATGGCCCTGAACAACCCGGTTACCTTTATTGATGATGATGGAGCCATCACGCGACAAAAGCTGGCCAACGGATTGTGGGAGCCGGTCATTGCAGCGGGCGCTGCGCGCGATATTCCGGGCGCGCGACATATCGATAGCGGCAAACCAAAATTGAGTGTGCCGGCGACCGGTAAACCGACCAACATTCATAACGCTCTGGGGATAGGCGAGTTTAGCCGGGTGGAGGTTAGCACCAAGTTCCTGGACCCGGTCCCCGGTCGCTATTCGGGCACTACTGTTTCAGGGGTGAACAAAAAAAGTGGCGGGAGCGAGTTTATCTTCACAATGGATAAACTCACTTATTCAGGAGAGAGCAAAGGGGCGTTCAATGCATTAAGAATCGTCGATATTCCGAAAGGCGAGATACCTGACAAAGACAATGCGGTATCAGGTTTCTGGGCTCCTCAGGGCGGTTATGTTGATATACCTCTAAAACCCACGGGAACCGATCCTGATCATGTGTTCACGCCAGGTTTTAGTGGTTGTTCCCTGACGGTGGATCAACTAAACGACAACGTGCTTCGCGTTCGACACGTGGAGGGTTCGAAGGAGAACGCGCAATACAATGAACTTTCTTCTGGGGAGCATGGGATGGGGCTCAGCGCGGCGATGGAGTTTCAGGACTACGGATATGCCTCGAACGAGCAAGGCCAACAGGAACAGGTCACAACCGGCTTCGCCTTTATGAAATACGATCGAAAACAACAGGTCTGGAATATTCACTATCAGACTATTCAAGGGGCGAGCAGTATCGAACGCTACGCGCCGGGCAAAACAGGTTTGTTCAGTCGCTCGAACGCTGCTGTTTCCGTTTATTCACAGACGAAGATCAGAAAGACCATGGCCAAGCAGGTGGTTACGGCGAATAAACGGGTCAATGGATAAAAAAAAGCCCCCACCCAACCCGCTGCGGATAGGGAAAACGCAGCGGGCTGGACGAGGGCTTCTTGTTTTGCTGAACGCTTACTGCGCGATGGTTTTCACCGACACGCTGGAGCGACCGTAGATATCTTCAAACCGCTCGATATCGTCTTCGCCCAGGTAGCTGCCCGATTGCACTTCGATGATTTCCAGCGAGATCTTGCCCGGATTGCGCAAGCGGTGGACCGAGGCGATCGGGATGTAGGTCGACTGGTTTTCAGTGAGCAGGAACACGTTTTCGTCGCAGGTCACTTCAGCAGTGCCGCTGACCACGATCCAGTGTTCGGCGCGATGGTGATGCATTTGCAGCGACAGGCACGCGCCCGGCTTGACCGAGATGCGCTTGACCTGGAAGCGACCGCCCATGTCCACCGAGTCGTAGGAACCCCACGGACGATAGACTTCACAATGGTTCTGGGTTTCGCTGCGGCCCAGTTCGTTGAGGGTGTTGACCATCTGTTTCACGCCTTGGACCTTGTCCTTGTGGGCGATCATCATGGCGTCCTTGGTTTCGACGACCACGATGTTTTCCAGGCAGTTTGCCGTTGCCGTGGATCATGCAGTTTTTGCTGTCCTGGATGATCACATCGCCTTTGGTGACGTTGCCGTTGGCGTCTTTTTTGTTCACTTCCCACAGCGACGACCAGCAGCCGACATCGCTCCAGCCCGCGGTCAGCGGTACAACGCAGGCGCGCTGGGTTTTTTCCATCACCGAGTAGTCGATGGAATTGTCCGGGCAGCAAGCGAAGGTGGCGGCGTCGAGGTCGACGGTGTCGGCATCTTGTACGCTGCGTTCCAGGGTCAGCACGCAGGTGTCGTAGATGTCCGGATCGTGCTTTTTCAGCTCTTCGAGGAAACGGCTGGCGCGGAACAGGAACATGCCGCTGTTCCAGAAGTAACCGCCGGATTCGACGAACTCGGTGGCGCGCTTCACGTCCGGTTTTTCGACGAAGTGCGAAACGCGGCTGACGCCTTCTGGCAGCAGCGAATCATTGGTCGACTTGATGTAGCCATAGCCGGTTTCCGGTTTGGTGGCCGGGACGCCGAACAGCACCATTTCGCCGTTTTCGGCAGCGACGGTGGCCAGGGCCAGCGCGCGTTGCAGGGCTTTCTGGTC
>LNAP01004400.1_pt1 | contig 13033 bp, 22 predicted proteins | sample 602601 | NCBI WGS metagenome assembly LNAP01 (sample SAMN02440304, study PRJNA202911) | soil metagenome | biome: Subtropical and temperate rainforests or woodlands; isolation source: soil samples (1 kg each in a 20% v/v slurry with milli Q water) were... ...
GACTTCGACGCATCCTCTCCACTGTCCACCGACATGGCGCGCCTGGGTGAGCGCGTATCAGCCCTCTTCGGCCGGTATGCCGAGTCAATGGCCGATGGAAATCTCACCGCCAAGGAAGCGGCCGAGCTGAAGGACGAGGTTCACAAAGCACTCGGCGCCCTCGGTTCCATGCTCCCAGATCTCGATGCCCGCATGGCGGAGGGCAACTGATGTCCAACGTCTGGACACCGCAGCGTAGAGCTGGTCAGGCCGAATTCATGCGCGAAGTAAATGCGCGCCCGGACGCCAGGGAGAAGCTCCGTCAATCATGGACGCCGGAACGCAGAGCCGCACAAGCCGAGCGCATGCGGCAGATGCGGCAAGACCCCGTTATAGCCGAGCGCATGCGCACGGCCTCAGCAGAGCGCGGCCGCAAGCAACTAACCGACCCTGCATATCGGGAGAAGCTGACCGAAGGACTTCGCGTCCGTCTCTGCCTTATCCCTCGGCGCCACGTGCCCGGCCCGCAATCCGATCTCAGCACCGACGAGCGCAAGCTTTACAAGAAGCTGCTGCGGAACGTCATCGACCGCGACACAGCATTGAAAACCGTCCGCAGTGATCGCGGCAATAACGAGCGAGTGTAGCTCAGTGGTAGAGCGTCAGTCTCCAAAACTGAAGGCCTTGGTTCGATTCCAAGCTCTCTGCGCCAGCTCCGCCATTCCGGCGGGTGACCTCAATCACTCCATTGCCAGGCCATTCAGCCGGACCTGTCAGCGGGAGGTCATCCACCAGAGCGGCGGCAAGTGCGAGTGCTGCAGGAAAGCCGGAGTACGCTTGAATGCGCCCGAAAGGGAAGTGCGGCGATAGCTCCGTCAGTAACTGCAGGATCACCATCGTGAGATGGCCGCCGGAGCAACGTCCGGCCCGCTCTAACACTCTGAACTAAGGAGAGATCATGTCTGGCATTGGTCACAACAGCATAGCGGCGGATCGGCTCCGGTCCTTCATTGAGCGGATCGAGAAGCTCGAAGAAGAGCGTGCCGCCATCGCTCAGGATATCAAAGAGGTAAAGCTCGAGGCGAAATCATCCGGCTTTGATATCAAGACGATCAATCAGATCCTGAAGATCCGGAAGATGGAAGCGGCAGACCGCGAAGAGCAGGAGGCATTGCTCGATACCTACAAGGAGGCGCTCGGCATGCTGTCGGATACTCCGCTTGGTGCCTCTGCGATTGATCGGGTGGCACAGTCCAGACGCCAGCCAACAAGAAAGACCCGCCCACCCGCCGAGCCGGATGACGATAGCGACGCCGAGACAGATGACCAAGCAGAATCGACCGCCGCGGCATTACCTGGAGCGCCCGGTTAATGATGTCTGTGTACATCATGCGCGCCCATGGCGTCGGCAAGATCAAGGTGGGTGTCACCAATGATCTCCCGCGCCGGCTGGCCGAGATCCAGGCGATGTGCCCCGCGCCCATTAGTGTCATAGACACGCTGCCCGGGGAATCATTTGAGACAGAGAAAGCCATGCACACGCTCATGAGCGAACACCGCCTCCACGGGGAATGGTTTTCTGTTGACGGCCTACCGACGGCCATGCGCTGGTTTTCGATAGTTCGCGCCGCCCGATCCGACCTCGCCACCATGATGGCGTGGTATATGCCGGCCGAGAAAATCGCTCATCTAATCAGCCAGCTGCTAATCCTGGATATGGTGCAGATCGCTGACGAGTTGCGCGCCCTGACAGGCCCGCGCGGCATTGATGATCGAGAGATCAATAATAACGATCTCGATGACGGTCTAGCGGCCCGCGCGGCCATGGGATGCGCCGAGATGATGGCCGAGCATTTCCCGCCGCAGGCTTGGAACGAAGCAAAGGCGCGTCTCGGCACTATCCACCAGGCCCGCGACATCATGGTCGATTTCTACAACATAACTGGGCGGTCGATCATGGATCGTCGCTACGGCGGTGATGCATGAGCACTAATCGTGTCCTCATCATCTGGCTGATCGGCGACGCCTGCGGGCTGATCGCTGGCCAGATCACAGCATCTCCACCGACTCTCGGATCAGTCATTACGGTTCTCGGCGTGGGTGTGATTGGCACGATAGCATCTCTCCTGGTGCGGGAGTTCTGACGCCATGAAGAGGGAAGAGCAGAAGATCCACATCTCAGTTGCTCAGTTCCTCGATTGGGCGCTGCCGAGTGATGCGGTCTGGTTTCATGTTGGTAATGGGATGAAGCGAACAAAAGCCGAGGCGGGAATCCTGAAGGCCTTCGGCGTCAAAGCCGGTGTTCCAGATATCTGGATCCTCTGGCGTTCCAAGACATACGCGATCGAACTGAAGGCGACCAAGGGCGAAGAAAACGACGCCCAGGAAGAGATGCTGCCGCGCATTGAGTTCGCTGGAGCTTTCGTCGCGATCTGTCGATCTCTCCCGGCAGTCGTCTCTCAACTGGATGATTGGAAGATACCCCTTAAGGCGAGGATAGCGGCATGAAAGAGCTCTATCGCATCCCAATTACGATCATGGCGGTATGTGGCTTTACTGCCGCTATCGGCGGATATCAAGTCGCAACGGGCGATTACAGCAGCCTGCCAGTGCTCATCGTTGGAGCGGGCGGGGTTGGGTTCGGTGCCATCCTGCTCTGGACCAGCATCCGGTTCTATCGCAAGTGGGACGCGCTATGAGCAACAAGGTCCGCGCAGTCCTGATCTTTGGGCCCCTGATCGCCATCACGATTGGCGCCAGTTTCTACGTCGGATGGCGCGCCGATAGAGCGTATGTCGCATCTATCATGCGCACCCTGCCAGATGATCCGAACGCAACGAATGCCTTTACGGTCTGCCTGGGCCGTCTTTGGAAGGAGCGTATGCCGAAATGAAACAGCGCAGCCTCATCCCTGGCCTTCGACGTTCGCGCCGGCGGACACCGAAATCCACTGACGAGATCTGGGCAGAACTCGCAAGCAAGGCCGCATGCTCGCCCCATGGGACCAAAAAGAAGCGGGAAGCCGAGTTGCAGGCCTTCGCCCATGAGCAGCTGAAGCGCGAGATCGAGCAGAGGTCAAGCCGATGACCGGCGATCGCGACATCAGGGTCGGCGATACCGTTATCCATGCCGATGGCGTGACTGGCGGCCGGGTTGTCAAGATGACTGGTGACTGGGTCATCGTGCAGCCATATCAAGGTGCCGATCAGATCACGGACCTGATCACCAATTGGAATTTCGTTTTCCGCATGCTTGCCGTCACTTGGGTTGGGGATGACGCGGCATGAACACATCCGAATATCAATCATTCCTGGCCGGCAAGGCCGTGCAGGCCCCGAGGCGCGGAATGGAAAATATCCCCGTGCTGTCGTCGCACTTGAAGCCTTTCCAGAAAGCCTGCGTGGAATTTCACCTTTCCGTCGGTGCCTCCGGATGCTTCCTGGATACCGGACTGGGCAAGACGGCCGTCGAACTGGAGTGGTCGGCGATCGCGGCCGACGCGTCGAATGGCCGCAGTCTGATCCTCACCCCGCTTGCCGTGGCATGGCAGGTCGCCAAGGAAGCCAAGCGCTTCGGCTACGATGCCCGGGTGATCAAGTCCCAGGATGAAGCCGGCCCAGGCCTGAACATCTGCAACTATGACCGCATTGAAGCCCTCGACGCGTCCGCCTTCGGTTCCGTCACGCTCAATGAGAGCTCACTCCTGAAGAATTTCACCGGCAAGACGACGCGAAAGCTGATCGACACCTTTGCCGGGCACCGCTGGAAGCTGGCGGAGACCGCGACGCCAGCGCCGAACGATCACATGGAGATCGGCACACATGCTGAGTTCCTGGAGATCATGGCGTCAAACGAGATGCTCTCCCGGTTCTTCATCAATGATACCTCGACCGCATCGCATCAATGGCGCCTGAAGGGGCATGCCGAAACAGCATTCTGGGACTGGATGGCCAGCTGGTGCCGGATGGCCTCGCTGCCCTCTGATCTCGGGGATAGCGACGATGGTTTCGTCCTGCCACCCATGCAGGTCTATCGGCACCATGCCGAACGCGGCACACCGATCATGACTGGCGGCCTGTTCGGTGCCCTGGAAGTCAGCGCAACATCAATGCATCAGATCAAGCGCATGACGGCGGACGCCCGCGCTCGCGTGGCCGCCGGCCTAGTCTCATCCGATCAAGAGCAATGGGTTCTGTGGGTCGATACCGATTATGAGGCGGATGCGGTCAGGAAGCTGATCCCAGAGGCGCAAGAGGTCCGCGGCAGCATGACAGCGGATGAGAAGGAAGATCGTCTGCGGGGATTCACTGAGGGCTCTATCCGGGTCCTGATCACCAAAGGATCGATCGCCGGCTTCGGCCTCAACTGGCAGCAATGTGCCCGTACCGCCTTCGTCGGCCGGTCGTTCAGCTACGAACTCTGGTATCAGGCCGTGCGCCGGTTCTGGCGGTTCGGCCAGCTTCGCCCGGTAGACGTGCATCTGATCGTTGCCGAAGGTGAGGATGCAATTGGCCGTGTGATCGATCGCAAGGCCGATGACCACACCCGCATGAAGGCCGCCATGTCAGCGGCGATGCGTCGGAACCTGGGCCGCGAGTCACTCACCAAGACACCCTATAACCCGACCCACCAAGGGAGGTTGCCGGCATGGCTGTGCGCTGCCTGAATGAAGCCCACGGCGGCACATACGCCGCTTATAACGGTGATTGCGTGGATATTGTCTCGCAAATGCCAGATGAGAGTATCGACTTTTCGGTTTACAGCCCGCCGTTCGGATCGCTGTTCGTATACTCGGACTCAGCCGCCGATATGGGCAATAGCACAGATGAACAGTTCGCTGACCACTACTCGTTCCTCGTCCGAGAGAAGTTCCGGGTCACCAAGCCCGGCCGCCTGACGGCCGTGCATTGTTCGGACCTGCCGATGACGAAATGGAAAGATGGCGCGGTCGGAATTAAGGACTTCTCGGGGCAGATCGTCCAAATCCACCAGGATGCCGGATGGATCATGCATTCACGCCGCACCATCTGGAAATGCCCCGTGGTCGAGATGACCCGCACGAAGCATGTGGGCCTGCTCTACAAGCAACTTGTAAAGGACAGCAGCAAGTCGCGCGGTGGCATGCCGGACTATCTGATCACCTTCATCAAGCCAGGCGAGAACGCCAGCCCGATCACACATAACCGAGATGAGTTCCCGGTTGAGCAATGGCAGGAATGGGCATCGCCGGTCTGGATGACGGTGGACCAATCGAACGTGCTCAATGTGAAGATGGCCAGAGAGGGTAACGACGAGCGCCACCTCTGCCCGCTGCAACTCGACGTGATCGAGCGGGCGCTGATCATGTGGAGCAATGCCGGAGACACAATCCTGTCTCCCTTCATGGGTATCGGCAGCGAAGGCGTGACATCGCTCAAGCATGGGCGCCGGTTCATCGGCACAGAACTGAAGGAGAGCTATTGGCGGCAAGCCTGCCGTTATCTCGACGCGCAGGACCGCCAAGATGATCTGTTTGCGAGGGAGGTAGCATGAGTCTGAAGAAATGGGTCAAAGCACGCCGCAAGCGCGCCTGCCTGTCGCGGGCAGAGGCATGTAAGGCGCGGGAAGAGTTAAACACGCATATCGCGCTGGAGATCATGGCCGGCCAGTCGAATCTCGCCATCCAGGCGAAGTTTGGCGTAACGCAAGGTGTGATCGAGACGGCAAAGCGTGTCGCCGTCGGCCGCGGATGGAAATTGCCAATGCGCAATAGCGGCATCAAGACCGCGACAAGGCCGAGTATCAAGGCGGACAGCTTCTATCCCGCGACCGACCAAGATGCCGCTGGTGATGGATGGGAGGCCGAGGTTCCAACCAGGCAACTGGTGGACTGGCCAGATCTGCCACGCAATGCGTTCCGGGATGATCCGCGGGCCCGGGTGGCCGATCGGGTGGCAGCATGAGACAGCGCCGCTACGACATCCGCAAGGAAGACCTGGAGGCTATGCTAGAGGCCAGGATGACCTACAAGGCCATGGCAAGCGTCTATGGCTGCCACGCATGGATGATTGGCTATCGAATGCGGGAGTTCGGACTGACGCGCCCGAACAGCGTACTGCCGAGGCCGAATGTCGCCATGGCTATCCGTGACTGGAAAGGGCGATACGCCCACCTCACCAGCACCACCAGGAACTGATACCAGCATGCGCGTCTTCGGTCGCATAGAGACAGGCTTCTGGCAGAATCAGAAGGTGAAGGCCCTCAGTGAGCGCTCCAGGCTCCTGCTGGCCTATCTCTTCACCTGCCCCCATGGAAACGCGATCGGCTGCTTCGTTCTGCCCATCGGCTATGTCATGGCCGATATCAAATGGCCGGAGGCGGTAGCGGAGAAACACGTCAAGGAGCTTTGCGACGCCGGACACATAGAACGCGATAGTGAGAGCGGCCTGACGCGCATCATCGGATGGTTCGGTCATAACAAGATCGAGAATCCAAACGTAGCCAAGGCCGCCGGAAAGCAGATAGCGATGCTCCCGCAGTCGTCAGAAGTATTTGAATCCTTCCTTACCGATTTGATCAGAAATGCTGAACAGTTTCCGAATGGTGTTAGGGAAGAGTTAGCCAAACTGTTTCCCGAACGGTTTCGAAACCGTTTCAATAACGGTTTATGTAACGGTTCCATAGACGGTATAGGCAACCAGTTCGAAACTAAAGAGCCTAAGCCTAAGCCTAAGCCTAAGCCGGAGCCAGAACCGGAGCCTGAGAGAGAAAGAGAGAAAGAAAACATCCAGTCTGGCAGCAGCAGCGAGTCTATGCCTGACACAGCGCGCACGCAGGCTGCTCCGCCTCCAGGATTTCATGAGCGATATGCCGAAGTGAGGCAGAGGGTCGAAACCTTGCTGAACAGCCCATCACTGACCGTTTTCGGCCGAGTGGATGCATGGCTCAAGCAGGGTGCGGACCCGGACGAGGACATCTACCCGACCCTGATCCGGCTAAAGCCGAAGTGGAGCGGCCGTGACCTGACTTACTTCGACGGGGCGATCGCCGACTGCATCGCGACCCGCAACAAGCCGATGCCGGAAGGCCAACCGCGGGCTGGCGCCGGGTTCAACGCCATGGACTATGCCGAAAAGACGAGAGGTGCCGCGTGACCCCAGACGATGTCTTGACCCGCATGATTGCGAAGTACCCGCTATCGTTCAATGATCAGCGGAAGGTCGATATTTGGCGTGAAGATTACCTGTCGGGGCTCGCCAAGCTCTCGCCGGAACGCCTGAAGGCCGCCTATGAGAAGGCCTTGACGGTATGGGACAAAGCGTCGCCGTTCCCGGTGGCCCTCCTCGTCGAGAGTGCGCCCCCTGCCGCCGATGCCGCCGCATCTCCGACGCGCGACCCCAGTCTGCCGCGCAGTGACGCAGAGATCGACCGGATCATGCAATCGATCGTCATCACTCAGCTTGGCCGGCTGTTCGTCACCGAGGGCTGCGCCTGGGACCTGGAGGACCTAATCCGTGACCGCAAGATCCACGACTTCGCAAATCTCAGCGAGAATCTCCTGGAACAGCGCAAGCGCATCCGCCGGGACTTCGAGGCCGCACGGGCGCTGATCGACCCACAGAAGTTCACCGCGAAGTCGCTATACGCAATCCACGACAAGCAGCGCGAGCGCGTAGCGGCGGCCACAGCCAAATGGACGGCGTACCTTGAGAAGCAGGGAGGGGCGGCATGATCTACGGATCGGTCTGCTCCGGCATCGAAGCAGCGTCTGTTGCCTGGCACCCGCTGGGCTGGCGAGCTGCGTTCCTCAGTGAGATCGAGGCATTTCCTCGCGCTGTACTCAGCCATCACTACCCGACCGTGCCTCTGCATGGCGACTTCACCACGATCGAGGCAGGCAGCTATGAGCCAATTGACCTTCTTGTCGGCGGAACCCCCTGCCAGGATTTCAGCATCGCCGGACTTCGAGCGGGCCTTGCTGGTGACAGAGGCAATCTCACACTCGAATTTGTGCGCCTCATTGACCGACTGCGGCCCAGGTGGGTGGTTTGGGATAACGTCCCCGGCATCCTGTCAATTGACGGAGGACGGGCGTTTGGTTCCTTTCTCGGGGGGTTGGCAGAATGCAGGTATGGGTTCGCCTACCGGGTTCTTGACGCTCAGTATTTCGGAGTTCCACAGCGGCGCCGCCGTGTGTTCGTTGTCGGATATCTTGGAGACTGGCGACCTGCCGGAGCGGTACTTTTTGAGTCCCAAAGCCTGCGCGGGGATTCTGCGCCGCGCCGCGAAGCGGGACAAAACGTTGCCGGCACAATTAAAGCAGGCGCTGGCGGCGGTTGCGGACCTGGACCGGACGAAGCCCAACAGGGATTGCTAGTCGCACCGCCGCTGACCCAGAACCCCTATGGCGACCATGACAGCCAGTCAGGGCTGTTGGTCGCTGGCACGCTCACAAATGCCAGCGGCGGCCGATACCCAGGCCTTGACGCCAGCGGCGCGGCATCGGGGCATCTGACCGTGGCCACGGCTGGACAGTTAATTGCGGCCTACGGCGGCAATAACACATCAGGCCCCATTGACATCGCCACAGCCCTATCGGCGCATGGCGGACCTCACGGCCGGCAGGACTTCGAGAGCGAGACATTCATCGCCCATGCCCTGCGCGCCGAGGGGTTTGACGCCAGCGAAGACGGCACCGGACGCGGGACACCGCTGGTCCCGGTTGCCTTTTCATCCAAGGATCATGGCGCCGATGCCGGTGATCTCGCCCCGACATTGCGGGCCATGGGCCACAGCAAGAGCCACGCGAATTCCGGTGGCCAGCTGGCGGTCGCCTTCACCGAGAACATGCGCGGCGAAATCACCATGAATGACACGGCCGCCAGTCTTCAAACAGGCGGCGGCAAGCTAGGCCAGGGATATCCGGCCATTCAGCAGGCCTCTGCCGTCCGCCGCCTGATCCCGCGTGAATGCGAGCGCCTCCAGGGCTTCCCCGACGATTACACCCTGATCACCTACCGAAATAAGCCGGCAGCCGATGGCCCGCGATACAAGGCGCTCGGCAATAGCATGGCCGTTCCGTGCATGCGGTGGATAGGAGAACGGATCGAGATGGTCGATGCCATTATCAGCGAAAGGAAGGCGGCATGATCAAGGTCTCATGGAGTGAACCACCGGTGATGGAGCATCCGGAGATATGCACGGTGGAACCGGAACGACCCACGCCGCCTGATGATACCCCGCCGCTCCCGGTGTGGGCTGAGCTTGAGCGTCGCCTTGAGGCGACCCGCTCTGTCCGACCAGCCAGGCCGACTCCTCAGGGTTTCCTGTTCGACCGCGCTAACCATCCTCCATCCGGCTTCGTGAAGTTCATCCGCTGGCTGAGGAGCAAATAATGGGCACCCAACACATCAAGTGCGACCAATGCGGGATCGAGTGGGACACCGGCAAGAGGTGGAACGAGGGGCCGCTGCGGGCAGCACAGGCCGCGGGCTGGTTGATCGCACCCGCCAAGAGGGCGTGGGACAAGAGCCCTGCGGGTCAGGATCTGTGCCCGATCTGCGCTGAGCGAGCGGCAGCATGACCCACATCCGCAGCAGTCTCGCCGGCAAGGTGGCCAGCCCTCCAGCATCTGAGGATGAGATGAAGGCGATGCGCCGCCGCGCCTGGCTTAGTCAGGGATGCGTGGTCGCCTTCCTAGACGACATCAATGACGAATGGCTCCGGATGCGGCTGAAGATCTGGGCTGACGAGCAGTATGGGCCGCGCGAGTAGGCAGCACAGAAGATAAATAGACGCATTGGAGCAAGAGGATAACCATGGCGAAACGTGAACCAGTACGGCGGGAAGAGCGGGGGCAGCCGACACCCGAGACGTTAGCGAAGCTGGTGATCGACCCGCTGCTGGCTCTTGAGCCGGAGTATCAACGGGCTGTGATCGAGATCCGCGACGCCTATACCATTATCACGGCGCCAGTCGCAGCGCGGCTGCAGCGCCTGACGCCCGACGCGATCGGGCAGCGCAATCACGAATCGCCACGCGAGATGGAATTGCAGCGCCGATACAATGACTGGGTCGATGAGATGCATCGCTATCGCATGCCCGTGATCTTCATTCTCGACGCCATCATCGATCATGATCTGCCTGTTCCGGAAATCAAAAACAGAATGGAGAAAATAATTGAAGCGATGATGTTGTATTGTCGCTTGCATCCGAGGGCCCTTCGTAGTATTGACGTAGGGGACAGTTGTTAAAAGTGCGCCCGGGCAGATACCATCTGCGCCGGGCGTTTCTGTTTCTGACTTCCCCGAAAGGGAGCAGCGCGGCTCTAATGAGCCTGACCACCAAACAAGCTGGACATGTGGGACCAGCGCGCTGCACAGATCATGATCGGTGAGGCCTGATGGCTAACCAGTCTCCCTATCATCACCTCTACACCAGCACGAGATGGAAGCGACGCAGAGCAGAACAGCTGAGGCGTGATCCGCTGTGCCGCATGTGCACACAGCTGGGTCGCACGACAGCAGCATGCATTGCTGACCATGTGAAGCCTCATCGTGGTGATGAGGCGAAGTTCTTCGAGGGCCAGCTTCAGAGCCTATGCAAGGCGTGCCACGATCGGCACAAGCAAGGCCAGGAAGCGGGCGGACTGCTCAAGGGCTGTGATGCCAATGGGCTGCCGCTCGATGGCCTCCATCACTGGAGAGCGTGAGGGTTTCATGCGTAACGCATACGCATGCTATGATATACGCAAAGCGTAACGCCTTCGTTGATATTAATGAACATTGCTAATAGGTTAACGAAATAGTTAACAAATTAGTTAATATTCATAAAGGTTAACGGGTATGGGGTGTTAATCTTTGTTACTTTTCAATTCCTTACCGCCCGCCCTTATTTCAATGCACTTCCGCGAAATAAAGTTTCAGGAAAATTTAATGGCAAGTCGAGGCAGGAAGCCGACTGTGCCGTATCTGCGAGAGGTCACCGGTAACCCGCAGCATCGGCCGTTGACGCAGGATGCGGCGGAAAGCGTAGACCCGACGCACGACAACGGGCTTGAGCCGCCGCGCAAATTGACCAAGCGCCAGCAAGAGCTTTGGGATTCGTACATCCGCCGAGCGCCGTGGCTGAAGAGCTTCGACGTGCCGCGCGCCTACATGTGGGTGTCGCTGCACTCCGAGTTCGAGCGCTCCCCATCAAAGATGATCGCAGGGAAGATCGCGCAGCTTCGCGCACTCGGATCAGAGTTAGGCCTGGATCCGGCGAGCCGGGCGCGGCTCGGAGCCGGTAACGACAGTGACAAAAACAAGTCGCCGGCCTCCAAATACTTCGACTGAATACGACCCAGTCACCGATTACGCGAAGCAGGTTGCTGCTGGCAAAATCATCGCCGGCCCTCATGTGCGCGGCGCTTGCATCCGGCACCTGGATGACCTGAAGGTCGGCCATAAGCGAGGCCTCGTTTGGGACCTCACTGCAGCAATGCGGGCAATCAATTTTTTCCCTGATGTTCTCCGCCTGCATGGCGGCGAGCACGAAGGGCAACCACTCAAGCTGCTGCTATGGCAGTGCTTTGTGGTTGGCAGCCTGTTCGGCTGGAAGTCTGCGGACGGCTATCGCCGGTTCCGCATGGCCTTCATCGAGACGGGTAAGGGCAGCGGCAAGTCGCCGCTCGCCGCCGGCATCGGCCTGTACATGATGGTCGCCGACAAGGAGCCGAGCGCGGAGATCTACGCTGCGGCCGCCAAGAAGGATCAGGCCAAGGTTCTGTTCCGCGACGCGATCGCGATGGTCGAGCAGTCGCCCGACCTGAACGAGCGGCTGCTGATGAGCGGCGGCAAAGAGAAACACAATATCGCTCACATCGTGAGCCGGTCATTCTTCAGGCCGATCAGCACGGAAAGCCGAGGCCGCGGCCAATCTGGCCCGCGGCCTCATTGCGCTCTGCTCGATGAGATCCACGAGCATCCCAGCAATGCGATGGTCGAGTTCATGCGTGCCGGCACCAAGGGCCGGCGCCAGGCGCTGATCCTGATGATCACCAACAGCGGATCGGACCGGATATCGGTCTGTTACGACTATCATGAGTATGCGGCAAAGATCTGCGACCGGTCGCTGCAGGATGATTCGTTCTTCTCTTACGTCTGTGCGCTGGACGAGAAGGACGATCCATTCAAGGACAAGACCTGCTGGGCAAAGGCAAACCCGTCGCTGGGTGTGACGTTCACCGAGAAGTATCTCGATGAGCAGGTCACCCAGGCCAAGGGCATGCCGTCCAAGCAAAACATCGTGTTGCGGCTCAACTTCTGCCGCTGGACCGATGCGGAATCGGCATGGATCGGCCGCGAGGTTTGGGAGGCGTGCGAGGTCACGGAGCTTCGCGACCGGACGGGACGCGCCCGTTACGGCGCCCTCGATCTTTCGAAGAAGCTCGACTTGACCGCCATGGCCAGTGTCTGGCCGGCGGACGACGGCACATTCGATGCCGAAGTCGAGTTCTGGACGCCGGGAGATACGCTGGGCGAGCGAGAAGATAAGGATCGCGTTCCTTACCGGCAGTGGCATGAGGAAGGGCATCTTCACGCTCCGCCAGGCAAGGCGATCGGCTACGGATTTGTGGTCAACCGCCTGGCCGAGTGCAACGCCGAGAGCGAGTTTGTCGCCATTGGTTATGACCGCTGGCGCATTTCGGACCTGAAGGCGGAGCTAAACGAAGAGGGCCTGGAGTTGCCGCTGGTCGAATTTGGCCAGGGCTTCAAAGAGATGGCACCGGCAGTCGATGTCATCGAGGACGCAATCCTCAATGGCAAGCTGCGCGTAAAGGTCAATCCGGTTCTGAGGTGGAACGCCTCTAGCGCGGTCCTTGATGAGGACGCCCACGGTAACCGCAAGTTCACAAAGAAGAGGGCGACTGGCCGCATCGACGGCATCGTCGCCCTGACGATGGCGCTGAAGCTGGCCGCCGCTGCGGCCGACGGCACCGGCAAATCCTATCTCGAGACCGACGAAATTCTGATTCTGTGACGGAGGCGACGGTGCGTTCGATCCATGTGCATCGCCTCGTGGCGGCCTATTG
>LNAP01005265.1_pt1 | contig 13031 bp, 12 predicted proteins | sample 602601 | NCBI WGS metagenome assembly LNAP01 (sample SAMN02440304, study PRJNA202911) | soil metagenome | biome: Subtropical and temperate rainforests or woodlands; isolation source: soil samples (1 kg each in a 20% v/v slurry with milli Q water) were... ...
GCGTCAGCCGAGCGGAGCGAGGGAACGATGGAAGCCCGTCAGGGGCGAAACCCCGCAGGGGGTTCGATGCGCAGCACGACAGCGCGACCGGCCATGTTTTCTGGCCGGGGACGCCCATCCCGCCTTTGCCTTGGCGCTGCTGGAGCTGATGCCGAAATCGGTGCGTTTTTGAGCGAATTTCGACTGGAGACAAAGAAGGTGCCTGCCTATCGTGAAGGCTTCCCAACTTCGGAGAGTTCCCGTGACACAACAACCTTGCACCGAGGCTTCAACGACCAGCGCATCACCGTCAGGCATCTTTCTGCCCTCGATGGTCTGGACGACCGACCGCGAGACAGTCGCAGCGGAGAAAAAGCGGCTGCTGGCCCTGCATCAGCAGCTCAATGCCGTGGTGAACAACGCGCACCATGCCGACGAATGCGCCACCTGGCACATGATGGCCGAGGCGTCGCTGTTCCAGTTGGATCAAGACATTGACGCGCTGTTCGACTGGCTGGAAGCCAATGAGCGCGGACAACGGCGAGAGCGCCCGGACAGGATGTACGACTGACGCCATACAGTGCCGATCCGGCGCCAGCCGGTTCGGCGGCATCGAGGGGCGCGAAGGCATTAAGCCGCGTCGTCAGGGCGCAGGCTGGATTCCGCGACTGGCATCCAGGGCGAGGTCGAATTGATGAAGTAGCGTCGGCCGAGCGCGTACAGCCCGCAAGGCCCGGCAGGCTGATAGAACCCGGTGACGCGGCGATGGAACTGTGCGCCGAAGTCGTTGGTGTAGATCACCGCGTCGCCGATCTTGAAGCGCAGCGGCTGGCCGTTCTCCGGCGCGAACGGCTTGTGCGCGTCGTGCTGTGCCGAAACTTCGATGACCCAATCGTGATGGCTGCTCATGACATGAACTCCTGAAAGGTTGCCGGGCGGAATTGCCCGCCCCTTTCGGGGCACGGCGCAGCGCAAGCAGTCAGGGGTCGCAGACGGCCGCCAGGACGCAAGCGCGCACAAGCGCGCGCCGCCCTTGACGGCGAGAACGCCGTGGCACGATGAAGGGAACAGCAAGACCGCCCACACCCTCCATGCGCCTCGGCGCGGCAGATTCGCCAGACACCATCTGGCTTTTTCGAGGTGGCATTGCGCGAAAGCGCGAAGGACGCGGATACAGCAAAAAAAATGGCGCGTCGTCCCGAAGGACAACGCGCCGGATGGTGGCTGTGCGATCAATGCGCGGTCATCGCCTGCAACTGCTCGATCACGCCGGGTTCAACGAACACGCAGGGCTGCTTGTCCTCGATAGGCACGTTGAACACATCGGCGAATACCTCGCGTTTCAGGTGCGCCAGGCGGCCCGTGCGGTACGCCTGTTCGGGCTTCATGCGGCCGCTGGCCTGTGAGCCGCTGCGCTGCGGGTCGCATTCGACCAAGGCGACAAAGCCATCGTCGGACAGCTTCTGATGTTCCGGGCACAAGCCCCAGCCTGTCGCCGTGTGGCGCTCCATGCTCGCGCGCAGGCGCTTGTCCAGCAGGATCGCGCCGGTGTCGAAGCGAGCGCCGCAGACCAGGCAAACGTGTTGTTCGATTTGTCGTTCATGACGATCTCCGGTTGCACGGGCGGAATTGCCCGGAACCGTCGCCAGCACGACGCAGCGCAGCCGTCAGGGGTCAAGGACGGCCACGGGCCGCAAGCGTGCTCGCACGCGCAGCCCTTGACGGAGAGAACGACGTGATACGGTGAAGGGGACAGCAAGACCGCCCCACGTCATGCACAAACCTTGGCATGCTGAATTTCCGAAACACTGTCTCGGATTTCCGTGGCGGTCAGCGTGAGCCGCGCGCCACCGCCAGCAGAACGCCGAAGCCGACCAGCAGCCCGCCGAAAGCACGGTCGATCCAATGGCGCACCGCCAGCAGCCGGTCGCGCACGGCCCCGGCCGAGAAGCACAAGGCGACCAAGGCGAACCAGGCCATGTGCGCCACGGAGATGAAAGCGCCATAGCCGATCTGCACCGCCAGCGGGGTGTCCGGCCGCACCACCTGCATGAACAGGCTGACGATGAACACCGTGGTCTTGGGATTCAGCGCATTGGTCAGGAAGCCGGTGCGCAGCGCCGCCGCATCCGACAGCGGCGCCACGGTGCTGTCAGCCAGCGCGCCGGCAGGCTTGGCCCGCAGCATCTTCACACCGAGATAGACCAGATACGCGGCACCGACCAGCTTGATGGCATTGAACAGCCACAACGACTGCTGGATCAGCAGGCCCACGCCGACCAGCGTATAGGTGACATGCACCAGCACGCCCAGGCCGATGCCCAGGGCCGTCAGCACACCGGCGCGACGCGACAGCATCAGGCTGTTGCGCGTGACCATCGCAAAGTCCGGCCCAGGGCTGATGACAGCCAGCAAGGTGATTGTGATGACAGCTATCAGTTCTGGCATGGCGTATCCTGTCGAATAACAACGAATTGTCGAGATACTACCGACGAAAATCCCCAGTGAATAACGATGCTTTCTGACAAGAATGGTGAGCTGGAATCACCATTGACCGACACGCGCCTGCCTTCGCTGCTGGCCTTGCGCTGCTTCGAGGCAGCGGCCCGGCTGGAGAATTTCAGCCGGGCCGCCGACGAACTGCACCTGACCCACGGCGCGGTCAGCCGGGCCGTGGGTCTGCTCGAAGACGAGCTGGGCGTGGCCCTGTTCGAGCGCCGCAGCCGGCGCGTGTTCCTGACCGATGACGGGCGCACACTGGCGCGCGCCGTGGGCAATGGCCTGGATCTGATGCGGCAGGCCGTCGGCGAGCTGCGTGCCAGCGCCCGCCAGGGGCGGCGCTGGGTGCTGTCGTGCGAGCCGACCTTGCTGATGCGCTGGCTGATCCTGCGCTGGCCGGACTTCCAGGCCCGGCATCCGGGGATCGACGTGCATCTGGTGGCCGGCGGCGGGTCGTTCTCCTTCGCCAGCGGCATCGACCTGGCCATCCGTCGCGACGACTTCCCCTGGCCCGAGGGCTACCACGCCGAACCCTTGTTCGCGGAAAAGGTCGGCCCGGTCTGCCGCCCCGACAAGGTGGCGACCTGGTTCTCCACGAAGAAGGCCGGCGCCGTGCTCAAGGCCGGCGCACCGCGCCTGCACACGCGCACGCGGCCGGGCGCATGGTCGGAATGGGCGACGGCCGCAGGCCAGCCCGTGTCGGACGCGCCGGGGCAGACCTTCGAGCACTTCTATTTCAGCTTGCAGGCGGCCGTGGCCGGCCTCGGCGTCGCCATCGGCCCCTGGCACCTGGTGCGCGACGATCTGGACAGCGGCGTGCTGGCCGCGCCGCTCGGCTTCATCGAAGACGGCTCGCGTTACTGCCTGCTATCGCCCCAGCCCCTGCCGCCCGATGGGCCGCAGGCCGACTTGCTGGCATGGTTGCGGGCAATGGCCTGAGCGAGCTGCGGACGCAGCAAAAAGGGGCCGAAGCCCCTTCGGTCAGTGCAGGCCGTGTTCGGCAAATGAAGTGGTCTTGCTGCCCGCCACGATGATGTGATCCAGCGTGCGGACATCCACCAGCGCCAGCACCTCCTTGAGCTGCTTGGTCAGCACCTTGTCTGCGGCGCTCGGCTCCGGGTTCCCGCTCGGGTGGTTGTGCGAAATGACGACTGCCGCCGCGTTGTGACGCAGGGCCGTCTTGACCACTTCGCGCGGATGCACCTCGGCCGAGTCGATCGTGCCGCGGAACATCTCGGCATACTCGATCAGGCGATGCTGTGTATCGAGGAACAGCACCGCGAACACCTCATGCTCGAAGCCGGCCAGCTTGGCGCGCAGGTACTCCTTGACGGCCGCCGGCGACGTGAATGAATCCCCGCGCTGCATCTTGTGCTCGATGGCCTGGCGCGCAGCTTCCAGAATCTGGTCGGCCGTCGCCGGCCGATAGCGGCCGCGACCATCGCGCACCATGAGCGGAGAATCGACGGAAGGAAGAAGGGTCAGTTGCGACATGATCGTGCTCCGGTTGCTCGGGCGGAATTGCCCGGAACCGTGGCGAGCACGGCGCAGCGCAAGCAGTCAGGGATCGAAGACGGCCATCAGGCCGCAAGCGTGCGAGCACGCGCAGTCATTGACGGCGAGAACGCCGTGATACGGTGAAGGGAACAGCAAGACCGCCCACACCCCGCCCACTGCACAAAGTCGGCTTTTGGGGCAAGCGGAGCGCGCAGGCCTGTGGGGCCAAAAGCGTCAGGGAAGATTTCCCAGACACTGCCTGGGAAATTTCCATAGCGACGACCGAGGGCCGAAGGCGTCAGGGGAAAAAGCCGGATGGCCGCGATTCGGCACGAAGCGCGGGGCGCAGCCCGCGCACCCGACGGCGGAACGCCGGGACGCCCAACATGGGCATCGAAGGAACAGAGGAATTGGGGGAACTGCTGCGCTGGAACACGCCATGCTTGTCCGGTGGCGTTCTTTCCCTTGGCTCTTATCCGGCTCCTAGACCAGGCAGGCAGGGCATCTTGGGCAGCGAGGAACGGGCGCTAAACCCGCATGGGGACTGGCTTTCCGGCGATCAGGCCGCTTGAAAATTCTGCTTGACAAAACTATCGAACAGGTTGTTGAGATGCAGGGCCGCACTCAGGTTGCGGTTGATACGGTAGCCCAAGCGCGCGCTGACCAGCGCATAGCCGCCCTGGCGCAGCGTCAGGCCACCCGACTGCACGGTATAGGCGCTTTGTGCCTGCACGCCCATGCCGGCGCTGAGGCGGCCGCCGTCCCAGGGAAACGCATAGTTGGCCCACAGGCGTGCGATGTGCCTGGGCGTGAAGCTGGCGAAGGCCTGTCCTTGCGACTGGGCATCCTTCAGATACTTCGTGGTGTTGTAGGTGTAGCCGAACGAGAGGTCGAGACCAGGCAGCGGCCGGCCGCTGATCTCGGCTTCCACGCCCTGGCTTTCCACCTCACCGCCACTGATGTAGAAGCAGGCCGTGCCGGCGCACGGGTACGCCGGGTCAACCTGGGCGCGATTGCGCTGGCGGATGTTGAAGAACGCCAGGCTGGTGTTGAGCTTGCCATCCAGCAACTCGCCCTTGATGCCCGCTTCCAGGTTGGTGCCCTTGACGGGATCCAGCGTCTTCCCGTCCCAGGTCGTCTGGGTCTGCGGCTGGAAGATCTGCGCGTAGCTTGCGTAGAGGGACCACTGGGGAGCGATGTCGAGGACCACGCCGCCGTAGGGCGTGAGTTCGTTGCCCAGTTTGGTGGACGTGCCTGCGCCTTCCTGTTTCCAGCGGCTCAGCCTGACCCCGGTGATCAACGTGAGAGGATCGGCCAGCGAGAATCGGCCCACCGCATAGAGCCCGGACTGCGTCGTGCGGGTCGGGCCACGGGACGCGTAGGGTCCGATGCCGGGTTCGGGCACGCTGCCGGGGTCCCAGTCCCAGACGTTCACGGGCTGGTTCACCGGCGTCAGGAAGCTTGCCGAGAATTGCTCCAGGCTCGCGCGCTGGTAGTTCCATCCCAGCGTGGCCTCGTGGCGTCGCCCCAGGAGCTGGAAGGGGCCATTCAGGTAGCCGTCGATGCTCTTCTGGTCGTTCTCGAACTTGTAGGCCCCACCAGTCAGGCGCGGCCCCGCGCCCGTGGCGGGGTCGACAGCCCCGTTGGCGCCGGCGTACTTCAGCGTGGAATCACCGTTCTGGTAGTTGACGGACAGCTTGGCGGTCCACGCATTGCCGAAGGCATGCTCGATGCCGCCGAACACGCGGGTGGTATCCCAGTCGAAGCGATCCCAGTCCACGTCCAGATAGGTGGAGCGAGGCAGGCCGATGTCGGAGCCGTCCTTGTAGAACGGCACGCCGGCCATGTTGGTGGTGGAGCGGATGCGTTGCCGCTGCAGGCCGACGGTCAGCACCGTGTCCGGCCCCAGGTCGAGATCGGCCGTGCCATAGACCGAACTGGTCTTCTGGCCGGCGACGTCGTAGAAGAAATCGCGATCCTCGTGGTTGGCAACGATGCGGGCCCTCAGGCTGCCGCTCTCGTTGAGCGGGCCGCCCACGTCGACCAGGCCGCGATAGCGATTCCAACTGCCGGCCGACAGCTCGCTATTCGCCAGGAACTCGCGCGGAGCGCGCTTGGGAACGAGGTTGACCGTCGCGGCCGGGTTGCCCGATCCCTGCATCAGGCCGTTCGCGCCACGCAGGATCTCGACGCGTTCGTAGATACCGGCATCCTGGGGCGGGCTGGCCATCTGCCCCATCTGGATGGGGACTCCGTCCTGCTGGAACGAGTCGATCTTGAAGCCGCGAGCGTAGTAGCCGGTGGTCAGCAACTGGTACGGTTGCACCGTGATGCCGGGGGCGTGCTGCAGGACCTCATCCAGGCTTTGCAGGTTCTGCTGGTCCATTCGTTCGCGCGTGATGATGGTCACGGACTGGGGCGTTTCCCTCAGCGTCTGCGAACCCTTCAGCAGCGAGGGCGTGGTTTCCCGGTCGGCTGTCACCGTGACGGTGTCCAGCTGGCTGATTTCGGTGGTCGATTGTGCGAAGGCACCTGGTGGGAGCAACAGCAAGGCCGACAGGCTGGAACAACTGCTCGCGCGCAGCCATCCACGCGTTCTGGAGATAGGCATGGTAAGGACTCAAAAGCAACTGGGAATCAATTGCATTGAGTCTAGGCATCGCGCAGCGCTGCCAATGGCGCTGGCCGGTATTCTTCTGGCGTTCGCCGATATCGTTCAGCGGCAGAGTGTGTGCGGCGCGATGCCGAAGCGCCTTTGGAAGGCCTTGGAGAAATGCGAGTCGGTATAGCCGCACATGCCGGCGGTGGCGGAGACGCTGCATTCCCCGGTCGCCAGCATTCGATAGGCTTGCTGGAGACGCTGCTCCCGCACGAACTCGTAGATGCTCATGCCGAACAACTGGCGAAAGCCACGCGTCAGGAGCGTGACGCTCAGCCCGACCTGGCTTGCCAGCCAGTCGAGTCCCGGTGGATGGCTGATATCGTGCATCAGTATTTCGTGGGCGCGATGGAGGCGATCGCGATGGCGTACCGGCAGGGTGATTGCTGTCGACGAGGGCGGTTGTACGTCCAGCGTTGCCAGCACGTTGGCCGTCAATTCCAGCGCCTTTCCAGACAGGTACAAGTCGCGCAACGCGCCCTGCAAGGGACATAGCAGCAATTGCTTTGCCAGTGCCTGCAGTGCCGGGCCAGCCTTCGCATCGTGGATGAACGGCGTCGAGCCGGCCATGTCCAGGAGGCGATCCATGGGCCTGCCTTGCGTGTCGAACCACTGCATCAGGCTCGACTGGGGCATGCGTACGGCCACATAGCGCAGGGGCGTATGGGCATGGAAGCTATGGGTGACCGTGAACGGCTGGTCGCTCAAGCTCAGGTGGAGGGCCGGCCCGCTCACCTGGGTGGGCTGCGACGGTGGCATGCGGTAGCGGACAGCGCCGTCCCCGAGCATGAGCACGAGTTTCAACCCCGGCTCGTTGTCTTCGGTGATGACCTGGTCCGGCTTCACGCGCATCGCGCCGCCGCCGATGGTCATCGGCGCCGTCGAAGCCTGTAACTGCCATTGCCCGGACATCATCACCCTGCCGTATATGTTAATGACAATCATTATTGCCCATTCGCATCGACATGCCGGTCAAGCCACCCTGCTGGCAATGCATCAGGTCCTTGCCGGACCTCACGAAGGCCCTTCGCATCGGCCGGCCGTGAAAGGCCGTGGTCGTCACGGCCGTTCGAGGATGCGGGGACCGGGCCCTTCCGCCCCCAGTGCGTCCTGAGGATTGCGCAACGGGCATTCGTCCAGCGACAGGCATCCACAGCCAATGCAACTGTCCAACTCGTCGCGCAGCCGGGTCAGTTTGGTGATGCGTTCATCCAGATTGGCGCGCCAGCGTGTGGACAGTTCCCGCCACTGGGCCGCGGTGAGCTTGCTTCCCGGTGGATAGCGGCCAAGTGCCTCCTTGATTTCCTCAAGGGGAATGCCCGTGCGCTGGGCCACCTTGATCACGGCGATGTAGCGCAACACGACCGAGGCGAACCGGCGCTGGTTGCCGGCGTTGCGTGTGCTGGCGATCAGTCCCTTCGACTCGTAGAAGTGGATGGTGGAAACCGGCACGCCCGCGCGATGCGCCACCTCGCCCACGGTGAGCAGGCGCGAGAAATCGATCGGCTTCTTCGGTTGCATGGCTTGACCTCAACTTTACTTGAGGTTTTATAGTCCGCCGCATCGATCCTGGCAAGTCCCTTCGGGGCGGCCAGTCTTTCTCCAACCCACCGGTCGCGCGGCTGAGCCGTGCGGCCGTTTCTTCGAGAGCGGACACGCATGCGAAACATCGTTGACAAGACATTGGACAGCCGCTGGCTGTGGATTGGCGCCCGCGTCCTGCTGGCGGTAGTGTTCCTGTCTTCCGGGCTGGCCAAGCTGCTCGACTTCCAGGGCGGGCTGGCCGAAATGCGCGCCGCGGGGCTGGAGCCGGACTGGCTGTTCAACATCGCCACCATCGCGGTGCTGCTGGGCGGTTCGGTATTGCTGTTGCTCGATCGTGCGCTGTGGCTGGGCGCCGGCGCATTGGCGATGTTCCTGATGCTGACCATTCTCGTGGTGCACCGCTTCTGGGCGCTGCCGGAACCGCAGGCCCAGGCGGCCATGTTCTGGGCCCTGGAGCACATCAGCCTCATCGGTGGCCTGGTCGCAGCGGCGATCGCCAGCCGCCTGCGTCGGCAGTTGGAGGGCAAGGCATGAACGCCCGCTTTGCTTTTCTTGGCTTGGTACTGGCGTGCTCGATCGGGCTGGTTGCCTGCACCTCGGGCGCGGACGAAGGCGGTGGCTGGCCGGCCACCAAGGTGGCGCTGGCGCCGGTCGAGCGTGCGCAGGCGCCGCGCGCGTTCCATGGGGTCGGAGAGCTTGAAGCGGCGCGGCAGGTGGAACTGGCGTCGGAAACCGCCGGTCGGGTCACGCGCATCGCGTTCACCTCCGGGCAGCGGGTGAAGCAAGGCGACCTGCTGGTGCAGCTCAACGATGCGCCCGAGCAGGCCGAGCGCTTTCGGTTGCGCGCGCAGCTGCGCAATGCCGAGACCGTGCTGGCGCGCACCCGCCTGCTGCTGGCCGACAAGGTGGCCACGCAGGAGCAACTCGACCACGCGCAGGCCGCGCGCGACATGGCGCAGGGCGAACTGCGCGGGATCGAGGCGGTCATCGCGCAGAAGGCGATCACCGCGCCGTTCGCGGGCACGATCGGCATTCGCCGCGTGCACGAGGGGCAAACCCTCGCTGCGGGCGATGGCATCGCCAGCCTGGTCGATGCCGGCACCCTGCACGTCAACTTCGCGCTGGAGGAACAGGCGGTTCCGCACGTGCGGCCTGGCCAACCGGTCGAGATCCGGGTCGATGCCTGGCCGGAGCGCCGTTTCGAGGCGCAGGTATCGGGCGTCGATCCGCTGATCGGCGCGTCGCGCACGCTACGCGTGCAGGCGAGCCTGCCGAACGCCGACGGCGTGCTGCAAGCCGGCATGTTCGCCAACGTGCGCCTGCTGCGTGAGCAGCCCGCGCCGGTGCTGGCGGTGCCCGAGACCGCGGTGACCTACACCGCCTACGGCCAGACGGTATTCGTCGCCGAAGCCGCCGAGCCGCAGGGAATGACCGTGCGCCGCGTCGCGGTGAAGACGGGCGAACGCTGGGATGGCCGGGTCGAGATCGTCTCCGGCCTGAAGGAAGGCGACCGGGTGGTGGTGTCCGGCCAGCTCAAGCTCAGCGACGGCATGGTGGTCGAGCCCGTTGCACGCGACGCGCTGCATGGGAACGCCGCCTCGCCCCAGGCGAAGACGGCCCGGGAGCAGGCGACATGAGGTTCACCGACGTCTTCGTGCGCCGCCCGGTGCTGGCGCTGGTGGTCAGCAGCCTGCTTGTCTTGCTGGGGCTGTTCGCCCTGGGCAAACTGCCGATCCGGCAGTACCCGACGCTGGAAACCGCCACCATCACCGTCAGCACCGAGTACCCGGGCGCCTCGGCCGAGCTGATGCAAGGCTTCGTGACCCAGCCGATCGCGCAGGCGGTGTCCTCGGTCGAGGGCATCGACTACCTGTCCTCCTCGTCGGCGCAAGGCCGCAGCCTGGTCACGTTGCGCATGGAGCTCAACCGTGACTCAAACCAGGCGCTGACCGAGACTATGGCCAAGGTCAACCAGGTGCGTTACCGCCTGCCCGAGCGCGCCTATGACCCGGTGATCGAACTGTCGGCCGGGGATTCGACGGCGGTGGCCTATGTGGGCTTCTCCACCGGCAGCCTGTCCACGCCGGAGCTGACTGACTACCTGTCGCGGGTGGTCGAACCCCTGTTCTCCGGCATCGACGGCGTGGCCAAGGTGCAGGTGGACGGCGGGCAGAAGCTGGCGATGCGCCTGTGGCTGGACGCCGAGCGCCTGGCCGGGCGCGGCCTGACCGCCACGGACGTGGCCGACGCGATCCGCCGCAACAACTACCAGGCCGCGCCGGGCCAGGTGCGCGGGCAGTACGTGATCGCCAATGTGCGGGTCAATTCCGACCTGACCAGCGTGGAGGAGTTCCGGGATCTGGTCATCCGCCAGGATGGCAACGGCCTGGTGCGCCTGCGCGACGTGGGCACGGTGGAACTGGGCGCCGCCTCGACGCAGACCAGCGGCCAGATGGACGGCGAGCCGGCGGTCTACCTGTCGCTGTTCCCCACGCCCAAGGGCAATCCGCTGGTCATCGTGGACGGCATCCGCCAGTTGCTGCCGGACATCGAGAAGACCTTGCCGCCGGGCGTTAAGGTCGCCATGGTCTACGAGCGCGCGCGCTTCATCGATGCCTCGATCCAGGAAGTGGTCAAGACGCTGCTGGAAGCGGTGCTGATCGTGGTGCTGGTGATCTGGCTGTGCCTGGGCTCGCTGCGCAGCGTGGTGATCCCGGTCGTCGCCATCCCGCTGTCCATGCTGGGCGCGGCGGCGCTGATGCTGGCGTTCGGCTTCAGCATCAACCTGCTGACCCTGCTGGCGATGGTGCTGGCCATTGGGCTCGTGGTGGACGACGCCATCGTGGTGGTCGAGAACGTGCATCGCCACATCGAGGAAGGTAAGTCGCCGGTGGCGGCGGCGCTGGTCGGCGCGCGCGAGATCGCGGGCCCGGTGGTGGCTATGACGCTGACCCTGGCCGCCGTTTACGCCCCCATCGGCCTGATGGGCGGGCTGACCGGCGCGCTGTTCCGCGAATTCGCGCTGACCCTGGCCGGCGCCGTGATCGTTTCCGGCGTGGTGGCGCTGACGCTGTCGCCGGTGATGAGTTCGCTGCTGCTGAAGTCCAGCCATCAAGGCAACGGACCGGGGCGCATGGCCCGCATGGCCGAACGGGTCTTCGGCGGCCTCGCGGACCGCTACGGACGGGTGCTGGGTCGGTCGCTGCGGCATCGCTGGCTCAGCGGCGGCTTCGCCCTGCTGGTGGTCCTGAGCCTGCCATTCCTGTACCAGATGCCGCAGCGCGAGCTGGCACCGCCGGAAGACCAGGCGGCGGTCCTGGCGGCGGTGAAGTCACCGCAGCACGCGAGCCTGGACTATGCGGAACGCTTCGCCGATGAATTGCACCGCGTCATGTCCGCGGTGCCCGAGACGATCGGCACGTGGATCATCAACGGCACGGACGGCCCGGCCAACAGCTTCGGCGGCCTGATGCTGTCCGACTGGGGCGAGCGCGCACGCAAGGAGCCGCAGATCGTGGCCGAACTGCAGGGCGCCGTCGGCGAGATCGTCGGCAGCGACATCTTCGTGTTCCAGGTCGCGCCCCTGCCGGGCGGCAGCGGCGGCCTGCCGGTGCAACTGGTGCTGCGCAGCGCGCAGGACTACCCGGTGCTGTACGAGGCCATGGAGGGGATCAAGCAGCGTGCCCGCGACAGCGGCCTGTTCGTGGTGGTGGACAGTGACCTGGAGTACGACAGCCCCGTCGTGCAGGTGACGATCGACCGCGCCAAGGCGGCAAGCCTGGGCATGGCGTTGCAGGACATCGGCGACTCGCTGGGCGTGCTGGTCGGCGAGAACTACGTCAATCGCTTCGCGCTGTTCGGACGCTCCTACGACGTGATCCCGCAGAGCGTGGGCGAGCAGCGCCTCACCTCGCAGGCACTGGCGCGGCAGTACGTTCGCACTGCGGGCGGCGAACTGGTGCCACTGTCCACCGTGGTGCGCCTGGACATGGGCGTGGAGCCCAACCGGCTGAACCAGTTCGACCAGCAGAACGCGGCCACCCTGCAGGCCATTCCCGCGCCGGGCGTCTCCCTGGGCCAGGCCGTGGCCTTTCTCGAACAGGCCGTGGCCGAGTTGCCACCCGGCTTCAGCCACGACTGGCAGTCCGAATCGCGCCAGTACGTGCAGGAGGGCAACGCGCTGGTGTTCGCCTTCCTGGCCGCATTGGTCGTGATCTACCTGGTGCTGGCCGCGCAGTACGAGAGCCTGGTCGATCCGCTGATCATCCTGATCACAGTGCCCTTGTCCATCTGCGGCGCGCTGCTGCCGCTGGCGCTGGGCTGGGCCACGCTGAACATCTACACCCAGATCGGGCTGGTGACGCTGATCGGGCTGATCAGCAAGCACGGCATTCTCATGGTCGAGTTCGCCAACGAACTGCAGGTCCACGAACGGCTGGACCGCCACGCCGCCATCATCCGCGCCGCGCAGATCCGCCTGCGGCCGGTGCTGATGACCACCGGGGCGATGGCTTTCGGCGTGGTGCCGCTGCTGTTCGCCAGCGGGGCCGGCGCCAACAGTCGTTTCGGCCTGGGGGCGGTGATCGTCTGCGGCATGCTGGTGGGCACGCTGTTCACCCTGTTCGTGCTGCCCACCATCTACACCTGGCTTGCGCGCGACCATCGCGTGCAGGGTGCGCGCAGCCGGCAACTGGCCGAGATCGAAAGGGCCGAGGGAGCGTCGACATGAACACAGTCACCACGATCTTCCGCGCATGCTCGGCCACGGCGTTGGCGACGGCGCTGGCCGGCTGCGCGGTCGGGCCCCAGTATGTCCGGCCGCAGGCGCCCGCCATCGTGCTGGCCAGTCCGC
>LNAP01004401.1_pt1 | contig 13030 bp, 14 predicted proteins | sample 602601 | NCBI WGS metagenome assembly LNAP01 (sample SAMN02440304, study PRJNA202911) | soil metagenome | biome: Subtropical and temperate rainforests or woodlands; isolation source: soil samples (1 kg each in a 20% v/v slurry with milli Q water) were... ...
GGTGACGGGACCTTACAGCTGGGTCGCGATGTACGGCGACTGTCTACACAAGGTCAACCCCGTGACCTCTGGCACTCGCGTTTCATTGATCTACGACATCTACAGTGTAGCTTCGAGCGGCTATAATCCAGATACAGGTGCTGGAGTGTGGACTGGGCAGTATCGCACCGGCGTTCCGTTCGTTAATGCTCCGCGCGACGCTGACGAAGCTCAGAAGCAGGCGGTGATCGAGGGCATGCACGAGCAGCTGCGCGGCTTCGACAGCGCGGTCATCTGCCTGCAACACCTGTACCCCGCCTGTCAGGCCAACCCCGACTTCCTCAAGGGTGGCGATCAGTTGCTCTACGACATCCTCTGGGACCACTTCACACTCGCAGTCCTACCTTGCACCATTTACCGCAAGCGGTATGACGATGACGTCAGAATCAATGACGACCCCCGTGAAGACTTCAAGTTAAGCTATTACTGTGTGCAGCCGCTGACTCTGCCCAATGTACCTCCTGTTCATGAAGCCATGGCCGTGGAAGCCTCCCAACTTAGCGCGAACGTGATTGTGTTTTATAATCTCACGCACAATCATATCCTAGAGAGCGAGCAGCTGGATTATACAGGAAACGAGGCACAAGGGGAAGAGACTGTGTACATGGTGGCTGGGCTGCAGGTGCGCAAGAAGAAATAAGTATTTTACTGAGGGTTGGATTGTTCACGATAGCAGCAATCTTGCTTCAAGATTGTTCGAATTTTCTTTTGTAATTTGCAGTTAATTAAAGTTGTAGTAACAGTTACTTACAGTGTCACAACGTTTACACCTTTTTGCAGCATATCAGCCAGAAGTAAGTTCGACGTTTATGAAATTGATTTCTAGTATTACAGTAGAAAATAAAACTACATATCATCTTCTCCAAACACATTGATTGAGCTACACTTAGGCAAGGGCTATGATTATGACATCAACCTGTTTGTAATTTTAAACAACACTACATCTTGCAGCGCGTGGACTTCACTGTCCTCACTGTTTTGCACCTGAAAATCGAGTTTTTCCGTACGCAGTTCCGGTACGGCATACAGCGCATCGAAGAAATTTTTGTCTTCCGGATGGCGGTGGCGGTGCGCGAGGATGCACACAGGAGCACTCATTTTGCCTTTCTTTTCCTCTGTAGTCTTGACATTGTTTTTATCATTCGCAGTATCAGTAGCACCCAGCAGGTCGCATAGGGTGGCAAGTAACGGGGCGTATCCTTCGGGATAATACACCACGTCCGAGGCTAAGATCGTGTCAAAATAGGGCACTTGATAGGCAGTGTTTACACTGTCGCCACCACTGTTGTTATTGGTATCTTCACACGTCAACTCAGTCGTGTTATTGTTACATACTTGGTCGAGGTTGAGGGTCCCGCCCCACGAATAATCCTTCGCTTGGTAATTCTGCAGGAGCACCTGCTGACAAACCGCATCGCCCATGACGACGCTGTTGAGGAGGATGTTAGCGTTGATTAACGGCACCACTTCCGGCATATCGGTAAGCACCACACTGGCGGGTTGCATGGGACACAGCGAAATGCCTGTGTGTAAAAGAGGAAAGAAATGACCACATCTTAGGAATACATAATAAAGCAACTAAAAAGCTTCATTGTAAAAATACGGTTTAACATAAATCAGTGCACAACAAAAAGATAAGAAACCCACCTGCGAGCCCCGTGCCACATCCCAGCTCCACTATCCTCTTGTCTCTCACATACTCCTCTTGATGTATCGCCAAGTACTGCAACAGCACGTACATGCTGTCCCAGACTTTGCCAGCGATCCCAAGATAGCCCGGAGACTCAAGGGCATAAGCACAAAATGCGCTATCGTGAGCACTCGACACAGTAGTGGTAGTGGTGGTAGTACAAGCAGTAGTGTTCTCGATAGGTAGCTTATGGTCAGTACCACTAATTGGCACAATGGAAGTGTGTGTGAGGGGTATCTGACGCACACAGGTCGCGTGCACACTGCGGCACAGCTCGATCACCTTATCATAGGCACTACTTCTATCTTTGTCCACACGTTGGTCATCAGCAACACTAACCAATCCATCACTACTAGGAATGTGACGATTATCAGCACGGGAAATAACTCTAGCTGGTAGGGACAGCACCGGCAGAACTTCCCCACTGCTGGGCAGAGGCCGGTCGAGACAAAATTGCAACATCACAGCGAGGTGGTTTAATGTGGCACTCTTGTTGTCTTCATTATCGGCAGACGGAGTCGCTTGCCGCAGTGTAATGTATAGGTCGATCTAAAAAATTGAACCGAGAGAATAGCAAGCAAAGATTCATTTAATATCATGTCCAAACTTGTAGAAATTAATTACAGAAAGGTAAAATAGTACCTTTCCATCTTCGCCGATGGACATGGGGCTGCTATTGGTAGTGCTGGGGCATGTTCTCATCTCCATACACAAATCACCACTAGTCTTGTCGGCGTTTCTTTTGTTGCTGGTGTCAAGATCGAACACCGACATGGTGCATTGCATGTCGGCAATGCTCTCCAGCTTTGCAGTGCCACTCTGAGATGTTCCTTTCTGAGAAGTTCCTTTCTGAGAAGCATCGTTCTGCATAGATGCAAAGCTGCGACGGATAAAATCTCTATCCCACAAGCCTAGTTCATTGGTGATACAGAGTCGAACTAAATATGACTCGCCGAGGACAAATACTTCCGGAGGCTGTTCGATGAAAGCCAATCGCAAGGCTTGCTGGTCCGTGACCATCATCTTTGGTCGTCCCTCGCTGAGAGATACCTTCTGATCCACCTCTACAAACGTTCGTAGCTTCGAACGCGAGGCCAATGCTGACTTACGAAGATTAACGGGTGGGTCTAGCTCAAGTACAAAGTCGACATCTGCAAGGGCCTTGGAGTAGTTTCCGAGATGCTCATGCGTCTGAGCTCTGCGTAGGCGAGCCTTCAGAAGCAACTGCTGAATAGAAAGTTCGGAAGACTCATATGGAAACGTGCTGATAACCATCGAGCAGTCCTTCAACGCTTCAGCGTACTGTTCGCCTCGTAAGTAGCATTGTGCTCTGTTGAGCAGTAACTTGACATACAATTCATCCTTTAATGTGTGAGACTGCAACCCCTGTGTATACAGCTGCAAGGCAGCTTCATAGCTGCCTGATGAATAGCTTGTGTTTCCAGCGGTGTACAGATCCATGGCGATAATTGTGAAGTCAAATGTTTGTGCCGACACGATGACAACTTTCTGCTCGAAACAAAAAATCGGTTTATTCGATTTGGTTTTGTCGATTTGTTGGTGAGCAAATTACATCGTCCAACACCATTGAAACGCGGTGTAAAGTTAATACTCTTTAGCACACTTGTTTTAATGGACTCAGTATCTGGTATCAAGCTGTGCTTGAAGCATTACAAAGAAAGTCAAGCAAAGTTAGTGCGCCAAGTCCAGGAGTTGGTCAATGTGCGCAGCCAGCTGACGTACGTATCAAGCGACATGCTCCAAAAAGCCATAGGCGTTGATATAGCAGCTTCCAGAGCCACGTATCGATTAAGCAATCGGCTCGATGAATTAGTTTCAAGTATTGAAACGACAAAAGCGGAAATATTGGAAGCTATCACCACCCTCACATCGAAGGTACCAGTAAAAGCGAAAGATGCCCCCATCGACAATGAATATCTTGCAAATGTGGTTAATCAAATAACTCAACAAAGCGCGCTAGAGAATATTATCGTGGATAAGTTGCTGAGTGCGGATGGTGCGTTGATAGACCCAGACAGTTTAACCACATATATTGCGTGTTTTGAATACCCTCCATATCTTGTTGAAGCGGACGTAGAAGCTGTACTATTGATATAATATAATCCCCATGCTTGAAGATAATGTATAAGAAGCTTGATACTGTGATGTAAATTGTGCTTCTACTTAAATCTATGTCACATTGCTCTGGGGTTGGTTACGCATGCACTCATATTTCGGTGCTTGACAAGCTCATGTGAGCATTATCTTGCCTTGTTCATAACTTGTTAATGCCCGCGTCGCATGATCGTATTGCGACACTATAGTGTTGTGAGTCATTACTTAAGGACAGACATGCCGAGTAGCACACCACAATTAACCCTTTCAGCACAACAATTTCGATTCGCAAGATCAAAACTCTGTTTCTCCTCATACTTTGCTCAGAAAAGAGAATTGTGATCATGTCAAAAGCGCTTGATCTGCTGATAAAGCGAATATCTGATGTTGAAGCACGTGCACAAAAAAGTAGAGTCGATTCTGGAGATATTTTGCTTGCCGAAATTTGTCGGCGCATCCAAAGATTCCCGACCAAGAAAAGGAGCTTATCAAACTGATGAATAATGTAATAAAGGCAGTTGAAGGTTTTGATGATTATCGTGAATCGTTCTGGTCGCTTGCTAGCTTCTTTGAACGCATCATTGCGAAGTATTCACCGAAAGTTGTTCTTCAAGCAGTCAAGGCGTGTAACACAGTCTACAATACAAAAAGGAGCTCCGACAACTTGGTTACTGGTTGGGCCGATGTGTGCACCAATAGATGCGTAGTCTGGCTCAGTTCTGCGACCCGTGAGGAGATAGTGGACATCTCATTTTTGCAAACCGTGAAGGATGTGAGGACTATTCTGACAGAGACTATTGATGCTGGAAAAGAGTTCCACAGCATCGTCAAATCGAAGCCAGAACTATTGGAGACTGTAGCGAAGGTGAAACAATACTTAGACCAACCTACAGTGGGCGGGAAGAATCTAAAGGCAGATGAGAAAGCCAACATAAAGAAAGTCAGGAAGGAGATATGTCACATTGAAGGACTCGCATGCGACGCCGCAGAGGGCATCATCACAGCCTTTGAACAAGCCGTTGACATGGACCACCCCACCGGAAGCATTTTGTACAAAGCTACGTGTGCAATGTGCTACAAACAAGACGCCGACCTGGCCCTGCAAGTACGCGCGGCACAAGGGTCCTTGGCGAAGCTCGCACTGCAAGCGATTAACAACCAGACCGAAGCAGACCCAGGAGAGCAGTTTTTATTGGCAGAAGCCGTGGGTTTTATCCACACCTTGCTCGTGCCGTGGGATCGCGCTGATGGTGCGCACATGGAAACCAAGAAACAAATCGCCACCACGTTGCAACAATTGAATGTACTGGATGCGCTGCTTCGTCAACTGCGTTTCTGGAAAGTGGACTGGAACTGCAGCTTCGGAAACTGCGGCAACGCCACTGTCGTGAGTGTTCTTGAACTAGCCCGCTACTTTCCGGAAATCATCGACGAGAAGATCAACCCCGACGCGGATCTTGTCTCATTCATTCGCTACTGTGCAGAGCGCCATCGCGTCAACACTGCGTACCGGGTGCCATACGAGACCGCCTACAGCGCTTCGGTCATTCTAGAATGTTTACTGGAGGGTAAACCAGAGCCTCCACCGCCCACAGCAGAGCAGTTGGATCGGTGGGCCAGACCGTGGATGTACAATAATAACTCTACATAGTTGAATTGGTTCCCTTTTCGTACATTTGAAATGTTGTTTTGTGTAAAAAAAGAAAAGTTTTCTGCACCCTCCATCGTTTTAAACGTAGAGATCACAAAAGCAAGATACATTCACAGGCTATATACAAAAACAATGCTAACAAATTTGAATCAGTAATCAACCCTACTAACGCTACGCACTTTTCATAGCGAAGTGTGTTTATTTGAGGTCGGCAGGAATATAGTCGGGCATACTCAAATAGTTGGCGTCGAAGTGGTGCAGACGAATGAATCTGCGGATAAATATGAAGTGACGAAAGGGAATGTTATCCAAGAATGCAAGAAAAATAAATAACACCCATAATAATCAAACAATCATGTGTTGCAACATAGCAGCAGAAAGGATGAAAAACTTACCCATCTTCCGAGCCACTCGCAAAAGAGCGTCCGAACGGGTGCACATCGAGCGCGTTGATCGGACCGAAGTGACCTCTCACACGGCCAAATTCCTCTCCATAAATAGTGTGGTAGAAACGCGTCTCAAACTTGCCCTGACTCGCTGAAGTGGTGGTCACGGTCTGCGCGTCCTGGCCACCACCCAACAGGATATGTGGGTGCGTAGGAGAGATCACCGCGCCGTTCACGGGGCGCTCGGTACGGTACAAACGCACCACTTCGAGGTTGGCGGGATCAATCAGCAGCGCGGAGCAGTCTTTGCTGGCCGTGATCATCATACTCTTGTCGCGGTTGAAGTTCAGACGGTTCACACGGTCCGTGTGGAGCTTCTTGCGTTGGATTTCCTTGCCCGTGGTGGCGTCGTACTTGACCACGAGGCCAGAGTCGAAGCCAGCCATAATGTATTGGTCAGCGATGGTCCAGCCGATGCAGGTGGCCTTGTCGTTGTCGTCCACAGAAATCACCTCGTTGGGCATGTGCAGAGGGGCAGGGTCGTCCTTCTTTGTACTAGGCACTGTAAATAAGAATGAATAGTATAGGTATTTAGTACGGAGTAAGAGAAAGTGTGCCAAGGAAAGAAATGTTATCCCACGAGACAGAAGAAAAACTGCATAAACATACCTTCTTGTAATTGCTCCTCAGTAGGGAACTCAAAAATAGATATCGTGCCGAGGTCTCTCGATGTGAAAGGATCCGCAGCAGTGGCAAAGAACTGACTTCCGTCACCCCACTTAACAGAGCGCACCACACCTTTGTGAGGCATGCGCGCAATATATTTTCCAGTGTTGACCTCGAACAGACGAGCGTTGGCATCAGCACAAGCTGTGACAAGGTACTTGGAATCCCAACTGGGATCTAAGTCCCACACAGCACCATTGTGAGGACCTGGTAGTTGTATGCACAGACGAATGTTTAGAATAAGTAACAAGAAGCAACACAAAAATATGCACAATGTGCTTACCAAATGTTCCAAGTCTCTCGCCGCTGTCTGAGTACCATACGGTAGGCTTATTATCCTTAGCAGCAGTGAACAAAAGATCACCATCCTGGTTGAACTTCACAGTAGTAATTGATCGCTCGTGACCCTTGAGGAGGATCGGTTGCTATAAAAGATGAGGTAATGGACACAGTTACAAATGAACGTCAAGCTGTGCACCAGTGGTTCAAACTTACGAATTGAGAGTTGACTCTCGGCAAAGTAGAAGTCATCTTTCGAACCTATAGACTGACAACAGAAAGATGCAACAGCAATAGACGGACTGACGGTCCAAATTGAAATTAAATCAAAGTGTGGGAGAATCTGCTGGGCCGTGTGGTTGGCGAAGACTGTTCACTGTACGTACAAAAATAGTGTACGGACAATAAAAATGTTTTTGTACGTACGTTTATTCTATGGGACCTTCACCGTTACTTTGATCCACTTCGCCAAATCGATTCAGGCTCGATCTCTATGGTGCACTGCAAGAATCTGGAAAAGGCGATGGTGTATGCATTGTAAGCAATGGTGGGTGTATCGACTAGCGCAAAGATTGCGTTCAGAATACTTTTGTATGGAATAATGTGGATTGCGTTACTGCAAAGATGCCAGGCAGCTTTGACAGTAAGCATGTCCAGGAGGAGCAACTACGCGAGTGACAACGGTTTATCGCTTGTTACATTTTGTGTTGAATGCGAAGATCCGTTCCACGAAGGCTCTGCCTCCAAAGGTTTGCATCCAAAGCACGGATTGCAAGACTTTCGTGTGACGGGCACCCTCATCTATTGTGTCCCCAACAATGCTGAATCAAGGAAAGTGTTGAATGCACATCACTTCAAAGACAGAATTGTGCTAATAAACCGAGGTAACATGGGTCTTCTCGACAAGGTGAGCAAGATTCAGGACTCCGAAGCGGTGGGTATCATTATTGCTGACGACGGTCGATGCAGGGAGGACTTTTCTTACTGCGGCCCACAGGCGGGCTCGGCGAGAGAAGGTGGCTTTGCGATCAACGATGACTTGCATCGCTGGCGTGAGATTGACATCCCCGTGGTGCTGGTGTCAATGCAGACGGGCGAGGCGTTACGTCAGGGCATGGGGGTAAGGCAAGTACAAATACCGAAATTGGGGTACCAGAACATAACGATATTTCATCACGGAAAAGAACAATACAGAGATGAGTTGAGGTTCTAAGTGGTATTGTGAGCATATGTATTAAGTGTCAAACTGATAGCATCACTGCATTGTATGAAGTGAGTTGTTGCATCCACTGAAAAGAAAAGAAAACAGGCACGCGTTGTACCCTCAAAATCAAACTATGTGTAAAAATTAACTGCGTATATTGTATAAAATGTTTGTTTGTTCCAGCATTTGTTTCTTTGTAGATTTGTGTACATTCTTAATTAAGCTACAATTTAGTCAATTTTCTCATTATTAAAGATATGAACACCGATACAGTGCGAGAATACCGGATGCATCAAAACTGTACTTTACTGACATTTACCATTTGCTTAGCATCTCACCACTGCTAGAAATACCACCAGATCCTTCACTACTATAATTGTAACCCGATTCCGACTGGCGCGCGATTTCACCAGTACATCTTCCAATTACACGAATGTCAATACTTGATTCTGTGATACGTGTGAGATCCGAATCGAGAAACGCTGCACTACAAGGCTGTAGGGACGGATAAATCACCACTGCGTCAATCTTCATGTAGTCCTTTGAGCTAGTAGTGATCTCCCACAGGCCGTGAAGAGCATCATGTTCCACTATGTATCCCATGTCAGCATAGGTCACAGGGATGATCTCACCCTCAATGTTGTCTTGTTTTACCTTCGTCGGTGTCTTGTTGGTGTCGCGTACAATCTTGGAGCCGAGGCGATGAATCAAATTCCACACTCCGTGTGCAAGCTTAACACCTAAGAAGTATATAGCATGCTGACGACGCTGGGACGGGGTCGGCTGAAGAATGGATGGTTCTATTACTTCCACTCCTTCCAGCTTTCCAGAATTGTCTGCACTTGACTCTGCACCTTCTTTCAAACCAGACGCAAAGTCTAAAATGGAAAGTACGTAAAAAGTGTTACATGCTTTAAGAATGAATACAGATACTCTCTAATTACCTTCAGGAAATGATGCTGCTTCGATATTGTCAAGGCGTGCAAAATCACGGTATATGTTAATTGCCAGTAGGGGATTGATGAATATTTCGTCCAATTCGGTTGGATAGATGCACACATAAGCGTTCATATCCAAAGTATTTTTGATCAGCTTAATAGTGTAAGTCTTCGCCAATCCCTTTTCGTAACTACCTTCGATAAAATCAGGTGCGACATTGTTAAGTAATGCCGCTGTGCAGTGGTTGGACTTCAACAGACGTTCTGCACATTCACAAGCTTCGGCCAAGAAATTCGGAGGAAATATCTTTAACGGAACGTCACTGCCTAGCTTAAACAAAGACAGTGGACCCGATTCATCAGTCATGTTGCACGACACAAGAAATTAACTGCGGACTGACCTTCAAGAGGATCGAATATATACCGGTAACCCTTTGCAGTGAAATGGCGGGAAGTGCACTTCACCTCAACCCTATTGACACTTTTTTTAACGAAAAATAAGAGAATTTTGTTTCTCAAGTGCACGAGATAATGTGGAACGCTGGAATAATCGAATGCCCCAGTTTTCAGTTAGCCCGGACGTGCCGGATGGAATGCTTTTGGAAGACTTCATGGAAGAAGCGTACACGTATGCGACCGCGCTGCTTACGAATACTGAGTGCAGAGGTTGTTTCATTGCAAACGTGTCTCCGCCGAACTATCCGCCGAAGTCTTACGACGATGCAATGAATGAGATGTATACAATTGATGTAGCTGCTCGTGTTGACGAGTTGAACATGCCCGTCGGCTCAGCTAATGGTTCTTTGATTAAGCTCAATCCAATATTGATGCTGCGCATGTTCGAGGAATTCAACCCAAATCCCGCGCAACCATACGAGCACTTAGTCCCAGAGCATTCACGTAAGCATAGCGATTTTAGCCTCTAGTGTTGACGGGCTGCCTTTATTTACAACATCGCAATATTATTTTATAGGCAAGAAACGAAAGACAGGCAAAGCATCCTTTCAATCATCTGCTGAAGAGCCGGTGCTAGAGGTACACCAGTATCCTGTTTTCACTCCTGAGATTAGACGCAAAGCAGCAACCATGTTTATTGGAGTCAAACTTGCACGCGAAGTGTGGCGCCTCACGTACCGCCGCTACTTGCAGAGTTGCGGGCTGAGCAAGGAGAAAGGTGTGGTGAGAGAAGATATGATTGGTGGTGAGCTTCAAAATGTAATGTACTATCACATCGGCGATGTCATTGAGCACGATGTACTGGGAGGTCTGTGGGGGTTCACTTCTTACAACCAGAAGGTTTTCATGAATTTGGACGCCATCGTACTCTATCCTTCAATAATCCACACAGATTGCAATTCTGGATCGTTCTTGCACCCTGAGGAGACTGAGATTACCGAGTCTAAAATCTCCATAACCCTTCTGAAACATAAACATACACGCATTGCATCCTCCAATTTTTGTTAGTTGCGCATACTGTATTGCAAAAAACGTTGGTTTGTGCCGACATTTGTTTATAAGTACATACTTAGTCAATTTCCTCGTAAGACATTATCTCGGTTACATGAACAGCATCAATGCAAAAAACGACAAAAATCCGTACCATTAGATCGGATCTTCCCAGTCAGCCTCGCACAGGCTTCGCTCTTCCATTTTTACCCGTCCATCCCGCACTGTAATCACATGCGTAGGCTCCAGCGCTTCCAAGAACTCCCGGTCATGACTGATCACCAGACTTGTTCCTTGAAAAGACCGCAGCGCCGTAGTGAGCGTGGCAATTGTTCCCACGTCCAGATGGTTCGACGGCTCGTCCATCAGGAGCAGGTTGCGAGGGATCAACGCAAAGCTTGCCAAGGCCACACGCGCTTTCTCTCCACCCGACAGCTGGCCCACCAACCGTAAGGCCTTCTCACGCACCAGACCCAGGGCCCCCATTGCCGCACGGGCGTCTTCATCGCTTACACTCTGGTCAAACTGCCGCGCCGAGGCTGTCACCACATCCACCGCGCGGGCGGTCTGGTCCAGATCCTGCGCGAGATCTTGGGTAAACACTCCCAGGGATAGACCCTCGCCTTCCTCTCGCACGCCACTCAAAGGCGGATTCTTACCCGACAGGGCGCTCAACAGAGTAGACTTTCCAGCACCGTTGGGGCCGCGTACGGCGATACGCATGCCGCGCTCGATGGTAATATCACAATCGGACAGAATACATTTCTTGGTGGGCGAATCTTCTGCACTGGTCGTAGAACTGGCAGGAGTCGACCAACCCAAAGTTGCCTTTGTGAGTCTCAACAATAGTTGGGTTCCGCGTGGCGCAGGTGGTAACTTAAGCACCGGCTTCGGTCCATCACCAACATTTGGGGCTTGCGGTCCTTCTTCTCGTAACTTCGCGATGGTCTTGAGTTTGGACTGTGCGAGTGATGCACCCATCGTCTTGGCCCCAAAACGATCTACATATTCTTGTAACCGCTCGATTTCGCGCTGGTTGGCGTCGTACAATATTTGGGCGTTTTTGACGCGTTCTTCGCGCTCCTTGAGCCACTGAGCATGGGTTCGGGACTTGTACAGCTCAATCTTGCCAGCGCGCACTTCGGCAATAGAGGTGGCGGCCTTCTCTAACAGTGCTGTGTCATGACTCACCACAAGCAATGTTCCTTCGTACGAGGCAAGGTAGTGGGCCAGCCATTCGCGTGCTCCTTTGTCTAAATGGTTCGTTGGTTCGTCCAGGATTAGCAGGTCTGGTTGGCTCAGCAGAAGCCTTGCCAACGCGATGCGCATCTGCCAACCGCCACTAAACTCTGAGCACAATCGATCATTGTCAGCATCCGTGAATCCCAGTCCGGTGAGCACAGTGGAGACCTTCTGGTCGGACGTGAAACCTCCCGCTAGTTCGAATTCTGTGTTGGCGTCCGCTAGGGCTTCTAAAGCTTCATCGGTGACATCACCGTCCACCACACGCTGCTCGGCCTGCTCCAGGGCCGCTGTGGCGAGCTGTATGCGCTTCATGTGACTAGCTACCTCTTCGCGTACTGTCTTGGTGCTTCCACTGACACCTTTCTGTTCGAGGTAACCGACTTGAGCATTCTTGGCTACTCCGATGTGCCCTTGTCGAATCGATACTTTCCCATCACCACTCCCAGTCAATGCCTTGAGAAGTGTTGTTTTACCTACAATAACATACATCGTACATATTAGGTCTGGCGATAACGATTATGCTATCATTATGCATACGGTACAGTCTACCTGCTCCATTCTTGCCTACAAGCGCCCACCTTTCCTTCCCCATGATGTTCCAATTGATGTCACTGATTATATCATTATTGCCTATGCATAGGTTGACATTCACAAGTTCCAGCTGTGCACCTGACTCTGCGTGCTTCACTGCGGAACGTCCTGCCACGGTGGCCTTGTCAGACATTGAGGAGCGTAGCTTCGGAATAAGACGCACAGGGCGGTTTCCTGTGAACCCAAACTTTAGCCGATATGCACTCACTTGACATATAAGCGACAAGAACAATAATAGGAATGTCGTAACCATGTTTTCTCTGCTGAAATGTGATGAAAAGAGCCGTCGATTTTTGCGATTTGGTGGGTATTATGATGTAATCTGGATTCATCACCACCAATTGAGCACAGTGTGCGACGGCGGCCGGACGTGCAAAATGTAACACAAACACAGTGAATTTGTAAATATTATCTTACTGTAATTTTAGGGTTTATGTGATACCATTAAAATACAGCCACAATACCGTAACATCGTATATACAACGAAGCAATAAGCACATGATACTTATGTTCCACAACAACTACTCGCACGGTACAAGGCAAACGTAGTGTGCCCCCATACACGCAACTGTACTTCAACTAAACAGTCCATTTACAGACAGACCAAAAGTTTACAATACCAACTACACATCTGTAAAACCCTGTCACAACTTACACTGCAACACAACTATTTGTAACACACAATTGACAGTGTGACGCATACACTGCGAATCTATTCAT
>LNAP01019863.1_pt1 | contig 13030 bp, 14 predicted proteins | sample 602601 | NCBI WGS metagenome assembly LNAP01 (sample SAMN02440304, study PRJNA202911) | soil metagenome | biome: Subtropical and temperate rainforests or woodlands; isolation source: soil samples (1 kg each in a 20% v/v slurry with milli Q water) were... ...
GGACGATTTTAGCGCCGTCGACGGCATCATCAAGAAGCAGCTGACTTCCCGAGTGCCGCTGGTATCGAAAATCGGCGACTACATTACCTCGGCTGGCGGTAAACGCCTGCGCCCGTTGCTCGTGCTGCTGTGCGGCAAGGCACTCGGCCGCGAAGGCGATGACCTGCGCCTGTTGGCCGCGACCATCGAGTTCCTGCACACCGCCACCCTGCTGCACGACGACGTCGTCGACATGTCCGGCATGCGCCGTGGCCGCTCGACCGCCAACGCCATGTGGGGCAACGCGCCGAGCGTGCTGGTGGGCGACTTTCTGTATTCGCGCTCCTTCGAAATGATGGTCGAACTGGGCTCCATGCCGGTGATGAAGATCCTTTCGCAAGCCACGCGCATCATCGCTGAAGGCGAAGTGTTGCAACTGTCGAAGGTCCGCGACGCCAGCACCACCGAAGAAACCTACATGGAAGTCATCCGCGGCAAAACCGCGATGCTCTTCGAAGCCTCGACCCACAGTGCCGCGGCCCTGGCCGGCGCCTCGCCGGAACAGAGCGAAGCACTGCGCACCTTCGGCGATCACCTGGGGGTGGCCTTCCAATTGGTCGACGACCTGCTGGATTACCGTGGCGATGCCGAAACCCTGGGCAAGAACGTCGGTGACGATCTGGCCGAAGGTAAACCGACGCTGCCGCTGATCTACACCATGCGCGAAGGCACTCCTGAGCAGGCCGCACTGGTTCGTCAGGCGATCCAGAAAGGTGGCATCGAAGATCTGGAAAGCATTCGCGAAGCTGTTGAAGCTTCCGGCTCGCTGGATTACACCGCGCAACTGGCCCGCGATTATGTGGCCCGTGCGATCAAGTGCCTCGACGCCCTGCCCGCTAGCGAATACCGCGATGCGTTGGTTGAGCTGAGTGAGTTTGCAGTAGCCCGCACGCACTAATCCGCGCCCTGTAGGAGCGAGGCTTGCCCGCGAAGAGGCCGTGTCAGTCGACATAAGTGTTGTCTGTTACGCCGCCTTCGCGGGCAAGCCTCGCTCCTACAAATCATGTGTCGCCCACCTCCCCGTATAAACCCTATATAATGTGCGCTTTTTAGCCATCCTGAATCCAAGGAGCTTTAGTGAGCACGCTGCCACCCTGCCCAAAATGCAATTCCGAATACACCTACGAAGACGGCACCCAACTGATCTGCCCAGAGTGCGCCCACGAGTGGTCCGCCGGTGGCGATGCCGAAGTGGCTTCCGATGACACCGTGAAAAAGGACTCGGTCGGCAATGTCCTGCAGGACGGCGATACCATCACCGTGATCAAGGACCTCAAGGTCAAAGGCACGTCGCTCGTGGTCAAGGTCGGCACCAAGGTCAAGAACATCCGCCTGTGCGATGGCGATCACGACATCGACTGCAAGATCGATGGCATCGGCCCGATGAAACTCAAATCCGAGTTCGTCAGAAAAGTCTGAATCTGCTGCATTCCATCCCGCGCCCGGCGTGGGATGGTGCTTCGCCCTTCCCCGAATCACCCAGCATTCCCGCGCAGTAGCCAAACGCCAGTCGCTTCGACGCCCACCAATTCCCCCGCAGAAAAAAGCACAAACCGCCAATAGACCCTTGCTATTTAACGAATAAGAATTATTCTCATTGAAACCCATCAATGGAGATGAGACCCATGACTTATTTGATCGATGCCTGGCTGGACCGCCCACACCCCTACCTCAGAATCCTGCATCGGGAAACCGGGGAAGTCTGTGCGGTACTTGAAGAAGAAGCCTTGAACGAGCTACAGGATCAGGGTGATCTGGACGTCAACGGTTTAAGTTCCAGCGAGCCGATGGTGCTCAAGGAACTGGTGCGCAATCTGTTTCTGTTCTGTTATGCCCGGGCGTTGCGCCCGACCAGCGATCTGAACCATAAGATCGAACTATGAGACAACGCAAAAAACTGTGGGAGCGAGCCTGCTCGCGATGGCATCACCTCGGTTTCAAAGAAAAACCGAGTTGACTGCATCGCGAGCAGGCTCGCTCCCACATTAGCCCGTCATAACGACAGGCCGGGGATTACAGAACGTCGAGCAGTTCGACGTCGAATACCAGTACGCTGTGCGGCGGAATGCTGCCAACGCCTTGAGCGCCGTAAGCCAGTTCGCTCGGCACGTACAGACGCCATTTGCTGCCGGCGTTCATCAGTTGCAGGCAGCGATAACGCCGCCTACCGGGAATTCTGCAGGCTGACCACGATCGTAGGAGCTGTCGAACACAGTGCCGTCGATCAGGGTGCCGTGGTAGTGGGTGCGCACTTGATCTTCACGGGTCGGCTTGGCGCCTTCGCCTTGAGTCAGCACTTCGAACTGCAGGCCGGAAGCCAGCGTGGTGATGCCTTCGCGCTTGGCGTTTTCAGCCAGGAAAGCCAGGCCTTCGCCAGCAGCGGCTTCAGCCTTGGCTGCAGCTTCGGCTTGCATGATTTCGCGGATCACCTTGAAGCTGGCGGACATCTCTTCCTGACCCACACGGCTTGGTTTGCCGGCGAACGCGTCGGTCAGGCCAGCCAGGATTGCGTCCAGGCTAACGCCCGGAGGCGGGTTGTCACGCAGCTGGTCGCCCAACTGACGGCCAATGCCGTAGCTGACGCGGGTTTCGTCGGTGGACAGATTTACTTCGGACATGACACTGCTCCGTTGTGCGGACGGCCCTGGAACTTGCCGTGCGTGCACAGCGCATCCCGGAGCGCCCGGAATCAAAAGGGCGAGCAGACTAGCACAGATGCCGTCACGTTGATGAGCCGTGTCGGCCCTGTCACACGGAACGGAAGGTGATCGGTACTTTCAGGCTTTCCTCGGTGCTGGCACCGCACATTTCATCCTGAACCGAGGTATGCACGACGTTGAACGACAACTTGGGAAAGGCATGAAGCACTTCACGCGCATGCTCGACCGAGCGCAGATGCAATATCTCGCCGTGTGCATCGCGCAATGGATGCCCCGCGCCATGCATCCGTGCCTCCAGCACGTAAAACACGCCTTCCATCGAGATCAGGTTCAGCTCATCGACCTTTCCGGCGACGGCATACGCATTCAATTCTTGCAGAGTCATGAGCGCACCTCACGCGGTGGCGGGCCAGGATCTCTACATGGAATGCCTCGACGGGCCAAAGTACAAGCCACAGACGACACCACCCGTCTGTTTCACACCCCCCTGTAGGAGCGAGGCTTGCCCGCGAAGAGGCCGTGTCAGTCGACATAAGTATTGTCTGTTACGCCACCTTCGCGGGCAAGCCTCGCTCCTACAAAGGATGTGCAGATCAGTGCTTGGTCAGCTTGTCCAGATAGCCCATGGCGAACGCCGATACCACGAAGGTCATGTGAATGACCACGTACCACTTCAAATGCTCGGGATCGACGTTCTTGGCGTCCATGAAGATCCGTAGCAGGTGGATCGACGAAATCGCCACGATGGAAGCTGCGACCTTCATCTTCAACGAAGACGAATCCATGGTGCCCAGCCAGTTGAGCTTTTCCTTGCTGTCGTCGATATCCAGCTGAGAAACGAAGTTCTCGTAGCCAGAGATCATCACCATCACCAGCAAGCCGCCCACCAGCGCCATGTCGATCAGCGACAGCAGTACCAGAATCAGATCCGACTCGGCCATCGAGAACACGTTAGGAATGACGTGGAAGACTTCCTGCAACGCCAGCAAGCCCAGGGACAAACCGAAATAGATCGGCGCCAGTAACCAGCGGGAGGCGTACATTGCATTTTCGATAAAGCGTTCCATTGAATCTCACACAAGGGGCTGGAAATGGCGGCGAGTATAACAGCCACCTGTTACACCCAGAAACCGCCGGAAAATCCGTAACCTGCGTGTGTGTGACAAAGTTTTTCTGCTAGTGTCCAGATGATTGACAGGTCAGCGACGTCGGACAGGAAGACTGGAAATGGATGTGCGATTGCCGTTAACGAGTGCCGGGCTTTGCTTCGCATTGTTGCTCGGTGGCTGCTCACCCAGCGATGAGAAACGCCAGGTCAGCCTCGAAGAAAAGATCGCACAGTTCGAACAATCCCTGGAGACGATCGAGGACCCCAAACTCCAGGATGCCGTAGCCGAGCTAGGCGGTTCCCTATTGTTACTCGAGCGCGCACAACTCAAACTCGACACCAAACCAGTGGTCACCGAATACGGCGAAGACGCCCTCGCCGTGCTCAAGCACTACCCCACACCCCAGGCCCTGGTCGACACCTACATTAACGGTCTGTTCGTGCTGCACAAGGAGTCCAGCTCGGATTACCTGACCGATCTGCAACCGGTATTCCCCTTCAACTTCAACATTCCGGGCGCGTTCCTTTTTCCTCATGGCCTGGAATGGCAATCGGTGACCCTGAGCAACAAGCGCGTCATCGCGTTCCAGCCGGAATGGTCGGAAACCGATCCCGGCATTCAGCTGAGCCCGTCGAGCTCCAACCTGACCAACCCCGATGATTTGACGGTGACCTACCCCTTCATCGAAGGCCTGGAGGTGGACAAGAAGAACCAACCACAACCGGTGAGCCTGCAAGGCAAGGTGGAAGTCATCGCCCCACGCCGACTCTACAGTTTCGACCTGACGAAAAAGGACGTCGGCCAGACTCGCACCAACGACAATCTCAGTGTCACCTTATTGAAACTGGGCAATAACTACGCCGAAATCGAATTCAGTAACAGCGCGCCGCTGGCCCCCGAGATACGTGACATATCACTCACCCCATTGATCGTTCAGGCCAGGGACGCCACCGGGCAATTCCTCTCTCGTTCAGGTGCGATCAACGAAACCGCCGCGCAAATTGCGTTTTATCAAAAACAACTGGCACAGATGCAACAGCAGAAGGCCTGGAGCGAAGCGTTCGAAAAACAGCTCGATGACGAGCAGCGTGCGTTTGAACAACAACAAACCCGGCATTACACCAAGGTCTACTTCAACGGCCCGATCGACACCATCGAAGTGAGCCTGCTGGACTTCTCGGCGGTCACGGTGACCCACAAGGACCTGAACCTGCCGATACGCCGCTTCGACCCGCACACCACGGAAAAAACCATCCAGCCGCTGACCTTGCCGGTTGTGGTGTATGACGACCAGGCTGTGACTTGGCTCAAGGGCGCAACGTTGAGCGAGGAGCAACTGAAAAAAAGCATCAGCATCAGTCAGTCGGTCGATGACCCAAGTGCCGCCCGCATCGAATTCAATCACCCCAGAAGCTTCAATGACGAACTGCTCGGCACCTCTTTCAATCCCGGCGAAAGCCCGGTGACGTTCTTTACCCAAGACCGCAATGGCCAGCGCGATGGGCCGATAGAGCTGCCGCCGGAGGCGTATGAGGTCGATCCGATCCGCGGCGCCATCACCTATGATCTGAACCTGTTTCCGGAAACACCGGCCTACGCCGTGGGCTCCATGCCGCACTTTCTGGCGACTATCGACCAGCAAACATACGACGCCCGCCAGTTGCCCAAAGGCCTGGAGTTCAAAGGGAATGCATTGGTGGTGGATTTGAAACTGTTTCCCGCCCAGGACTGGCGTTTTTTCGCCAAGGACGACAGCGGCAATTATTTGAAAGAGATTCTGTCGGTCAGTCACAACGCGAGCACGCAAGGCCCGGCGTTATTTGCAGTGCATTACTTCTATGGCCAGCCCACACGTCTGGAAACTTATCAGCGAACCAACCTCACCACCGTGCAATATGGGTTTGAGGTCAAACTCGACAAGGCTGAGCCAGGCAGCCTTGATCAATAGCCTGTTCAGTGCTCGGGCCGAAACTCGGGTCCGCTAAGGTTGCGGTAACGACCACCATTGATCTCTCGCAACTGGGCTTGCAGATGCAGGCACCAGATTTGCGGGTCGTCGGCCAGTTCGTAACCATGCAAGGTCAGACTTTCAACGATGGTGTCGAGGATCGATTCCGCCACGACCGGCCCACGGAACGGGCCTTGGGCCTTGATGGCAGAAGGCTGCTCGCCGGCCATTCCGGCGGCGAAGAGCAAGGTCCACATGCCCGTATCTCCCGCCAGCGGGCGGATAGCACATTCGATACGGGTCACAAGGCCCAGGCATTGACGGGTGAGACAGAGGTTGCGCGACATGGCGGCGACCCTCGGTAGATCCGGTATTCAGCCTCCACGGGAAGGCTGTCTCGATCCAGTGATTACTGTCGATATCCTTGAGCAGATAATAGAAGAAAAGTCTGGCTCGCACGCGAACCAGACTCAGAAGGTGCCGAGTGGTCACTGCGTGAATATTGACGCCATTTCGATGGCGCTCTTTTGCATTGAATACAGTCTGCAAAACACTACAGAACCTGTGGGAGCGGGCTTGCTCGCGAAGGCGGCATAACAGTCGACATTGATGTTGAATGTTAGTCAGTCTTCGCGAGCAAGCCCGCTCCCACATGGGGGTTGTGTCAAGCCGGTTTGATTTCCAGCATCGCTTCCTGTGCCAACTCCTTTTCGGCTTCCTTGAGGTCTTCCTCGCTGATCATTTCCGCAATCACCCGCAAGCGTTCCACTACCCGCGCGTTGATGCTGCCTTCAGGGAATGCGCCATTCTCATCCGGCGCGCCGGCTGGCTCGCCGACCAACAGGCTCAGAGCCTCGTCGGCCTGGCGCACCGCGTAGACATGGAACTGCCCCGCGCGCACCGCCGCCAGCACCTTCTCGTCGAGCATGAGCGTGGCGACGTTGGCCTGAGGAATGATCGCCCCTTGCTCACCGGTCAAACCACGGGCTTCGCAGAGCCGGAAGAAACCTTCGATCTTCTCGTTGACCCCACCCACCGCCTGCACTTCACCGAACTGGTTGATCGAACCGGTAATCGCGAAACACTGCTTGAGCGGGGTTTTCGACAACGCCGAAATCAGCGTGCATGCCTCCCCCAGAGACGCGCTGTCACCGTCGACATAACCGTAGGACTGCTCCAGGGCGATACTCGCGGAAATCGCCAGCGGGAATTCCTGGGCATAACGGCTGCCTAGATACCCGGTAAGGATCATCACGCCTTTGGAGTGGATCGGCTGACCGAGGTTGACCTCGCGCTCGATGTCGACGATGCCACTGCCGCCTGGATAAACCGTGGCGGAAATCCGCGCCGGAATCCCGAAGGCCGAATCGCCGACTTCCAGTACCGTCAGCCCGTTGCACTTGCCAACAGCCGCGCCATCGGTGTCGATCAGAATGATCCCGGCCAGCATGTCATCGAGAATCCGCGCCGAAACACGCCCGGTACGGGTGGCCTTGGCCTTGAGCGCACGCTCGATGTGCCCGGCGTCGGTCATGTCGTCACCCGCCAGGTCACGAATGAAATCCGCCTCGCTGACCAGCTGGAACAGATCGCCGATCCGCGCCGACAAACGTCCCTGATGTTCTGCCAGACGCGCGCTGTAAGTCGCCAGACGCGCCACCGCATCGGCGGTCAGCGGCGCCATGCCTTCCTCGGACGTACGGGTTTTGAGCAACTGGGCGAACTGCTCCAGGCTCTCGTCGACCATCGGGATGTCTTCGTCGAAATCCACCAGGACGCGGAACATCTCCTGGAAGCTTGCAACGTGTAGTAGAGCTGCCGGGCGCCGATGATCACGACTTTGACCTGCAACGAAATGTGTTGCGGTGTCAGCGTCACAGTGGCCAGACGGCCCATCTCGCCCAGCGGCGATTCCATTTTCAGCTTGCGCGATTGCAGGGCACGTTTGAGCGCATCCCACACAAACGGCTCACTGAGCATTTTTTCCGCTTCGAGGATCAGGAAACCGCCGTTAGCCCGGTGCAGCGCGCCCGGTCGCAGCTGCCGATAGGTGGTGTAGAGCGCGCCCTGATCGGTGCTGTATTCGATGCGGCCAAACAGGTTGTCGTAGGTCGGATGCGGCTCGAACACCACGGGTGCGCCGCCACTGAACGGATGACCGACCACCAGGCTCGGGGCGTATTGCTCTTCGAGCAATTTGCGGGCGATGGCGTCGGTCTTGCTGTCGTCCACCAGTTGCTCGACCACCGTCTTGAGCAGGTACACCTGCATCGCTTGCAGGTAACCGCAAACGCCTGCGTTTTCCGCGTACTTTTCCGACAGTGGCGCGAGCAATGGCTGCAAGGCCAGGGTGATGGTTTCTTCGTTGAGCTGACGCAGTTGATTGCTCGACTCGCGCTTCCATTGCGGCAAGCTGGCGAGTTCTTCGTTCAACCGCTCTTCCAGCCCGGCAATGTCGTCATGAAAACGTTCGCGCTCGGCTTCCGGCAACTGGGCGAACTCAGCCTCATCCAGTGCCTTGCCTTCGCTCATCGGGGTGAAGGCGATATTGCTGCTGTCGCGGTAGAGCGCGACCTCTTTCTCCAGCGCCAGACGCTCGATCACATCCAGTGCACGGTCATAACGCTGGTTGAAAGCGCGGTCGATGGCGCTTTTCTTCTGCTGATAGGACGGGTGCTCGAACACGGCCGGAAAGGTCGCCAGCAGGTTGTCGATCAAACCGTTGATGTCGCCGATGAAAGCACCGGCGGTGCCCGACGGCAATTCCAACGCACGAGGCTCGCGCGGTTCATCGAAATTATTGACGTAAACCCAGTCAGCCGGGGTCTGCAGGCGTTTGGCTTCGGCCTTGAGGTAGCGTTTGACGAACGAAAACCGGCCGGTGCCGGGCTCACCCATGACGAATACGTTGTAACCGGGGCGTGGCATGGCCACACCGAACTGCAAGGCTTCGACCGCGCGTTCCTGGCCAAGCACACCGCGGAAGGGCTCCAGATCATTGGTGGTAGAGAAGCTGAACTGTTCAGCGGAAAACGGACGGGTCAGCGCTTCAGGCGCTGCTGGCAGCAACAGGATCAGGCATCGGGCTTCCTTACATCAGGCGGGGCAGATAGCGGCATTCTGGCGCTGCCCGTACCTCACTGGCAAGGCGCGCCTCAAGCCAAAGTTCAGACAAAGCGTCAGCCCCGGGCCGAGCGGGTCAAAATCAGTGTTTTCAAGGAATGTTTCGCAAAAGATTACGGAACCCCCGGAACCTGCCTAAACTCCATGCTGCGCGGCTGGAACTAATAACCGGCCCACTGGCACCATTAGGGGCCAGCACCCTTGTCCATTGGTATGCACACAAAGAGAACATAGCTATGAAACGGATTCTTCTCGGTACTCTCTTCACCGCTGTATCCATCAACGCCATGGCTCAGGCGCCAGGCGGTCCGGACTGCGGTTGGGGCAACATGCTGTTCGAAGGTCAGCGTGGCACCCCGGCACACTTCCTGGCATCCACCACCAACGGCACTTCCGGTAACGCAACGTTCGGTATGACCTCCGGTACCAACGGTTGCTCGACCAATGCGTCGCTGACCTATGGCGGCAAATCCTGGATCGCCATGAATGGCATGATGAACGAGCTGTCCGAAGACATGGCTAAAGGTCAGGGCGAAGCGCTGACCACTTACGCCGTGGTACTGGGCGTGGCGCCGGAAGACCGTGCGCACTTCGCCGCTGTGACTCATCAGCACTTCCAGCAAATCTTCAGCAAAGCTGACGTGACCGCTGATGACGTGCATACCAACACCCTGGCCGTGCTGAAAAGCGACCCGCGTCTGGCCAAGTACGCTACTCAAGCTTAAGCTCGATCCACCCCGCTCCTTTTGGGGAGCGGGTTTTGTTTTTTGACCTGTCGTGCTTTGGGTCTTTCCCCCGATCTCTTTTTTTTCGAAAAGCTAAGTTGCTCACTATGCTCAAACGCCTTGCCTGGCTGGCGCTCTGTGTCTGCGCCCCGCTGTCCGCCGCGCCACATATCGACAATCAACGTTTGCAGCAACTGGCCAACGACCCCTTCTGGATTTCCCTGGGGCATTACGAAACCGCCAAGCTCGGTGGCTGGCGCAGCTATGTCAGCGACAAGAAATTCTTTCTCGCCCCCGATGGCAACGAACACCCCGACCGTGAACTGGCGGCGACCGTGCAGGCACTGTATGCCCCGGCCAGCGCCGGCGAGCAGCATGCCCAATGCGTCTATCCGGCCCGCACCCGCTGGCTCAAGGCGCAACTGGCGCTCAGCGATATGCAGACACCGGACTGCGCCGAGTTCAAGCAATGGTTCAAGGATGTTGCGCCCCACAGCGCGGTGATGATTTTCCCGGCGGCCTACCTGAACAGTCCATCGTCGATGTTTGGTCACACCTTGCTGCGCATCGATCAGGCCAATGTGCAGAGTGACAAGACATCGCTACTCAGTTACGCGATCAACTTCGGCGCCTACATCGAAGGTTCGGACAACAGCATTCTGTACGCCTGGAAAGGTCTGATGGGTGGCTATCCCGGGCTGTTCGCGTTGGTGCCGTATCAGGAAAAGCTCTCGGAATACCGTAGCCTCGAGAACCGCGATCTGTGGGAATACCGCCTGAACCTGACGCAGCAGGAAACCGAGCGCATGGTCGAGCACGTCTGGGAACTCAAGCAGATCCAGTTCGACTACTTCTTCTTCGACGAAAACTGCTCTTACCGCCTGCTTGAGCTGCTGCAGGTGGCGCGACCGAACTTGAATCTGACCGAGCAATTCCCGTTGACCGCTATCCCCACCGACACGGTCAAAGCGGTGAAAGAAGCCGGGCTGGTGCAATCGATCGAGTATCGCCCGTCCCGTGAGCGTGAACTGCTAAGCCGCGCCGAGCCATTAACCGTTGAAGAGCAGGAGTGGGTGCTGAACGTCAGCGCCGATCAGACGCAATTGCAGACTCCGGCGTTCAAGGCTCTAGCTCGCGACCGTCAGGCGTTGATCATCGATGCGGCTTATCGTCTGGAGCGTTATCGCGCCAACGGCCAGGAACGCGACCCGCACCGAGCCCAACGCAGCTTCGAATTGCTGCGCGCAATCAATCAAAACCCGCCCCCGGAGCTGGAAATTCCGCAACCTGGCTTGCCCGAGGACGGTCACGAATCCCGCACCTGGCAGGCCGGCATCGGCACTCGAGGCGACAAAGCCTTCGGCGAATATGGCCTGCGCATGGCCTATCACGACCTCAATGACAACATGGAAAGCTTCCCCCTCGGCGCGCAGATCGAAATTCTGCAGATGAAGCTGCGTCAATACGAAGGTAATGACTGGCAGTTGCAGCAACTGGACCTGGCGACCATCCGCTCGCTGACGCCTCGCAATGAACTGTTGCAGCCGCTGTCATGGCAAGTCACCGGCGGCCTGGAGCGCGTACCGGGCAAGCATGATGACGAAACCCTGGTCAGCCATGTCAATGGCGGTGGCGGCGGGACCTGGCAGCTGGGTGACGACATGCTCGGTTTCGCCTTGGGCACCGTGCGTGTGGAGCATAACAACGACTTCGCGGGTTTCATCGCCCCGGCGGCGGGATTCAACAGCGGCCTGCTATGGAAAAACCCGCTGGGCAATTTCAGCCTGGAAGCCAAGGGTGATTACTTCACCAATGGCGAAGTGCGCCGCAGCATGAGCCTGAATCAGCAGTGGGAACTGTCGCGCAATCTTGGTGTGCGCCTGAGCGCCCAGCGCGAATTCAGCCACCTGGCTTCGCCCGAAAACGAAGTGATGCTTGAGGTGAAGTGGTATCACTACTGACGCAAATCCCTGTGGGAGCGGCGGTGCGGCGATCCGACTTGCTCGCGAAGGCGGAGTGTCAGTCAACATCGATGCCAACTGATACACCGCCTTCGCGAGCAAGCCCGCTCCCACAATTGAGTCCTTGTAAGCCCACAGATTAATCACAAGCCTTTCACATACACCCGACAAATCCGCTTCTAAACTTCCCTTATAGGCCGTTGAACGGTCCAGGAGTCCGGGATGTGGCGTTGCGTGGCTGTATTGGGGTTGTTGGTAGTGATCACGGGGTGCGAGTCGACCCACGAGGATCTGATCGCCAAGGGTTATCCGCCGGCATTCGCCGATGGCTTCGATGACGGTTGCAGCAGTGGCCGGCAAGCCGCTGGGGCGATCACCGGTGAGTTTCGCAAAAATGTCCCGCGTTACCTCAAGGACAAGCAATACGCCGAAGGCTGGACCGATGGCTTCCGTCAGTGCCAGGCCATGCGTGAAAACGAGGATCGTAACGAGTACAAGGACCGCCATTGGGACGAGCGCGAACGGGCCTGGCAACAAGAGAAAGACAGGGACGCCGCGCGAGCCTATCGCTCGCAATAAGTCGTTTACAGACATTCGTCGAAACTTAATGCCTGCGACCATGGCCCAAACCCTATAACGGGAGAACAGCATGAGTCGCGCCTTCGTCAATGAAGATAACGCCGCCGCGCAAGCCGATCAGCCAGTCGAACGGCAGGTCAGCGCGCAGCCCAATTACGTCACGCCAGCGGGCCTGGCGCAGCTTCAGGCAAAAGTTGCCGAGCTGCAAAGCCTGCTTGATCAGGAAAGCGCCAAAGGCGAACTGGCCGATAAGCAGCGCCAGGCCGACCTCGATCGCGACTGGCGCTATTTCAAGCAGCGCCTGCAAAGCGCCCAGGTGGTCGCACAAGCCTCCTCGACCGACAAAGTGCAGATCGGCAACTGGGTGACCTTTGCCGACGAACACGATCATGAGCAGCGCGTGCAATTGGTCGGAGAAGACCAGGCGGATGCCACCCATGGCTTGATCAATTGGAGCTCGCCGCTGGGTCGGGCGTTGCTCGGGGCGAAAGTGGGCGATGAGGTGTTGTGGAAGCGACCGGCGGGGGATTTGGTGATTGAGGTGTTGGCCATAGAGATTGGGTGATCTCCAGGCCGCCTTCGCGAGCAAGCTCGCTCCCACAGGGGATCTCGAGCGTTCTCAAAATCCGAACCTGAAGCAGATCCCTGTGGGAGCGGGCTTGCTCGCGAAGGCCGCGCCGCGGTCTTACTGAACACCCATAAAAAACGGAGCCCCGAAGGCTGCCCCGAAGGCTCCGTTTTTTCTATGCGACCAACCTGAAATCAGGCCAGTTTCTTGTGCCGTACGCGGTGCGGCTGGGAAGCCGCTTCGCCGAGGCGTTTCTTGCGATCGGCTTCGTACTCGGTGTAGTTGCCTTCGAAGAACACCGCTTGCGAGTCGTCTTCG
>LNAP01004403.1_pt1 | contig 13028 bp, 11 predicted proteins | sample 602601 | NCBI WGS metagenome assembly LNAP01 (sample SAMN02440304, study PRJNA202911) | soil metagenome | biome: Subtropical and temperate rainforests or woodlands; isolation source: soil samples (1 kg each in a 20% v/v slurry with milli Q water) were... ...
CTGCAACCGCAGCAAGACGGTCTTTTTACCCGGCCGGATGCGCAGGTGTTTGCCGGTTGTCGCAGCCAGTCGATTGACTATGCCGTCATGGAGCGCGCCGCCAATGTGAGCGTGTTTCCCTTCGACGGCCTGTGGAGCGACGTCGGTAGCTGGAACGCCGTGGCCGACCTTGCAAAACCTGATGAGAATGGTAATCGTGGTGGTGGTGAAGCAACGAATGCACATCATCTGCTTGCCAGCAACACCTACATCCACGCCGGCGGCATGCGTCCGGTGGTGGCTTTGGGCACGCAGGACTTGCTGATCATCGATACACCGGATGCTCTGTTGGTGGCCCACACCAGCCACGCCGAAGCGGTCAAGGAGGTGGTGGCCCGCCTGGAGGCGCTGGATGCGCCCCAAGCCCTGCAGCATCGTCGTGTGGCCAGACCCTGGGGCTGGTACGACAGTGTGGATGCCAGCGAACGCTACCAGGTCAAACGCATCACGGCGCGCCCCGGTGCCCAGCTCAGCCTGCAAATGCATCACCACCGTGCCGAGCACTGGATTGTCGTATCAGGCACAGCGCTGGTGACTAAGGGCGATGAGACTTTTCTCCTCACGGAGAACCAATCAACCTACATTCCGATTGGTGAAATACACCGCCTGGAAAATCCGGGAAAAACAGACCTCGAGATGATCGAGGTCCAGTCTGGAAGTTATTTGGGGGAGGATGACATCGTTCGTCTTGAAGATGTTTATGGACGAATTAAAGGTTAGTCAGCTGTCACGAATCAATTAAGAATGTACAGGTTTGAAAAATATCTTTCATATTATTGTTTGTTTGTTTTTAAAAGAGAAAAAAATCAGCAATTCGAACAAGGAGGCGACTTTTTTTGCTGCTTATAGGTCGACGGCTTTAATAGAAAAAAACCAATGACACGAGCAAGGTCTCTAGTCTCTGATGGTGTATGGCTTGCTGCACTTCAAGGTTTTGCTTCGTTGGGTCAGTTGGCTGGCGTGCGCCTGCTTACAGAAATTTTACCTCCAACAGTATTCGGTGAATTTAGTCTGCTCTTGGGCATAGTTTTACTTGCAGCAACTGGTTTGGTTAATCCAACAATGCAAGCTGTACTTCGCTACTATCCCGAATATGTCGCGCGTGGAGATGGAGGTATTGTGTTGTCTGTAGCTCGGCAACAACTTACCAAGCTTGTAGTCTGGACAATTCCGGCTTTTAGCATGGCTGCAGTCGCCGCTATTGTTAGTGGCTGGATCGACTGGACTATATTGGTTTTATTGGTTGCACTAGTTGCTCTTGAAATCGTTCGAACGCAGTACACCACAATTCTAAATGCTACGAGATCGCACCGTTTATCTGGCTGGTGGTTGGTTGTCGAAACTTGGGGGCGCCCAATGTTGGCATGGCTAGTGATAACTTTCTTGGGCGTGAGCATATCCTCGGTACTTACTGGCTTCGTGTTGGCATCACTCGTTGTCTGGGCTGTAATGCGGAAATTCGTCCGGAGTGAGAAAACTATTATTTCAGATCCATCTGAGAGAACTGCTCTTGCCAGTCGTTTTTGGAAATATACCCTGCCACTTTTGCCGTTGGGTTTAATCGGCTGGGTTTCTGGAATGGCTGATCGTTACATGATCGGTATGCTTCTAACTCCGGCTGATGTGGGTTTGTATGTGGCTATTTACGGTTTGGCTAGTAGACCCATGCTAATTTTTGGGTATATTGTAGAGTCCACGATACGACCGGTTTACCTGAGTGCTGTAGCGGAAGGGGCTAATCAGCGCGCTCACCATTACTTAAGGGTGTGGATGCTAATAGTTGTATTCGGTTCCCTTCTTGCCATAGTGCTTGCAGGGATAATTCATCCTTGGCTGGCCCGTATTCTTTTGGGTGCTCAGTATCGAAGTGTGTCTTATCTATTGCCTTGGATTGTCGGTGGTTATGCGCTTCTTATTTTGTCTTATGTTGCAAATAGAATTTGTTATGCCCACGAGGCGACCCGAAGTATTTTTATAGTTGAATCTGTTGGCGCTGCGGTCGCAATTGTTGCCGGTTTTTTCCTGATTTACTGGATGGGATTACAAGGAGCAGCAATTGCAATACCATTTTATTATGGAGTGCAGGCTATTTTGGCTTTTTTATTCGCAAAGCAATGGATCGTTGCTGGAAAAGGGTCTTGATTTATGGTTGCGGATTTAAAATCGGATGTGCTGGTTATTTTGGCGATAGTTTTATTCCCAATAACATTGCTGTTTCTGTCTTTTTATTATGTGGATAGTGGGCTTATTTTTATTTTATTAAGTGCGTCTATTTTATTTGTTGGGTATGGTGCTGTATGTAGGCAATCTATTCCAGATTTAATTTTCATATTCGTGATAAATTATGGAGTGGGTCTGCAGGTGGTTTCTTTATTTATTTGGCCAGAATTTCTTGCCTATCAAGAAGGGGTCTTTGCAGTTGTAATGGCAACTGCGGATGCAGTAGAGCGATCGCTTTTCTTGTTGGTTGCATTAAATCTCGGTTGGGGTGTAGTTCTTATTTTTGATCGATGTGCTACCGATGTAAGTGCTATTAAAGGTAATTCAGGAGATAACGATTTAAGTTTCTTTGTTAAATGGTTTTTCTTATCTGTCGTTGCTTTGGCATTGGGTGCTGTGTTGTTGGCTGTTGGTGTTGCGGGTGTGGAGAGTGAGTTCCAGTATTCTGGATTTTTGTATTATTTGTTTCCTGCTGATTATTTGGTTTTGGTGTTGTGTGTTGGACTTGGTCTTGGGCAAGAAGATTTTAAGCGGCGGGAGATATTTATTTGGTCCTTAATTGTTGTATATTTGGGGGTAAAAATTTTGAGTGGATGGAAGAGTCCCCTGCTGAATATTTTTTTGGCTTATATGGTTGGTGCATATTATCGAGGAGGAAGCGGAGCGATATTTAGACTAATTCCGTTGGGTGTTTTTGTGGCCATGTGTTATTTGTTTCTGGTTAAGCCTATTGTTGATTTTGTTAGAGTTGGTGAGTGGTTTGCTGGTGTTTATATGGAAGAATTATCGGGCATTAATCCGTTTGCAGGGCGACTGACAGAGGGGACTCTTTTTGGCATTGCGACGATTGAATCTGGTTATGGGTTAGGGATGATTGATATGCGTGATTTCTTGGGTGATTTCGTTAATCGGTTGGTTCCTGGAACTATTTGGGATATTAAATCCATTGATCGTGTTTTTACAGAAGATGTTCTCGGTCAACAGGAGGGGGTCGCTAGCACGTTTGCACCTGGGTTGTTGGGTATGGCGGAAATGCTTGGTGGTATAGGTGCTGCTTTTTTGTATGGTATTTTTTTTAGGTTTCTGGTATTTTTTCTCATGCATTGGATAAATAAATCTCAATTTGTCATTGTGAAGTTTTATCTGCTTGGCGTTGTTCCGATTTTTATCGTGTCTTTTTGTATTGATGGCTATTTTGGTGGGTTTGAAAGAGCGGCAGTAATTGGCATCGTATTGACATTTGTTTTATGGGGGCGTAGTTTTGTGTATCAATATCTAGGGAGTAGTAAATCTCCTGCATAAGGATTTAGTCTTGCCTTTTGTTTGTATATCTTTTCTCAAAAATTGGGATGTCTTTTTTTGTCTTATTTTAAATTTCGGAATAAAGAACCCCGCTCCCAAGGAGCGAGGTATTAGAAGGCAAATTACCAGTCTTTGGGAAGCGCCGCAAGCGGCGAGGAATTTACCTCCCATGATTAAAAGTTGGATTTTCAATAGAAATGATTTGAGCAATTATCTTGCTGTATGTGGAAGTAAATTATTAGATAGCTTGCTCACTTTGGTTTTTGGTCGGTCATCTCATTCTTGTCAAGTTTTTCATGAATATAATTTTCGTAGTTGATGAGTTTCCATTTCCACCCAGGAATGGCGTAACTCTCCCGGTTGCTAATTTTATTGAATTGTTCGCGAAGAAGGGATTCCGCGTTGACATGCTGTTGTTGGGTGTTTCTGATGCAGAGGATCATGGGCGCGTGGAGTTGGCGCATATGGTTACTGAAGTTGTTCGGCTTCCATTAAAGAGGTCTGGAAAAATATCAGGCTTATTTTTGGAGTTGATAGGTCGAAAAGCGCTTTTTGAGGCGTGGACAGTAAAGAGTGAGCCTTTGCGGGGAGGGTTATTGGCTCGCTACGACCTGGTGTGGGCAAGTCCAATACGGTCCTATGCGTTATGGTTGAGACTTCGGTCTATGCTTGGTATTGAGGCTAATAGAGTTGTTGCGGCTATTAACGACTCATATGCGCTCACCTTGATGGAGCTTTCCAAGAGGAAAGGCACTGCATTTGAGCGGCTAGGCTATCGTTGCCGTGCGAGCGCAATGCGTGGGATCGAGAAACGGTTGCTTGCGAAGGCGGATATAGTTGGCGTGCAGTCAAAACGAGAAATCGATTTCTTTCGAGCTGATTTTCCGGTGGGCCAGAGGCCTGAGCTTGTTGAACTAAAGAATGGCGTTGCACCAAATTTGTTTAGAGCACGAGATGCAGTTGTATACGATCTGCTTTTCGTCGGATCGCTAGATGGATTTTATCGGCCAACGCTTGACTGGTTTCTGCGGGAGGTTTACTCAAAAATGGAAATTCCCCGTCCATCATTCGTGATTGTTGGGGCGGGGGCAACAGTTGAGGATGTTAAGAAATTTTCTGAATTTTCAATTGAGTATTTCCCCTTCGTAGAGGATATATACCATTTTTACTTGACGTCAAAAATTCTTGTTGCTCCAGTTTTTAAGGGCTATGGAACGATTAATAAGGTAATCGAGGGTATGGCTGCAGGTTGTGTTGTTGTTGGGGATAGAACTGCATTTAATGGGTTGGAGAATTTTGTACCCAATCGTGATGCATTGGTGGCTGAGTCTTCCAGTGATTTTTTGGTTGCAATTATGGCGATTCTTGCAGATTCGGTTCGGGCGGATGTGATAGGTGCAAATGCCCGAAAATTAATGCGGGAAGATTTTTCCTGGAATAGTCGACTTGATATTGTTCTGAGTCGATTGGAGTTGTCGTGAGTGATGTTGCTATTTTTGAAGAAAATAAGCTTGGTGGATGGTTTTGTGTCTGATAGGGTAATTATTCATGCTCCGAATGTTCACACCGGAGGTGGATTGGTTTTGTTGAACTCTCTCTTGAGAAATTGGCCTGACCAACTTAATCTTACGGCATTGCTAGATGCTCGAGCGCGTGAAAAAATTATTGTTCCTGAAGGCTCATTGGTTATATGGATTTATCCTAAGATATTATCTCGGCTAAGTGCAGAGTTTGCGCTTAGTAGAGCTGTTGCTGGTGGAGAAGATGTCTTGTGTTTTCATGGTTTGCCTCCCTTGCTGCCATGTAAGTCGAGAGTGTTTGTCTTTCTTCAAAATCGTCTTTTAATTGAGCCGATTAAGTGGAGCCAATACAAGGTAAAGACTCGTGTCCGACTTGCCGTTGAGCGATTACTCCTTCGTCTGGGTCGTAATAAGATTACTAGCTTTATTGTTCAAACGCCCTCAATGCTTCGTGTTTTGAGGAAATGGCAAGTTACATTCGCATCGGCAACACAGGTGAGAGTTATGCCTTTCGTTGAAATGCCTGTTGATGCAGTGTCGAATGATATAAGTGATGGGTGGGATTTTGTATACGTGGCCGATGGTGAAGCACATAAAAATCATCGGGCTTTGGTGGCGGCGTGGCAGTTGCTGGCGCAAGATGGATTGCATCCTTCGCTGGCCTTGACTTTGAGCCCGCGCGACGCAGTTCTCAAGCGGGAACTGGAGGGGCTGGCCATTGAGGCAGGGCTTCGGGTTAAAGACTTGGGGCAGATGCCGCATGAAAATGTTTTGTCGCTGTACTCCACAGCGAAGGCAATGATTTTTCCCTCCATCTCGGAGTCGTTTGGGCTGCCTCTTATAGAGGCTATGCACTTGGGTCTGCCAATTCTGGCTTCAGAGTTGGACTACGTGCGCGATGTCTGCAGCCCTGTGCACACTTTTGATCCGACCTCACCTGTGTCTATTGCGCGCGCGGTCAAGCGATTTCTTGGAGTTCCTGAACCCGCGTTGAGGTTGCTTACAGCCCAGGAGTTTTGGCAGGAATTGCGGCTGGATAGTCGAACATGAGGGTGTTGGTGCTTAGCCAATACTATTGGCCAGAGGCATTCCGTATCACCGAAGTAGTGGAGTCGCTTCGGCGCGCGGGTTGTCACGTAACGGTATTGACAGGCCAGCCTAACTATCCGCTGGGAGAGGTGTTTGATGGCTACAGTGCTGCTGGTTTCGGGGAACAGCAGCACGAATCGGGTTACAGCATTTACCGTGTTCCCCTCATGCCGCGGGGGCGCGGGGGCGCAGTTGGTTTAGTCTCCAACTATTTGTCGTTTGTGTTCAGTGCCAGTTTTTTGGGGCCGTGGTTGCTGCGTAAGCAGCGTTTCGATGTGGTTTTCGTGTACGCCCCTTCGCCAATTATCCAAGCCATACCTGCGGTGTGGCTTGCCTTCATAAAGCGTGCGAAGTTAGTAACTTGGGTGCAGGACCTTTGGCCGCAAAGCCTGGAGGCGACCGGTTTTGTGCGTAATCGGCGTGTGTTGGCTTTGGTGGCCGTGCTGGTGCGGTGGATTTACCGGCGTTGTGATTTGCTGCTGGCTCAGTCGCAGGCTTTCGTTTCTTCTGTGCAGGCCATGGCCGGTAAAACACCGGTGGAATACCACCCCAACCCTGGCGAGTTGGCATTTGGCCAAGCGCAGCCTCTTGGTCCGCCAGCTTTGGTGCTGGCACCGGGTTTCAACGTTGTGTTTGCCGGAAATTTAGGCACAGTGCAGGCATTGGGTGCCGTGCTGGATGCGGCCGAGCTTCTACGACCACATGCTGATGTGCGCTTGGTGCTGGTGGGCAGCGGCAGCCGCAGTGAATGGTTGCAGCAAGAGGTGACACGGCGCGGGCTGTCCAATGTGCAACTGCCGGGTCGGTACGCGCCCGAGGCCATGCCGGGTATTTTGGCGCAGGCTTCAGCTCTGTTGGTGAGTTTGACGCGTAGCCCCATCATGAGTCAGACAGTGCCCAGCAAAGTCCAGGCGTACCTGGCCGCAGGGAAGCCGATCATCGCATCGCTGGATGGCGAGGGTGCCCGGGTGATTGAAGAGTCGGGTGCTGGCGTGTCTTGCTCCGCCGAAGACGCCGCTGCGCTGGCAGCGGCAGTGCTGCGGCTTAGAGCTCTTCCGGCTGATGCGCTACAACGAATGGGTGAGGCCGGTCAAATTTATTACAAGCAGCATTTCGACCCGGCTGCGCTCGCTACAAAGCTGGTGCAACACTTTTCACAGGTCTTGGCAGGGCGCAAGTGATAGGAAGACGTAATGAAAAATAGGAAATTGCTTCAATGAATAAAAACAAAAAAACCAGGGTACTGGTGCTGGGCGTATCCGGCATGCTGGGCAACGCGGTATCGCGTGTTTTCTCGCAGAATAATGACTATTCGGTAGTGGGTTCGGCCCGTTCGGCTGGCGTGCTGCGTTTGCTGCCCCCTGAGTTGCGTGAGCATGTGATCTGTGGGGTGGATGTAGAAAACACCGACAGCTTGGTGAGGCTGTTCACGTTAGCCCGTCCCGATGTAGTAATCAACTGCATTGGCCTGGTCAAGCAGCTTGCCGAGGCCGATGACCCCCTGGCCGCCATTCCCATCAATTCGCTGCTTCCCCACAGGCTGGCCAGGCTCTGCGATGTGGCGGGCGCCCGCCTGATTCATATGAGCACCGACTGCGTGTTTGCCGGTACCCGGGGCATGTATGGCGAGCAAGATGTGCCGGATGCGCAAGATCTGTATGGGCGGAGCAAATACCTGGGAGAGGTGGACTATCCTCATGCAGTCACGCTGCGCACCTCCATCATTGGTCATGAGCTCAGTAGCGCGCACGGCCTGGTGGGCTGGTTTCTTGCGCAACAGGGGCCTGTAAAAGGATTCACGCGCGCCATATTCTCAGGTCTTCCCACGATGGAACTGGCCCGTGTCATGCGAGACTTCGTGATTCCAAACGCCGATTTGCAGGGGCTCTACCATGTGTCTGCTGATCCGATCAATAAGTTCGAGTTGTTGAAACTGGTGGCGCAGGCCTATGGAAAATCCATAACCATCATGCCGGATGACAAGCTGGTAATTGACCGATCGCTCGACTCCAGCCGCTTCCGTGAGATCACGGGCTACCAGCCGCCAGCTTGGCCAGAGTTGGTGCGTCGCATGCACGAATTTGCTTGAGTCAACATATACAGAGGAAATCAAAGATGTTCAAAGACAAGGTGCTGCTCATTACCGGCGGAACGGGCTCATTCGGAAATGCTGTACTGAACCGTTTCCTGCATTCGGATTTTGCGGAAATTCGAATTTTTAGCCGTGATGAGAAAAAGCAGGAAGACATGCGCATTGCGCTGAATAGCAGCAAGGTCAAGTTTTATATTGGTGATGTGCGGGAGTACGACAGTGTGCATGATGCGCTGCGCGGTGTGGACTACGTGTTTCACGCTGCCGCACTCAAGCAGGTGCCGTCCTGCGAGTTTTATCCCATGGAAGCCGTGCGTACCAATGTGCTCGGCGCTGAAAATGTGATGCGTGCTGCCATTGCCAACGAGGTGAAGCGCTGTGTGGTGCTGAGCACCGACAAGGCGGTGTATCCCATCAATGCCATGGGTATTTCCAAGGCAATGATGGAAAAGCTGATGGTGGCCAAGTCGCGCTTGTGCGACCCGGGCAAAACGGTGCTGTCGGCAACGCGTTACGGCAACGTGATGGCGTCGCGCGGGTCGGTGATTCCGCTGTTTCTCCAGCAATTGCAGCAGGGCAAGCCCCTGACCATTACAGACCCGAACATGACCCGATTCTTGATGTCGCTTGAGGAGTCGGTGGACCTGGTTTTATATGCGTTTGAGCACGCCCAGCCGGGTGACATTTTTGTGCAGAAGGCCCCGGCCTCCACCGTGGGCGACCTGGCGCAGGCCATGAAGGAGTTGTTGCGCAGTGCCGGCGACGTGAAAGTCATTGGGACGCGGCATGGTGAAAAGCTTTATGAGTCGCTGGTATCACGCGAAGAAATGGCGCGCGCCGACGACTTGGGGGGCTACTACCGGATTCCCGCCGATTCGCGCGACCTGAACTATGACAAATATTTTGTAGAGGGTGAAACCGAAATTTCTGAAATTGACGACTACACCTCGCACAACACACATCGACTGGATGTTGAGCAAGTCAAGGAAGTGTTGATGAAGCTGGACATTATTCGCGAGGCCGTAGATGCGTAAGCTCAAGGTCATGACGATTGTGGGTACCCGGCCCGAGATCATCCGCCTGTCGCGGGTCATCGATAAACTGGATCGGCACTGCGAGCATGTATTGGTGCATACCGGGCAAAACTACGATTACGAGCTCAATGAGGTGTTTTTCAGCGATCTGGGTATTCGCAAACCCAACGCGTTTTTGGAGGCCGCAGGCGCTACAGCGGCGGAAACCATTGGTCAGGTGATTATTGCGGCTGATAAGGTAATGCAGGCGCACGCGCCCGAGGCGTTGCTGCTGCTGGGCGACACCAACAGTTGCCTGGCCGCCATTTCAGCCAAGCGCCGCAAGATTCCCATTTTTCACATGGAGGCCGGCAACCGCTGTTTTGATTTTCGGGTTCCCGAGGAAATTAACCGGCGCATTGTTGATCACACTTCAGACATTAACCTCACATACAGCGACATCGCGCGGGAGTATCTGCTGCGCGAGGGCTTGCCTCCTGATCAGGTGATCAAGACCGGGAGTCCGATGCGCGAGGTCATTGAGTACTACCGTGCGGGCGTGGAAGCCTCTGGCATCCTGCCACGTCTTGAGTTGGCGGAACAACAGTATTTTCTGGTGAGTTCGCACCGTGAAGAGAATGTGGACGCGCCGGAAAACTTGCAGCGTTTGTTTAATGTGCTGAATGCCCTGGCGGAACAGTTTGCCCTGCCCGTGATTGTTTCTACCCATCCCCGCACACGAAAGCGCATGGATGACCTGGGGCTCAGTGCCAACCCCTTGGTGCAGTTTCACAAGCCGTTTGGTTTTCTTGATTACGTACGGCTCCAGACCGGGGCGCGTGCGGTACTGTCAGACAGCGGCACGATCACGGAAGAGTCTTCAATTCTTAACTTTCCAGCCCTGAATCTGCGCGAGGTGCATGAGCGGCCCGAAGGATTCGAAGAGGCTGCGGTCATGTTTGTGGGCATGGATGTTGACCGGGTGTTGCAGGGGCTGGACGTATTGGCGACCCAGCCACGCGGGGAACGCCGCGCCTTGCGTCTGGTGAATGACTATGCGCCAGACAACGTATCAGACAAGATCGTGCGAATTATTCTGAGCTATACGGATTTTGTGAACAGAAAAGTCTGGCGCAAAGCGTAAATTCAATCAAAAGGTCTTGGCGATGATTCTCGTGACGGGGGCAACTGGTTTTGTCGGCAAAGCCGTCGTGCAGCGATTGCTGGCTGAAGATCAGTCGCGATGTGTCGCGGTGGCCGTTCGCCGGGATGACCGGCGTTGGCCGGAGCGAGTGCTACCCCGGGTTACGGGTGACCTGGAGCCGTCTACCGACTGGTCCATGGCGCTCGCAGACGTTTCAGCCATTGTTCATTGCGCTGCGCGTGTGCATGTAATGTCGGATACCGCTGCAAACCCTCTTGAAGAGTTTCGCCGCGTCAATGTGCATGGTGCTCTTAACCTGGCGCGACAGGCGGCAGCCGCCGGCGTCCGCCGATTTGTGTTTGTCAGTTCCGTCAAGGTCAATGGCGAGGCAACGCAGCCTGGTTCTCCGTTCATGGCAGATGATGCGCCGGCACCGCTGGATGCCTACGGCATTTCCAAAATGGAGGCTGAGCAAGGACTGCGCGAAATTGCCGCAGAAACGGGCATGGAGGTGGTCATCATTCGCCCACCATTGGTATATGGACCTGGGGTGAAGGCCAATTTTCAGGCCATGATGCGCTGGTTGGCTCGTGGCGTTCCTTTGCCATTGGGCGCCATTAACAACCGCCGTAGCATGGTGGCGCTGGACAACCTGGTTGATTTGATTGTGACTTGCATTGATCATCCTGCCGCCGCAAACCAGACGTTTCTGGTTTCGGATGGAGAGGACTTGTCCGCGACGCAATTGCTGCAGCGCTTGGGGCGGGCCTTGGGCAAGCCGGCGCGGTTGATTCCTGTACCCGCCATGTTGTTAAAAGCTGGGGCTGCATTGGTGGGCAAGCCTGCGATTGCTCAGCGCTTATGCGGGTCTTTGCAGGTTGACATATCGAAGACGCAGCAGTTGCTGGGGTGGACCCCGCCCTTGTCTGTCGATGAGGGATTGAGAAGAGCAGCAGAAGGGTATTTGCGTGAAGCGTCTGTTTGATTTGTTGCTCGCCCTGTGCGCGGCAGTGGTTTTGGTTCTACCTATTGTGGTGGTCGCTCTGGCGGTGCGTCTGACATCGAAGGGGCCCGCCTTGTACTGGTCTGACCGGGTAGGCCGGGGCAACAAGATCTTCAAAATGCCCAAGTTCCGCAGCATGCGGGTCGGCACACCCGCAGTGGCCACGCACCTGCTGGCCGATGCCAGGTCGCACCTGACGCCGATTGGCAGCTTTTTGCGCAAGAGCAGCCTGGACGAGTTGCCGCAACTGTGGAGCATCCTGGTCGGAGACATGAGCTTTGTCGGCCCCCGGCCTGCGCTGTTTAATCAGCATGACCTGATTGCCCTGCGCACGCAGCATGGCGTGCATGAACTGGTGCCGGGGCTGACGGGCTGGGCGCAGGTCAATGGGCGCGATGAATTGCCGATTCCTGACAAGGTGAAGCTGGATGTGGAATATATGCAGCGGCAGTCGCTCTGGTTTGATATCCGGATTCTCTGGCTGACCTTTGTGAAGGTGCTGCGCCGGGATGGGGTTTCCCACTGATGAAACGCTTGCTGATTGTTGGGGCTGGCGGCCACGGCCGCTCGGTTGCAGAGGCCGTGCTGGCTGCTGGCAAATATAATCTGGTGGGTTTTGCGGATGATGCGGCCCCTGCGCTGCAGCAGGTGTGGGATTTGCCGATATTTGGCGATACGGCCGATCTGGCCAGATACCGTGAACATGCCGATGCGGCCGTTGTTGCCATTGGCAACAACCGCTTGCGCGAGGCCTTGCAGCTCACGCTCTATGCGGCAGGTTTTGCACTGGCCACTGTTGTTCACCCCCAAGCCATGGTTTCACCCCGGGCCGTCATCGGCGCTGGGTGCGCCATCATGGCAGGCGCCATCGTTGGCGTCGAGGCGCAATTGGGGGCTGGGGTCATCGTCAATTGCGGTGCGGTGATTGACCACGATGGCCGGGTGGATGACTTTGGCCATTTGGGCGTGAATGCGGCCATGGCGGGTGGCTCGGTGCTGGGGCGCAGCGCCTGGATGCAGGCGGGGTCTGTTTTGGGTTACGGGGCAATGGTGGGCGCTGGGCGGGTGCTTGGGCCCGGCGAAGCGGTAAATGAAACAATAAATCGCAATGGCATTCAGTAAGTTTGTTGTGTCTCCATTGTTAGAGATGCCGCGGTCCGCCAAGCGCCTGGTGGTGCTCTCGCTTGATCTGGTTTTGGGGTTTGTATCTGTCTGGTGCGCCTTCTATTTGCGAATCGACCAAACGGGCCTGCCGCAACTACAGCAGAAATATGTCTATCTGCTCGCGCCTGTGTTGGCGTTCCCGCTGTTTGTGCGCTTTGGTTTGTATCGCGCCATCTTTCGATACACGGGGCTGGCGGCCCTGGCAACCATCGCCAAGGCGGTGGGGGTTTATGGAGTGCTGTTCTTTTTGGCCCTGTTATGGTTCAAATGGGATGGCGTGCCGCGTAGTGTTGGCCTGATTCAGCCCATTCTTTTTTTATTACTGGTCGGCACCAGCCGCGCGCTGGCCCGGTTCTGGCTGGCGGGCTGGTCTGGCAAGGCAGCCCACGCGGCGGGGCGCATGCTGATCTATGGGGCGGGTGAGGCGGGTGTGCAAACCGCT
>LNAP01010692.1_pt1 | contig 13020 bp, 8 predicted proteins | sample 602601 | NCBI WGS metagenome assembly LNAP01 (sample SAMN02440304, study PRJNA202911) | soil metagenome | biome: Subtropical and temperate rainforests or woodlands; isolation source: soil samples (1 kg each in a 20% v/v slurry with milli Q water) were... ...
GGAGGTTGCGGTTGCCTCGGCCGCGCGCGACGCCGCCGCGTCCGGCCTTGCGGCGCCTGTGGTGCTGCTGTCGCCGGCCTGCGCCAGCTTCGACCAGTTCCGCAATTTCGAGGTGCGCGGCGATGCCTTCCGCGATCTCGTCAACGCGTTACCGTCGAAGGAAGGCTGACGCCGGGTTGTTTTTTCGATGCTGACGGGCGAGCCTGATCGTGGGGCTTGGCACACTGGGACATCGTCCGGTGTGAGTTGGGTACGGTATGAACGACGCCGCGTCTCCCGTTTGGCTCGAATGGGTGAAGGCACCGCTGATTCTGCTGGCGCCGGACGGCACGCACGTTATCGCGCTCAATGGCGCCGCGCGGCGGCTTTTCGGCGCCCCAATGCTGCCTGAGCTGCCATGCCCGCTGGCAATGCTGATCGGCGAGGAGGCCGCGGCCATTTTCGAGCCCGGGAACCGTGGGCACGATGCTGATACGGGCCGAAGCCGCCCAGTGATCGTCGAGGCGCGCATCGGCGGCCGGAAACGCACCGTCAGCCTCGAGGCCGCCGCGGTCGATGGCCCCGCCGGGCATTGGCTGGTGACCGTGCAGGATCGCATCACCGAACAGCAGGCCGGCAGCTACGTCTCGACCATTTATGAGGATCTGCAGTCGATCCTCGAATGGCTGCCGGTCGGGGTCGAGATCTTCGACGCCAGCGGCAATTCAATCTTCACCAATGCGCAGGGCGTGCGCATCTTCGGCTGGGGAGCGGACGAGCTCAACGACATGGAGGAATGGTGGGTACACGCCTATCCTGATCCCGACTATCGAGCCGTGGTCCAGCACGCCTGGGCCGAGGCAATCACCACCTCACGCGAGAAGGGCTCCTCGGTGATGCTCTCCGACTGGCTCGTGACCTGCAAGGACGGCAGCCAGAAACTGGTGCATTCCCATTTCCGCTGCGTTGGCGACTTTCAGGTCCTGGTCTATTGGGACGTGTCCGAGGAGCGCAAGATCGAAGCCGAGCTGCGCCACCACGCCGACACTGACGAACTCACCGGCCTGCGCAATCGGCGCCGCTTCTTTTCCGACGCGGCAAAGGTGCTGGAGAGGATGTCCGCGACCGGCCAGCCGGTGTCGGCACTGATGATCGATCTCGATTTGTTCAAGACGATCAACGACCGCTACGGCCATGCGGGCGGCGACACGGTGCTGCGCGAGATCGCCGACAAATGCCGCCGGGCGCTGCGCGACCAAGACGTGCTGGCACGGCTCGGCGGCGAGGAATTCGTCGCGCTTCTGCCGGGGTGCAGCGAGAGTGACGCGGTGCAGATCGCCGAACATCTTCGTCATCTGATCGACGCTTCGCCGATCGAGATGGAGGACGGGTGGCTTCGCGTCACGGTGAGCATCGGGCTGGCGGCCTCCAACGGCCCCGCTCACAATATCGACCAGTTGCTCGCCGACGCCGACCGGGGGCTCTATGCCGCCAAGCATAGCGGTCGCAACCGCGTCAATGTGGCTGCGCATACCGGGCGCAGCGCGGCGCGTTCCGTCTGAGTCGTTTCGCCGCCCACGGACACAGGCGCCGCTCGCCCGCGAGGTCGCGGGGATCGCCATCATTCTGCACATAGCTGGACTTCTGGACCGAATCTGTGTTGTGCAGGGTCGCTATAAATCCATTGACGATTCCGTGATGCCCTGAAAACATGCATGCCTGTCTGTGCGGCAATTGCCGCCCGGGCGAGCCATGCAGCACGGGCGGCGGCATCGACCGGCGCGACCAGCGCAGGAGCGGCGCCTGCCCCTTTTTGGGGAATTGCAGCGTCATGAGCATAGAATCGAGCGAAGGCTCGCTGCCGGCGAGCAGTGGCGGCGGCGTTACCTACACCACCGTGGACGCCGCCTATTTCGAGGCGCGGGGCCTCAAGCGCTATGCCGGCGTCGCCTCCTTGTGGGCGCTGGGCGTCGGCGCGGTCATTTCCGGGCACTTCTCGGGCTGGAATTTCGGTCTCGCGACCGGCGGCTGGGGCGGCCTGTTCATCGCGGCCATCATCATCGCCATCATGTATCTCGGCCTGACGCTCTCGATCGCCGAGATGTCGTCGGCGCTGCCGCACACCGGCGCGGCCTATTCCTTCGCGCGCACCGCGATGGGCCCGTGGGGCGGGTTCGTCACCGGCCTGTGCGAGAACGTGGAATATGTCATCACCCCGGCGGTGGTGGTGTTCTTCATCGGCTCCTATCTCGGATCGATCTTCGGAACTCCAACGGCGTTCCAGCCGGTCTACTGGGTGTTCTGCTACATCATTTTCGTCGGGCTGAACGTCGTCGGCGTCGAGCTGTCCTTCAAGGTGACGCTCGTCGTCACGCTGGCGGCGCTGGCCTGCCTGGTGGCATTCTGGATCAGCGCGCTGCCGAACGTCGAGTTCTCGCATCTGGCGCTGAACATCGGCGCCGACGGCGCCGAGCTCCCCGAGGGCGGCGGGCCGTTCCTGCCCTTCGGCTTCTATGGCATCCTGGCCTCGCTGCCCTTCGCGGTGTGGCTGTTCCTGGCCATCGAGCAGCTCCCGCTGGCGGCGGAGGAATCGATCGACCCGAAGCGCGATCTGCCGCGCGGCATCATCCTCGGCATCGGCACGCTGATCGTCTCGGCGTTCATGATCCTGTGGCTGAACTCCTCGGTCGGCGGCGGTGCCTTCGCGCTCGGCAAGTCCGGCGAGCCGCTGCTCGACGGCTTCAAGGCGATCTATGGCGACGGCATCGCCAAGGTTCTGGCGCTGGTCGCGGTGATCGGGCTGATCGCCAGCTTCCACACCATCATCTACGCGCAGGGCCGGCAGATCTATTCGCTGTCGCGGGCCGGCTATTTCCCGCGCTGGATGTCGATCACCCACGGCACCCGCAAGACCCCGCACGTCGCGATGATCGTCGGCGCGGTGGTGGCGCTGGTGCTGATGCTGGTGATCTGGTTCTGGATCGGCGCCGAGCAGGGCGCGCTGGTGATCGGCGGCACGCTGCTCAACATGGCGGTGTTCGGCGCCATGCTGTCCTATGTGATGCAGGCGGTTTCCTTCATCCTGCTGCGCCAGAACGCGCCGCATATCGAGCGGCCCTACAGGAGCCCGTTCGGCATTCTCGGCGCGGGGCTGACCGTGGTGATCGCCATCGTCACGCTGTTCTTCCAGCTCGCCGATCCGGTCTACCGGGCGGGCGTGATCGGCGTCGCCATCTGGTTCGCGGTCGGCATCGTGTATTTCGCGATTATCGGCCGGCACAAGCTGGTGCTGTCGCCGGAGGAGGAGTTCGCGCTCTCCAAGGGCCAGGCGGAATACAAGTCGCACTGAGCCACGAGCTTCGACAAGCAATGGCCGGGCGTGAGCCCGGCCATTTTCGTTAGCCGCCTTAAAAATCAGATGGTCTGGTTGTAGGCGCCGACTTCCGGGTTCTCGCGCACCACGGCGTCGATATCGCGGAACATGTCGCGCATCTTGATCTCCGACACCGGGCTTTCCACCACCACCACAAGCTCCGGCTTGTTGGAGGAGGCGCGCACCAGGCCCCAGGTGCCGTCGGCGGTGACGACGCGCACGCCGTTAACCGTCACCAGATCGACGATCGGGCTGCCCGCCATCGCCTCGCCGGCGGCCTTCTTGTCGGTGAAGCGCTGCACCACCTTGTCGACGATGCCGTACTTCACCTCGTCGTCGCAATGCGGCGACATGGTCGGCGAGCCCCAGGTCTTGGGCAGGTCATCATAGAGCTGCGCCATCGAGCGGCCGGGGTTGCGGTCGAGCATGTCGATGATGGCGATGGCAGTGACCAGCCCGTCATCATAGCCGCGCCCGATCGGGGCGTTGAAGAAGAAGTGGCCGGACTTCTCGAAGCCCGCCAGCGCCTTCAGATCGGCCACGCGGCGCTTGATGTGGGAATGGCCGGTCTTCCAATAGTCCGCCTTGACGCCGCGGGCCTGTAGTTCCGGGTCGGCGGCGAACAGGCCGGTGGACTTCACGTCCACCACGAAGGTGGCGTTGGGGTAGATCTTGGACAGGTCGCGCGCCAGCATGACGCCGATCTTGTCGGCGAAAATCTCCTCGCCATGATTGTCGACCACGCCGCAGCGGTCGCCATCGCCGTCGAAGCCGAGCCCGACATCGGCGCCGGACTCAATCACCTTGGCCGCCATGGCATGGAGCATCTCCATGTCCTCGGGGTTGGGATTGTAGTTCGGGAAGGTGTGGTCGAGCTCGATGTCGAGCGGCACCACCTCGCAGCCGAGCGCTTCCAGCACCTGCGGAGCGAAGGCGCCCGCCGTGCCGTTGCCGCAGGCCGCGACCACCTTCAGCTTGCGGCCGATCCTGGGGCGGTTGGTGAGATCGTGGAAATAGCGGGCGAAGAAGTCCGGCACGAACACGTAGGAGCCGCCGCCGACCAGATCGAAATCCGCCGCCAGCACGATCTCCTTGAGCGCGCTCATCTCGTCCGGGCCGAAGGTGACGGGGCGCTGGGCGCCCATCTTGATGCCGGTCCAGCCATTGTCGTTATGCGAGGCGGTGACCATGGCGACGCAGGGCACATCCAGCTCGAACTGGGCGAAATAGGCCATGGGCGACATGGCGAGGCCGATGTCGTGAACCTTGCAGCCCGCCGCCATCATGCCGGAGATCAGCGCGTATTTCACCGAGGAGGAGTAGCCGCGGAAATCGTGGCCGGTGACGATCTCGGGCTTCACGCCCATGCGCCGCACCAGCGTGCCGAGGCCCATGCCGACAGCCTGGACGCCCATGAGGTTGAGTTCCTTGCCCATGAACCAGCGCGCGTCGTACTCGCGGAAGCCCGTGGGCTTCACCATGGGCAGCGATTCGTACTCGAAGGTGTTGGGATAGAGGACGGGACGCGGAACAGGGAACATGGCATCAGAGTCCTGTCATGAGGAAGGATCCGGGCGAGGCAATCGCCCGGGCGATTTTCTCAGAAGCGACGCTCGACACGCAGGCGGCCGACCATGCGATGGTCGACGTCGGAATCCTCATACGGCACGTTCTGCTTGATGAAGACGAACTCGCCGCCGATATCGAGCCCCTCGACCGGGGAGAAGACGAGGTTGGCGCCGACCTGGAACTCCCGGAGATCGGCGAAGGTCGAATCCTCGGCGAAATCGAGCTCAGCATAGCTGCCGGAGATCGAGGAGCGCCACTTCCTCGACCAGGGTTGCCGATAGGCCGCCATGACGTTCCAGCCGGTCGACAGGCCATAATCGCCCTCGAAGGCGACGGCATCGGCGACATCATTATTGAAGCCGAGATAGCTCGCAGCACCCGAGGCATAGGCGGTGCTGAGCACGAGGCGCGGCATCTGATAGTCGAGCAGGCTCGGGTCCATCAGCGCCGGTCCCGACATCGGGATGCCGAAGCGATAGGAGAAGCCGGCCTGCACGGCATAGCCGAAGCGGCTGTCATAGGCATCGGTGATCGGGTTGATCTGGTGCATGGCGCCGCTGAGTTGCAGCTCCATGACCGGCGTCGCATAGAGCAGCTGCCCGACAATATCGGGCAATTCCTGGGTGCCATAATCGCCGAACGGGTCGTTATCGATCGCGGTCTGGCGCGCGGCGCTGTCCTCGATCGACAGCGTCGCGGTCAGCGCCGGGTTGAGCAGTACGGTGTAGGACAGCAGCGCGGTCTTGGTGAGCGAGACGCGCGGGCGGTAATAGTTCAGGCCGCCGGAGAAATCGAAATTGGACAGGGTGTAGCCAGCGGTGAGCCCGTAGAACTGGATGAAGGCGCGCTCCAGCGCGCTGCCGCTGGCGAGGTCCGAATCATCATCGTCGCCGGTCGGCAGGGTCATGCTGCCGGGCGTCTGCTGGAACATATAGAACGAGAAATAGCTGCGCAGCGTGCCGTATTCGGTCGCGGTGCGCGAATCCATGCGGATCGAGCCGCGGGTATAGAACGAGGTCTGCGGGTCGGTCTCCAGTATCTTGTTGGAGACGATGGTGTCAGCCCGCACGCTGCCACTGAGATCGAGGCAGGTGTCGGTGCCGGGAAGCTTGATGAAGCCGGCGCCGAATACCGGACAGTCCGTGAGATAGACGCCCGAGGCCTGCCCCGGGGCCTTCAACGCGTCGGCAGCCTGCGCGCTCTGCACGCCCGCCACAGCGAGCCCGCAAAGCGATGCCCCGGTCGCGGCTACCAAGGCACAAGCAACTCGCCGTACGCCCATTCATACACTCCGGCGGCGACCGTGCCGGCATCACCGACGCCGACCGACAAAACATGCCCACCTTCCGACTTGTCAGAATTCTGTGGGCTTCTTATGGCGTTAGCCATGTTCCAAGGATGCGCAGATGAGCGCGCCCCCGCTATTCCCGAGCATTTTGGCCGATTAGCGCTCATGCCGCAATGCGAAAATCAAAGATAGGCCGCACACCAGGCAATATCCCGAATATGGAATATTGATGGCCACCATATGCCTAATAAATGACGTTAGGTAATGTACAAATATGTACAAAATCGGAATATGTATAGACGACGAAATACCATGTGGTACTTCATAACCACAATCCCTATGGTTGTAGACAGATTATAAGTGGTTGGCTGATCGTTCAATTTGCCGCCTTCCGTACTGATATGGATTGCCCTTGTAATATATAAGGTCGAACTGCTCTCATATTAGTCATTTAGCCGGGCACATTGTTTGCCCAAAAACTGGACATCCGTCTCATTTGCATGAGCGCGCCGGGTTGGATTCATCTCTAACGTTGCGTCGCCGGTCGGGCGGAAAGACTTCGCGGAGTCTTGGGAAGGCGCTTCCACTCGCCAATAATCCGGTAAACAACAAGATTTATATACGCCAACAATGTTTATTAAGACATGATATGCGTGCCGAGGAGCCCAATTTATACGCCTATTATATATTATTACAGCTAAATATACATTGATTCGGAGCGATGTTGTTGGTCAGGGAGTTGCCTAAAATAGGCTCATTCTGGCCACTGCGTGCGACGCAACCTCTGGGATATTGCGGTGCAAAAATGGGCGTGACATGGTTTGCCATCGGTGGGATGATCTCCAGCCGAGACTTCGATCTTCGCAATCCACAGCCACCTGTCGCCTTATGGCACGTGAAGCTCAGTACTGATTAATACGATAATCGAACTAACGTCGGTTATTGTGACAGTCCGTTGGATTTATCTGCCATATATTTGCCACTTCATAGAACTCATCTGAAGGAAGTGGCAAAATTGAACTCATCAGCGAGGCAACGATGCGCATCAGTGTCTTCGGAATAGGATATGTAGGGGCCGTGTCGGCCGCCTGCCTTGCAAAGGACGGCAACAGTGTTGTTGCAGTCGATCCAAACGACGCGAAAGTTGCCGTCCTCAATGCCGGGCAATCTCCCATCGTCGAGCCGGGGCTCGACGTCATCATCGCCGACGAGATAAAGGGCGGCCGCCTGAGAGCGACCAACGATCCCGTCGAAGCCATCAACGCGAGCGAACTGTCCTTCGTGTGCGTCGGTACGCCGAGCCAGTTCAACGGTTCGCTGGACACAGGCTATGTGCTTCGCGCAGCAGAAGAAATCGGTGCCGCGCTGAAGCAGAAGAGCGACTTCCATACCGTCGTGGTGCGCTCCACCATCCTTCCTGGAACCATGGAAGACTCGATCATCCCGGCGCTTGAACGGGCCTCCGGCAAGCAGGCTGGCGTCGGTTTCGGCATCGCCTATTACCCGGAATTCCTGCGCGAAAGCACGGCGATCAAGGACTATTACGAGCCCGGCGCCATCGTGTTCGGCGCCATCCCCGGCGACACCATCTCGGTCGACCGGCTCAAGCAGATCAACGCCCATATTCCGACGACGCCGAAAGTGGTGACGATCCGCACCGCCGAGGCGATCAAATACACCAATAATTGCTGGCATGCGTTGAAGATCAGCTTCTCCAACGAGATCGGCAATATTTGCAAGGAGGCCGGCATCGACAGCCATGTCGTGCTCGACATCCTGTGTTCGGACAACAGGCTCAACATTTCCAAGGCCTATATGAAGCCCGGCTTCGCATTCGGCGGCTCATGCCTGCCGAAGGACTTGCGGGCGCTGCGCTTCAAGGCGCGCGAGCTCGACGTGGCCACTCCGCTGCTCGACGCCACGCTGTCGGCCAATGAGAACCAGTTGCGCCGCGCCTACGACATGGTGGCGCGGATCGGCTCCAAGAAGGTCGGCCTGGTGGGCTTGAGCTTCAAGGCCGGCACTGACGACCTGCGCGAAAGCCCGCTGGTCGAACTCGCCGAGCGCTTGCACGGCAAGGGTTTCGACCTGCGCATCTTCGATCCCAACGTCCATTACCAGGCGCTGGTCGGCGCCAATCTGCACTATGTGCGCTCGCACATTCCGCATCTGTCGACCCTGCTGTCCGAGAATGTCGAGAGCGTGTGCGAGCACGCCGACGTCATTGTCGTCGGCAACAAGGACGAGGCGTCGATGCGGGCTATCGAGCTCGCCAAAGGCAAGAAACCCGTCATCGATCTCGTCCGTCTCCAACAGTCGAGCGTATCCGATGAACTCTACCACGGTATCTGCTGGTGATGTGCTGGAGTCCGTCTGGGCGCACGTAGCCTATATTCTGGCAATCGTCGCCATCTGCCTGTCGCTGCCCGACGAAGCCTATTCGCATGCCGGGGATCATGCCTTCGTGCTCCTCGGCGCGATCGGCGCGTGGCGATATGGCTGGGGGCTCCTGCATTTCCTGCGGTCGATCTATTACCGCAAGGTCGACTATCCGCGTCTGCGCGCGGCGGCGGAAGCCGCTGCCGCGGGTCGCCCGAAGCCGTGCGCCTATCTCATGGTGACCAGCTTCCGCATCGATGCCGCGACCACCTCCCGGGTCTACCGGGCGACGTTCGAGGCGGCGAAGGCGGCGCCGGGCAAGGCGGTGGTGGTCGCCTCCATCGTCGAGATGGCCGACCAGCGCCTGATCAAGGCGCTGTACGCCCAGATCATCGACCCGGAGGACGATGTGGACCTCGTGCTGGTCCGCATCGCCGGTACCGGCAAGCGCGACGCGCTGGCCTTCGGCTTTCGCGCCATCGCGGTGCGTGATCCCAAGCCCACCGATCTCGTCGCGGTGATTGATGGCGACAGCGTGGTGCCGCGTGACCTGGTGGCCCGCTGCGCGCCTTTCTTCCTGCTCCACGACAAGGTCGGGGCGCTGACCACGGATGAGCTATGCGAAGTCGAGGCACGGCAGATCTTTCGCGAATGGTGGTCGCTGCGCTTCGCCCAGCGGCAGATTCTGATGTGCTCGATGGGACTTTCCCGCCGCGTGCTGACGCTGACCGGCCGGATGTCGATGTTCCGCGCCGATCTGGTCTGCGATCCCAACTTCATCCGCCACGTCGAGGTCGACTATATCGACCATTGGCGGCTCGGGCGGTTCAAGTTCCTCACCGGCGACGACAAGTCGAGCTGGTTCTCGTTGCTGAAGGGCGGCTACGAGATGCTTTATCTGCCCGATGTGAAGATCGTCACCATCGAGCAACCGCCCTCCGACAGCTTCGTCGAATCCGCCGGCATGCTGATGACGCGCTGGTTCGGCAACATGCTGCGCACCAATGGGCGGGCCATCGCGCTGGGTCCACGCAAGATCGGGTTGTTCACCTGGTGGGCGATCCTCGACCAGCGGCTGTCGATGTGGACCTGCCTGACCGGGGTAGCGTTCGCGCTGCTCGGCACGATCTTCCTCACCCCGTTCACGCTGGTGTTCTACGCGATCTGGATTCTCGCCTCGCGCTACGTGATGTCGCTGATGATGTTCTCGGTGCGCGACCGCATGTCGATCGCTTACCCGTTCCTGCTGTATTTCAACCAGATATTTGGTTCAATCGTCAAAGTATATGTCTTTTTCCGCTTGGATAAGCAGAAATGGACTAGACAGAAGACAAGTAATAGTCGCCAAATATTGGGCTGGCCGCAGCGTCTTGTTGGCTATAGTTCGATCTATATGCACGTTTTTTCCCTCTCAACATTCGCCGTTCTCGTCGCCTTCATCATGGGAATTGCGACAATGCCAAATCATTGGTCGTTGATCGGCCGAATATTCTGACATCGACGAGGATTGGAGAGCGCAGCCGGCTGGCGCTGCGTGCGGTTGTTTTCCACCGGAATAGGAGCGGCCCTTGGGCAATGTTGTTCACGAAGCGGAAGTCCAGCGCCAGCATGCGCGCTACAAGCTGCCGCTCAAGGTTGCCTTCCTGGGTAAGCTTTATGACGTCGCCGACTGGTCGATCGGCGGGATCGGCATATCCGGCGTTGATTTCGCGCTCGGCGTCGGCTCGGTGCATTCCTTCCGGATCTACTTTCCGTTCGACAGCTATGAACTCTCGATCAACGTTCAGGGCGAGATTCGTTACATCGACGGCGCCAATCATCGCGCCGGGGTGCAGTTCGTCGACCAGGACGAACGCCAGATCAACATCATGCGCTTCATGGTCGATGCCATGCTGTCCGGCGAGATCGTGGACGCCGGCGACATCATCGAGATCGCCTCTCGGCGCATGGAGGCGCCCAGCCGCTCGGTGCCGAAGAAGCCCGCCCCGGTGACGCCGCGCGAAAAGCTGCGCGCGGCCGGCGGGCGGGTCCTGGCCTATGGAACCGTCGGCCTCGCCACGGTCGGCATCATCGCCTTCGTGGCGTCCAGCGCCTATGAGCGGCTCTACACCATCGATGCGCGCTCGGGCGTCGTCGCCGGCGATCTGGTGATGATCGCCTCGCCGACGCAGGGCCAGATGACGCTGAAGACCACCGGCGACACCGTGAAGCGCGGCGATCCGCTGTTCGACATCGTCGAGCGGCCGGATTCCACCATCACCGTCAACAGCCCGTGCGACTGCCGCATCGTGAAGATGGCGGCGGTGGACGGCACCTATGTGCGGCCGGGCCAGAACATCGCCACGCTGGTGCCGACCAATAGCCGGCAGGTGGTCTCCGCGCTGGTCGACCAGCAGTCGCTGATGCGGCTCTATGCCGGCGCCGGCGTGCATCTCCAATATGTCGACGGAACGGCCATCGAGGATAGCCGGATCGTGCGCATGCCTCCCGCCATCGACGCCAATGGCGGGGCCTCCAACGAGCTGATCTCGGTCGAGATCGACCCCGGCCGCGACCTCGCGCCGACCGCGATCGGGCAGCCGGTTGCGGTGCGCTTCGACACCTTCCGCACGAGCTGGCTCGGACGCCTGTTCGGCGGCGGCTCATCGCCATCCTGAGATCGAGGAAACGCTCAAGGAGGCTCGCGCCAAACGGGCCCGCATATTTTGTTCACAAGGGGAAGACCGATGCTGATTGATACCAATCTGAAAGCCTCGATCGTACCGATCATCATGGGCGGCGGTTCCGGCTCACGTTTGTGGCCGCTGTCCCGCGCCGAACATCCCAAGCAGTACCATACGCTTCACGGCCCCCACACGCTGTTCCAGACCACGGTGCGGCGCTTCCAGGGTGCGCGGTTCGAGAAACCGCTGGTGCTCATCAACGCCCGCCACCGCGATGTGACGATGACGCAGATGCGGGAGATCGGCGTCGAGCCCGGCAAGCTGGTGCTCGAGCCCAGCGCCCGCAACACCGCGCCGGCCCTTGCGGTTGCGAGCCTCGTCACGGCGGGGCTGCATCCGGACATGCTGATGCTGGCGGTGCCGGCCGATCACATCGTGCGCGAGCCGCACCGCCTGCTGGAGGCCATCGAGCGCGCCATTCCGGCGGCGCTGGAGGGTCGGCTAGTGACGTTCGGCATCGAGCCCTCCGGCCCCGAGACGGGTTACGGCTACATCGCCCGCGGCGAGGAACGCGGCACCGGCGTCTATGAGGTCGCGTCTTTTGTGGAGAAGCCGCAGCAGGCGCGTGCCGAAGAGATGCTGTCCGAAGGCGGCCATTACTGGAACGCCGGCATCTTCCTGTTTTCGCCGCGCGCGATGATCGAGCAATTCGAGCAGCACGCGCCCGAGGTGCTGAACGTCGCCCGGGCCTCCATTCCGCTCGCCTCCATCGACACCGTGCCGCTGGAGCTGGACGACGCGCACTATGCCGGCGCGTCGGACATTTCCATCGACTACGCCGTGATGGAGCGCAGCGACCGCGTGGTCGTGGTGCCGACCGATCCCGGCTGGAACGATGTCGGCGCCTGGTCGGCGCTGTGGGACCTCGCGGACAAGGACGATGGCGGCAATGCCGTGGTCGGCGATGCCATGCTGCGCGATACCAAGAACAGCTTCGTGATGTCGCGCGGCGACCGGCTCGTCGCCGTGCACGGGCTCGACGACGTGGTGGTGGTCGATACCGAGGATGCCGTGCTCGTCACCTCGCGCCACAAGGTGCAGGGCATCAAGGACATCGTCACCAGCCTCCTGTCCTCGGCACGGGTGGAAGCCTCGACGCCGAAGAAGGTCGACCGACCCTGGGGCAGCTATCAGGGCATCGCGCTCGGCGGCGGCTATCAGGTCAAGCACATCACGGTGAAGCCCGGCGGCCGGCTGTCGCTGCAGTACCACCATCACCGCAGCGAGCACTGGACCGTGGTGAGCGGCACGGCGGAAGTGACCATCGGCAACGAGGTCAAGTTCGTGCAGCCCAACGAGTCGGTCTACGTGCCGCTCGGCGTCATGCACCGCATGGAGAACCCCGGAAAGGTCGACCTCCACCTCATCGAGGTGCAGTGCGGCGACTATGTCGGCGAGGACGACATCGTCCGCGTCGAGGACATCTATGGCCGGGTGAAACTCGGCTGAGCGGAGCAGGCGCGATGACCAGCATGGACGGTCACGAGGACAGCGAGGCCCCGGATTCGATCGGTATCATGATCGGTTCCGAGATCTATGAGCTGGTCTCGGCCGGCGTCACCGCCGTGCGCTGCCGGGTGGGCGCCGCTGCCTGCCCGGTGCCGCCCTTCACGATCCGCCTGCTGGCACGGCGCGGCACGGAGGAGTTCGCCATCGAGCTGGACGTGCTGTCCCTCGCGTCGCCCACGCCATGGGAGACTGAGTTCACC
>LNAP01004405.1_pt1 | contig 13019 bp, 10 predicted proteins | sample 602601 | NCBI WGS metagenome assembly LNAP01 (sample SAMN02440304, study PRJNA202911) | soil metagenome | biome: Subtropical and temperate rainforests or woodlands; isolation source: soil samples (1 kg each in a 20% v/v slurry with milli Q water) were... ...
AGAAGCAGTCGAGGTCAACGCGGTCGGCAGCGTCACCGTCGGCGACGGACCGTGGTTCTGGGCGGCGCCGTTCGAGGTCGATGGCGAGTTCGGCGGCCGCGGCTGGCCGGAGGCCTTCACGCCGTCCATGCAGGCGATGCGCATCAAGGGCGGCCCGGCGGCCACCGCGGTGGAGAACACCACGCTGGCCATCGTGGTCACCGACGCCATCCTGACCAAGTCGCAGGCCAAACGGCTGGCCATGATGGCGCAGACCGGCTTCGCCCGCGCGATCTATCCGGTGCACGCGCCGCTCGATGGCGACATCGTGTTCGCCGCCGCGACCTGCGAAAAGCCGGTCGATCCGCTGGTCGGACTGACGGAACTGGGCATGCTGGCCGGCAATGCGGTGTCGCGGGCGATTGCGCGCGGCGTCTATGCGGCAACGGCGCTGCCGTTCCCCGAGGCGCTGCCGGCGTGGAAAGACCGTTTCTCCACCTAGCAACGAAAACCGGCGCCCGGCGTTACAGGATCGAAGCACCCCGGTGATGCCATGCCATCCACAGCAATCAGCCATCTCGCCTATGACGCTGCCAACCGCGAACTGCTGGTGATCTTCACCAGCGGCCGGCGCTATCTCTATGCGGATGTGGCGCCGGAGCTGTTCACGGCGTTCAGCCACGCGCCGTCACGCGGCGCGTTCTTCAATCAGGAGGTCCGCGACCGCTACGCGTATCGCGAGGTGACGCCAGGATCAGGCGCTGACCGACACCGACGACGCGGCTGATTTCGAGATCGCCTGGGCCTGCTTCTGGATCATCTGTTCGATGAAATTATACGACTTGGTGGCGCTGGACGACGCGGTGCTGGTGGGCGCCGAGGTCATCGACACCTTGGAACCATCGGCGTAGGTGGTCGAGGTCGTGGTGGTGCCGTCGGCATTCACCGTGGTGGTGCTGGTCGCGCCCGACGTATCGGAGTCGGTGCCACCGCCGCCTGCGCCGCCAGCACCACCCGAGCCGCTGGCCCCGGCAGCGTGCTCGCTCTTGGCGCTCTTCAGCGCCGAGGACAGTTCGTCGAGCGTCACCGAGCCATCGCTATCCTTGTCGAGCTTGCCGAACAGCTTGTCGGCATTCGCCGTCGTGGTGCCGCCGGCGCCGAGCGCGCTTTCCAATTCCGACTTGCTGACCTTGCCGTCGCCGTCGCTGTCAAGCTTCGCAAACAAATCCTTCAGCGCCGTCGCCTGGCTCTTGGTCGCCGTGCTGGTCGCGCTATCGGAGTCAGTGCCACTGCCCGATCCGGTCTCCGCAGCCTGCTGGCCCTTGCCGCCCTTCAGCGCCGAGGACAGTTCGTCGAGCGTCACCGAACCGTCGCTGTCCTTGTCGAGTTTGGCGAACACCTTGTCGGCATTCGCGGTATTGGTGCCGCCGGCGCCGAGCTTGTCCTCGAATTCGGCCTTGCTGACCTTGCCGTCGCCGTCGGTGTCGAGCTGCGCGAACAGGTCCTTCAGCGCAGCGGACCGGCTCTTGGTCGCGGTGGAGTCAGCCGACGCCGTCGATGACGTGGCAGTGGAGCTGGTCGAAGCCGTCGTCGTGCTCGCGGCGGTCGATGCCTGGCTCTGCGCTGCAAGCAGCGCGCTCATGGTGTCGGGCGATAGCGTACCGGAGCTGCTGGCGTTGCTGTAGACCGGCTTTGCCGTGTCTGTGGACGTCTTGCTGGTGCTCTTGCTGTCGGTATCGAAGATTGACGTCGCGTCCTGCGTGACGCCGGTCTTGGCGGTCGAAGACGAACTCTTCGAGGACTTCGACGTCAGCGCCTGCAGGGCGTCGAGTGCGGTGGTCGCGGCGGTGAGAGCTGCCAGCATGTCTAAACTCCTGATCTCAGGCCGCGTGCGGCGTGGATTCCCTGAGCAAAAGTCAGCAAGCGCCGTGCCAGCAAGAAAAACGTGGAAAAACAACGGGCTTTGCCACGCGCGCGGAGCTGTGGTCCCGGCAAATCGTGCCGTTGCGGCAGAACTTGCCGCGTCGCAGGCGCTGCACCCATCCGCTGCATTTGCCGCTCGGGCTGCCGCATGGTACCCGGATCGCTCCGCCACGCCGTCAGGAAATGCCGATGTCACAGAGCTTTGCACCCCGCCCGCTGGTGATCGCGCCGTCGATCCTGGCTTCGGATTTCTCGAAACTCGGCGAGGAAGTCCGCGCCGTGGACGAAGCCGGTGCCGACTGGATCCATCTCGACGTGATGGACGGCCATTTCGTGCCGAACATTTCCTACGGGCCCGATGTCATCAAGGCGATGCGCCCGCACACCAAGAAGATCTTTGACGCGCATCTGATGATCGCGCCGTGCGATCCCTACCTCGAGGCCTTCGCCAAGGCCGGCTGCGACCACATCACCGTGCATGCCGAGGCCGGCCCGCATCTGCACCGCTCGCTGCAGGCGATCCGCGCGCTCGGCAAGAAGGCCGGCGTCTCGCTCAACCCCGGCACGCCGCTGTCGGCGATCGAATACGTCATCGACATGGTCGACCTGATCCTGGTGATGTCGGTCAATCCCGGCTTCGGCGGCCAGGCGTTCATCACGTCGGCGCTCGGCAAGATCAGCGATTTGCGCGCCATGACCGCGGGCCGGCCGATCGACATCGAGGTCGATGGCGGCGTGTCCGCTGCGGTGTCAGGGCAGCTAGCAGCAGCCGGCGCCAATGCGTTCGTGGCCGGCTCCGCGGTGTTCAAGGGCGGCACGGTGGAGAGCTACAAGGCGAACATCGACGGCATCCGCCGCGCCGCGGCGAATGCGCGCGGAGAGATTGTTTAGGCGCAACAAAAGAAACGTCTAGCGGCGAGCATGTCCGGCGAATTGCGACGCACCATGATTGCACCTACCCTTTTCTGACGATAGTCTTGCAGCTCAGGCGACGTAACTGCTGTGGCGTAGAGCACCTCTTGCGTGTCGTTTTTCTTCTTCTGACAAATAGCGCTACTGTGCCCAATCATTTTTATCCGCCGATGAGACGATGCATCTACTGCGGCGAAACCAAGTTGCCAGCAGGCGTCAATCGATTTGGGGACGAGCACATCATTCCGTTAGCTATTGGCGGCAGCCTAGTCTTACCTGAAGCATCCTGCAGGGCTTGCGAGAGGATCATCAACCAACAGATCGAAACTCCTGTGCTGAGCCAGGAATGGGGATACCTTCGTTCTAAACGTGAGTTTCCCACTCGAAACAAAAAGAAGCGAAAGACACACGTTATTGTTCGTCGCCATGATGGCAGCACGATGAAGGTCCCGGTCGGAGACTATCCTTCGCCGGTGCCCTTATACAAATTCGGGGAGCCTCGCATTCTTACGGGACTTCCATTCGGGACTGACCATCTACGCTGGACTATGGAAATTCTTGGAGATCACGACAGCGAAGCGGAGATGCGAAAAAGGCATCCAGACTGGAACGGCCACCACGTGTTGCGAGCTCAGCCATACCCGTTTGCTCGCTTACTTGCGAAAATTGCCTATGGATATGTTGTCGCAGAATGGGGCTTAGGCGGCTTTGATCCGCTTGGTCTCGATATCATACTGGGACGTTCTGACGACTACTTCTATACTGTCGGTGGTTCATGGGACATAGCGCAGCCAATCGCCGGTGGCGACCATGTTACCGATATCATTTTAAGATTTTTGAATCCGGATCGGCTGCAAATTCTCGTAAATATTAGGCTTTTTTCAAAGGTAAGAATGCCCTCTTACGTCGTGGTAGTTGGCAACATCGACCTTCAAAACCCGCAGCACCTCGTCACGTTCGCCAAACATCGCGAGGACGGAAAAATACCAAAAATATCAATCTGACATCTTTTTCGATCAGTTGCGCCGCAATCGTAGCCGGACGCGCGCAGCGATACCCAGCATTTTGCCATCGCGATCATCCCCCATATTGCTGCTCTTAGGCAGCTACTTCTCGTGTCCGCGCAGGCTCGTTCCCCGGATGCTGCGCAACACGCCCGCCTTCGGGCGTGGTGCACTGCTGATCCGGGGCCCCGGTTCGCCTGCAAGACCACCGGGATCCCGGATCTGCGGAGCGGCACTTCGCGCCGCACCGCGTCCGGGACACGACCCGGTTGCTACTGCGCTAACCTTCCGCCCTCTCCCCCGTCGCCGCGCGAGCCGGGCGCACCACGGTGACGCTGCAGCTGGCTTCCGCCGCCACCTTGGCCGAGACGCTACCAAGCAGCGAGCGCAGCATGGAATTCTGCCGCGCGCCGATGATGATGTGATCGACGCGGTTGGATTCGGCGAATTCGAGGATCGCCGTGGCCGGATCGACCGCCTCCAGCACATGGGTCGACAACCGGTTCGGATCGAGCTTCAGGGGCTGCGCCCAGTGCTTCAGCATCACCAGCCGGTCGACATGCTTGTTGCTGTGGTTCTCGTCGAGGGTGCGGTCGACAGCGAGCCGGTTGAGTTTCAGCACGTTGAGACAGGCCAGCCGCGCCGCAGGCAGGGTCGCCAGGATTCGGCCGGCGGTGACGCGCAGCGCCTCGTTCAGCTCCGCCGCGCCCTCGGTGGTGTCCAGCGCGATGGCCACGATCGGCGAGGCATCGAGCTGCGCGGCGAGATCGGCCTTGGCCTTCGGCTGCATGATGTTGCCGTTGAAGCGGCGGCGCAGCACCGTGCTGAGCGGATCGCGCGCCAGCCGCTCCGCGCGGGTGGTGAGCTTCACCTGATCGGGATGGCCGAGATCGAATGCCAGTTGCGCCGCGGTGGGATGCCGCCAGACCGGCTCGATCTCCAGGCAGCGCAGCACGATCTCCTGCAGCCATGGCGGATAGTCGGCGCGCAGTTTGCGCGGCGGCACCGGATCGCGCCACAACCGCCGCCGCATGCCGCGCAGCGTCTCGCTCTCGCCGAACGGCCGCTCGCCGGTGGTGAAGAAGTAGATCAGTACGCCCAGCGAAAACAGGTCGCTGCGCGGATCGTCGCGCACGCCGAGCAGCCGCTCCGGCGCCATGTAGGGTGCGGTGCCGTAAGGCAGCCGGAATTCCTCCTGCAGCAGGTCCGGCAGCTGGTTGTGATGCGACAGGCCGAAATCGATCAGCACCGCCTCGCCGGTCGGGCGAAACATCACGCTGCTCGGCTTGATATCATGGTGGATGACGTTCTGCCGGTGCAGGTCGGACAAAGCCACCGCGACCTTGCCGGCGATCGCCACCGCCTCGTCATAGGGCAGCGGCAGATCGGGCAGCCGCGCATACAGGGTCGCGCCGGGAATCCGCTCGATCACCACGTAAGGCTGCCTGGCGAAATCGCCGGCACCGAAGCATTTCGGGACATGGACCCCGGACAGCCGCGGCACGATCATCTGCTCCATCTCGAAGCCGACGATGGCGGCGGGATCGTCGCCCTCGGAGATGCGCGGGATCTTCATCAAGAGCGGCGTGGTGACGCCCTCGCGGGTCACGCTCCACAAGGTCGCCATGCCGCCGCGATGCACGCATTCGCCGATAACAAAACCGTCGATCACGGCGCCGGGCTCCACCAGATGCCGCCCCATGGCCTATCTCCCCACCAGCAGCCGGTCGGCCAGCCAGTGCGGCAGGCCGTTGTCGCGAATGCGCTGCGCCGCGGCCTCGACATCGTAGGGCACGCGGCAATAGGTGATCTCGCGCCGGTCGGTGTCGAGCATGGCGAAGGCCGCCGCCGGATTGCCGTCGCGCGGCTGGCCGACCGAGCCCAGCACCGCCAGCCAGCGCCGCCCCTGCAGCAGCGGCACGGCGACGTCCACGCTCGGCACGAAGCTGGTCATTTTCGCCGTCACCGACATGGAATACAGCGCCGGCTTGTGGATGTGGCCGCAGAAGGTGACATGCGCTTGCGTCGCGATCAGGCTGCGCGCGGCGTCGGAGACATCCTTGACGTAGCGCCAGCGTTCGGGCTGGCTGGCCTCGGAATGCACGTAGAGACGCTCGCCGTCCTCGACGGTCAGCGGTAGGTCGGCGAGAAAGCGCCGCTGCTCGGCGCCAAGCCGGCCGCGGGTCCATTCGATGGCCGCCTGGGCCTCGGCGTTCATGGTCTCGGAGGGCGTGCCGACGGCGCAGTCGTGGTTGCCCTGCACCGCCATGGCGCCGTCCGCGATCAGTTCCATCACGGTGTCGACGACCCATTCCGGATCGGCGCCGTAGCCAACGAAGTCGCCGAGCAGGACGAAGCGTTCGGCGCCGCGCGCGCGTGCCGCGGCGAGGCAGGCGCTGAACGCCTCCCGGTTGCCATGGATATCCGCAAAGATCGCCAGCAGCACGTTCTCTCCCTTGCCGCATCATAGCGGCCGGCCGGGCCGCGCATTTGACCGACATCAACCGGCACCGACGGCGGTTGCCTCTGCATAAGGCAAAAAGGGCGGCCCTGCGATCCGCTTGTTCCCTCCCCCTTCCCGATCTGCTAAAGCGCGGCGTAACCCCCAACAGCAAGAGTGCTCCATGATCCCCCGCTACACCCGTCCGGAAATGGCTGCCATCTGGGAGCCGCAGAGCCGCTTCAAGATCTGGTTCGAGATCGAGGCCCATGCGGCGGACGCGCTGGCGGAACTGGGCGTGATCCCCAAGGACGCGGCGAGGACGATCTGGGCCAAGGCCAAGAATGCGACTTTCGACGTGGCGCGGATCGACGAGATCGAGCGCGAGACCAAGCACGACGTCATCGCCTTCCTGACCCATCTCGCCGAGATCGTCGGGCCGGAAGCGCGCTTCGTGCACCAGGGCATGACCTCGTCGGACGTGCTCGACACCTGCCTCAACGTGCAGCTCACCCGCTGCGCCGACATCCTGATCGCCGACGTCGATCGCCTGCTTCAGGCACTGAAAACCCGCGCCTTCGAGCACAAGATGACGCCGACCATCGGCCGCTCCCACGGCATCCATGCCGAACCGGTGACGTTCGGCCTGAAGCTCGCTTACGCCTATGCGGAATTCACCCGCGCCCGGGAACGCCTCGTCACCGCGCGAAAAGAGGTCGCGACCTGCGCGATCTCCGGCGCGGTCGGCACCTTCGCGCAGATCGACCCGCGGGTCGAAGCGCATGTGGCGAAGGCCATGGGCCTGACCCCCGAGCCAATCTCCACCCAGGTGATCCCCCGCGACCGCCACGCGATGTATTTCGCCACGCTGGGCGTGATCGCCTCGTCGATGGAGCGCCTCGCCACCGAGATCCGCCACATGCAGCGCACTGAAGTGCTGGAAGTGGAGGAGTTCTTCTCCGAGGGCCAGAAGGGTTCCTCGGCCATGCCGCACAAGCGCAATCCGGTGCTGACCGAGAACATCACCGGCCTCGCCCGCATGGTGCGCGCCTATGTGACCCCGGCGATGGAGAACGTGGTGCTGTGGCACGAGCGCGACATCTCGCACTCCTCGGCCGAGCGCATGTTCGGGCCGGACGCCACGGTGACGCTGGACTTCGCGCTCAACCGCATGGCCGGCGTGATCGAGAAGCTGCTGGTCTATCCCGCCAACATGCAGAAGAACCTCGACCGCCTCGGCGGCCTCGTCCATTCGCAGCGCCTGCTGATCGCGCTGACCCAGAAGGGCGCCTCGCGCGAGGACGCCTACAGGCTGGTGCAGCGCAACGCCATGCCGGTGTGGCGCGGCGAAGGCGACTTCCAGACGCTGCTGAAGAAGGACGCCGACGTGAAAAAGTATCTCACGGACGCGGAAATCGAGGAACAGTTCGACCTCGGCTATCACTTCAAGCATGTCGATACGATCTTCAATCGCGTGTTCGGCACGAAATAAGCATCCTATCATCGCAACGCGCCGTCCTTCACCTCTCCCCTCCGGGGAGAGGTCGGATTGCGCAGCAATCCGGGTGAGGGGGCGCCGGCCTGTCGATGGCGTCGAGCCCCCTCACCCGCCCGGCTTCGCCGGTCGACCTCTCCCCGGAGGGGAGAGGTTTAGAAAGCGCGGAGCCACGTTATGACCTTCGAGCTCGATAAGGCCCCCCGCGTCCTCGCCGTCTGCCTGCGCCGCGGCCATCATTTCAGCAAGACCCCGGCGCTCAGCGTCCGGCTGCTGCCGGGCCTCGGCGTCGAGGGCGATGCCCATGCCGGTGCCAAGGTCACGCACCTTTACCTCGCGCGAAAAAATCCTGATGCGCCAAACCTGCGCCAGGTACATCTGATGCACAGCGAGTTGTTCGACGAGCTGCGCACCGGCGGCTTTGACGTCACGCCCGGCGACCTCGGCGAGAACGTCACCACCGCGGGCATCGACCTGCTCGGCCTGTCCACCGGCACGAAACTCCAACTCGGCGACGAGGCGGTGATCGAGATCACCGGCCTGCGTCACCCCTGCGGGCAGATCGACGCCTTCCGGAAGGGGCTTCTGAAGGCGGTGCTGGACAAGGACGCCGACGGGCGGTTGATCCGCAAGTCCGGCATCATGGGCATCGTGCTCGCCGGCGGCGACGTGCGGCCGGGGGACCCGATCCGCATCGAGCCGCCCGCAGGTCCATACCGGCCGCTGCTGCCGGTGTAGGCACCCTAATCGGCAATCTGGCTCACCGTGAGGTTGGCCTTGCCGTGATTCAAACCCTTGCTGCCGACGTAGAAATAATCGACGGCCCCGGGCCATGCCAGTACGGCATCGTTGACATAGACGAACAGCTCGCCGTTGCGCTGCGCCTTGAATCTGGCGACATAGCGCGTCGTCGCCGGACAGTTGCAGGGCGGCGAATCCTGGCGTTCCCAGTTCGGCACGATCTCGCCGAGCCCGGTCGGGCGGATGCGCAGCACCGGCGTGAACCAGTTCGATGCCAGCAGGCGCCGCAGCGGCAGGCCGAGCCACATCGGTGCGCTCATCTTGTCCCTGCCGAACCCCTGCGGGTCGGTGGCGATCGTCCCGTCGATCCACGGCTCGGTCACCTCCAGCACCACCTGGTAGCGCTTGTCCCGCGCAACCGCGAGGCCGGTCGCCGCGCACAGCGCAGAGGTCGCGAACGGACGGACCTGCGGGGCCACAGCGACCGGCTGCGGCGCCGGGCTCGCCGTGCAGATTCCGCCGCCGAGATCGAGGGCCAGAAAGACGCTGCGATTGAGTAGCGTGAAGGCCGCAAAGAACAGGACAACGGCGATCGCCAGCGCAAACACCGCCGGCAGCACCCAGTGCTTCAGCAGATAGAAGAAGGCGCGATAGGCGCCCGCAGTGCGCAGCCGGTAGATTGCCCCTGAAGGCGCCGGCGGCGGCGCGGTGGAGGGATTGTGCCAGATGGACCGCATCAGATCGCGGATGCGCCGCTGCATCGAGCCGCCGATAGAGAGCAACAGCGCCACCACGAGCACGCCGATCAGGAACCGGCCGGGCGCAGCGCGGAAGGCATCAAGCCACGGCGAGATGAAGCCCGGCAGCATGCCGGCAACCAGATCAAGCAGCGGCACGATCACTTCGGCGGGGCTGGCCGGCCCCCGGCCCGGCCAGCCCATCTGGATTAGTGGCATCGCCGCCAGATAGAGCGAGGCGGCCACCGTGGCGAAATAGGCGACGCGGCGCGCCCACACCCAGTCCCACACCGCCTCCTGGCGAATGACCCGGGCATGGGCCTGCGCCGCGCGCGGCCCGCTGTCGAGCGCCACCGAGCCGTCAGCGCCGACCACGCAATAGGTCTCGGGCAGCACGATCGGGCTGTAGCCGTCGGTGCCGACAGCGACACGGTCGAACACGCTGTGATGAATTTTCGGCGCCGGCCGCAGTCGGTACATCTCCGGTGCGGCAAGGTCGGCCCTCACCTCGTGCTCGGGGTCGGGCCGGTTGGCGAGGATGTTGCGGATGTGGCGCAGGTCCTCGGCGAATTTCAGCTTGTAGGGCGGCTTGCTGTAGACATCGTCGAGCTTGCGCGGCCGATAGCGGTAGTAGCCCGACAGGCCGTGGCGGGAATCGTTGAGCTTGTCATAGGGATTGATGAAGCTCCTGAGCCAGTTTTCCTGCACCTCGATATATTTCAGGCCATAGACCTCGGCCCGTTCCATCATCCAGGCCAGCGTCCTGTAGGACAGGCCGTCGCGCGAATAGCCACCGCCGATGTCGGAATGCACGCCGACGAACCATACCTGGCTGATGCGCTCGCGGTCGATCTCGGCGAGCGGCCGGTCCGCCGGCAGCGGCGCGGGTGCCCAGCCCTGCTCCACCGGATAGAGCCTCTCACCTTTGCGCACATAGCGATCGTCCCACAGCACCGGGCGAAACGCATCGCGCTCCTCCTCCAGCGCCAGTGCGTGGCAGGCACGCGAGATCTTGTGGCTCATGAACTGGTCGGGCATCGACAGCGGCCAGTACCAGATGTCGATGGCACGGGTGATCTCTTCGATCGGCCCGCCATAGGCGTCGACGGTATCCCATACGCCGAGAAAATCGATTCTGGCGACGTCGGTGCGTTTCAGATCCTTGAACGAAGGTTTCCGCCAGATCGTCTGGCTGACCCGATCGCGCAGCGCACGCAGCGACCCGACCAGCACATGAATCGCCGTCCTGTAGTTGCGCTCCTTGCGGTACTGGCGGTAGGCAATCTCGGCGTCGCGCGCCAGATTGGCGTCGTTGCCGTCGTAGTGCACGAGGCCGATGCGGGCGATGAAGCCAGCGACGATGCGGATGGTGAAGGCGCCGCGGCTGAAGCCGAAGCCGTAGATGCGGTCGCCCGGTTGATAGTTGCGACAACAGAAGCTGTAGATGTCGATGACGTTGCGCTTCAGCCCGACGCCGAACACGCCGCCGAGGATCGCCAGCGGCTTGAACGACGAGGTGCCGACGCCGTCGTCGTAATAGGCGACCTGCGCCGTGGGATCCGACAGATCGAGCGCCTGATAGGTGCGCCAGACGTTGGTCCGGAACAGCTTGGCCGAACTGTTGCCAGTGCCGTCCGACAACAGCACAATGTTCTTGCCGGCCATCGCCGTGCCCCCCGCGCGTCACTGCCGGGGCATGATGAGCAGAAATTGCATCGCAGGCAAGATACAATCCGGACTGAGTGCGCCCAAGTTCACTTCGTCCGGTGTCCCCTCAACCCAAAAGTAACCACCTTCGGCAAGGATGACTTCGTGTCCACCCAACCAACCATCCTGGTGATCGATTCCGGCCTCGGCGGCCTCACGGTGCTGCGCGAGATCGTCCGCGCGCGCCCCGACGCGCGCTATGTCTATGTCGCTGACGACGTGTTCTTCCCCTACGGCCACCACAGCGAGGACGAGATCGTCGCCCGCGTGGTGCCGCTGATGGGCGAGCTGATCGCGGCACACGCGCCGGACCTGGTGGTGATCGCCTGCAACACCATGTCGGTGTCGGTGATGGCGCCGCTGCGCGCCGCCTATGCCGTGCCGTTCGTCGGCACAGTGCCGGCAATCAAGCCGGCCTGCGCGGCCTCCACCACCAAGCGCGTCTCGGTGCTCGGTACCCGGGCCACCGTGAAGCGCGAATATACAAAGGCGCTGATCCGCGACCACGCACAGCGCTGCACGGTGACGCTGGTCGGCTCGCCCAACCTCGCCTCGCTGGCGGAGGCTGAGCTGAACGGCCAGGCCATCGGCGACGACGATATTCTGGCCGAGATCGCGCCCTGCTTCGTCGACGACGGCGGCGTCCGCACCGACGCCGTGGTGCTGGCCTGCACGCATTTTCCGCTGCTGCTGGCGCGCATGACCGCGCTGGCGCCGTGGCCGGTGGCATGGATCGATCCGGCGCCGGCGATCGCGCGGCGGGTGGTCGACCTGCTCGGGCCGGCCTTGCACGACGAACCAGCCGCCGCTGTCAGCTTCGCCTATACGTCCGGGCAGCCGCCGTCAGCACGGCTGACCGATACGCTGGCGCCGTTCTTCGGCGGCCGCGTCCCGGCGTAAGCGGCGCAGCACAATCTGCCATCGGCTTTCGAGACCCGGCTTGCAGCGACCCGGCTTGCTGCTAACCTTGCTGCACGTCTGACCTCGCAGAAGGCAGCGACAGGGAGAACACAATGTTGAAGAAGTTCATTTTCGGCGCGCTGGTGGTGGCATTGACCTCCGGCGGCGCGTTGGCCCAGACCCCTGCTCCGGCCGGCGGCATCAAGCGGACGCCGCTGCAGGACGTGAAATTCCCGGCGGGCTATCACATCGTGACGGTTGTCGCCGAGATCGGGCCGAACCAGCTGGCCGGCCGGCACACCCATCCCGGCGTGGATACCGGTTATGTGCTGGATGGCGAGGCGACCTTGCTGGTGGAAGGCCAGCCCGACAAGATGATGAAGGCCGGCGACTCCTACGCCGTTCCGGCCGGCGTGCCGCACGACGTCAAGACCGGTGACAAGGGATTAAAGCTGATGGCCGTCTACGTCGTCGAGGACGGCAAGCCGGTGGCCACCCCGGCGCCGAAATAACAGGATACAGGATACGGAATGACGCCTCCCGCGCCGCTTCATCGCCTCAAGCAGCAATGGCGCGAGGGGCGCCCGACCTTCGGCGCCATCGCCACCATCCCGAGCATCCAACTGGTCCGGATCATGGCGCAGTCGCTCGACTGGATCATCGTCGATCTCGAGCACGGCCCGATCGATCTCGGCACCGCGCACGGCATGATCATGGCGACCGCGGGCACGCTGTGCCTTCCCCTGGTGCGCGTCGCCGCCAACGAGCCGTGGCTGGCGAAAGCACCGATGGACATCGGCGCCATGGGCATCAACTTTCCGATGATATCAAGTGCGGCGGATGCGGAGAAAGCCGTGCGCAGCCTGCGCTATCCGCCCGCCGGCGAGCGGCTGTGGGGGCCGTTTCATGCCCCGTTCCGCTGGAACGTGTCGATGTCCGACTACATGGCTGGTGCCGATGACGATATGATCTGCATGATTACCATCGAGCATGTCGACGCTGTGAACCGCATCGACGAGATCATGGCCGTCCCCGGCATCGATGTTGCGGTGATCGGGATCGGCGACCTTGCCACCTCGATCGGCAAGCGCGGCCAGCTCGACGATCCCGAGGTGCTGGCGCTGGCGGCCCGCGCCGAAGCCGGCATCCTCCGCGAGATTTCCGCCGCCCTGCAGGGCCTG
>LNAP01004406.1_pt1 | contig 13018 bp, 15 predicted proteins | sample 602601 | NCBI WGS metagenome assembly LNAP01 (sample SAMN02440304, study PRJNA202911) | soil metagenome | biome: Subtropical and temperate rainforests or woodlands; isolation source: soil samples (1 kg each in a 20% v/v slurry with milli Q water) were... ...
CGGACCCGCGCCGTCCGGCGTACGCGGCGGGGTGGTAAGCGCGCGGCGCCCGGGGAGGACCGCAAGGCCAGGCATGCCGCTTGCTGCACACGCCGTGTGCAGCTCTACAGAGAACCATCATGCTCCGCACCGCAAAACGGCGGCTAGCCGGACCAGGCGCGCCATGCCTGGAAAAAAGGCGTCGTCAACCAGCGACACGGTCAGCCGAACCATCCAGGTGCGATGAGCGGGAACAGCGATTGCTGGCGAATGCCAAACACCCCGCTAATGCAAAAACATATGGATGCGGTCAAAAATCAGGAGACGCCCCGACCCGGATTTGAATCCCCGAAGGACAGATGCGCAGACCTGCAAGCGCATCTGCAACCAGTACGCTTGCTGCGGAACATGCATATGGATCGCGAGGAACTATTGGCACAAATGATCGCCACGCCAGCGATGGACCGGGACTTCAATGACTGGCCCGAGGTATTGGCCAATTACGCCGAATGCCTGGTGGCGCTGCAGCCGAGGCTGCGGCCCGGGGAACTGGAAAGGCTGATCCGGGTCGGCGCGGATTTCTACCGCACGCTGGCGCGCGCCGAACAATACCGGCACATGTCGGTCTGGGACGAGCAACAGCCGTAGCGCTCAACTGTATGTGTATGAGCGCCGGCGATACGCTTCCTTGACGTAGCGCATGAGTTCCGCCTCGACCGACGAGACTTCCACCGCCGGCTCCGCCTGGGGATCGAGCAGGCGCCGGGCGGCTTCCAGCGTGCGCCGCGCCCTGCGTTCGCCCTCGCTCAAAATCTCGGCGCAAGGCGCCGTCGTATCGCGCTCTAACTTGTCCATGACGCTACTCCTGAAGGTAAGGGGATGCAGCAGTCCGCTACCTCAGCAAGCGGTGTGCCTGCCGCCTGGGAAGGTCACGCCGTGAGGCCTCGGCTGCCGCAAAAAAGGGCGGCCGTGCGAGCCGCCCTTTTCACCACTGCCGGTTTACCAGTAGGGGTCCTGGTTGTAGTACTTGTGCACGCTCAGGGCCCAACTTTCGTCCGCCATCCTGGGCCAGTCATCCTTGTCGAAGCCCGGCGCGTTCTTCAGCACCTCCTTGTCCACGTTCAGGATGAAGCACTTGCGGTCGGTGTCCAGGGTCAATGCCGCCCATGGAATGGCAAACAGCTTGTCACCCATCCCCAGAATGCCGCCCCGCGACAGCACCGCATAGGCGACTCGCCCGCGCGGCACATCTATCATGATGTCCTTGATGGATCCCAACCCCTCGCCCGCGGCGTTGACGACATCGTTACCCTCCAGGGTGTCCGCGGCCATGACTTCCGGGCCAGGCCCGGTTGCCGAGCCTTTGGGTCCGCCAACAATATTGGTTTGATGCTCCATGCGTTTCTCCTGTGCGGGGCCCATCCCCACGTTGAACTCCGGTTGCGGCGGCACCCCGTGCGCCGATCCGGGATGAGCACTCCAGCAAGCGCCGTACCCATCCGGAGCCGCCTGCGCCCGATATCTCCGGGTCACGCTTTGCCGCGCACACCGACGCCACGGCTGCGCTGACCTTGCTGCCCTGGACTACAGGCCGATGACAGCGGTCGGTACATTTTTCCGATGCGCGCACGATGGCTCCGGACGAGCCGCAACGGGCACGGCGCTTGCGGATCGCATCCTGCTATCCCACATAGGAGCGTCCTCATGAAAATCCGAGCCTTTACCTACGCACTGGCCCTGACCGCCGGACTGGCTTCAGCCAGCGCGCTGGCGCAGTCCGCCATGCCCACCTCGCCGTCCAACACCCCGAACGACGGCACCGCCGTCCCCCCCAACCAGCCCGTGCCGCCCGGACAGATACCGCCCGCGCCGAATGCGACGCCCAACACGCCGACCAATCCGCCCAACCTGGACAAGCGCGACCAGACCAAGTCTGACAAGCACATGACCGACAAGCAGGGCCGTCACCGCGAGGCCAACGACAACGTGCCCAGCACGCCGGGCAGCGGCGCCATGCCGCCTCCGGGGTACCCCAACACCGGCGGCTCCAAATAGGTACGCCGCTGCGGCATGGCCGGCGACTGCCTAACGGTTGTTTATTTTTGTGCAGTGGCGCCGACATGTTTTTCACACTCTTTAAAGGACCTCGGAAAGATTCGTTCGGCTCGATCGATACATTGCGCGGCAGCGGTCCCTGGATCCCCAAACGAATGCCGCCGCGCAAACGAGGTCAACATGCCGGAAGTCGTTGTCTATGTCAGAAGCCAGCCGCGGCTGGGCGACCAGATCGTCGCCCTGCCGGCGCTCTATCAACTGAAAACCTGGTGGGCGTCCAGACGGATCCGGGTGGTCGCCCGCGACGATCTGGCTGGCTTCTACCGCGGCGTGCCCTGGGTCGACGAGTTCGTGCGCGCCGCCACCTTCGGCGACTACCTGCGCACGCTGAGGAAGAACACCCCGGTCTGCGTCAGCCTGCATCACAGCAGCGAACGTTTCGGCCTGCTCAACCTGCTGCGCCGGCCAGCCTTGCGCTTCGGCTTTCGCAACGAACGCATGAGCGATCTGGTCTGGACGCATTGCCACCGCAAGAACATTGCCGAATACATCGGCCTGGCCAATCTGCGCCTGCTGGCGTCGTACCGCGGATTCGATGCCGAACTCACGGCGCGGCGCTGCTTCCAGACGCTGGCGCATCCTCATTTGCATGACGCCCCTGGCGCCGACGTGGTGCTGATTCCCGGCGGCGGTTCTGGCGCATTCAAGCGTTGGAGCCTGTTGAACTACCTGCGCCTGGCCAAGAGGCTCAAACTGCTGCTGGGCCAGGACACCCGTTTCCTGTTCGTGCTGGGCGAACAGGAGGCCGCAGAACGCGACAGGCTCGAAACCCTGCAGCGTCCGGAATTCTCGATCGCCTACTGCCGCTCCGTGCCGGAGCTCAGCGCCATCATGCTGCGCGCACGCCTGGTCGTGGCCAACGATTGCGGCCCCTCGCATATCGCGCAAGGCGCCTGCGTTCCCTACGTCGGCGTCTTCAACGAGTCCAATCCCGAGTGGTTCTGGGACCGGCCCTACTCCGCCGCGGTCGTTCCCCGCCATCCCCGCGACGGTATCAACTCCATCACGCCCGACGACGTGCTGGCCGCCTGCCGCAAAGTCATGGAGCATCATGCGCATCCTGCATACGTTGGCTGAGCGCAGCCTGGGCGGGCTGGAGTTCCGCGTCCTGGAACAATCGGCATGGCTGCAGCGCCATGGATACGAAGTCGCGATCGCGGCGCCAGCGGGCAGCGAGATCGGGCGCGAAGCGCGGCAGCGCGGCCTGCGCGCAGTCGACATCGACTTCGATTCTGCCTACTCGCCCGCCACGGTCCTGAAGCTGCGCCGCGCCGTCAAGGCGCTGCGCATCGACGTCATCGACAGCCACAGCCGGGCGGACGGCAAGACCGCCGCGCTGTGCCGCGACCTGTGCGCGGTCGTCAGGACGCGCCATTTCGCCAAACCCATGCGCAGTTCGCCGCGGCGCCGGCTGGAATGGAAATTCGGCTGCGACCACGTCATCGCCACCAGCTTGCTGGGCAAGCAGGAAATCCTGGCGGCGCGCCTGGCCGCCACGGAGCAGATCAGCGTGGTCGGAGAATGGGCCGCCGACGAGTTCTTCCAGCCCGGCGACACCCCGCAGGCACGCCTGCAAACCCGGCAGGCACTGGGCCTCCGCGCCCCCGACAGCGCCTGGGTCATCGCCACCATAGGCATGCTGCGTCCCGAGAAAGGCCAGGCCGACCTGTTGCGCGTGGTGCAGCGGCTGCGCAACCAGGGCCTGCCCGCCACCGCGCTGGTGGTCGGCATGCCCACCGCCAGCACCAAACCCTATGCCTATGGCCTGCACCAGCTGAGCGTGGATCTGGGCATATCCGAGCATGTGGTGTTTGCCGGCCACCGCAACAATGTTGCCGAGATGATCCGCGCCGCCGACGTCGTGCTGGTGCCTTCGGCCACCGAAGCCTGGTCGCGCGTCGTGCCCGAGTCTTACGCGGCGCGGCGCCCCGTGGTCGCCAGCAACGTCGGCGGCCTGCCGGAAATCGTCATACCGGGCCAGACCGGCTGGCTGGCTCCGGCGGGCAACGTCGCCAGCTACGCGGAGCGCATCATGCAGATCCACCGCAACCCCAGGCAGACCGAGACCATGGTCGGCAACGCCCGCGCCTACGCGGACGCGAACTTCCGGCTGGCGGGCAAGATGTTCAGCACCCTGGAAGCGTACAAGCGGGCGCTGCGCCCCCAGTGACGGACGGCCCCGACGGCGAAAGCGCTATCATGGTGCCCCCGATTTGTTTACCCGATTCAGTACTGTGACCAAGCCCGCCCTACTGCTCGTCCTGGCGCTCGCCCTGACGGGCTGCTCCAAGCAGGAAGAAACTCCCTGGGAACGGCTCCAAGCCGCCGCGCCGCAACTGCAACTGGCCGCCAACACGCCGGAAGCGGCGGTGAAATCCTGGTGGCAGGTCCGCGACGCGCACGACCGCTACACGGCCACCGCCTGCAAGGAACTGGCCGAGCTGTACCGTCCGCTCAGCGCCGCCGAAGACTCCCTGTCCACGGCGCAACTCCAGGCCCGGCAGAACGGCGACAAGCAATGCAGCCTGGAAACCTACGAACGCAGCGTCGTCAACGTCGACGTCCAGTCCGACACGCGCGCCTTCGTCGTCGCCCAGATCCGCAACACCACCCCCTCGACCCCCGGCTTCCCGGTGGACAACGATGAGCGTGACCGCAAGGAACGCGGCGTGCGCATGCAGTACCAGCTGGAACGCGCCGACCAGACCCAGGGCTGGAAGATCGCCCAGGTATTTGGCCGCAACCGCTACTGCGAAGTCGCGCCGGTGAACGGCTGGTGCCCGCTATACAACCGCGCGGCGGGGTCGGCGAACAGCTACGTCTACGAGTTCAGCCAATAGGTGAGGCGCGGGCAGAGGCGCATTCTGCCGACATGCGGCGGGGCCCCTGGTCAGGCGTCCAGGATTACAGCAGGCCGCACTCGTACCGTCTTGCCCAACGTTCGTGCGACCGGCGATGCCTGCACGGTCCCCCGAACCAGATCCTGCTGCGCCGCCGTCAGCGCCGCCGCGAAGCGCAAGCTCACCTCGAATCCGGTTTCGTGGTCCAGGCGTTCGATGGCGACATCCACCGTACTCTCGGGCAAGGCGACGCCGGCCCGCTGCGCAGCCATGTCGATGGACATGCAGACACAGGCGGCAAGCGCGCTTGCAAGCAGCTCATGCGGCCGCATGCCTGTGTTTCCTCCTTTGCCTTCCTTCTGCGTGTCCGAGAGCAGGACATTCCGGCCATTCGTTATTTCGACGCCATAGGGCGCGCCCATCCGCTTCGCCGTCACCATGTGGGTCTCCTGTTGTGGAATGAAAGACACGACAGGCTACGCCCGGATCGGACATCGAGGAAGGCCAGCGGCGGTACTGGTACAGGCGGTGACAGGGTGGGAGCTCACATCTTCCTTTTGGCGCAGAGGGCGTGCTTGCCACCAGACCCGAACAGGCCTGCCGCCCGCCCTCCGGGCGGGCACGGCGGCCTTCTACGGCCTATTCCGCCTCGATCTTCGCTTCCTTCACCAACTTGCTCCAGCTCTGGTAGCTGGCGCGCACCACCGCAGTGAACTCCTCGGGCGTACTGCTCCAGATCTCGACGTACTGGTCTTTCAGCTGCTTCTGCACGTCCGGCGACGCCAGCGCCTCTCGCAGCGCGGCGTTCAAGCGGTCCATGACCGGCGCGGGGATGCCTGCCGGCCCGACCACTCCCCACCACAGTTCGCCGCCTGCCGCCGAGTAGCCGCGAACGCCAGCCTCGTCCATGGTCGGCACATCCGGCAGAAACGGCGAGCGCTTCGGGCTGGTGACGGCCAACGGGCGCAAGTTTCCCGCCTGGATACGCGACATCGCGGTGTTGAACGTGTCGAACATGAAGCTGGTATTGCCCGCCAGCAAGTCCGTCAGGGCAGGCGCGCTGCCGCGGTAGGGGATGTGCGTCATGGCCGCGCCGGTCAGTGCGCGCAACAGTTCGCCGGAAAGATGGTTGGACGAACCGTAGCCGGCCGAACCGAAGGTGACGTTGGCGCCGGGCTGCCGCGCCTGCGCGACCAGGTCCGCCACCGAGGTCACCGGCGCCTGGGCGCTGACCAGCAGCACATTGGTATAGCGGCCCAGCAAACCGATGTTGGAAAAGGAGTTTACGGGATCGTACTTGGCCGACTTTGCGACATTGGGCACGATGGTCTGGGTGCCTACGCTGCCAATACCGATGACGTAGCCGTCCGGCTTGGCGCGCGCGATGTAGTCCGCGCCCAGGGCTCCCCCCGCGCCCGTGCGGTTTTCGACGACGACGGGCTGCCCCAGGATATCGCCCATCTTCTTGGCGACCGGCCGGGAAACGATGTCCATCGGGCCGCCCGCGGAGAAAGGCACGATCCAGGTTAGGGGTCGTTCCGGCCATTGCGCGTGCGCCGCGCCCGCCGCGCCTAGCGCCATGATCGGCAGCAGCATCAATAGTTTTTTCTTGTGCACCATGGTCTCCCGCGCTACATGAACTTCTCGCGCGCAAGGCGCGCTTCGGCGCTCTGCCCGCATACCAGCGCCTGGTCCACGTCCATATAGGTGCTGACGAAGTTCAGGACATTAGCGTGGGCATTGACGCTTTCCTTGCTCATCTTGATCACGTGCGACGGCGATTTCACCACCTGGCGAGCCAGCGCCGTGGCGCGTTCCAGCGTCGTGCCCGCCGGCGCCAGCCAATCCGCCAGGCCCCATTCCAGCGCCGTGGCGGCGGGCATGCGCTCACCCAGCATCATGATCTGCTTGGCGCGCGATGCGCCCACCATGCTTACCAGCCGCGGCACGGTATGCCATACCAGCGGAATGCCGATCTGCACCTCCGGCACAAAGAGAAAGGCGTTGTCCGCCATGACGCGCCAATCGCACGCCAGGGTCAGCGCGATGCCGCCGCCGACATTGAATCCTTCGATGGCGGCAATGGTGAGCTGCGGCAGGCTCTCCCATGCCTTGCACATGCGGGCGCCGGTCGAGGCCAGGTAGCGGCGCTCGTCCAGCGACTTCTCCTCGATGGCCCAACGCTGCGGATCCTTCAGATCCACGCCCGCCGAAAATCCCTGCGCGCTTCCCGCCAGCACGATGGCCGTAATGTCGACGCGCGACTGGTATTGATGCGCCACGTCGATGAGTGCATTCATGGCCTGCAGCGACAGCGCGTTGCGGCGCTCGCCGCGGTCGTAGGTGACCACCGCCAGGCGGTCCGATTCTTCGATCTTGATCATTGTGGTTCCCTGGGTTGTTGTACTTGTGCCTGGCGCACCGCGCCGGCCTCCTGTGCAGCGCGGATCTGCGCGTCGCTGAAGCCGAAGCGCTGCATGATGTCCTCGCTGTGCTCGCCGATACCTGGCGGCGGCAGGCGCAATGCGCCAGGCGTGCGCTCCAGCTTGATCGGAATGCCGGTGACGCGGTACTGGCCAAGGGACGCCGACATCTGGCGGGTGGCGGTGTGCTCCATCGCCAGCGCCTGCTCCACGCTCAGCATGGGCGCGCAAGGCACACCCAGGTCCATCAACTGACGGAATAGCTGCTGGCTGTCGAAATCGGCAAGCCGCTCGGACAACACCGCACGCAGCGCGTCGCGGTTGACCACGCGGTCGCTGTTCCTGCGAAAGCGCGCGTCGCGGGCCAGCTCCGGCCTGCCTATCACTTCACACAGGCGCGCGAACTGCCTGTCGTTGCCTACGGCCACGAACAGCTTGCCGCCGCGCGTCGGATACAGGTCGTAGGGCACGATGTTGGGATGTCCGTTGCCCGTGCGCGCCGACCTGCCGCCGTTGAGCGCATTGGAGGTATGCGGATGCAACATGCCTAGCGCGGTGTCGAACAGCGTCACCTCGATCGACTGCCCCTGCCCGGATTTCTCGCGCTCGTACAAGGCCAGCAACACTCCGATGACCGCGTTCATGCCAGTGGAGGTATCGACCAGCGGGATGCCGATGCGCACGGGATCCAGCGCCGGATCGCCGTTGATCGACATCAGACCCGACAACGCCTGCACCGCGGCGTCGTAGCCCGGAAGGCCGCCCAGTTCTCCGGTTTCGCCGAATCCGGAAATCCGGCAATGAATCAGCCGGGGGAAACGGCGCGCCAGCGCTGCTGGATCCTCTATGCCCCACTTGCGCCAGGTGCTGAGCTTGAAGTTCTCCACCAGCACATCTACCTGCTCCAGCAACTTGAACAAGACTTCTCTGCCGGCCGGGCTGGACAGGTCCACGGCCAGGTCCCGCTTGTTGCGGTTCAGGCCCACGTAGTAAGGCGCGTCGCCATCGACGAACGGCGGTCCATAACCCCGCGTGTCATCGCCGTCGTACGATTCCAGCTTGATGACGTCGGCCCCATGGTCGCCCAGCATCTGCGCGGCAAAGGGGCCGGCCAGCACGCGCGACACATCCAGGACCACGACCCCGTCCAGGGCCGATTTGCTGATTGTGCAAGACATTTTTTTCACGACCTCGCGGTTCATTCGTTGCGGGCGCCGGAAGCCTTGACGATGGGCGCCCAGCGCTCGACTTCCCCTTTCATGAACGTGCCAAATGACTCAGGCGTGCCCGGCTGCAGGATGACCCCCAGCCCTTTCATGCGTTCCTGGAAGTCGGCGCGGGCCAGCACTTTCTGCAGAGCCTGGTCCAGCACGCGTATCACTTCTGGCGGCGTATGCGCAGGGGCGATCAACCCATACCAGGACGACACGTCGAAATCCGGGAAGCCCGATTCGGCCATGGTGGGCAACTGGGGAGCGGAGGCGATGCGCTCCTTGGTCGTCACCGCCAGCGCACGCATGCGGTCGGTCGACACGAAGGGCCACACGGTCGGCACGTTGTCGAACATGTAGGAAACCTGCCCGGCCATGACCGCGACGCCCGCCGGGGCGCTGCCGCGATACGGAACATGGGTGACGTCAATACCGGCGGCGCGCTTGAACATCTCGCCCGCGATATGGATCGAGGTGCCGTTGCCGGACGAGCCGAAAGTCAGCGTATCCGGATGCGCTTTCGCGTAAGCCACCAGCTCCTGCACGCTATGCACCGGCAGCTTCGGATTCACCACCAGCACGCTCGGGATCTTTCCCACCAGCCCGACAGGCTCGAAATCCGTGACGAGATTGAAGCCAGGCTTATCGTAAAGCGTCTGGTTGATGGCGCTGGTGACGGCCACCATCAGCAGCGTGTAGCCATCCGGCTTGGCGCGGGCGACCTGCGCGGCGGCGATATTGCTGCCGGCGCCCGGCTTGTTCTCCACCACGACCGTCTGCTTCAGCTCCGCGCCGATCTCGGACGCGATCGTCCGCGCCATGGCATCGGTCGGGCCGCCTGCGGCGAAACCCACTTGCAGCGTGATCGCGCGCTCTGGATAGGCCGCCCGGGCCTGGCCCATGAAGCCGCAAACGCTCAGCGCCATGGCCAGGCCGCTGAACACTGCCGGCCGCCGCAGCAAGTACCTCCAGGATTTGTGCATCGTTGTCTCCTTGGTTTGATTTGGTGGAACCGGATAGTACGTAAAATGCACAATTCCTATATAGAATGTGTACACATACAGCACACCAAGGCTTATTTAGGAATATGCAGACAGACTCCCCTACCTCCGGCCCCCGCAGTTTGCTCAAGGGTTTGAACGTGCTCAGCCTGTTGCAGACCGTCGCGCCCGCCGGGCTCGGGGCGACCGAAGTCGCGGCCCGCACGGGCCTGGACCGTGTCAATGTGCAACGTCTGTTTCTAGCGCTGGAGGCCAGCGGCTGGGTGCGCCGGAACCAGGCCGGCAAACGCTTCTTCGCCGGCGAGGATGCCGACCGCCTGCGGGCAAGCCTGTGGACCCCGCCCGACGTAAGCCAGGACCTCATCGTTGCGGCGGTCGAAGGGATGCGCCGGCTGGCCCGGCAACTGGGCGATGCGGTGTTCCTCATCGGCCGGGACGGCACCGACTCCGTCGGCATACACCGCGAGATCGGCGACTATCCCATGCAGATCCTCGCCAGCCATGCAGGCAAGCGGCATCCGCTGGGCGTCGGATCGGCGGGCATGGCCTTGCTGGCCGCGCTGCCAGATGCCGAAGCCCGCAGGGTGGTGAAGGCCAATTCGTCGCGGCTCGAGGAATACGGCGGCATAAGCGCCGAAATGATCGACCGCCTGCGCGTCAACACGCGCCAGCGCGGCTACTCGGTCATGCAGAATTACGCGGTCAGCGGCGCCCTGGGGGTAGGCTGCGCACTGACCCGCGCCGACGGCGCGCCGGTGCTGGCCATGAGCGTGAGCGCCATTACGGATCGCATGCCCATCGCGCGCCAGGCTGAAACCGCGCGCCTGCTGCGGCGCGAACTCGACAGCCTCAGGGGGTTTCTGGACGGAGATTGATGCGTGGCAGGCCGGCCACGGGCCTCCGGTCCTCGCCTCAACAGCCTCCTGCCACGCAGCTACTGCACAGGCGACAGATTCGCCGCCTTGGGCGGCCGCGGCATACATCGGAATCTCCCGGGCCATGGTGTCGGCCAGCACCTGCGGTGCGCTGCCTACGGGATCGATGCCCAGTTCCAGCAAGCGATTGGCCACGGCGGGCTCTCGCACGGCGACGGATACGGTGGTCTGCAGCTTCTCGATGACGGCTGGCGGCGTACCTGCCGGGGCGTATAAGGACGACCAGAATGACATGGCGAAGCCCGGCGCGCCGGACTCCGCGACGGTAGGCACGTCGGGCAACAAGGTGAAGCGCTTCGCGCCCGTGACGGCCAGCGCCTTCAGCCGGCCGCTGCGGATCTGCGGCAATACGGCGGCGGTGTCGATCAGCGCGAAATCGATCTCGCTGGCCAGCAATGCAGCCACCACGGCGGAGTTCCCTTTGTAGTTGACCACCTCCGTTTCCAGGCCGACGCGCTTGGCGAACAGTCCGGTAGCCAGCTGGAAGGAGTTGGCGCCCGAGCCTGCGAACAGAGGCTTGCCGCTCTTCTTGCCCTGGCCGACCAGATCGGCCACCGAGCGCGCCGGGCTGTCCGCCTTGACGGTCAGAATCATCGGAATGTCTCCGACGAGGGAAATCGGGGCGAAATCGGCGACGGGGTCGTAGTCCAGGTTGTCATAGATGGCCGGATTGACGGTCATGCCGCTGCTCGGCCCCACCAGCAGGGTGTAGCCGTCCGGCTCGGCCCGTTTGACGGCGCCGATGGCGATGGCGCCGCTGGCGCCGGGCCGGTTCTCCACGATGAAGGGCTGGCCCAGGCGGCGCTGCAACTGCTCGGCCATCAGGCGGGCCAGGATATCGTTGCCGCCGCCAGGCGCGAAGCCCACGATCATGCGCACGGGCCGCGCCGGATATTCTTGCGCCGCGGTGCCACAGGCCGACACCGCGAGCACAGCACCTGCCCACAAAGATAAAAGCCGTTTCATGCCACGCTCCATTGGTTGGACCTGGTGCACTGGGGAATGCACGGATGGCCCATTCTCCACCGCCTCGCTACATTGGGCACGACCCAACGTGCCAGCCGATGCCGCTGGCAGCGACAGCACGCAACGGACCCCGGAGCCGAGATGGCACCTGAATGGCACAACTGGAGCACCCACGATCACGGCCAGCACGCCCTGGCGTTCTGGCAGGATGCGGTCTGCGCCGGTGTGCTCGATTCTGAATTCCGCGCCGAACCGGACGCCGGATTCGCGGGCACGATGTTCAGCCAGAACCGCGCGGGGGTCCGACTGGTGAACTTCGCGAGTTCCCCGCACATGATCCGGCGCTCCCAGCGCCAAGTCAGCCGTCTCAATGGCGATCACCTCATGCTCAGCCTGCAATTGCAGGGCAGCGCCCTGATGTCCCAGGGTGACGAGCAGTTGTGCCTGCGGCCAGGAGAATTCGGACTGCTCGACACCGGATCCGCATTCGACATCACGTTTCCGGAAGCGACCTCGCGCCGGCTGGTCCTGTTGCCGCGCCACGCCTTGAGCGCGCGCGCCCCAGGCATGCGGCGGCTGCGCGCGCCGGCCAGCCTGCCGGCCGACATGCCATTCGCGCCCGTGCTCACCGAAGCCATGCGCCTGCTGACCGATACGGAGGTCAAGCTCCAGGACCGCACCGTCGACACGCTGCTGGATGCCGTCATCGAAATCGTCGCACTGCAGTGCGCATCCATGGCGGACGTCGCGGCGCCCCCTTCCACCGAACTGAGCTTCGTCGGCGTGAAGCGCCACATCGATACGGCGATCGCCAACCCGGACCTGTCGCCCGCAACGGTGGCCGCAGCCTGCCGCATATCGGTCCGCACCCTGCACCGCCTGTTCGCGCGGCATGCCGCGCTGTCGTTCGAGGCCTACGTGGTGCAGGCCCGCCTGGCGCTCGCACATGAGCTGCTGGCGGCCGGCAAGACCCGCACGGTCAGCGAGGCCGCCTTTGCCTGCGGCTTCAACAATCTCTCCCACTTCACGCGACGGTTCTCCGAACGCTACGGCGAATTGCCCGTGAATCTGCTCAAGCAAGGGCAGACTCGCAGCTGAATGACGCCCTGGGCGGCGTCCGCTGGCGCGCTGGGCACAGCCCCGCGCCACTCGTGACGGCAGAATGAGCTTCATCCCGGCCCTGGCCGGCAAGCTTCCGTCGCACCATGCCCAAGACCATCACCATCCACCGCCAAGACGCGGTCCGCGCCGCCACCGACAGTTGCGTGCATTTCGGCTTCTGCACCGCGGTCTGCCCTACCTACGTGCTCGATGGCGAAGAGCTTGATTCACCGCGCGGCAGGATCGCGCTGGCGCGCGAGATGCTGGACAGCGGCGACGCGCCCAGCCCGGCCGCCGTGCGCCATCTGGACCGCTGCCTGTCGTGCCTGTCGTGCGAAACCACTTGCGCGGCCGGTGTTCTGACAGCAAGTCCCAGGCCATAGCCCAGTGCCACGTCCATCTCCCCGAAAGATTCCGCCGCATCGCCGGCATCCACAAAAAAGTTCA
>LNAP01004407.1_pt1 | contig 13018 bp, 15 predicted proteins | sample 602601 | NCBI WGS metagenome assembly LNAP01 (sample SAMN02440304, study PRJNA202911) | soil metagenome | biome: Subtropical and temperate rainforests or woodlands; isolation source: soil samples (1 kg each in a 20% v/v slurry with milli Q water) were... ...
GAGAAACTGCACTTTCGCTTTCTTCTAAATCCACTTCTGTAGACTGTGGCACAGCCAGTCGAACAGTCGCTTCAATCGTGAGTGTTTTGAAGGCTTCAGCTTGGAATTTCTCGACCAATATTCCACTTCCAGATTCAATGTCAGCCGCAGGCGGGCGAAGAGACAGGAAACCATTGCTTTTCTGTCCGAGGACGGATATCTGTTGACGGTTCAAAACGCTCCTTTGACGGGCCTCTTGATTAACTTCTCCGGTAGTCTCGGGGCTGATGATCTCATTGATGTGCGCGAGAAGCTCTGTCTCAGCGCTAAAACCAGTTTGACCAATGTTAATTTCCAAACCCACACTTTGCGTGCAGGCAAAGACCGGCACCACACCACGCGACTGAATCAGGTCCACTGGAATCTGCACCGGCGCATCGCCAATACAAACGCCGTCTACAAAGAAGCGCATGCGACCAGTTTGAGGGAACAACAAGCAGCCCAGCACGGATCCAGACGCGCATGTGTAGCGAGACACTGCCGCGTCTTCGCCACCTTCTACGTCGACTTCGCTGTGCTGCGCTGAGTTGTTGCAGGATTGGAGTGCAACTCCACCGGCTTTCCAGGCAGCGCGACTCTCTGCACTGCGTTACTTGGACACCGCCCGGTCTCCAACTAGTCCAGCACTCACAGTGGCACTGGCAGTGGAGCTGTTGCTGCGACCCGAGGCCTCCGAGGAAGCCACCGTGGCGGCGGCGCTCACTGCACCCAATTGAGTGCGCGCACTGCCACTGGCTGAAGCGGGGCGCGCTAAGACAGAGTCTGTCGACGCGGCGGACCCGCGGAAAGAAAATCCGGCTGAGGTAGAGCGTGACACACTGTTCACCATGTTGCGAGCCATCAACAGCCGGCGGATGCTACTCAGGTCGCCGTGGTCCTCTTCTCGCATCATTTCCAGAAATGTCTGGGTGTTGCGGTCCTCTTGGCTCTGGTTGTCTGACTCTGGTCGGTCTCCGTACATGCTGGACAGGTGGCTCAACAGCGACAGCTGCTCCTCCACCGCGCTGTCCGCAGAAACATTCGAATCCCGACGAGGCTCCCCTGCGTCCGAGTCTTCTTCGTTAAACAGATTGGCAAAGAGTGAATCATCTTCGGCGTCATCGCACGCGTCTTCAGAAGGCGATGTGAGTCCGTCTAATTCCTTGCGTGACCGGCTCACCGCTGCGGCGTGGTGGAAAAAGTATCCCGAGTGCACCTCCAACACCCACTCCTCGTCGGTGCTGCCCAGTGCTTGTGCATGGTTGGTGCAGTTACTCAGGTCGGCGCCACCAAGCGCCCAGCCGACGCGCACTCCGTTGAAACCTCTTCCTTTCAGAGTCGTCTCGAAGTACACGGGGGTTGCGACATTGCTAATCTGAACGCCTGCGATCAAGCCCACTGCTTTGCCCTGCACCTCAAAAGTAGCCAGTTTTGTGGGATGGCCACTGGTAAGAAGCACGCGGGGAGTGCTTTGAAAAGTCTGGGCTTGTTCGTTGTACTCTTCGTTGGCGCACAGGCGGCGCAGGTCGCAGCAGTCCAGCACGGAATGCGTGGCCAACTTGCGACACGCTTCGCGAAGCGCCTCATTCCCCACAGAGGTGTAATCCACGCTTGTATTGCCCTCCCATAAACACAAAAGCAGCTTAAGAAGTACAAGGTAGGTTGGTAGCTCATTTACTTCGCTGGCATAGTGCACAAACTGCAGCAAACTGGCGGCGAAGTTGTTTGTTTGGTTCGTTTCAGTTTTTGCATTTAAGAATGTGAGCGACTGAAACGCAGTAATTAGTTCAGATGATGGTTCTTTCTCTTTCATTCCCTTCAAAAGGGGAGCGAACAAATCAGGGTTGAATGTTGCAGCACCAGGAGTGCTGTGCAAACTTTGGATCCGATGTAGGCTTTTGAGAATCCTTCTGCAGTCTGCTTCACTGAATGTTTCACTTGCCTCTGCTAAAGCAGAAGATGCTGTTAAAAGAGAGGATCTTTGGTTGACCAGATTGGATAAAGCTTCTTTGGCATTGGATGCCCCACACAGCTAAAAGAAGAGACAAGGCAACAGCGCCATGATGAGTATATGTCAATAGAGTTGCGCAAAGTAGAATTGTACCGTACCTCTGATAGTTCTGAGATTAGGTTCGTCCATCTGCTTGGAGAGATGGAGAGATTCCTCAATACCGCTTCGCTGGCGGGCTGTGAAGCAAAAAAGATATGTTCAGAAAAAATGGATCACGATGGGGATAAGGCAGCACTATTCTTCTTACATCAAGCATTATTTTGGCAAAATCTTTCATAATGCCGTATAGATCTCGTGAAGTTGAAAACAAGTTGTTTGATTACAGATAAATCACGTTAAATGTGTCCCAACAGTGCGGTTGATCTTACTTTTCCTAGTGCAGCGTGTTGCCAAAGAGGGGGCGACAAAACTGTCTTTAACTGCACATATTTTGGGCAGTAAATGTAACGTTTTGTACGCATCATATCTCCATTCAATTCACAAGTTTCAGCAGACGCGGCATAAAAGTAACCATCATGAACGCCTCATCCATTAATCCTTCCGCGTTTTCTGCGCTAAACGAGCGTTTATTAAGTGCTGGAAAGGTCCGCCACTCTGGTCTAGACAGTATCGGAAAGCCCAGTATTGGGAAAGGTAAAATGCGCGTAAAGTAAGACATGTTTCGAATCATCTCTAATGGCAACATCTTACAAACAGGTAATGCCATTGTCGAAGCCCAAAAACGATCTTCATTATACGATACTTCAAAATTAGCCGCTGATCCATTGATTGCGGATAAGAAGGAGATTGCGAAAACTGCTGGAAAGGGATGGTTTGATATACAGGTAAGAACTCACCTGGATGGTCACTACTGCTGAGCACACTGTTTATGTCCCATTTATTCACGCAACACAGCCTTTGAAGATCGATAGTAAGATCAAAGCAGATATTCGCATGATTCAAATGCGTAACTACATGGACCCCAAGAGGTACGGATATTTACCACACTACTCGCTTCCAATTTACTTTACTTCACTTATGACTGGTATGTACGTTCCACTGCAGATTCTACAAGAATCCTGATAAGATGACGAAGATTTTGCACACCGGAACGGTGATTGAGGGTCCTCACGAATACAAGTCGGCTCGCCTGACCAACAGAGAGCGTAAACAGACGATCGTGGACGAGATCCTGGGCGACAAGAAGATCAAGGATTACTCCAGAAGAAAGTTTATGGAAATTCAATCCGAGAAAGGAAACAAACGCAAGGCGTACAAGTCGTCCAAGAAGAGCAAGAAATAAGCGCTAAATTGTTCCTTCCCTGTATATAATGTATATACCATTCTGTTAAGCCTGTCGCACTAAAAAACAAATTAAAAAGTCTTGAAATCAACTATTGTTTTTGTTAAGAGAGGCAAATTTGTTACAAAATGTGCATCGAAACAAGAAAGAGCATCGACTGCGCCCACTATAATGTAGCAACTTTACTTACGCACCACGACCAGCCTAATCTCGCCCACCGCACTGCGGATCAAGTTCACAGCGTGGTTGTGGTCTTGCAAAGTACTCCCGTTGATCGATTTGATGCGATCGTTCACCCGCAGGCCGGCTGCCTGGGCGGGATTTTCCTTGTTGTACGGCATCGCGCGGAAGCCCTTGATAACCACATAGCTCGACGTACTGTCGTGCACGATGACCAGGCCAATGCCCAGTTCGCCAATCGGCACGGTGAACGCCAATTCGCTTTCCAGCGCCGGCAAGTCGGTCTTGGAGCTAAACGAGGACTTCTTTTCAGAATAGCCCCCTGCGGCAGTTGCAAAGGGATCTGCCTCGGCCGCACCTAGAGGGACCACTTTGGACGCCGCGGGCTTGGCGGCGGCAGCAGCAGCAGAGGCGGCAGAAGCGAGTTTCGAGGTTGCATGCGCCTCGGTGCAGATGGCGTTTAGCCGAGAGAACGCAATCATCAACCGGTCCCGCAAGCTCTCCGCTTCTAGCTTGCTGGCCGCCAGAGTAGCATCCTCCACAAAGAAGGCCTAAAAGTAAAGAAGACGGAAAAACGCATTTAGAATTGTGATAAGAAAGATTGTATTGTTTGAAGTGGAAAGCAAGGGGTAACAGGAGAAACTTGAAAACAACAAGCTGATCAACAATATGTCTAATTACCTCCATTTTCAGGTCGTCTGCCAAAAACTCGTACATATCATCCTGCAAACGCGCGGGCAGCGCTCCCAATAGATCGGCGTCCGTCATCATGCAGCAGTTGTCGATAAAGCGCTTGCTAGAGAGGTTCCAGTAAGCTTCCATGATCTCAGCCATGTCGGTGGCGCTGGCTTGTGGGGACACGGCGTGGGTGGTCTTGTACCAGTCTCGAATACCTGCACAGAACACGACAAAATGACAATGAACACGAAAAAAATAGAAACAAGACGTCGCCAAACACTCACCAGTATAAATCTCTTCCTTGGCAGTAAAGTAGTTGGGGTTGTTGCACTCCTCAAACACACCCTCAACGGCCTTCTTGAATCGATCAAAGCGGAGCTTGTTGACCCACTGTGGCAAGAACATATTCAGCGTAAAAGGATCTTTCTCCTTGGTCAGGATCGTCCGCAACTTCTCGCTGGTCTCTTCCGCCATGGCCGCTAGTGCACGCTCGGTGACACCTTTGATTCCCTCTCGCAGGCCAGGATACTGCACGAACAGAATCTCCGCGAGCTTGACGGACACGTCCAGCGCCACGGAGTGCACGTCTTGCACTAGCTCCTGCATGGGTTCTTGCCACATGTCGATGTACTGCGCCATGCACATGAAGAAAGCTTGCTGCGACATAAACCCAGGCAGTTCGCGGCCTCGGAGTTGTTTGATCTGTGTGGCCAAGTCCGCAATAAAATCGGTGTCTCTGAAGCGCGGAGCGGAATCAGCAACCTATTTCAAAGAATATTTAGAATTGAATTACCAACTTGGTAGAAATGTTGCAAATTACAGAAAAACAGAACTCTTCACTCTACATTAACTTCCTTCTCACAAAAACGCTCACCTGTGCCTGGAAGAACTCAAACTTCTTGAGCACGGTGTTATACATGCGTAGCTCAGGGTGGCGCACCAGCACGCGGTCCCAGTACTCACCGCGGATGCAGTCAGTCAGGTAGCGCAGGTACTGAAAAACGAGGGGGTAACGTATGGCAATCAATGACAAGCAAGGACAAAGTTGGCAAGAAAATAAACAGAAAAAGTAAAATCAATGTTCGTCAATACAAAAACAGCAAATTCGTCTTGGGAATTGGCAGACGAGAAAAAAAGACATGTGTAGTACCTGTTGCGTGATGGCGACGAGAAGCTTCTGTCGGTCTGCGGAGGTCTTCGGCGCTGCATAGGAGCTGGGCATAGCACGCAGCCGTGCACGCACATCGTTCAAGTTCTTTTCCACTATCGTCTTCATAGGGAGCTGCGATGTATAAAATAACGAAACAATCAAAGTTGTATCCTCAAATTAATACCCTCACAACACTCGGAATAATAACATTGCGTGACCAATAAAAAAGAAAATACTAGAAGATAATAACTCACCAATTCTTGTTTGATCTTGTTGACCAACACAGTTGTTAGCTTCTTTGACAGTTGCTCTACGCCATACAAATTGGAATTGCAATGGCGGAACACAGGATGACCAGCGAAGTAAGACAACTCATTCTCTCTATGGTACACATAAAAGAAATAGTAAGTAAAAATTAGATATGGCGTATCAGGTCAGGATACTGGTAGTTTAATTCGAAAAAGACAGAGTGATTATATTCTCCAACATGAAACCATCAATAAAAAAGAGTTTCCACTAACCTGGCTTTGGCAGTAGTGACCCCCTCCTTGATATCCTGCTGCGAGCGGTTTTTCAACATGGTGTACCCCAGTGCCAAGGGTTTGCGTCGGTTGTTCACCACCTCAATAACTTCATCCTCTGCGCCGGGGCCGATGAGATCGGTCTTTGTGAGGACCCCAATGGTGCGCTGTCCTGTGGGATCCACACTCTGCGCACGCTCCAGAATATCCACTGTAGCGATGTCCTGAAGATAAAAAGATACGAAAGAGGATAGTGTATAGTCAGCATGCGACTTTAAAAGAGAAGTATGTTGGTTAATGAATGTGCGCATTGTTCGCACCTGGTTGGCAGGGATAACGGCCAAGATAATTGTGCGCTCATCCATTAGACACGCTTTTATGAGTCTATTAACCTGCTCGATGCACTGCACGTTCTGTCCAGCCGTAACTGTTCTAATGATACCCGGTAAATCAACTACGGTCAGGTCACATGCGTCGGGCGATATCAATTCAATTACCACACTTTCGGCAGAAAAGTTCACATCGTCTTTGCATAAGCTCTGCATAAGCTGATCAATGATGGTGCTTAAGTGCGGAATATCCTTAGCAGTCTGAACCTTTTCTGGTTCAAGAGTAGTAGAGATAATTGCTGACCAAGATTCCCCAGCTCTTGCTTTCTTCATAACCATTCTGATAGGGCATCGAGTTACCAAGCCAGCACCTCTGGGAAAAGGAATTCCGGACAAAGACTCCAAAACGCTCGACTTCCCGGAAGACTGATCACCCATAACGCAGATTTGCGGCATCTTTAACTGCAATAAACGGGGTCAAGTTAAGGGAAGGTGTGCAAAGTAACTGCCGATTGCAACTAACCTCAACGTCGAGTTGCAGAACTCGCAAATCCTCAGCAAGCCGCAACCACGGTAACACATCCTTCTCTATATCTTCGTTGAGCGCTGAGTTGTTCATAGAGCACCAATATAGTAAACTAGAAGTAAGCCAGGTAAATAGGAATTATGGATCAATAATCTTGCAGATCTGACTGACCCTCGCAGGACGCTTATCCCACTTTGTGTAACATTGTTATTATGAACCTTCGCCGAACTTCCGATTAAAGGAGCTACAGTGGTCTCAGAGTAAAGCTACAGGAGTGTATATTCAAGAAAGTGACATAGAAACACGATAGGATGAGACATTTGGCAGTTGGAGCCATCTGCGTCGTTGGATGCGGACTTGCCTTCAGCATACCGTTCATGGCGCAAAAGCATACAGTAAGAAGCTTGAACCAGTACTCATTTTGCGCATAATTCACCGAGTTACAAATGTTTTCTTCAATCTACAGAAAAACCTTGAGCGAAAGGAGGGTGCACTAACTGGTTCACAGCGACAGCGGGGTATGTATATGAATGCGGGTTCATCGGATGCTGGAGTAGATCCTGATTGGGACCCAGTTGAGCGGAAGTGGAAGGGGGCAGAAAGAAGGGAAAAAGAGGCGCAAGACAGATTGGAGAGGCGGAAACAACAAGAGAACAATAAATAATAATGAAGTACTTTACATAATTTGGATACACCTGGAATTGTGCTTCGTAACACTGCCACTATACAGTAGTCGTCTTCCCTACAGTACGGTACTGTACAAAAAAGAAACTGAATTATCGCGAAGCATAGTTTTTTATTTTGGAAGTACATATTGCTGTGTCTCGTACCGCTGCTCGTACTATGATGCGTTGGTCTGGCAAACTGAAAGTACGATTGCATCCTTACAGTAAACATTGTGCAACTCGGTTCATTCGTCATTCTACTCACAACCAAGCCAAGCATTGAAACTTGACACGTCAATAAGCAAGGAAAAAATATTGCACATACAACGTTCATTTCTGTTTTTATAACATATTATTTCTTGTACTTGTAAGTTACTGTTTTTACTGTGTACATCGGATAGGGACATAGTTTAATGGTATCTATTGACATATCAGAAAGAAATGATACCTAACAGTTTAGGGGGACATGGTTTAATGGTATAATTCTCGCTTTGGGTGCGAGAGGTCCGGGGTTCGATTCCCCGTGTCCCCCATCTCTTTTGCCTTTTTGGTGAGGGTCACTTCGAGGACACCTTTTTTGGTTGATGTTTTGAGTTTGGAGAACAACGAAGTCAAGTTTTAACCATCATTTGATTTTTTTAGTAGAACACTTATGCAGAAATGATGCGCTCTAATGCCGAAATTGTGGACCACTTGGTTGACAACCTTTTCCGCTCCTCCATGATCAACAAGGACGAATTTCATAGGAAAGCAAAGCAAACGATTAGAAAGACGTTCGACGTACATTTGCACCCATTCTCTTTAAATGAGGAGGAGAAAATACAACGCACTGGCTTAAGGAGTATTATGGCAAGCACCATGGATGTATCCGCTCCCGTGAGACCGATGTCGAAGGGTAAGTCTGTGACTGAGTGTATTGAGAAGTCACCACCATACTTATTATAGTTTATCTTTACGGCACAGACCAGCTACAGCTCTCGCTTCACCTAGAGGTTCCGAAAAAAGTTATCCAGTACGTAGCATCCAGTGTTCCCATCATCGATACAAGCAATAAAGCCAAGCAAGTTAGACAGCGAGTTATGCGCGGCCCTCAGCGACAAGCACGACCTCAAAAGAGAAATATGCCTGAAGTTGCTTCCATCTATGCCGAAGATCCCGAAGTACTTGTTGACGACGATGACGACGGCGCACCCGCATCGAAACGTACCCGCATGAGCAAAGGAGGTGCCGAAGACCTGGACCGTGGTCGCCGTGTGGCAGCAATTGACGTCGAAGAAGAGTACGAGCCTGTGGTACGACGCTCAACTCCATCCAATTTCTACACCGTAGTGGGCACTCTGTTCGACGAGTTTTGGGCAATGGAATTCGATGACGTCGAGGTCACATGGGCGTTCTTCGCGTTGATCACCAATGCAAATTGCAAAGATTATCGACTGGATGTATTCGCGGAACACTCGTATTCTCTGGCCGTTATCAAGGTAAAATAGGCTTTTTTGCAAATTAGTGCTTTCGTCACAAGTTCTCATTGTATTTTCTTGTCGCAAATATCGTAATTGTACCATAGGAAAAGCTCAAGAACCGTGCCTACTGCTCGTTGGAGGACTTTGTGTATGACTTCAACCAGCTTTTTACCAATATATTTACATATTACCCCGAGTCCAGTTTGCCTTACAGAAAAGCAGTCGAGCTCTCTAAATTGTTTCAGGAGCGGTGGCAAGAGTTGTTGCCCAAATTCAAGTAGTTGCAATTTGTTCTGTAAAATAATTCAATGTATTGCTGCTGCCCTAGTGTTTGCCCCTGACTTCGGTACTTAAGTTAAATTATAACATGAAAGTTTGCGTGCTTATTTACAAATGAAAGGAGTTACATACGAAACATCCACAAAAAAGAGTACAAAAGTAGAACCAATTTTCGCAGTGAGTATCACATGAGCGTGTTATCCCAAAGTATACCGAATGCCTGCGACGGACATGAACAAATCTCGGTCATGCTTGTCTTTCTCTTTGTCCTTGTGGAACAGTCCTTTAAACACTGTGCTGTGTTGTTCTTGGTCTTTGATCACGCTCGCTGCTGACTTCACCAGCGACGCAGATTTGCTAATGCTGCTCACGCCGCCGCTGCTACCATCCGCCGAAGTGGTAGAAGCAAGTTTACTCTTTCCATTGGATCCTTCGTCTCCTTCGGCGTGCTTACGTTTGCGCTTTTCCTTCTGGGCAACATCCGCTTCTCCGGCTTCTTCCGTGGAACGATGTTCCTTCTTGCTCGACTTCTCAGCTTTGCGCTTGTTGCGCCGTTGTACCATTTGCGCCGTCTGAGCTTCAATTTCAAACTGTGTTGGTATTAATTTCACCAAATCCTCAGCCTGGAAAGGACCGTACTCACTTTGAAGGGCTTCAATTCCCAATTCCTTGATTGCCTTCTCTGAGAGAACATAGCCAGTACTCCAAATCGCTACGAAAGGATGATTTCCATTAAACTCCATCTTTGTGATGGGGCAGCTGAACATAGCAGGCAGTTCACCATCAACTTCGTCGTCTGGAGAGTAATTTGGGTTTGGGAATAGCTTCAACTGTTTTAAGTCTTTCATGTTCCGAACATGTGAAGCCGCAGCGCTAACTTTCTTGTCCAACAAAGCCGAAATTATTGATTCAGTGTTGTATAAATTTCCAAGCTCGCAACAGCTTATAGGTACGCGAAGGCTTTCACCACTTAGGGTGCACAATCTCGTTCGAAGAAGTTGCTGTTGCTTGAGGTTTTTACTTTCCTCTTTCTCTTCTGTTTTCGCGCCTCTCACATAAGCCCGCTTCACAGCAAATGTTCCTCCATCACCACCCATGATACTGTGTTATCACCACGTTATTGAGGAAAGAAATGAAGTTATCACAAGCCCACCGTGACGTAACAGTTCTTCACGTCAAGCCGATGTGTACAACAATGAGCGTTGATAGAAATATATAATACATATACACTATGCTTATTAAATAACAATTTTCAGAGTTTGCTCAAAAGCCTCCTCCATCTGATCTGCAGACAGAGCATTCACTGTCTGGATTATCCCAATTATTTTTCACACAAAGATGGTAAGAACCCTTCCATGCGCAATACGATTCTCTATTTCACCTGAAACTAACTAATATGTTTGAATAACAACGATCAGGACGAATTGAAGGTACGCTTGAGCAAACTTGAGGCGAATGCCAAGAACAGAGTGCAAGAGGCTGATTCTACGTCAAATGCCAACCATAGAGCTAATCGGGTTGCATATGTGCCTAAGGAACCTATCATTATCGCCTCAACTGAAGATATCGGAACCATCCGCGTGCGAGCAAACCACCTTGATGCGTCTATCCACTATTTCATGGAGCAAGAGGCATTGAAGAAGAACAATGCACCCATTGTATAATTAGGATTACAACGTTTGAGTTAAATATTTAAAAGTAATCGTGTACGTCTTCTCGCGTCTCTTGCGATTGAGTCTGAACTTTCTTGTTACAAGTCCTAATGTCCTCTGCGTCACAAAGAGTGCAGGTGCACACCTATGTGTGTCGTGTTTTGCAGCAGCGTACAAAAATAAAAAATACCTATTGCGTACTTGCCAACGACGTCACTGTACTTTATGAATTCGCTTACAATAGAATATTCAAGCAGAAAATTGCTCAACCGTTTCTTCAGTGCGTCGAAGAGGTGAGCGCATCCACTTCGGCAGCGCTGGCATTCAGCCTCCTCATGATAAACGCAGTCAAATCCAAAAGCTGCAAAGATTCACTCGCTCCTTCGACCAAATGCATGTCTACTTCGGCAATCTTCTCACAGATGAGTGCTTTGTCGATGTCGGCCAGCACCGAGGTGGGCTTGCCAATGAGGGCATCGTGCAGCTGCGAGAGAATCGCCGCCAGCGCATATCCTTCGTACATGATGTCCGTCACGGCCACGCGCAGTGCGTCAAAGGAGTTGTTGGACATGGTCTCCCACAGCTTGTCCAGCACCTGCGCCGGCACCTGACCGCTGATGTCGATCACCGTCTCGGGCGCAATGGTGGACTGGCCGCCACTCAGCTGGTGCGAGGACTGAAGAAATGTGACAGCTTTGCGCATGTCACCGTTGGAGGCAGTCAGAATGGCGTCCAGCGTGGCTTCCGACAGGTTAATGCCTTCCTGACCTGAACAATGGGAGTTGAAAATATGTCACGCCACTACTCAATCATGGAAAAAGGCACTACATTGAATTACACGCAGTGAAATCATTTATAGCACGGACTGATCAAGAAAAGTATACCTGCAATGTCTCTCATTCTGTTCTTCATCGAATCAACCGGTAACGGTTTGAAGCGAAACTTTGCACATCTACTTGCGAGCGGTTCAATGACACGAGTAACGTAGTTACACACAAGGCAAAACCGGGTGACTTTGGAATAAGCTTCAATAATTCGACGCAATGCGGACTGTGCATCAGGAGTCATCGTATCCACTTCATCCAGCACAATGATCTTAAAGCGCGGACAAGGGTATCCTCTGTAATAATCGAAACATAAGTAAATTCACTTCGTGTTGCCTATATCCAAACTAATGTTTCAAGAATGACTTACGGGGTCTTTTGGCCTCCGACGGCTCCCTGAGCAAATGTCTTAATCTTTTCTCGGACAACACTGATTCCTCTTTCATCGGATGCGTTCAACTCCAAAACTCTTGACTTGTACAAATCAGGTCCATATAATGCTCTGGCGACAGCTAAAATTGTGGTAGTTTTACCCGTTCCTGGAGGACCATGGAACATAAGATGAGGCAACGTTCCGAGCTCAATACTTTTCTTGAGTGTTTGCACGACCTCGTCTTGATGTGCAACGTCATCAACTTTAGCAGGACGATACTTTTCTACCCACGGAACATTCCTGTGAGGCACGTGTTTACTTGCTCCTTCAACCAACGCAGACATCTCTTCCAGCTGTTCTATTCGCTTTGCAATGTCAGAAACTCGGTCGCGGTTTGAATTTAAATCACCGAAAAGCACAAATTATTAGCGTTTAGAATCTATAATTTACACGTCATAAGCGCAAATATACTGTATAGAGCGTAAGCACTGCCCCAATATGCAGGTATAGAATGTGTTGATATACATAACTTATATATGCAACGTAACTTCTTCTTTTGGCATGTGGAGCTGTCTTCTACACTGTACTGGTATACCTACTGTGCGATTTACCAATTTGCAAAAGGACACATACCGGTACATGCACTGTTGCTATCGCACACAACAATTTCATTTAGTGCCTACAATACGAAATGTCTTATGAACAGGAACGAAGACTGAACGAAGTGTGCCCACTCATTCTCCTGTGTGTCTAGAAGTTTATAGGATAGCCTTCTGCATTGCATAAACAATGTCTGGCATCGATAAGTTTACGCGTGTAAACCCCATGAGTGACAAGATCGAGTGTCTTGCTTTCCATCACATAGAATATTATACCGGAGATGCCACCTCCACCAGCAAGAGATTCCTTGGCGCTCTTGGAGCAGAGCTCGCTGCCAAGAGTGATCTTTCCACCGGAAATGACAGTCACGCCTCATATATGGTAGAGACTGGCACTTGCCGCATGATGTTCACCGCTCCTTATACATCTGCCGACCAGGAGAAGGCACAAAAGCTGCCTTTTCCCGCTTT
>LNAP01005216.1_pt1 | contig 13017 bp, 6 predicted proteins | sample 602601 | NCBI WGS metagenome assembly LNAP01 (sample SAMN02440304, study PRJNA202911) | soil metagenome | biome: Subtropical and temperate rainforests or woodlands; isolation source: soil samples (1 kg each in a 20% v/v slurry with milli Q water) were... ...
ACGGAGGTCATGGTTCGATCCTTTCTTGGGTAATTAGAGCTGGGTGATTACAGCCAGGGTCACAATAGTCCGGACTCAGCGAAACGTGATGAGTTCCGGTGCCTTCAACAGCTGCAAGTGCGCATGACTGTTGAAAGAAGACAGTGCCACCTCGCGACCGCGAAACTTCAGCAGGTTGAGCGAGGTGTTGACGATTTGCCAGTTCAGTTCAAATGCCTGCCTTGCGGGCATCTGAGTAATGAGGTGGAGCAGGGCAGTGATGGTGCCACCGGAGGTGAACACGGCGATTTTCTGGGTGTTGTCGGCGCTTTCGAGGAGGCGGTGCAGACCGGCCTGTACGCGTTCGACAAACCCAAGCCAGCTTTCAAGCCCCGGCGTGTCATAGGTGCCGGCGAGCCAGCGCTCGATGATCAGGGCGAAGATGCGCTGGAACTCGGCACGGTTTTGCGCGGCATTGCGCAGGATGTCCAGGGCTTCGGGTTCATCCTCCAGCATGGCCGGCAGCAGCGCGCGGATCACCGCGTCGGCGTCGAATTCGTTGAAGGCGGAATCGATTTCCAGGGTCGGCACCGGCAAGCCCACGGCAGCGAACTGTTCCAGCGCGCTGGTGGCCGTATGCTGTTGGCGGCGCAAGTCGCCCGAGAGGCAGCGATCAAAGCTGACACCCAGCTCGGCGAGGTGCTGGCCGAGGATTTCTGCCTGGCGAACACCGGTCGGCGACAGGACGTCATAGTCGTCTGCACCAAAGGAGGCCTGGCCATGTCGAATCAGATAGATGCTGCCCACGTCCGCGTCATCCCGGTACGTTGAAGGTTTGGCGAGGTTATGAGGATGACAGTGAGCTGTCAATGAAAAAACATACGCTTGTTTGAAATGCCCGTTACAGGCCTGTTGCCAGAGGTTTCACGGCTGGCCGCCGAGGCGGAGCATGGGTATGCTGGCGTTGTCCCGCGCGTGTTTTAAGCCGCGCATCGTTTTGAAGGAGTCACTGTGGAGTTTTTGTCCGAGTACGCCAGTTTCCTGGCCAAGACCGTGACACTGGTGATCGCCATTCTGGTGGTCCTGGCCAGTTTCGCGGCGCTGCGCAGCAAAGGTCGGCGCAAATCGGCCGGCCAGTTGCAAGTCAGCAAGCTGAATGATTTCTACAAAGAGCTGCGCGAACGCCTGGAGCAAACCTTGCTCGACAAGGACCAGCTCAAGGCCTTGCGCAAGTCCCAGGCTAAAACCGATAAAAAACAAAAGAAGAAACCCGAGGCCAAGCCGCGGGTATTCGTGCTGGATTTCGACGGCGACATCAAGGCGTCGGCCACTGAAAGTCTGCGCCACGAGATCACGGCACTGTTGACGTTGGCGACGCCCAAAGACGAAGTGGTACTGCGTCTGGAAAGCGGCGGCGGCATGGTTCACAGCTACGGCCTGGCGTCCTCGCAACTGGCGCGCATCCGCGATGCCGGCGTGCCGTTGACCATCTGCATCGACAAGGTCGCGGCCAGTGGCGGCTACATGATGGCGTGTATCGGCGAGAAGATCATCAGCGCCCCGTTTGCGATTCTGGGTTCGATCGGCGTCGTGGCGCAGTTGCCTAACGTCAATCGCTTGCTGAAAAAGCACGACATCGACTTCGAAGTCCTGACCGCCGGCGAATACAAGCGCACCTTGACTGTGTTTGGCGAAAACACTGAGAAAGGCCGCGAGAAGTTTCAGGAAGACCTGGACATCACCCACCAGCTGTTCAAGAACTTCGTCTCGCGTTATCGCCCGCAACTGGCCATTGACGAAGTGGCCACCGGTGAAATCTGGCTTGGCATCGCCGCGCTGGACAAGCAACTGGTGGACGAACTCAAGACCAGCGACGAATACCTCGCTGAACGAGCGAAGAAGTCGGAGCTGTACCATTTGCATTACGCCGAACGCAAAAGCCTGCAAGAGCGTATCGGGATGGCGGCCAGTGGGTCGGTGGATCGCGTATTGCTGAGCTGGTGGAGCCGGTTGACCCAGCAACGCTTTTGGTAACACTTTAAATTAACGGTCGCTTGCACTGCCTTGCAGTGAAAGCGACCGTTTTTTTGTGGCGGTATATAGATAGCGCTTTTTAAAAAAGTGGCTCGATAGGCTAGCGATCCTAGTCAGTTTCGAGTGATCACAATGTCTTCTCCGCCCACAAACTCAAACACGCCTGTGTTGACGCCAGATCAACAGGGTGTCTTTTTTGATCTGATTAAAAGTAATGCTCCTGCCTGGTTGCTGACTGCCTCAAGTCAACGGCGAAGTGAACTTTATGAAAGCCTGACCGCCAGCCATCGTTCAAGAGGTGAACTTGCCGACCTCCTGAAGGGCTTCAAATCGCCTGAAAGCGTCTGTCGTCCCTTACTGGCTCAAGCCATGTCGGACAAGCTGGGTACGCCACTGGATACGCAGGGCGTCATTTTCCAGCACGTGCGATCAACGTCCAGCCTGCTGGGACTTCGCAAGAAACTGGTGCTGCCGATTGATCGGGATCTGCTGTCGGCCGCCTGTGAAAATTTTGAACTCAGCGAAACACTGGCCGGAAACTATAGCGATACATCGTTAATTTATATCCCGCAAACCATCACCGGCACAGTCAATAAAGTCTTATCGATAGAGCCGCATGAGTTCGCCGCGTTGTGCCGCAAACTTGATCTTGGAAAACAATACCAGGCGCATGTCAAATCACTGTTTGAGCCAGCGTCCGGTATCAACCACTTATCTAACAAGTATGTTGCACACGCCAAGAACAGCTTTGAAGTACAGCGGCATGTCGCGCTGATGAAAAAAGCCATCAGTGTCGAAATGCACCAGGCATTGAAGTCAGTCAAGGAACAGCGCCCCGTCAAACTTGGCAACCACACGCTGGGTTACCAGGCGTTGGAAATGTTTGATGTCACGGTCAATGGCGCGATGTTTATCGGGCCGGTCGAGGAGCATGACGATGACGATTACCGCTGCGTGGTCTACCTGCCGGATGACCCGCTGCACCCGTTGAAGGAATACGCGTCCTTCACGGATTTCGAGGTGGAATTGAGTAAGCGTCTGAGAACCTCCGCGTTCCAGAAATTCTTCATGCGCTACATCAAGCTGGGTGAACGGTCCGCGTTTCTGCAAGCCCTTGAAAAACGCTTGTCCGTCCCCGTTTCCTCGCCGCTTCCCGCGACCAGTGTCTACGTGTCGCTGTCGGGTGTGGATATACAAGGCGACATGTTCGAGGAAATTTTTCGTCAGTATGCGAACCAGGTCATCGCCGATGCCCGGCTTCTGGTGGTGCCCACGGACGATGAAGACGAAAAATCCCGACTGGACCGGCTGGAGACCTACAAGGCCATCAGCCTTAATGTCCTGTTGTTCGGTGCATCGTTTGTGCCGTTTGTTGGCCACATCCTCTTGGCTGTGACGGTGATGCAGTTGCTGTCGGAGGTGTATGAAGGCGTGGCCAGTTGGTCCAGGGGCGAGCAGGAGCAAGCCACGGATTATCTGTTCGATACCATCGAAAACCTGATCCTGATGGCCGCTTTTGCCGCTGGTTCGGCGGCTGTTGGTACCGCGTTTAAAAACATCAGGACATCCGTCTTCATCGAGCGCCTGAGAAAGGTCCCGGGTGTGGACGCTCGGGGCCGTCTGTGGAATCCCGATCTCACGGTGTATCAACAGAGCCGACGGTTACCCCCGGCACTCGCAGCGGATGCGAGAGGACTGCACTGGATGGACGGTCAGGCGTACCTTCCAATCGATACACATCTGTATGCCGTGCGGCCAAAAACGGCGACGGACCTGTGGGAGGTGATTGCCCCGGTGGGGAGCGGCGGCACCTATTCACCCGAGCTCGAAACCAACGATGTCGGGGCGTGGCGCCATGACTCTGAGCTGCCGCAAGAATGGGATCGGCTTAAATTGTTTCGCCGTTTCGGTTACACCCGCGACAAGGTGCCCGATACCACGGCGACGCACATCCTTGCCGTCTGCGGGATCGAGGACACGGTCTTGCGCCAGGCACACGTCGACCGCAGCCGGCCACCGGCACTGCTGGTCGATACAGTGCAGCGGTTTCGGGCGGATGCTGCGGTCACCGACTTTATCGAGCAGTTGAAAACCCCGTCGTCGGCAGTCTTGGCAGACCCGGATCTGCAATTGCACCTGCTGACGACGTCCCGTCATTGGCCAGACAACTCGGCCATCAAAGTCGTCACTGCCGCAGGCAGGCAAACGGGTTTCTATGGCGCGGCCACGGCGTTACCGGGGAAAACCGTCAGCCTCAATCAGGATGCTTTGCATAAGGGCCAATTACACACCTCGCTGCTGACATCCATGGACAGCGCCCAACGCCAAAGCCTTCTGGGCTCCACTACCCAGGACGCGAGCGCGCGGGCAAAGGCCCTGACAAAGCTCATTGCCGATCAAGCCGAAAGCAGCAAACTCGCGCTGTTCGAGCGGATTTACAAACGTACTGAAGTACCGGCTGATGCCCGGGTCACGGTGTTGATCGACAAGATGGCCCAGTTGCCCTCGGCGATTGCCGAAGAACTGGTGCGGCATGCCGATGCTGCGGAGTTGAGCAGCCTGGAGGAGGGCAACGTACCCTTGCGTCTGGCGGAGGAAGCCCGTCGTTATTTGCAACGGGTGCAGGTCAGTCGCGCTTACGAAGGGTTGTACCTTAATGCCGTGGGTGGGCTGGCCACCGACCGCCTGGTGCTCGACACTCTTGAGCAACTGCCGGGATGGACGGGTAATACCAGGGTTCAGTTACAGGCTTCGTCAGGTGCGCAAAGCGAGTCGATCAGCATTGGATCGGCGGACGCTGCGCAGAAGCTGCAGATCGACGTCCATCCTGATCGATACAGCGTGTCGATCGACGACATTGCTCCCGCCACCGCATTCTCGGGACGCACGCGCGAACAGTATTTCAAGGCCCTCTGGCATGGCCTCTCGACGCCGCTCAAAACAGCACTGGGCGTTAACCTGAGCGACGGCGGGGCAGCGTTGCGAGAGAAAATAACGCAGCTCGCCCTGACACGGCGAACCGCCATCGCGCAACTGATCGATGCACGCCCCCCGCGAGCGGGCTACACCTCCCCCATGCGGCTGGCAGACAGGCACGCCACGTCGTCTTCTCCCGTTATGCCGAGGCCCGTGCTCATCAAAACCACCCAAGACGTCCTGGTCCGCAGGGCGCTGGAACTGTATCCGATGCATTCCCCGGTTCGCATTCACGCGTTGGTAAATGATCTGGGGCAGAACGTGACGGTCGTCTTGAAGAAGCTGGAAGCGTTGAGGCTGCAATTTCAGACCATCAGGCAGGTACTGAGTCACTGGGTCAGTCGGCAAACCTGGTATCTGCAGCCCGATGGCTCAAGGCAGGAGGTCAGTCGTCTCAGCAAATATCGCATCGCTCAGGCGATCATTCGCTGCTGGCGCAACGAGCCCGAGGCGAGTGAAGCGGGCGCTAACCTACGCTCCACACTCAGCTTTGACGCCCAGCCTCTGGGCGAATTGCCGGTTATCGTCGGGGACTTCAGCCACGTCGAGAGGTTGGTGCTGGACGGCGTGGGCGCCAGCGCCGGGCTGAACGCCTTCCTGAGAAACTTCCGCACTCTTCGAAGCTTGTCATTGAGAGGCAATCAACTGACGAGGCTGCCGCTGGCGTTGAGCTCAATGTCCGGGTTGGTTCATCTGGATCTGAGCGACAACCTCATTCAACTGACCTCTGAGTCGGTGACTCAATTGGCCGATATGACCAGCCTGCAATCAGTGAACCTGGCGTTTAACCCAAACCTTGTGAGGGCTCCCGATGTCAGCAAGTTGCAGCACCTGGAACACCTGAACCTGCAAGGCACCGGGATAAAAAACTGGCCTTTGGGCGCCTCCGGTTTGCCCAGGCTGAGTGAGCTGGATTTACGAGACAATCAGATCGAAATCCTGCCTGAGGATGTCTTCAAGGGGCATGCGGTCCCGAACAAAGGCACCAACCTGTATGGCAATCCTCTGTCCGCCGACACGTTGAAAAAGGTCGTGGTGCATCAGCAGAAGACCGGTGTAAGCCTGGGGATCATTGCTTCGGACTACCGTCGCTCAGGCGCTTACTCGCCGACCGAGGCTCACAGTTCCGCGTGGCTGACCGGGCTTGGCTCTACCGAAACCCGGCGCAAGCGCGGGTTGTGGGATTCATTGCGCGCCTATCCGGAATCCAGGAGCTTTTTCACTGTGCTTGCGCAACTGTCCGAGACGGCCGATTACAAACGACTGTTCAGCCACTTCAGCCAGCGGGTGTGGAGTGTCGTGGAGGCTGCGACGGAAGATGATGGCTTGCGACGCAGGCTGTTTCGTCTGGCCCGGGTCGGAAGGTTCAGCGCTGATGGCTACTCCGCACTCTTCAGTGAGATGGAAGTGCAGGTGTTGTTTTATCGGGCCATGGCCGCAGCCCTCACCGGGCCTGCTTCGGTGGAGCAGCAACTGATCACCCTGCTCAGGGGGTTGTTCAGGCTGCATGAGGTCGAGGGGTTTGCGCTGGCGGATATCAATGCGCGCACCGGTCCACAGTCCGGAAGCTACGAACAAGCTCTGGAAATCAGTCTGGCGTATCGCGTGGGGCTGGCCGAACGCCTGAGCTTGCCGGCTCAGCCCAGAATGGTGACATCGGCGTTGGATGTCGAGGTGGCGCCGGCGGCGCTGGAACGGGCTTATCAGAAAGTCCTGACCACCGAACGCACCAGCGCGTTGCTGGAATGGATGATCATCCAACGGTTTTGGGTGGAGTATCTGGAGGTGTCAAATCCAGATCGTTTCCTGGCAATCGCCGACCGCTCGGCACGAGATTTTGCCCAGGTGGAGAGGCAGGCTGAACTCACCCGTCCAGTGGCCACCGAACGCCTGAACGCCATTTTCGATAACTTCAAAAATGAACGTCGGGCATTGATCAGGCAGCTCACCGGTGCGGCGCTGATGCGCCATCCTGCGCCGCCAGTCCCGGGGCCCAGCCATTCGGGGGCACCTCAATGAACGACATCGCTCACGAGTCTGCTGATAGCCCGACACCGTCGGCGGCGCCGAAATGGCGTGATGAATTGAAAGCCGTTATCGATCTCGCCTTGCCACAATCCCCAGGCCAGTTCGGCGAATGCCTGATCAAGCAAAAGTGGGGCGCGGGCATCGACCCGCAGACGGCCTTGCTGGTCACGCTCGATTACCATTACAAGGGTCATCCTGCCGAGAACGGTTTCGAGCAGGGACGAGTGGCAAGTTCCCGGTCGCTGCTGCACGCGCTGCTGTCCAACGACCAGACGGTGGGTGACGGGCGTTTTGCCGAGACGGCGTTCGGCCTGTACACGCCGCCGGACGTGGGACCGACGATTCGGATCGTCGAGCACGTCGACGAATTCGCCGATCACGGCAGCGGCAATCACCAGACCTATGAAGGCATCTACCGGCAGACCACCCCGCAGGTATATGGGCCGCTGACTCAGCTCAATCTCAGGCCCGCCGATTTCAAGAAATGGGTCTGGGAGCTGGAGCTCAAGGACCTGTACCAAGCGTATCTCGATCAGGCATGGCCAGCCGACGCTGTGCAGGTGGCGGCCAGACCGTCCGCATTGAGAACGTCGGTCAAGGCGGCGTTCGTCATGGCGGCCTGGTTGCAGAGACATGAACAACGCCTGACGCAAGAAGGTCTGGCGCTGGCGATGCGGGCGGCAGGTCTGTCCGCCGATCAGTCCTGGCAAACGCTGACCCTTGAGCAGCTGCAAGCACCGACTCGCGTGCCTTCAACCGTCAAGTTCGGCCTTCTGAAACTGTACCGCTACACCGCGACCGATATCTGGGCCTTCCGTGACACCGTCAGTGCCCGTGTGCTGGTGTACATCCCTGGCAATTCTTCCCCGCTGCATGAATTCGCCAATACCGCGCAGTTGCGCCAGTGGGTTGCCACGCAGGGCAAGCTCGACGCGACCAGGCAGGCCTTGGCCCGTCACTTTGCCGAAGACGATCGCGAAGATGGAACGTTTCACGCCGGTGTCCTGACAGCGCTGGATGGCATGGCGATTTATCCGGCTAAACATTGGCTGGGCAACAACGCCGGTTTCTTCAACAACGATGGCTATTGGGACCCGAACGATTACATCGGCTTCGATGATCCGGCGGCGGCGACCGACCCTTTTGCCCGCCTGCTAATGACAATGAAACAGGCCGCACGGGCAGAGCTTCAGGCCATCCGTGACGATGCGCAGGTCAACCGGGATCAGTTGAGCGCCGTCGTCGAACCCGTTGTGCAATGGGTCAACCGGTTTGGTCCGCTCGCCTTGTTTGTCCCAGGAGGCGAGGGGGTGCTGGCATTGGCCGGGCTCATTGACGCCGGGTATGGCCTGAATCAGGCGGTCAATGGAAAAACGCCGGGCCAACGCTCGGAGGGCCGGACACGCACGGTGTTTGGCTTGCTGAATGCGTTGCCGATGCTGGGTGCCGAGTCAGCGCTCAATGGGAGCGCTGCGCAGGCCGATAGCATGGCGGAGCGCGTCCGCGAGCCCAGCGTCGATCCGGCAGAGCCGGGCGCCCGTCCTGCGTCGGAACCGGCCGTTGCGCCGACGCCCTTGAACCCTCGCATCGAATTGATCCGTGGAATCGGCCCCTCGGTGGCCTCCTTCAGCGATGAGGTCCTGGCGCAGATCGCCAAGGTCAGCGCGGTCGACGATGACATGCTGCGGTTGATGCAGACGGGCCGTCCACCGACCCCTTTATTGGCGGATACCATCAGCCGCTTCAAGATCGATCAGGATCTCGGTCTGGAAGCAGACACTGTGCTTTTCAACCAACGCTACGAAGCGCTGCAAAAGTCGGAGCATGAATGGGTCCGGCTATTTCAGCGCGAGTACCCCGACCTGCCGACAATCGCCATCGAGCAGATGCTCGACCGCTATGGCATCGACATCACGTCGTTGCCAGATGCGAACGAGGCCAGGCAGGTATTCGCGCGACTGGACGGCAAAGCCCGGCAATACCAACAGCATGTCCGTCTCGACCGGGTCTATGAAGGCTTTTACCTGCGCTCGGTCGCGAATGCCGAGACGGACACGCTGGCATTGCACTCGCTGAACAATCTGCCCGGCTGGCCGAAAGACCTGCGCATCGAGGTCCTCGACGGTGCGTCCTCTGGCCGGGTGCTTGATCGTTGCGGCCCCCTTGACAGCCCTCACTGCCGAAACATCATCAAGGTGGGAAACCGTTACCTGCGCCAAGGCCGGCAAACGGATGTCTATGACGCGGTCCTCGGCGTGCTGACGGACGAGGAACGCTCGGCGTTGCACCTCACGTCACCAGACCCGGCCAAGGCGTTGCGGCTCAACCTCGGCGATCGGGCATTGTCCCGTGCCGATACCCTGCTCGGCCTGCAAAGGCTGGACACGGGGCTGACCTTTGAACGGCAGGGACTGCGCGGCGGCGGTTACCCGACAACCCCTCAGGGTGACGCCCTGAAGTTGCAAGCGATCAAGTTGCAGTTCAAGGATATTTATCCGGACATCAGCGACGCGAGCATTGATCAGGTGTTGCTGCTGGCAGAGGGCAGGGTGCAGGCGTATATCGACCTGCTGGCTCTGCAACTGCAACAGCTCAATGTCGATTTGACCGAATGGGTCGATCAAGCGGTACAAGACATTGCCGATATGGACGTTCCCTTCGTGGCCATGGGCGATGAGGAGGCGGAGGGGATGAACCCTGCGCAAATCGCCGTGCACAATGCCCACGTCCTGCACACCGCCCTGCAACAGGAGCGCGGGGTCAGGACTGAGCTTGCCGTGGAGCTTGTCGCCATTTGGCAAAAACGCGGGCCGCTGCAAGATCGTGTCTATGTCGACGGGCAACTGCGTGGTGTCAGGCTGGACCTGACCTTCGAGGACTTTCACCGATTACCCACGCTGAATGCCAGGCTCAACGATGTGATCGAATTGTCGATGCATGGTTTTCACCTGACCGAGCACGAGAGTCTGAACGGGTTCCTGGAGGGCTTTCCGAACCTTGAAGTGTTGAATCTGGAAGGCTTCGATTTGCGTCCTTTCTTCGTAGGCGGTGACGCAGGGCGCGCCTTGCCGCCCGTTATCGGGCAGTTGCCGAAACTGGTCTCACTCAATCTGCGAGCCACACAGTTGGCATTCACTGAGCGCGCCGCTTCACAATTGAGTGATCTGACCCACTTGCAAACCCTGGACCTGAGCGACAACCCGTTGGGCGTTCCGCCAGTGGTGCTGGGCATGAACAATTTACGCCAGCTCAACCTGAGGAATACGGCGATCAATCGCTGCCCTGTCGGGGTCAAGGATGAGCCTTATCTGACGATGCTGGACCTGCGCGACAACCATATTACTCGGGTTCCGCCCGCGATCATCAATCAGGCGGTGGCGGACGACCGCGTATTGCTATGGGGCAATCCGTTGACAGACGAGGACACGCTGCACCGGTTGATCAGTCATCGTGAACAGACGGGCATCAATCTGTGGCTGAGCGCTCCGGGCGCGGATTATGGTACGCCGACGGTGTGGTTGCGCGACTGCGACGAAGCGTTGCAACAGTCCCGGCAAGCCCTTTGGCAGCGATTGGCAGGTAAACCCTCCGGTACGCGGTTTTTAGCCGTCATAGACCGGCTGAGCCTGACGGCCGACTTTCGGGTCAGTTACCTGTCACTTCAGGCGCGAGTCTGGCGATTGTTGCAAGAGGCCGATGCTTCAGAGGACATGTGGGGGCGGATAATTCGCGGGAGCGGGCGCTTCGATCACCCGATGGCGGCATTCCGGGCGCTGGAGGCGCGTGCGGGTTTCTAAGCGAAGGAGGGCGCCTTGAACCCCGGGCGGGGTTCAAGGTTTTGCCGGTATCAGCGGCGACGGAACAACGGCAGCGGTTCGTCGGTGGCGGCCTGATAGGTCACCGAGAAGTCCTTGAGACCTTCAAGGGCTTCATACGGGTCTTTATCGGCGCGAATGGCAAAGGCGTCGAACCCGCAGCGGTGCATGTAAAAGAGCTGGTCGCGCAGCACATCGCCGATTGCCCGCAATTCGCCTTTGAAGCCATAGCGGTCACGCAGCAGACGTGCGTTGGAGTAGTTGCGCCCGTCGGTGAAGGCCGGGAAATTCAGGGCGATCACTTGGAACTGATCGACGTCTTCACCGATTTCCTCGGCTTCTTCATCGGCATCCAGCCACACGCCAAGACCGCCATCGCGGGCCTTGAGCATACGACTGTGTTCGCGCCACAGCTGCAGCGGGACGATCAGGTCATCGCAGTTGCTGATCTCGTCGATGTTGAAATCCTTGGGCAGCAAGTGCCAGGTTTCGTCGACGACCTCGTTGTTCTTAATGATTCGCTGCATAGACGCGTTCCTTGAAGAGGTCGATGCCAATACGCTGATAGGTGTCGATGAAGCGCTCGTCTTCGGTACGTTGTTCGATGTACACGTCGATCAGTTTCTCGATCACGTCAGGCATGGCTTCCTGGGCGAAGGACGGGCCGAGGATTTTGCCCAGGCTGGCGTCGCGGCTCGCGCTGCCACCGAGGGAGACCTGGTAGAACTCTTCGCCTTTCTTGTCCACCCCGAGGATGCCGATGTGGCCGACGTGGTGGTGACCACAGGCGTTCATGCAGCCGGAGATGTTCAGGCCGATGTCGAACAGGTAGTCCAGGTCTTCGAAACGACGCTGGATCGACTCGGCGATCGGGATCGACTTGGCGTTGGCCAGCGAGCAGAAATCACCGCCAGGGCAGCAGATGATGTCGGTCAGCAAGCCGATGTTTGGCGTGGCGAAACCTTGCTCGCGCAACTCGCCCCACATCGCGAACAGTTGGGACTGTTCAACGTCGGCCAGGATGATGTTCTGCTCGTGGGACGTGCGCAGTTGACCGAAGCTGTAGCGATCGGCCAGGTCGGCCACCGCGTCGAGCTGCTTGTCGGTGATGTCGCCCGGCGCAACGCCGGTCGGCTTCAGGGACAGGGTCACCGCGACATAACCCGGCTTTTTGTGGGCCAGGGTATTGCGGGTGCGCCAGCGGGCGAAGCCCGGGTGTTCTTTGTCGAGCTCGGCCAGTTGGGCCGCCTGGTTGTCCAGGGCCTTGTACTCCGGGTCGACGAAGTGTTTGGCGACGCGATGCACTTCGGCCTCGGTCAACGTGGTCTGGCCACCGCGCAGGTGTTCCATTTCCGCGTCGACTTTCTGGGCGAAGACTTCAGGCGTCAGGGCCTTGACCAGAATCTTGATCCGCGCCTTGTACTTGTTGTCACGACGGCCATAGCGGTTGTAGACCCGCAGGATGGCGTCGAGGTAGCTCAACAGGTCGGAATTCATTGATGAACGCGCCCACTACCGGTGTACGGCCGAGACCACCGCCCACCAGCACGCGGAAACCGAGTTCGCCGGCCGCGTTGTGCACCGGCTCGAGCCCGATGTCATGGACTTCGATGGCCGCACGGTCAGACGTCGAACCGTTGATAGCGATCTTGAACTTGCGCGGCAGGTAGGCGAATTCCGGGTGGAACGTGGTCCACTGGCGAACGATCTCGCACCAAGGGCGCGGGTCAATCAGCTCATCGGCAGCGACACCGGCGAACTGGTCGGTGGTGACGTTACGCAGGCAGTTGCCGCTGGTCTGGATCGCGTGCATCTGCACGGTGGCCAGCTCAGCGAGAATGTCCGGGATGTCTTCCAGCGCCGGCCAGTTGAACTGGACGTTCTGCCGTGTACTGATGTGGGCATAGCCCTTGTCATAGTCGCGGGCAATCTTGGCCATCATCCGCGTCTGGCGCGAAGTCAGTTGGCCGTAAGGCACCGCCACCCGCAACATCGGCGCGAAGCGTTGGATATAAAGCCCGTTTTGCAGGCGCAGGGGGCGGAATTCTTCTTCGCTCAGCTCACCTGCCAGATAGCGTCGGGTCTGATCACGGAACTGCTTGACGCGGTCCTCGATGATCCGCTGATCGTACTCGTCATATACGTACATATAAGTCCTGTTCTCAGGCTTGGGCCGGTCGGATCC
>LNAP01004408.1_pt1 | contig 13016 bp, 14 predicted proteins | sample 602601 | NCBI WGS metagenome assembly LNAP01 (sample SAMN02440304, study PRJNA202911) | soil metagenome | biome: Subtropical and temperate rainforests or woodlands; isolation source: soil samples (1 kg each in a 20% v/v slurry with milli Q water) were... ...
CCGACGGGCATATCCCAGCGGCAGGTCGAGCCGCTGCTGATACTCGCGGTACCACCCCTTCAATGCATTCTTGGTTGGGTAACCCAGCTGACGGATGGTCGGGCTGGTGCGTTTGCCGAGCTTGATGTAGAGCTCAACGGCTCGGATTCGGTCTTCGTAGGAATACATGAACTACCTTCTAGTAGTCCAAGTTTTCGTCCGCACCCCCGGTGGCTCAATTTTGAATCGACGCCAACATTGAGTAACTTTTCAAGAAATCCTCGAAGGGAGGAATTTCAACGTTGAACTCAACGGCGGTGCAATCGGGGAATTGCTGCTTCAGATGGTCGGCAACACGCTGGCTAGTCTGCTGCAGGAGCTTCCGCACATTTGAGTCAGGAGACTCAAACAGCTCTTCGAATTTCTGCTTGAAATCAACGTATCGGGGGTCCTGCTCGAGCGCTTCCGAAACGACGCTGCTGAGCATCTGACCAATGGGTGTGTTGGGTTTGAAGGCTGACACATCCTTGAGGTTCTTATCGGTCAGGACGAACTCGAAGCGAGGTATGCAATTGTTAAATGCACTGTCGACGCCAACTGGCTGCTTTTTCCACCTCCCTTCCCTATCGTTGTAGACATAGCGTGCCTTGGCATCGCCGCTAGTACGACGAACGCTGAAGACATCGTCTTCGCCAATGATGTTTCTCAGTTTTTGCTGATTGTCCGTGTTCGAGATTTGCTCAAGGCCGGCTTGAACGCCTGAGAACGCAATCTCGACAACGATTTCCTCGTCTTCGGCAGCTCCCGCATGACGAAGGTCTGCCAGTTCGCCTTTTCCAGAGTAAAACCATTCGATAGCTTCGAACAGGTTCGATTTGCCGTGGTTGTTTCGGCCGACAAGGATGTTGAACCGACCAGGCTCAATGGTCACGTCTCGCAACGAGCGAAAGTTCTTGATGGTCAGCTTAGAAATTCTCATATTTGCTCCCCCTGCGACGACTCTATATCCAAGCCGCCCAGAACCAAAGCAAATCTTCTGGAGTCAGCTTCCGCCTCTGGCCCCAACTTGGCCATACGACCGACACTGCTCAAGTCGGACCTCAGCGGACTGTAGAGCCTTCACGGGAGCGACCTTCGAGTGCCAGCTTCCGCTTCGTACCCCAGCAGACGCCCCGGTGACTGCCATAGTTCGCCACGAGCCCACGCGGCAGGCTCCAAGGCTGCCGCTATAGTGCAGCCGCAATGGCAAACACACGACTTTCAAGGGCGCTCTGCAAGACAGTAGGCGATGTCATCCAAGGAACGGGCGGGCACGCCGCGCTTGATGCTTTGTTTTCAAGCTCTGGCGCCCCAGGCGAACCACCTGCATTGGCACATCACTCAAAGTGGAAGGAGTGGTTGTTTCGAGCCGGCCAGGACCCCAGCACTGACAGCCTGCAGGTTCTGGGCAATGTGCTTGAAGAGTACATGGACACGAAGGCTGTAGACCAGGCAGAAGTCGAGAATTGGAAAGAGGGTAGGGCAAGAATCGAGGCCGTCTTGGCGGAGGACGGCCTTCGCTATTACCGACACGGACGGGTTCTCCCGGTGGGACGTGCAGTTGACAGCGATGAATTCAGTCAAGTTGCAGCGCGGATGGTCCCTGCGATGCCCGGCACGGTTGATGAGGTAGTCCAAGTCGTCATTCAAGGCCTCCGCCGGGCAATGCACCCACTTACGTACCGACGAAAGGGGGCGGAGACCATGCACTTCGTCAACGAGTATGACGTGCAAGACCTGCTCCATGCCCTGCTTCGGCCTTGGGTGGTGGACGTGCGAGCTGAAGAATACACACCGAGTTATGCGGGCAGGAGCACGCGCATGGATTTCTTCCTTCCGGCGCACGACCTTGTCATCGAGACGAAGTGCGTACGGGACAGGTCACATGCGAGGGCCATCGGTGATGAGCTGGTGCTCGATATTGCGCACTACGCGGTACACCCGGGCTGCAAGAAACTCTGGTGCGTTGTCTACGACCCCGAGCACTACCTCACGAATCCAGAAGGTCTGAAAGACCTAGAGGGCGACCACAAGAAGAGCGACCGCAACGTCAACGTCAAGGTCTTCGTCGTGCATAAGTGAAAAGCCACTTCAATAGACGATGGGCGAACGCACAAGGTTTGAAGACGAGGCTTTCGAAATGCGCTTTCGATGCGAATGGAACAGCGCCAGCGAACGTCTCCTCTTGGCCTCACAACTGCCACCGAATCCTTGCCCGCGATCGGCAGCAATCGCTGCGGTGCCGACGTTGACTGCAGTGGGTCAGCTTCAGGCTGAGGCTGTGTAAAAACGCGCGTTAGCCTCTCGGTCTAACGACCCAATCAGAAATTGACCGCGTAGAACGGCCTACAACGCATGACCTCGATGCGAGCAATGGTTGAAGTACCCCCACAAAAGTCAGCCATCGACGTTTTCACACAGCCTCGGCTGATCGGAGTCACTCGCAATCCTGTGCATGAATGGCAGCAATCGCCAACACATGTCGTTCAACGCCGCCTATCCTGAACGATGGCTTCACCTCCGGGCCGGCAGTTTCCCTCCTTATGGCTCTGGCCTCGTCCTTGGGTAAGGACTCGCGGAGCAAAGGAAGCAGGCCCGAAGCGTGGTCAAGCGGGATCTTGGCTGTGCCGTTGTTTGCCAGGTGAACAGAAAATCTCTCGCCCCCTGAGGTCATCTTGACCTGTACTTCTCCAAGGTGGACTCCTTTCCACCAACTATGTTGTCAATGGCTCCACGGACATCGCTGGTCTCCATTCAGCAGAATTTTCCCCGTGATCCCATCTTCCAAAGCAACACCGGAAACTTGAAGAGAGTCAACCACAAACTTCTGTCCTGTGATCTTCTGGAAAAATGCCACCCAGTGAAGAAGGCGCCGAGCTGGGTACTCAAGACGTTTCATTCAAGTTACATTTGGGACCTCCCAAGCATCAGCTTGTTTGTTACTCACCACTTGGCAGAGCGCCTGCGTGGGAACTGCTGGAACCCAGGTATGAAAGCAAAGCGCCTTATTGGCATGGCTGTTGTCGCGGTCGTTTGCGTGACGGTCTACACCCAACTGACTGTGTTTGTGATCCCGCCGATTGGCGTGCCCGCAGAGGGCAAGACCATCATCATTCCGCGGCAGGGCAGCACGCAGTTCATCGACAGTCCGGATGGAATGTGCGAGCGAAAGAATGGCGGCGTTAGTCTTTTGTGCCGTGGTTTCGCGATTGCATCGGTCCTGAGGGACGCGACGATCCTGGTGCGCTTGCCGTATAGCTCGACGCTTTACAGCATTTCCACCGGCGGCAAGACCTACGACCGCTGAGCCCCGCTCGCTGATTCCCGTACCAACTTTGCCATCTAATGAGCATGTCGATCAACCTCAGCACCTCGTTTAAGTTCACACTCAGTCTTGCCGCTGTTGCTGGCCTTCTGCTTGGGTGCGGTGAGAAGCCGATCCCCGCTGAGGCAAAGCCTGATAAGTCAGCGGACTACCAGCAGCAAATTCGCGAGCTGACTGCTGAACGAGATCGTCTCAAAGCAGAGGTGCAGGAGCTGTCGCGGTCTCCTTCCGCCATCCTTGCGGACCTAACCAGCGCCCTGGCCAGCAAGGATGCATCGAAGGCTGAGAAGGCGCAGGCGGAACTCGAAAAACGATTTCCCAAAACGGCCGAAGCGGCAGACGGCAAGAAGCAAATTGCGACTTATCGCGATGGTCTTGCAAAGGCAGCGGCGGAGGAACACCGACTGGCCGCCCTAGGCTTCAAGGCACTGCCGGCAAGCCTGGCGATCAAGGGGCCGGCCGTCACCGCAAAGTTTGGTGATCTGAGCTTCGCAGCCCGCTTCGTGATGGACCGCTACGACGACACCTACCACTATCGTGATGCTGACCGTGATACCAAGTACGCAGTCATGAGCATGAGCGTCACGGCAGGCAAGGGCGTCAGTAACCCGGACTTGCCCGGCGCCGCGCTCTACTGGGCGGATGGCGCGACGCTGAAAAAGCTCGGTGACTTCTCGGTCGAGTTCACTCGGTGGGAGAGCTACGCGACCTACCTCGGTAACTACTCCGACAGCCGCAACGACTTTGCCAAGGTGCAGACCATCCCGTTCGCATTGGGCGTGCAGATCACTGACGAAGAGGTCAAGAAGAGGCCGCTTTATGTGGTGGCCACCAAGGAAGGCTGCATCGGCCGTCGCTATGAGCGCTTCAGGAATCCACCCGACTACTACCTGGGTGTATGCACGCCTCTGAAGTCGACGCTGACAGTCAAAGACTTTACTGATTCCGACGGCAAGTTGGCGGTAATCCTGCGACGCGACTGACGCAAGAGACCCAGTGGCTCTGGCTAACAGAAGGAGCAGGCGCGAAGTCCGGCGTTAAAGCGTGGCGGGCACCTACGACCGCAGCAAATCGTACAACTGCCATTCGTGTAAGTGCCGGGCGCAGGATCCAACGACCGCTTGCGGCCAGTGAGCGTGAGTGCGCCTGCTGATTACAACCGGCAGCAACCGCTGCAGAGCAGCCGGTCAGGCGCCAGGAGTGAAAGATCGCTGAGTGTCACAAGCGGTTCGTTACGACCGTCCGTAATCGGGCTGGCTGTCAGCGGCCCGGCGGAGGTCCCAATGTGCCATTTGTCTGGAACGGATTAGGAGCGCGCGCCGCCACCTTGCGTTCAACGCGACATTCGCGGGATACGCGCCGAGCCTGTGAGTACCAGGAACCGAATTGACCGCACAGATAGCCGAAAACGCGAAGGGGCCTGATGGTCCCTTCGTTATTTATGCGGCGTGTACTTGATCTGTGCCTTCGCGGACTCAGGCAGCGCCTTCAGGATCGTCGGCACGATGTCGATGTCATCGACGGTCTTCCACACAAGCATCTTCAATGGGGCGGGAACTCTGTCGTCTGAGCCGCCATGTTGGGCCAACACGATAGGGATGACCCTGAACCCGTCGGCACGCATCGTCTGTTCGTGGATCGCTCGGTCGATCTCGCGTTGAATGACGCCTGCGTCAACGAACTGACTTGACAGGAAGAATACCGCTGCGGAGCACTCCGCGAAGGCGTTGTCAACGCCGCGCACCAGCGGGTCGCCCGCGGAGAGGTCATCGCGGTCAAACCAAGTCTTGAGGCCCAAGAGCCTGAGCGCCTGATCGACCTTGTCGATGAGGGGCTTGTTCGCCCCCTTATGGCTCAAGAAAATCCGCGAGTTCTCCATTGCGTGTCTCCATTTCTGCGCCCAGGCAATCATGAGTTGGGCAACAGCGAGGCCAGCGGCCTCCTTCTTTGCCTTGGACGTGTCATCGTACGTCCCCGCAGGGAATATGCCAGCCGCACCGAAGCCCTCGGTGAACTGCATCGCCTGGAACATCTCCTTCGTTGTCTGAATCTCACTGATGTCAACGAAGTCATCCATCGGGCCAAGCAGGTCATGGCCTTCCTCGCGAAGCTTCGGCAGGTGCTTCGTTTCCATGCCTCTGGCGGGAAGATGTCCACGCTTCTCCGGAGATACCAAGAGCATGAACTTGTCGCCGTCCCAGGTGAAGAACAGGTCAACATCCATCATTTTCGGAACGTAGTTCTTCAACTCGGGATGCTTGAAGACCATCTCGTGAAGCCGCGCTTGAACCAGCCCCAAAAGATCAGCGTACGGGAGAAAACAGCCGTCGGCAATCGAGAGGTGATCACCTCGAACAAAACCTAAACCATCCATCGCGATTCCCTGAGACTTGTTCACGCACGATGGTACAGGCATCCTCGACCAGAGGGGTTGCGCGCGTCCGCTTCGGAGCGCCCAATCTCGAGATTTCTTCGCCTGCTTAGGGTCGGGTGCGTGAGTTCGGCGCCTTGAGGAGCAGTCATCGGGCCGACCGAAGCGGCGCTGCCTGGGCATCGACCGCTGACGATGTCAGCACTGCCGTCGAAACCGGTCATTCCTGTGGCCTCAGGCGCGTTGGCCGATTGACCGCAATGTGGCCAAGACCGTGAGTGCAGTGCCTGACCGGCAACAGCAGCAATCGCTGCAGTTCTGTCACTAACGCGAGTGTGCAATTACCCTCTCTCGGTTCGCCATCTAATGCCCTAGCAAGCCTGCCGCTGAAGACAAACTGGCAGCGTTTGCTCATTCGCGAGAAATCTTCATAGCGCGGTGCGGGACAGATGGTTTCAACACTGCGAGGCCATACAAACCGCGTCAGGCCATCTCAAGCGTTAAGCGAGAGAGGTTTCCATGGGCCAGCGGGCCAATAGTCAAAAAATCCTAAAAGTTGCCAACTCCACACTGGTGCTGGGCCACGCGTGGGCCATAGATGGGCCATAAAGTTCTGCGCATCCAGCACCACGACCATGGGCCTCGGTGGCTGGATAGCCCACAGAAGGTGCAATTTTCAGAGTTGGGGAGGTTGGGAGACGACTACGTGGGCCATGAAAAATCCACGTAAGTCATTGATTTTGGTGCGGCTGGCGGGGATCGAACCCACGACCCTCGGCTTCGGAGGCCGATACTCTATCCACTGAGCTACAGCCGCAACTCTTAAAAGACCAATACTCAAAATTCCGCTGGCAGCCCGAATGACTATAGGCTTCGGAGGCCAATACTCTATCCACTGAGCTACAGCCGCATGAGATGCACTGAACCAATCCTGCGATTATTGCACGAGCAAGCACTCGAACACCCAAAAATCCATTGCGGAATCATGCGCTGCGCGCACCCAATCGCAACAACAAAAGGCCAGAGGCGCCGACACATCGTCGCGCCTGCGGCTCCTCTGTCGCGGGCCTGTGAGCTCGCTTGTGCCACCCGGAGTCTATGCACCTCCATCGAAGGCGTCGCAGTCTGCACTGGCAATACATCATCACATCTATAATCGAAGGTTGATTTCATCAAGCCCCCGATACACTGAGGACGTCATGAGCGATAACAACCATCACGAAGAAGCGCATACCGGCCCGATCAAAAACCCCAAGCAGCTGCTGGTCGCGGTCATTTTCTCGTTTGTGATTCCTATCTTCGCCATCATTGGCCTCGTCCTGTATGTCACTTCCGACAACAAGACGGCGGCGGGCTCGGCCAATCCCGAAAAAGCCATTGCCGAGCGCATCCAGAAGGTGGGATTGGTGGAAATCCGCGACGCCAACCGCCCACTGCGCGGTGGTGAGGATGTCTTCAAGGGCCAATGCGCCGCCTGTCACACCACGGGCGCAGCAGGCGCTCCCAAGCTCGGGGATGCTGCCGCCTGGGGCCCACGCATCAAGACGGGCCTGGACGCACTGGTTCAGTCCGCACTCAAGGGCAAGAATGCCATGGCACCACAGGGTGGTGGCGAGTTCAATGACACCGAGATAGCCCGTGCGGTGGTCTACATGGCGAATGCTGCTGGCGCCACCTTTGCAGTACCAGCGGCCGCAGGTGCTCCTGCGGCTCCCGCAGCTCCAGCCACTGCCGCTGCCGCGGCACCGGCGGCAGCCGCAACCACCACGGCATCGGCCAATGGCGAGAATCTGTACAAGCAGGCTTGCCAGGTGTGCCATGGTGCCGGCATCGCAGGCGCACCCAAGTTTGGAGACAAAACCGCCTGGACTCCTCGCCTGGCTGCTGGCATGGATGCGGTGTATGCCAATGCCGTGCAGGGCAAGGGCGGTATGCCAGCACGCGGCGGCACCCAGGCATCGGATGCAGACCTGCGTGCTGCCGTGGATTACATGGCTGCTGCGGCCAAGTAATCCCAGCTCCTGGACCTGAGCCGACCCGTGGGGTCGGCTTTTTTGTGTCCGCAATGGGCGGCACCCCCACCCAGACGGACGCGTCAGCGCTGCGAACTGTGCGCCTTGGGACTCAACACAAAACCGTACCGGCCCGGCAGTTCGCTATTGAGCGCCGCTTGCGGCGACCAGATCCCCTGGTCCACGGCGTCCGCCACCAACCCCATGTCCAGGGTGTGAACCAGGCCCACTCCGATGGTAGAGGGCAAAAAAATCCGACCGAACTCATCCTGCAAACAGTCCAACGCAACGGCTTTGGCGCCCGTGTGGGTTCGTAGCGAAAAGTCTGGTTCGACCCGCCACACCCAGGGCGCGCATTCCAGCTCAACGTATACCCGCTGTGGACCATTCTGAAAAAACCACTGCCCCTGGGCGTCCTGCTCGTAGTTGCGCTCAATGAAGTTGATGAGTTTTTCGTGCTGCAGCAAGGAGCCCCGACTCTGGGGGAAAGGCCCAGCCGCCTGCACGGCATCGTCACGCAGGTACCACCGCCCGCGCGCATCAAGACCTAGCCAGCCGTAGCAAGCGGGCACATTGGGCCACTTGGCAAGGGCCTGTTTGACGATGTCATCCATGGGCCGATTGTGCTCCGTTCAGCGCCACGCCTGCGTCCGGCGATCCATGGGCATGCTGGTGCAGCCACATCGCCACCGCTTGCGGCATGGCACGCACATGCCCTGGCAGGCAGCCCTGTGCAAAACCCACATGCCCGCCGTGCAGCGGCTGCCACAAACGGACATACGGCCCCACCTCGCTGGCGGTCGGCAAGCTTGCTGCCGGCACAAAGGGATCATTGCGGGCATTGACCGCCAGCGCGGGGATGCGGATGCGGTGGAGCAAGGGCTTGGCAGAGGCGCGACACCAGTAGTCCTCTGTGTTTCTGAAGCCATGCAAGGGCGCGGTGAACACGTTGTCGAACGCATACAGATCACGCGCCCGCAGCAGCGTATCACGGTCAAACAGACCCGGATGCTGCGCCAGCTTTTGCAGGGCTTTGGGAATGAGCGTACGCATGAACATGCGTGTGTACACCTGCCGATTGAACCCCCGACCAATCGCCCTGCCCCCGGCCGCCAGATCCAGCGGTGAGCACACCGCTGCCACGGCATCAGCACAGCGCCCTGCCTGCGCTCCGGCCTCTGCTGCCCACCGCAACAGTGCGTTGCCGCCCAGCGAGACACCCACCGCCAGCAGCGGCCCACGGTGGGCCGAACGCAGGCGCTGCAGAATCCAGCCCATCTCTTCGTAATCACCCGAATGGTAGGCCCGGGGCGCTCGGTTGATTTCACCGCTGCAGCCGCGAAAATGGGGCAGCGCACAGGCCCAGCCGCGTTCGCGGGCCACATCGGCAAAAGCCTCGCCGTAGTGGCTGCGGGAAGAACCCTCTAGGCCATGGAAAACCACCAGCAACGGCCGCTGCATGCCCGGCGGCACGCCGTCTGCGAGGTAGTCTACGTCCAAGAAATCTGCGTCGGGCGTCGTCCAGCGCTCGCGCCGGTAAGGCAGCGGCGCCCCCGCCACACGCCGCGAATACAGCGCCGGCCAGATCGTCTGCAGCTGCCCTCCGGGCAACCAGCGTGGTGCCGCATAGTTCAGGGATTCCTGGGCACATTCAGCAGGTTTTTCAGGCATTTTTTCTCCCTGCACAAGCCATTCCGGCCACCCATTGCTGACGCGCCTGGCAAGTCGCCGCTTCAAAGGGGACTGCAGGGGCACGCTAGGTAGCGGCATCGCTGTCTGCACGGGTCATGGGTTGGGGTGGCGGTCGCAAGACTGGTATTGTGCGTTGTCCCGGACGGCGCCAGCGTTGCCCGGGTCTTGGGGCCACGCCCGCCTTGCGGCAGAATTCGAAGGCACTTGGCTCTTTGCAATCCCGCTTCTTCAGACACAGGCCCGCCACCATGAAACGTCTTTTTGCCCTTCTCACGGCTGCACTGCTCTTGACAGGCTGCGGCTACAACGATTTTCAGCGCCTGGATGAACAGTCCAAGGCCGCCTGGAGCGAGGTGCTCAACCAGTACCAGCGCCGCGCCGATCTGGTGCCCAACATCGTCGCCACGGTGAAGGGTGAAGCCAGCTTCGAGCAGGATACGCTGACCAAGGTGATCGAGGCCCGCGCCAAGGCCACCTCCATCCAGGTGACGCCGGCAACCCTCAATGATCCCGCCGCTTTCGCCAAATTTCAGGCCGCGCAGGGAGAGCTATCGGGTGCACTGTCACGGCTGATGGTGGTGGCCGAGCGTTACCCTACCCTCCAGGCCAACCAGGGTTTTCGGGATTTGCGCGTGACGCTGGAAGGCACGGAAAACCGCATTACCGTAGCCCGCAACCGATACATTCAGACGGTGCAGGAATACAACGTGCTGGCGCGCAGCTTCCCCACCAACCTGACCGCCATGGCGTTCAGCTACGCCCCCAAACCTGTTTTCAGTGTACAGAACGAGGCGCAGATCACGACGCCCCCCGCGGTGGATTTTTCGGCATCCAAACCCTGATATGTGATCATTTATGCCTTTAGCGCTTATCCGCATTGCGCTATTAGCTATATTATTTATAGCGATTGACTGGAGCGATGCCCGCGCTGACACGCTGCAACCTGTTCCGGCACTCACCGCCCGCGCGCTGGACCAGACCGGCACCCTGAACCCTGGCCAGCTGCAGGCGCTGGAGCAGCAACTGGCAGCCCTCGAACAATCCAGAGGCGCGCAGGTGGTGGTGCTGATGGTGGCCACCACGGCCCCCGAAGACATCGCCAGCTATGCCAACCGCGTCGCCAACGACTGGAAAATCGGCCGCCGCGCGGTCGGTGATGGCGTGCTGGTGCTCGTGGCCAAAGACGACCGCAAGATGCGGCTGGAGGTCGCCAAGACGCTGGAAGGGGCCATTCCTGACATCGCCGCGGCCCGCATCATCGACACCGCCATGAAGCCGCGCTTTCGCGAAGGCGATTTTGCCGGCGGCCTGCAAGCCGCTGTCACGCTGATTGCCGCCCGCATCGCCAACGAAGGCCTGCCCGAACCGCCATCGCCGGCGCGCACGTCAGCCCAGAACGACGCCATCGACTGGGGTGAATGGACCATCTTCCTGTTTCTGGGCGTCACGGTGGTTGGCCCCGTGGTTCGCGCCCTGCTCGGCAATGCCGTGGGCACGGTGCTGACCGGGGCCTTGGCGGGGGTCGTGGCTTATGTGGCCACGGCCAGTGTGCTGCTGGCCGGCCTGGCAGGCCTGGCCGCGCTGGTCTACACGTTGCTCAGCGCCTCCTCCCGTGCCATGTCCGGGCACGGGCGTGGCGGCGGCTGGGGTGGAGGCACCGGTGGCGGTGGTGGCTGGAGCGGCGGATCTTCCCGCGGTGGCGGTGGTTTCAGCTCGGGCGGTGGTGGCGATTTTGGGGGCGGTGGCGCCTCGGGAGACTGGTGAACATGGCTGGACCTTTTTCCTGGATTGGCGCCCTTGCCCGCCTGTTGCGGCACCGTTGGAATGATCCGTTCGTACGCCGCGCGCTGCCGGAAAGCGCCCTGCAGCGCCTGACTGCCCGCATCGCGGCCAGCGAACGGCGGCATACCGGTCAGATCCGCATCTGCGCCGAAGGCGGCCTGCCCTGGAGCTATCTGCTGCGCCAGGCACCCGTTCGTGAGCGCGCACTGATGATGTTCAGCAAGCTGCGTGTGTGGGATACCGAGCACAACAACGGTGTGCTCATCTACCTCCTGCTGGCGGAACACTCGATCGACATCGTGGCCGATCGGGGGCTGCACGCGCATGTCGCCAGCAGCGAGTGGCAGCAGATGGTTGCCCGCATGTCATCCGCCTTCCGCGCGGGCCATTTCGAACAGGGTCTGGATCAGGCCGTGGACGAGGTGACAGCACTGCTGTGCCGCCATTTCCCCACCTGCGCCAGCAGGGATCGCCCCAACGAATTGCCCGACGAACCGCATATCCAGTGACCTGGGTGCATCACGGCATGATTTGCCGTGGATTGCAAAGTGCCCATGAAAAAACCCGGCCAAGCCGGGTTTTTTCATGGGCGATCAACCGAAAGGTCAACTCACCGCTTCTGGCGGAACTTGCGCAAGGCGGCGATCTGCGCGGCCATGACGGCCAGTTCGGATTGCGCCTTGGCCAGATCGATCTCGCTCTTGGCGTTTTTCAGGGCTTCTTCTGCAGCAGCCTTGGCAGCATTGGCCTTCTCGTCGTCCAGATCCTTGCCACGGATGGCGGTGTCGGACAACACGGTCACGCAGTCGGGCTGAACTTCCAGAATGCCGCCGGCCACGAAAACAAACTCTTCGCTGCCATCGGCCATTTCAATGCGCACCGAGCCGGGCTTGATGCGCGTGATCAGCGGAGTGTGGCGTGGGTACACACCCAGTTCGCCCGCTTCGCCGGGCAGCGCAATAAAGCGCGCTTCACCGGAGAAGATGGACTCTTCGGCACTGACCACATCGACGTGGATGGTGTTCATCATTGCTCCTGGGAAAAGAGGGTTGGCAGGATTGGCGAAAGGCTGGCCGGCCGGAACCGGTCAGCCATTGCGCAATCAGGCCACCTTCTTGGCCTTTTCGAAGGCTTCGTCAATGGTGCCGACCATGTAGAACGCCTGCTCTGGCAGGTGATCACACTCGCCATTCACGATCATCTTGAAACCACGGATGGTTTCCGACAGCGGAACGTACTTGCCAGGCGAACCCGTGAACACTTCGGCCACGTGGAAAGGCTGCGACAGGAAACGCTGGATCTTGCGCGCACGGGCCACGGCCAGCTTGTCTTCAGGCGCCAGTTCGTCCATGCCCAGAATGGCGATGATGTCGCGCAGTTCCTTGTAGCGCTGCAGCGTGCCCTGCACGGCGCGCGCCGTGGTGTAGTGGTCTTCACCCACGACGTTCGGGTCCAGCTGGCGGCTGGTGGAGTCCAGCGGGTCCACGGCGGGGTAGATACCCAGCGAAGCGATGTCGCGCGACAGCACCACGGTGGAGTCCAGGTGGGCAAACGTTGTGGCTGGCGAGGGGTCGGTCAAGTCATCGGCTGGCACGTAAACGGCCTGGATGGAGGTGATCGAACCGACCTTGGTGGACGTAATACGCTCTTGCAGGCGGCCCATTTCTTCGGCCAGCGTAGGCTGGTAGCCCACGGCGGAAGGCATACGACCCAGCAGAGCGGACACTTCGGTACCGGCCAGCGTGTAGCGGTAGATGTTGTCCACGAAGAACAGCACGTCACGGCCTTCGTCACGGAAGGATTCCGCGATGGTCAG
>LNAP01004409.1_pt1 | contig 13014 bp, 9 predicted proteins | sample 602601 | NCBI WGS metagenome assembly LNAP01 (sample SAMN02440304, study PRJNA202911) | soil metagenome | biome: Subtropical and temperate rainforests or woodlands; isolation source: soil samples (1 kg each in a 20% v/v slurry with milli Q water) were... ...
AACCAAGATGCTCGCCGACACCTCTTTTGTACTACAGATGGTGGGGCCGATCACCTGGCTCCTCAAAGATGGCCGGCAGATCAACCAGACCTGGTTTGATGCTCAACAGCTTTGGAACCAGCAAACGCAGTAACCATAAAGGGGCCTAGGCCCCTTTATCTGTTTGAAAAAAACATACTCTCTGTTATTCGAACCCCCTCACTATCAATAGGTGCCCCATGAGCGTTTTATTTGTGCTGACATCCCATGACGTCCTAGGTAATACAGGCCGGAAGACTGGACTATGGTTGGAAGAGTTCCTCGTTCCCTACTATCGAGCGATTGATGCAGGTCATAAGGTAGTCCTCGCAACTCCGAAAGGCGGCCAAGCACCGGTAGATCCCGCCTCAATTGAAGCATTTAAAGATAGTGAATTGTATGCGCGTTATGCTGGTGATCGTGCACTTACCGCTGCTATGATTCAGACAATTAAGATAGCAAGCGTAGACAAAAACGCGACAGAAGCAGCTATTTATCCAGGCGGCCATGGGCCACTTTGGGATCTGCGTAATGATAAAGACTCGATTAACCTTATCGCTGATCTTCTAAAACAAAACAAACCAGTTGCGACAATATGCCATGCCGGGTGCGCCCTGTTAGAAGTTAAAAATGAAGATGGAACAAATTTGGTTTCCGGACGCAATGTGACATCTTTCAGTGACAGCGAAGAGGCAGCTGTCGACATGGTTGAGCACTGTCCTTATTTAGTAGAAACAGAACTGAAAAAATTAGGCGCAAAATATACGAAAGGTGGGGACTGGGCCAATCATAGCGTCCAAGATGGACTACTCATCACTGGCCAAAACCCTGCTTCGTCCTCCGCCGTTGCGGACATGGTACTTACACAAATCAAATCGGCCTAACGAGGTTTATCATGCGTCTATCTGGAAAAGTAGCAGTAATTTCTGGTGGCTGCTCGGGAATCGGAAAGGCCACCGCTATCCGCTTCGCAGAAGAAGGTGCGCGCGTAGTCATCGGCGACATTGATGATCGAAATTCAGCGTCCATAATTGAACAGATCTACTCACTGGGATCCGAGGCCTTTTTTTCAAAACTTGATGTGACCAAAGAAGAAGATTGGGCAAACTTTTTTGAATACACTGTATCTACTTTCGGTAAAGTAGATGTAGTCGTGAACAGTGCAGGCATTGCTGTTGAAGGCAATGTCGAAGACGTATCATTTCAGGACTGGTACAAAGAGTTAAATGTCAACATGAACGGCACCTTCTTAGGTGTAAAATACGCGTTCAAATATTTGAAAGGAAATGGTGGATCAATTATTAATCTTTCATCCATCGAAGGTATTGTTGCACATCCAGGCTATGCTGCTTACAGCGCAGGCAAAGCTGCGATTCGAAATCTAACGAAATCAGCTGCATTACATGCTGGTCGCTCCGGTTATAAGATCAGAGTTAATAGCATACACCCTGGCTACATCAAAACCCCAATGAATGGCAGTGACCCTATAGAGCTTGAAAGGCTTGCCAAGCTGCATCCTATTGGGTTTCTGGGCGAAGCAGTTGATATTGCAAACATGGCGTTATTTCTTGCCTCGGATGAGTCAAAATTTGCGACTGGAGCTGAGTTCGTAGTTGACGGTGGCTTCCTAGCACAATGAAACCTTCATATTGGATATAAACTAAATTAAGACACTGAATGCTCCTCATCCAAAATGGGGAGCTTTTTTATCCACCAGAAACACTCTGAACTTCAAACAAATATAACCGGACTTAAAATATCAGTCACAAGCTCAGTCACACATGAAGCCACAAATGAAACCTAACGACCTCCGACACAGCGCAATAATAATAAATTAGTCTTGCCACTTACTTTATAAGCAAGTAGGAACGCGCGGCGATTGGATAGCCCTAGCGATACGAGCACACTATCATTTACTCAAAAATAACTGGATACGTCATACAACTAAATAATCACAAAGCCTTAGAGCACGTTCTTAGCCATTAAATCCATAAAAAGTAAAACGCTCGGACGCAATTTGATATATCAATCAAAAAAACCGAAGAAGCACCCAAAAAAAATCTATACGTCGATTTATATTAGAGCATAAAAAACCCGCTCACCTTACGATTACCATTTCTAAAGATGAGCGAGATTGGGCATGGTATGTAGCTGCTACATTTTAGTTGCTGCAGCACATACAATTGAGCACCCGCCATCTACCGGAATAACAGCACCAGTTATGAGTGCAGATGAATCCTCTACCAAAAACTTGCACACGCGCGCGATCTCATCCGGATTACCAGCTCTGCGTAACGGAACATCAGATGTGATTAGAGAGTAAGCCTCATCGAGAGAGATATTGTGCTGATCCATTAAAGACACCATTTCATGATCAGCCATCTCAGTTTTTGTCCATCCAGGACAAATGACATTGACTCTAACACCTTGAGGGCCGTAATCTAGGGCCATAGAACGACCAAGACCAATAAGAGCATGTTTAGTTGTAACGTACCCCACAGACTCTGGTATTGCCTCGATACCAGCAGAAGAGGAAATGATTACAATTGCCCCCTTACTTTTGATAAGACTCGGGAGCGCTTCACGCGAAGTAACAAAAGCGGTGGTTAGATTTATATCTACAATACGTTGCCATTGCTGATCAGAGAAATCTAATACTCCTCCACCATCATAAGTGCCCGCACAATGAATTACGGCGTCTAATGATCCATAGTGTTCAACAATTGTTGAAATGGCTTTTCGCACACTTTCTGAATTAGCCGCGTCGGCAGTTACTGCGATCCCACCCACTTCAGCTGCTACTTTCTCAATTTCATGGGAACGCCGCCCCATAACAGCAACTCGGTAACCAGACTTACTTAGTAAATTTGCTGTCGCCGCTCCGATTCCTGAGCCGCCACCAGTCACAAGCACTACTTTTCCATTATCTAACATGATCATGCACCATTGATGAGGTATAGGTCGACCAGCCTGAACGAAAGACAAAAACGATGCGCCCTAAACAGCCGGTCTTGGATTGAATAGCCGGAAAACCAGGAAACTCATTTCTTTCTTCACTATATTCGCTCGAATGCCAGCGGCCTTCCTAGCCATTTTTGGCAATTGAATCTATATGAAGAAGTGAGCGCCTGAAGAGACACCGCTTTTAACTCGACAACAAAAAACCATTGATAACGGATCGACACAAATCCTTTCTACGCGGCCTTTTTGTAGCTCGCTATAATTTAAAAAGCATCTGCACTGAAAACAGACCTAGTAACAAGTTAAGCAACTACTGATAAAATTTATACGAAAAAATATGGAACATAAAAAAGCCCCGAAAACCAGGGCTTTTATCGTTATTACTGAGGGTGCTCAAGGGTTTGTTCACAATCAGCTTCATAAACACGAAATCTCATGAAGAAGCAGATGCCTCTACTTTAACAATCGCTGAATACTTAGCTCCTAATGGGATAATGAAACCTTAAACACACATTTTTTCAACCAAAATGTCCAGCAGTTACTCCACCATCAATATTATAGATAGCGCCATTAGTATAAGAAGCCTCATCAGACGCTAAATGTGAGATGACTTTAGCAACTTCACTAGGTAGTGCAAAACGCCCGATTGGTATTTCTCTAGCATATGCTTGCATTTCTGCCTCTGGGTTTTCTGATGCTGCAAACAAACCGTCCATCATAGGGGTTTGAACAAAACCAGGACATACGATGTTCGATCGAACACCTTTGTCACCATAATCCAGCGCCATGCAACGAATCAGCCCAAGAACCGCGTGCTTAGAAGCACAATAAGTCGAATACCCCGTAGCGCCCCGCACTGATGCGTCGGATCCAACCGCGACAAATGCGCCGTGATGCTGTTCTAAGAAGATTGGCAACGCATATTTCGCGGTTAGCCAGACACCCGTAACATTCACACCCATCGTAAAGTTCCACTCACGTTCATCCATGGTATGAATTTCACTTGTACGAGCTACACCCGCGCAAGCAGCGACGGCATGAAGCGGTAACCCCAGCGATTTGACGTATTCAAACGCTGCTTGAATTTGACTCTCGATACGGACGTCTACAACTTGAGGATGGAATTGGGCAGTATCTACAAGACCTCGCGTACGCTCAAGTCCCTCCGCCGACATATCGCACCCTACGACTATGAAACCCTTGCTAGCAAACTCGATAGCGGTTGCTTGACCAATACCCGAGCCAGCACCTGTCACCAACACTACTGATTTGAATTTTTCCACTTCACCTCCAAAACTTAAGCTTGTAATGCATTGGATAAAGGCAATTTCGATTGAACACCATCAAATAATTTAGTAGCTCCCGGCCTCTAATCTATTTAAACTCCATATATATTTCTATATATGGAGCATCATTTAAAGACTAACAGCGACCTTGTCTGACTCTAGTTGAGGATTCAACGTCGGACGACTAATGGTCATTGCCGCCATATTATAAGCTCCTTTATTCAATGGCACTGCAATCAGACGAACAGCGAGGTAATAGGCTACACCGGACATTACGATCACTGGAAGCGACGCCCCGAAGTATCGAAACTGATCGGCCATTACCACGGTGACAGGATTGTAAAGCCATAGATATGCGGCAGTAGAAAGAAAAGTAATAACTACAGCGATCCAATTAACACCGTTCCAAAATTCGTACTTCCCCCCCTTGGCCGCAAAAAGACTTGTAGGATCAATCTGCTCGCGACGAAGGAAAAAATAATCAACCAACGTGATACCTGTGATACCTACGAACATTACACCATTGTAAGAAAGCCAACTCATAACGACAGAAAGCAACCATTCTGTATGAAAGGCAATATACAGACCAGGTGACAAAAGCAAAGCCAATAAAATCTCAAACTTTAATTTAGCTAACAACTTGTTCTGTTGAATAGACACAGCTGCCAAATATATCATCACTACCATGGTAGCGATGTTAGCAGTCAGAACTACCACCATTACTACTGAACCAAACACAGCCCCCCCAACCGAAATCATCCACACCGTTGGATCATAAGTACCTGCACTGATCGAAGCCAACGCCGCTACTGTGGATACAAATGCGGCGCCTAATATTCCAACCCCCATTACTGACGGCCCTACCACATACTTCCGTTTGGACACGAGACGCGTAAGCCCTCCCATTACTGGCCACCAAGTCATTGAGTTGGAAACTCCGAACTCTACTGCTAGAGCAAACCCTTGGATGGGATCTCTGGTCAACATTTGATCCGGGGGAACCTGGGTTGACCAAAGATGATTAAAACCAAATTTATTCAACAAGATCCCGAACATAATTAAAGTTATAACCATGTGGATAGGGCCGATGTACCCATTCAAACGCTCAAAAAGCTTGGGGCCCCTACTTGCAATTACCCAAACAAGCAATAAAGCGGCAAACGCTACACCTATTACTAAGTGCTCGTGCGAATCCCCTATAATTTCTGTCCCTGTCACAGTTGCAACTATGTTAGCAGCGCCCCTTGCCGTTAGCGCTTCCACCACATACGACCAACCCAGCAGGGTTGCCATTAACCCGAGCAGTGGAACAACAATACCTCGATAACCAAATGAAGACTTAGCAGTATCTACCACATCGGTTCCATACTTAAAACATGCCGCTCCTGAAGCGAGCGCCACGATAGCCATCCCGATCATTAGGCCTACGACATAGCCAACCACACCTAACCGCCAGTCCCCCACAAAAGGAAGGTAACTGCCGATAAGAAATGCCCAAGTAGCAGCACTAAATGCGCAACATGTCCAAAGAAATGAACCGTAAGATTTGTATATACGCTCCCCTGCAAGTACAGGTAGTCGACCCGCTAGGGCTTCCTGCTCAACTTGATTACTAAAGCCTGAATTGCTCATATCTGTTCTCCTAGCCCACGATCAGCAAGGTAAAAATCCAAATGAGCGCTGCTGCCGCAATCCATAAAACAGCCTCATGAATCATGGGTCGGCCTGATTTCCAGCAGTCTGAAGAAGTGTGCGCTTCACTCGACAATGCATCTAGCTGAGTTACAAGATCCTGGTTCATGCTTAACGTGCTATTCATCATCCCTGAACCATCACCAATATTGGGCTTGCTCATCTTAACCCTCACTATTCTGGTTTTTCGCCACTGATTTTTTGTTTATCTTATAAGGGCAGTTCAGTACATCGCAGACTCAAGCCACACAGGACGCCCTACTTGTAAAAATATCATTCTGAAACTCTAATTCTAGACGAATAGAGCATTCGAGAAGGCCCGTCGACAGACCGCTCGATCAGCCTCCTCAACCCATAGGCTACTCCTACGGCCTGGGAGCGTTTAGCCATAATCGGCAACGTAAAATACCGATCCCGTTTAGATTACAGCCTATGGATAAGCGGAAAATCCGCGAAAATACGTTTCTGCGGCGATTAGATACTGTACACTTGAACAGTAAACCGAACCTATCTGTCCTGCCTCCAGCAGCAGGCAGCAATGCGCCTGACCCTTAATTCGGTAACATTCAAAAATGCACTTATCGAGCGAGAGCTTCATGGACTCTCGAGAGCTACCTTCCACTCTCTTTCACAACTCACAATGATTAAAATCAAAATTTAAATTGTTGCACAAGATTTAGTTGTTCTGAACTTAATTTCATCAGTGCATGACTAGCAGAAGCTGTATTTTCCGCGCTTCGAGCAACGCCAGCGGTTGAAGCACTGATACTCACAATGTTCCTACTAATATCCTCGGCTACAATGCTTTGCTCTTCGGCTGCACTGGCTATTTGCAAATTCATCTCTGAAATTAACGACACAGACTCAGTAATTAATATCAACACATCCGCTGCCTCCTCAGAGTTTCTAACGCTATCTTCAGTACATTTCGCACTGCGCTCCATGGCGGAAACAACTTCGCGTGTGCCGTTGTTCAGTTTTTCAATCATTAGATTAATTTCTGATGTTGAAAGCTGGGTTTTTATGGCCAGGTTGCGAACCTCGTCAGCTACCACCGCAAATCCTCGCCCCTGATCGCCTGCCCGTGCAGCCTCAATCGCAGCATTTAACGCCAGAAGATTTGTCTGTTCGGCAATTCTGCGAATAGTATTCAAAATTGTATTGATGTCTTCGCTATCAGATTCCAGCGACCGAACCAACTGCAATGCGCGCCGTATTTCCTCTTGAAGTACTTTAGTTGATTGTGAACTTTCTTGAACAGCTTTCTTACCTAGCTTTGCTGAGTCATCGGCACTACTTGCTGCATGTGACGCTTTGGATGCGTTATTAGCTACCTCGTGCGCTGTTGCAGTCATTTCTTGCGTAGCTGTTGCAATCAATTCTATAGCCGCAAGCTGAAGCTTAACTTCTCGATCCGTATTACTTGATATCAGCAGCGTTCGCTGAGAGGCGTCTGCGATTCGATTGGTCAATTCGACTGTATTGCTGATCATTCGGCGTAACTTCGATAAAAATGTATTGAAACCCAATCCAATAGCACCGATTTCATCCGCCCGTTCAGTACTCAATTCTTTTGTAAGATCACCCTCGCCTTCGGCGATATCTGATAAACGCACGGCGACATTCCTCAGAGGTCGTCCTACGCTAAAGCTCATAAGCCATAATAGAACGATTCCACCTAGTGTTACGGCAACGCCTGCAAATGCCATAAATATAAGGCCATTTTTTGCGCTATCAACTATTCTGGATTGAAACTCAATGGCACGACTCATCACAATATCGAGGGGTAGCTTTATTAATAATGACCATTTTGTACCAGTCTTAGGAATGCTAATAGGTATCGCAAGACGGATTTCGTTATTTTCAGAATCTACCTCATACTTAGAATCTCCATCCAAGGCTGCCTGGAGAACCGACAAGAATCTCGGGTTAAAAAATGATTCAGCAGACTCGCCCAAACTTTCGGGATTTTCAGTATTGGCCACAATACCTCCATTTTTTGAAACTAGAAATACTGCACCGCTTCCGCCATAAAGTTTAGAATTGGTATCAAGAAGCTGCTTTTGAATAAAATCTAAAGGGTAATCCGCGCCAGCAATACCTTGAAATACTCCATTCATCATCATCGGTACAGTAAAAGAAGCCAGCATTACCTTTCTACCATCATCGAGTTGATATAATGCGGGGTCAATAATACACGGCTTCAATGCCTCCTTCGCACAAAGGTAGTACTCCCCTTCGCGCACGCCAGTTTTTAATCGAACTTGACTTTCTATAGTAGGCAGGCTCATTAGCAACGCCTCATTATTTTCCCCTCGATACCAAGATGGCATAAAGCGCCCCGATCCATCATACCCCTTATCAGTTCTGCCACTATACATTCTATCGTTAGATCCAAATGCGTTAGGCTCCCAGCCTATATAAGTAGCCAACAGTGAAGGGTTATTTAACAACGTTTCCTTAATCAACAAAAAGAGACTTTCTCTACTTAGAGATGTTAATTGTCTATCAGAGTTTTCATTAATGGCGCTCGTATTTAGCAAAGCAAGACTATCGGCGATAATGAGTGGAAAATTTAGGCTGGATTCTATATCCTTTGCATTCAATGCACCTAGCGCCATCAGTTCTTGTCGAACGCTATCGCTGACTATTGAATTAGTTGAGTTTCTAATGAATGAACTACTTTGACGATTAGTGTAATAATTAATAGACAGTAGAATCACGCTCACAACTAGCATCGACAGCCCTGCCATCACCACAAAAAAAACTTGAATCGACCTGAATTTCATTATTTTTCACTTTCATAGAGAGACTGAGTTTCAGTGTTTGAATAATTATTCAATCAATATTCAGCAAACTGTAGTTACATCCAGCCGCAGTTGTATTAATACTGACACTTCTTTCGACAATCAATCGCTCAAGAGGAATTTGATTGCAATCCGAGTGCAGAGTTAACGAAATAATCTCATCAAATGATTCGTCAATTTCTTTTCTTAGCTCCACGGCTTTCGCAATATCCCCGTAATAGAGAACCGCATCAAAATATTCGATGTGCCAATCATCAATAATTTTGAACCGATTCCGCAGAGAAATTGGAAGTACTTTCCATAAATCTTCAAATTGACGGTTGAGCAACCCTATGCCACCTACTGCTAGGATAGCGGCCATCTGGGTGAGTGTCGCTTCGACGTTATCAGCCACACAAAAAACAGTCTCACGCGGAAGCGTAGTATAGAGATTCTGCTCACCAGTGGGCCCAGGCATGATACAAGTGATTCCACTTGGCGTAGTTCTCGCAAAGTTTTCACATATAGAGATCAGGCTGTGGTGACCGTGAGAGACGCACCAAGATTGAAAATCCGTAACGTCGCTTATGAAGGTTCTTCTAACGGTGTCTTCTGGCTTCACAGTGCACCCTAACGTGGACAAAGCAAAGCATGGATCATCGATCGGTCGACGCGACAACAAACGATATATATAAAGAGGCCCACCTGCTTTTGGCCCTGTTCCGGATCGCCCCTCACCACCAAATGGTTGAACACCGACAGTCGCCCCTATTACTTTCCGATTAACGTATAAATTTCCAACCTTAGCCTGATCAATTACTTGAAAAATAGTTTCGTCGATTCGAGTGTGAAGTCCTAATGCCAGGCCATAACCCAAATCGTTAATCTGTTTCAAAAGAAGCGAAAGCTCTTGGCGAGAGTAACGTAAAACGTGCAGCACGGGGCCTAAAACCTCGCTCTGCAGTTGCGAAAGTAGAGAAAGCTCAATTATCGTGGGCGCGATGTATTCACCTTTCAGATCGTCCAGCATTGTTTGTGAACAAGCTTGAAAAACTTTGCAGCCTTTTTCCCTAAAGGATTGAATATGGTTGAGGATGAATTTCTTAGAATTCATATTAATCACAGGGCCAATATCAGTAGATAGAAGTAATGGATTACCTACTGACAATTCAGCCATTGCCCCTTTAAGCATGTGCAGAACAGGCTCAGCGATTTCGTCCTGTAAGCATAGAATTCGCAGTGACGAGCAACGCTGCCCGGCACTATCGAATGCTGACGTAATCACATCATTGACCACCTGCTCGGGAATAGCTGATGAATCCACCAGCATAGCGTTTTGGCCACTGGTTTCCGCGATGAATGGTATAAACCGACCTTCGTTGTCAATCCTATCGTTAATTTGATAAGAGATAACTTTCGCAACTTTATTTGAACCCGTAAAAATCACACCGCGTATTCGATTATCGTTAACTAACGCGGCCCCAATCACACTTCCTTTGCCTGGCAAAAACTGTAATGCTTCTTTCGGAACCCCAGCGGAATGGAGCAAGCGCACTGCTTCGTAAGCAATCAGAGGGCTCTGCTCTGCTGGTTTTGCTATTACAGTGTTGCCTGCAGCCAATGCAGCAGCTATCTGTCCAGTAAAAATTGCTAAAGGAAAATTCCACGGACTTATACATACAACCGGCCCAAGAGGAACGTGCCGATCATTATTAAAATGAGATTTAACTTGCATTGAATAGAAGCGTAAATAATCGATCGACTCACGAACTTCATCTACAGCACTGGCGTAAGTTTTTCCTACTTCACGAACAAGCAAATTAATCAAACTAAGCGTTTGCGCCTCCATTACATCTGCAGCGTGCTCCAAAATAAGCGCACGCTTAAGAGGCTCGGTTCTAGACCAAATTTGAAACCCGCTAACAGAGAGCGTTATAGCTCTTTCGACTTCTAATTTATCAGCATCAACTGTCATACCAATCACATGATAGCGATCGGCCGGATTTAATAACAATTGCGTAGGAGATTTAGTGCTAAACCCATCGATAACTGGCATAGACTCCCAACATGCGTGCATATTGGCTTTGTTTATTTCAGAAATTTTTGAAATAACAAATTCGTTGCTAAGATCCAGTCCTTTTGAGTTAGATCGATTCTTACCATACAACATGATAGGAAGATTAATTTTATTATTAGGAAGACCCAACCCCCCTTCCGCAATCATACTTTTATTAATCGTGACTAATGGATCCTCCATCACAACCTCGATCGAGACTCTTTCATTGGTGACACGTTGATTAAAAGAGGCGTTAGTACCGTTCTCCAACAACCGTTGTACCAAATATACGGATAGCGCCGCGTGTTTCCCAACTGGCGCATAGATCCGGCATGGACGATTTAATTTACCATCAGATATTTTGCCCACGACATGCCAATATAAATGCTCGCCCATCCCGTACAAACACTGAAACTCAAATTGCCCTGAGTAAAAATTTCTGCCGGCCATTTCGTAAATTGCGGCCACTGAATGTGCGTTATGGGTCGCGAACTGTGGATAAATAGCATCCACCGCACTTAGTAACTTATTTGCACAAACAAGATACGAAAGATCCGTATGTGCTTTGCGCGTATAAACCGGATAGCCCTCCAATCCAGCCAATTGAGCACACTTTATTTCATTGCCCCAATATGCGCCTTTAACCAGACGAAGCATGATGCGGTGGTTCGTTCGGCGAGCCAATTCGACTAGATAATCAATTACATAAGGGCAGCATTTTTGATAGGCCTGGAGGGTAAATCCAATGCCATCCCAACCACGGAGCAGGGGTTCCGCACATAATTGTTCTAGTAACCCCAGAGAGATTACTAAACGATCAGACTCCTCAGCATCAATATTGAGACCAATATCATATTTTTTTGCCAAAATAAATAGTTTTAGCAACCGGGGATATAGCTCTGCATCAACTCGATAAAGCTGGGCTCGATTATATCTTGGATGCAATGCAGACAGTTTTATTGAAACTCCCGGCCCTTCGTATATACCGAGCCCATTGGACGCGGTACCAACAGCGTGTATCGCCTGCTCATATGATTCTAGATAACGAACCGCATCACCATCGGTAAGGGCGCCTTCACCCAGCATACCGTATGAGTAGCGGAAGCCGGCCTCTTCCCTTTTAGGAGCTTTAATCAATGCCTCATAGATTGTTTCTCCAGTCAGGAACTGATCGCCCAATACTCGAATGACCATTTCCAGTCCCTTGCGTATAAGTGGCTCTCCACCTTTTAAAATCAATTTACTCAAGGTAGCACTAAGACCATGTTCGCTTCGTGTAGACGCAAGCTTACCCGTAATCAGTAATCCCCAAGACACGGCATTTGCGAATAGAGACGACCCCGTTCCCAAATAGAACTGCCATTCGCCTTTCGCCACCTTGTCTCGAATCAGTACATCGCGAGTATTCTTATCTGGGATACGCAAAAGCGCTTCAGCAAGGCACATTAGAGCTACACCTTCCTTAGTCGAAAGTGAGTACTCTTTAAGTATTGTCTGCATTGACCTAGTCTCGACACTCTCAGAATGTCGGCTACGCATCGAGGCAAAGATTCGGTGGGCCAGTATATTAGTCCTTGCTCGCGTTGCATTCAAAAAGCCTGATTTTTCAACCAGCGCCGCTACCGCAGTTGGCTCGTCTATCCTTTGTGCAAAATTTATTGCGTTGGATATATCGAAATCCTGTGTAGCGTGGATGCCTTTACTCTGAACGGATTCGCGAAGGATGAGCTCATTCGTTACCGCGTCCAATGTGTTCATCTTCGTCCACCTGCGATTTATAAAATCAATAAAAATTACGCGATATATCGGCTTTTACTAGACGGCGACCGGTGGCATTTAGGTAGAAATCCATTCCGGCGAGTAACTTAACGAATAAAGTTTCCTACTGAGATAAGCTACAACGCGAGTCAATGTTGACGTAGCCAAAATCGGCAAATCAAATTGTTACGCACTCAAGCTCTAAAGTCAGGCTTAAGAGGCGGAGCAAAAAAAATGTAACAGTTGAGTTCCCATTGCCGATTTTGGCTAAGGGGGCACGGCGCTCGCTTGTATAACACAGCCTGACATGTTTGATTTTTTTTGCCCTATTCCTTCTGGAGTAAGCTTCATGAACAATAAAGGCCTGACAACATTACCGCGTACAGCATCCATCGATGACATTCTGGAATGCTTGGAGCGGGATGGCGGTTGTATCGTCCAAGAAATGTTGAAGCAG
>LNAP01004410.1_pt1 | contig 13014 bp, 15 predicted proteins | sample 602601 | NCBI WGS metagenome assembly LNAP01 (sample SAMN02440304, study PRJNA202911) | soil metagenome | biome: Subtropical and temperate rainforests or woodlands; isolation source: soil samples (1 kg each in a 20% v/v slurry with milli Q water) were... ...
GAACGCAATTAACTTTGAAGATACGAAAAAGTAAGACTTCGGCCAAGCGATTCCAACTTCGCGCATGTATTCACCCATTATCCACTTATCTCAATTGCAGATTGCTGACAAGCACCTATAAGCAGCACACAAAACATTTAGGCATGTGGGCTGGATTCCTATCTTGCTCTTTACTTGTTTACTACTTCTTGTCAAGTGGTGACTTCTCATTCCTCCTGGTAAGCAAATTTTGCCCTGGCTTTCTGGCTGGACTGCCACCTTACTGTAATACCGCGCGTTCCTTTTATTCAGACTTATGCTTCGTTTATGCGTTGCTTCGGCTTTGGCGTGCTGAACTACCGAATGTGGAGCACCAAATCAGCCAAGGGTGTGTCAGTGAAGACTCTGGAGCTGTATGGTCTCACCTTTTTGATCCGTCTGCTCTCCATCATGCGCCACCAAGGTTACCTTCCTTTTGACAAGACTGGTGACTGGTTCTACCACATGGTCGAGATGATGAGCTTTGCTTCTGTGGGCCTGGCGCTGTATGGATTGTTTGGTCCGCTTATTTCCACTTACGATGAGAAACACGACAAATTTGGCAGTTTGCACATTCCTTCGGAGTTTGGCATTGCATACTTGGTGGTACCGTGCATTATTGTAGCACTTTTCTTCCATCCGTAAGTCTTTATTTCCATATCATGATGTAATCATTGTGGGATTGAAAGCATGACCGACTGTACCATTTGGACATGCTGTGGAATTTGCTTGTTATGTTCTTCTTTTTGATTTATTATATATCTTCTTATTTCTAGTGCACTGAACCGTGAGTTCTTTTCGGATACCTGTTGGACACTGTCGATGTATCTGGAGGCTGTCGCCATGTTGCCGCAGATTTACATGTTCCAGCGACAAGCCAGTGACGAGGGAGGTACCGTAGAGGTATGATATGTTGTGTTGTGTACTGTGTATGACCTTGTATTGTATTACACTCTATTGTGTTGCCAAATCACATTGATTTTGTGTAGAATGCATATTAAAAGTGATTGTTGGCTCGACGCAGTGCTTGTCACTTTTACTTTTCACTTATATGTCAAATTATCTTCTTTTCTTTCTTTACAGAGTCTGCTGGGCCACACGGTCTTCGCACTGGGCTTTGCACGCGTGTTCGAGCTGATCTTCTGGGTCGGTAGCTTCAAAGAGCTCGCGGACTGGAACGGATCCCGCTTACCCGGATACATCGTACTTCTCTCTCAGCTGGGTCACCTGATCGTGATGGCCGACTTCTTCTTCTATTACTTCATGTCGATTAGCAAAGGACAGCCCATGGAGCTGCCCACAACATATTCGGGTTTAGTTTAGACGAGTCACAGTGTTGTACGTTGCAGGAAAAGGTTCTGTTGTAGTTTTTGGGGTGGATGTTCGAGTTTTTTTAGTTTTTGCTTTAAAAGCGTACGGGTTTGTTTCGGTAAATGTAGTACTATCTTTTAAAATGGTATCTATATTCGGCAAGCTTAATACTTCGCTTCCTATCGCTTCGTATCTCCTCCATGTCGTGTTTTCAACGGAACGGACTTTTTTCGGAGTAAAATGTAACGGAAAGTACTTGACTTTTTCGGAGCTTTACGAATGATCCACGCTGGCACTTGGACATGAAAGACAATCTTGCCCACATCTTGTCGTAGATTTGCGCACCTTTGAAGCGTTTTTCGGATTTGAACAACAGATCTAGAAGAGTAAAAGATAGCAGAGATGCAGCCGGTAATAAATTGATTCTTCTAGCTCTCACTCTTACGTGTGAATTCGATCTTTAACCGTCGCTCACATTTCGCATTTTTATCAGATGGAGTTACCAAGGGCACATCCCGTCATTTTCGATTCTGACAAGAAACAAAGATTTGGGGTATACATCGTGTTGTTTTCGTCTGTATCGCATTCTGAAACTAACCAACAACTATTTTCACAGATATCCAACAACGGAGAATTCGTTGACAACATTTACAGAGAACAGGATCCAAGTAAGATCGTTGGTCGACTTATTGGCCGTAACCAGGTACAAACAAATGCCAAGAAAGTCTACACCACAGCAGATATTGTTTGCGAGACGTACCTGCACAAGAAAGGTTCGTGGATGCAAAACTGGAAAAGAAGATACTTCGTCCTGCGTAAGGACATTCGATCCATCTGTTACTACGACAACAGAGAAAATCTCACCTTGTTGGGATCAATCCCATTGGACTCCGAAACTGTGATCACGCCCGTGCCTCCGAAGGATGCGAGTAAGTGCATCTTTTCGTGGTTGTCATTCGATTGCAATGCTGTTTGCCACATGCAGGCTCAGTCCTGCGAGGACACTTGTGCGCAAAGTTTGACATTTCGCCCTCTTCTTTCTCCCTTCATTATCACAACTTACAGATGGATTTGAGCACTGTATCAGCATGCAAGCCGCCGGAGAAGACGGCGGTCCTGTCACCAACACACTCATCAGGTGATGCTTTTTTGTTATATATGAAATGCTATTATGCTTGTGCAGCGGTGCAAGAGCTGTACAAGCGCGGTGTGCGCGACAGAAATGATCTAACTTTGAATAACAACGTGTCCTTTTTATCCTAGGTTTGATAATGCAGAGACCTTGAAATCCTGGGTGATGGATATCCGGAACGAAGCGTTGAATCTGCGGAGTGGAGAGGAAGAACAGCAGAACTGGTGGTCCGCCACCTTTGACAAGGTAATGTGATTATTCTCTTCTGCTGTTGTATGGGATTAATCTATTGCAGGAAAAGAACTTTTTAAAAGTCTTTGAGTACATTTTGCGGTAAATCTCATGTAGTTTTCTATAACCACACCTTCTATAATATAGACTCCACTTTTCCGATATGACTGTAAATGCTTATCGTTTTTTTCTTTTGGTAATATCACTCAGATTGACGCGATTGAGATCAAGAGCAATGCCGTGCGGAGAGAAAACACCGGCAGTGACAAAGGTATGCTGACATTTTGGGTTTATTTTGTCGAGTACAGTGTCTTTTTTAGCGTGTCACGTGGTGCCACTCTGCCTGTCAGTCTTATTTTACCTAAATATTGTCTTTTCTTTTGTTTTTCTTGTACTTTTGCAGGTCCTGCCAAGCAAGCAGCAGCAGCGGCACAGGCACGTCGTGCGTCTACCAAACTTCCTTCTCCTGCTCCTAGCCCCACGCCTAATACTGCTGATTTCAACAGGTGTGCTTTCTTTAATTGTTTGTCCTTCAGTGTTGTGTTGCTTGGTGGGGATTGGGTGAACTTTTTGTTGACAGACATCCTTTCATTGTTTGATGTTGTTTATTTCGCTGTTTCGTTCGCTCATCTTCAATAAATCCCTCATGTTGTGATTTACTCACCTTTCATCTGGTGCTGTGTTGTGATTTTCTCACCTGAATTCTGTCGTGTCGTGTTGTGATTATTATTATTCAACGCAGTGATCCCAACGCGCCGCGCCCATCGCACGCTGGCGAGGAGGCAGTGATCAAGCACATGATGGACAAGATGAAAATTAATAATAATAGTAATAACCCCACCCCTGTTGGGAGCAACAAGGGTCGTGCCGATTCCACGGCACCGGATGAGGACAGGTGAATTTCATCTTTATATTTGTTTTCATTGTTTGTTTTTACTTTTTGTGATTGATATGCCGCGTGTACTGACGATAAGCTGCACGCCGATCCTGTCGCCTACTTTCCATTCTTCTGAAAAAGGATTAACATTTCTTCTTCTTTTTCGCTTGCTGCGTCTTTTTCCTTTCCAGTGATGCGGACAGTGACCTGGAGGACAACACCAAGCACAACAGCGGGGCCAACAGCAACAACAATAGGTACATTTCCTGTCTTCATTTTTCTTCTTTTTTGCTTGTTTTCTTCCTTTTATATATTACTGAGATTCAGTTCTTTCAATGAACAATCGTGTCTTCAAAACTCTTCACTTGTCATACCACGTTAGTTTTTAATTGACCACCTTTCTTATCCTGTTTTTTCTTTCTTTCTCTTCCTCTTTGTCTTTCTATGTTTCTTTTTATAGTATGCCCAATTCACCCGCTGGTCGAAGGCCGCACACGAATTCCAACTATGGTCTGGGAACCAGGTAAAAAAATTGTTCATTCATTTATTTACGGCACATTTCTCTGTTAGTGTTTTGCTGTCCTTTCGCTGTCATGCGATCAAATAAACAGTGTTTTCCTGGTTGTACAATTATTTGACTGTACATCTGACTGTCCAATTATTTGAATTTATTTCCAATTGTCCAATGTTGTGTGTTTTCAAACAATCACGCAGTGCCAATGCAGCTGCTCATGCGGCCGGGGCTGCGAGGAGACCCGGCGGGATGGCATCTTTTGGCGGGGCCGCTGCAGAGAAGAGAAAGTTCAAGCTGGTACGCTTCACATTTAATTGCTATTTTTACTTTTTTTATTCCTGTTTTGATGTTGCACTTTTTGTGCCTGCACAAGGTGCTGCTACGACCGCGTACATGTTGTCGCCTTTCTCTGTGCTGTTTGTTATCTTGCTTCTCTGTTCCTCCCTTTCCTTCTCTAGCTCAAGCCTGAGAAAGCTCCAGGTCCTCCGCCATTCGACACTCCCACTGCCAAGAAATTTGAGGTACCATTTTGATTATTTTCGCTGCTGCTGCAACCTTCAATGTTTATTTGCGGATTACTGCAGTTTTATGTTCATACTGTGGGTTTTGGATCCATCTGCCTGGATAAAAACGCACTTTTTACATGTTCATATTTTATTTAACTGACCGCTTCTTCGTTCTCATTCGCATTTGTTTTTGTTCCTGCTTTAGTCTCCCGACGGCACCCTGCGCGGGTTGCAGATTTCTTTGAAGTTGTGCAATGTGTGTGCTTATCAGGACAGAATCTTCGTCGTGCTGTTTGGCAACATGCCTACCAATCCCACCCCCAGTGGAATGACCAGGTGCGTGTTGTTGTTTGGCTTGATTGATATGGAAGTTTGTGTCTTCTTTTTGAAACCTTTTTATGGCTTGGGAGCTTCCGTGTGACGCATTTAAATTACGTTTCTATGCACATTTTCATTTTCCTTCGCATTCGTCATATTTTTAAATCTCCTCTATTTCTCTAATTTTTTGTTTGGAACAGCCCTGGCGGTGCGGGTTCTGCAGTAGCCACAGCAGGAGCAACTAGTGAAAAAGTAGTGGGCACAGTGTCGGGCATGCACGACATTCAGACGGTGTTCGGCAGCACCGGCAGCAAATGGACGCAAATCTCCCGCACAGAGGTATGTACGTGAATGAATTAAATGAATGAATTTCATGTTGTAATGGTTGTTGTGACTGTTGTTGTGGTGGTGGGTTTTATTGTGTTTTTGCCCTTTTTTTCTCTTTTTTAATGGCTTGTTTGTCCAGTTGCACACCATTCGTGTGATCATGGCAAATAAGTGCAACGAAACTGATTCATTCCCATTCTCTTTCTATTTTTTCCATTTATTTTCAGTTGCGCTCGGTGGAGGACAAGCCTGTGTATGGTGAGAACTACGTCAGCGACTACCGTATCCATTTCAGCATCGTACAGGTAATTATTGATTTTAGGCACATTGTCGCTGAATTTCTGCGCATTTCAATCCGTTATGTGTTGTAATGTTGTTGTCACTGACATTAGATTTTCTTTTGCGCTGCGTCTCCGCTGCGTAGGTTGAACGCAACTTTGTACTGTTTAGAATGCAAACTGTTTCATTAATCCATTAACAAAACATTGCTTTTTTATCTCAACCAAATCATATTTTTAACAGGACACCATTCCGGAGTCTTGCAAGGAAATCCGCTTCGTGGTGTACCGCCAAGAGAACGAGATGAATTACAAAGAGCCCTCCAAGGCGTCCAATCTAAACATGCAGCTTGAAATGGCCAAGTGCATCATCCCCAAAAGAATGTTCGATCAAAACCCCATGCTGAAAGTATCCATGCAGGTAAATTTTCGTTATTTTATTCCTCTGAGCTTGTGTGTCAGGGATAGAGCTTTGTCACATGGGTGTTCGAACTGTTGCCAACAATGTCTGATTCTCACATGTTTTTAAAACGTTCTTTTTTGTTTGTAGGTGAAAATGGAGATTCCGATGGACATCGCTGTGCCTCTGTTCAAGGAGGCACAAGTCGTTCTCGGTAAGCTCCTTGTGGTCGTTTTTTTGAACTTTTTTCTTCTTGTATGTCAGCTCTTCTTGTGTCTCAGTTGCTCACGTCTGAACAGTGAACTATGACAGATTTTCTTTCAATTATTTTAATTGTGTACTTATTTTATCACCACATGAACAATCTCTCTCCAGGTGTGGCACGTATGTCCTCCCGCACCCTGTACCAGCAACGTGCTGAGCTCACCAAGGCCCTCAAAATCGCCCCTTACAGTGAAATCATGTACACTTTCCCCACGACCACCGGCAAGACCCTGTCCCTAGAGCAGCTCTATGCCTCCAAATACAGCGTGAGCGTGGCGCAGGCGCTGCTGAACATGTGGCAGCTCGAGCGCAACGAGTATATTTTCGAGATTGTCGACAAGCTGCGCGCGGAGCTGAACAAGATCTCCGACAATTCTTCATCCGAGTCGCATGAGAAAGGAAATCCCCGGCGGGTGAGCAACAACCGCGACGCCACTGCGCAAGCAATTCACGCCATGGCCGCCGCGCAGGCTGCGCACAACAGCAACTCCACGCACGGTGGAGTGAATGAAAACACCACCTTGTCCCGCATTGAGCACCTCTTGTCCGCAATCAACACGATCGAAGACTTCCAACAGCTCTCCTTGGAGACCACCGCGCTGGTGCTGGAGAACTGCAACAAGATGGAGTCCGGCAAGGATTTAGTCGCCAATGTGCTGGATGCCAGCGTGGGCGGCGCCTGTCTTCGCCGCAGTGCCTGGAAGAAATACACTGCCTGGCAGTACAGCGCCACCAACTTGAACTTTCACTTGTTAACCACGAAGCATTTCACCTTTGCGGAGTGTCTGGCCGCGGGAGGAGCGGGGGCGACGGACACGGGCATGGATGAGGAGCACACCACACCCGGTGAGTGAATTGTGTTTTTTTTGTTATTGTTGTTGTCATTTTTGTGTCTTTCTTTGAATGTTACTCGAGAAGATCCAACTCTGCTTAAGTTTTTTCTTCTCAAGAACACCAGCATTATTTTCACGAGTTTTTCTTCTAATTCACATTTAACTCGTTTCCACCACTTAATATTTCTCTACTTCAGGTGTCTACATCACGCCGTCCATCACCATGGGGGTGCCCGCCGCACACGAGTTGAAATTTTCGGACGGCGGACTCCGCAAGCTCTTTTCGGAGATTCCCGAGTCGGACCAGAAGCTCCGATGGATCAACGCCATCCAAGCACCGACCATGGACCTGTTGAAGCTGATGATTATGAAATCTCCTAAGGAGGCGCAATCGTTGTTTGGCGCCAAGCACAATCTGATCAATGATGAAGATGTCTCATATGTGCTCAAGCGGAAGATGGAGATTGCGCACCGCATTGATGTGTGCGCGGCACAGTCCTTGGGAGGTGCAGTGAGTGTGATCCGCACCGTGGTGCTGCTGGCAACCAAGTTTGGCGGGCGATATATGGACACACTGAGTCGCTCGCTGCGGATTGGGTTTATTGTGATGTTTCAGAGCATGTTGAGTACCCAAGGCGCAGAGCTGGGGATGATTGAGGACCTGGACATCGCAGCCCTCTGGCTGAGTCTTGTCACCATCCGGTAAGAAAATTTAATCTCTTTATATATATTTTTTTGCTTTTGTGTTCCTCCTCAGGCAACGAGTCACAAACTGCATCCTTTGTGAGTCTCATATTTATTGTGAATTATTTCTTTCTTTTCTCAACGAACTTCCACAGCCTGGTGGTGAAGGAAGACGAGCCTGCGGAGAATGATTACGAAGATACCGACAGAGATGATTTCGAGAAGGACAACAGCTTCATCGGCAAAGGTGACGGCGTCCTCTGCCGCAGAGACAAGGTGCGCAAATTTGTTGTTCATTTTGTGTTTGCTTTTGGTGCTTTTTCTGTTCGGCGGTATATTTAGAACACGCATTTGCTTGTGGACTTCATCCTTCACACCGCGATTTTTTTCTCTGACCCTGATCTTCATTTTCTTTCACTTGTCACTTTACAGGGTGGTCGTTTGATAGTGGAGATTGAGATCACGGACGAGGAAGGTGTGGCCGTGCTGGAAGCCCACCGGAATATGTCCGGTACGCCAATTCTGTGTTTCTTTTTCTTTGTCCTTTTTGTCTTTGTCTTTCATTCTGCCTGTGCGATTATCATTTCGTGTGCTGTTTCTTCCTTCCGTTCCTCTGTCAGCATTGTCGATGTTTACTCCCAATACTTTTCTCACCACTTTCCGTGTATTTCACCCATTTTTTTTAATATTCATTCTTGTTAATTTAAAAATAAACATTAAATACATGTTGCATGAATGATCCATTCACTTCAGGCTTTCCTTACTACTCGACGACCCCCCGGGACTATCCAGGCTCACCCTTGATGTTCAACCACAATCCCACCGTGAAGCCCTGCCGGCTGGATAGCCAATATGTGGTCTACGCCACCGCGGAGATCTTTGGCGTGGCGGTGTCCCAAGGTACGGGCCTGTTGGTGTGTTGTGATGTGGATGCAGAACGATTTGTGTGTTTGTAGGCCATATTTTTTCATTCTTTGATTCTTTGATTCTCTGATTCTTTGATTCTTTTTTCTTTACGAGTTCTTGCTTGTGCGAGAAGCTAAGAATACATATAAAATGTTCAATTCTCTATCTTCGTTCTTTTGATTGATCACAATTATCTCTTTTTCCGTACTAGGTGTGAACGAGATGCAAACCTTGGCGAACCTTTCCTCTTCGCGCGACGTGCTGAAGCAGGTCGAGATCAACAACGGGGCCATTGCACGGATGGAAGGATATTACGCCAACTACAAAGAAGCGTTGATCTTCCAGCTCGACCAGCGCAAGCCTGACCTCTTGGAGAGCCTGAGCGGCGGCGGCTCTGGCAGTGGAATCATGGCCAGTCTGAGCCACAGCGGTAGCAACAGCAACATCAGCGCGATGAGTGCCGTCAAGGTGCCGCAGAGTGCTGCGCCGGTTGGCGGACCACAGCGTCGAGTGGCGAGTGCCACCTTTGCGGGGACCAGTTCCCACACGCCCCACTCAGGTAAGTGTAATATCTTGACTTCATTGTGAATTGTTCTGGGTTTGTTATGTGTTATGAGATTCGGTACTCTGACTTTACCAATCCTTACGAATTTATTCCTTTCCAATTATATTCTTTCACACTTTTCACAGATGCTTCCTTCTCTTCGGCCCGGCTAACCTCGAACAGCAGCTTCATGGGCAGTGCCCCCGGAGGCAACAGCAGCAGCAGTCGGCGGCGCAAGTCTCTGCGTGAGAGTATTGACAACAGTCAGTTGATGAACACCGTGAATACTTTGGCCACCAAGGTGGTCAGCTCTAATGACAGGTGAGAGGTTTTGGTTATTTTTGTTTGTTTTTTGTTTGTTTTGGTTTGTTGTTTGATGTGAGTGGTTTTTATTTGATTTATTATTGTGATCATATTCTCTTTTCTAACTTCCGTTGAGAAGCTTTTATACTTCTCGGCTTTTACTTTTCCTGTTACGCCTTGTTCTAAATGTCCCTTTATGTGTTGATTGCAGAATGATGGAGCAGCTGAAGGAGGCGATTGCGTTCTCTGCCATGAATCCCCATGACAAACACGTGGATGTTTTGCTCCGCAGCAGCGCACTGTGCAGGGAAATGGGCGGCGTCACCATCATCTTGTGCAAGAGTGGTGAGTAAATTGGGTGTTATTTTGTGTGTTTCATTTTTCTTGATTGCTGTTGGCTGCTACATCTTCAAGCTTTGTAGTTGGTATTTGTGTCGATTGCAACGTTAATATTTTTCTTTCTTCTTTCTCCCAAATGTTGTTCTTCACATAGGCAAGGACAGAACCTCTATGGGAGTGACGCTCGAGAACACTCGTGCTCTGGTGGAAGACGTTGGTGTGCTAAATGGACAAGAGGTACGTTATTTCAATCTTATTTTAAATGGACCAGTGTCTTGTGTTCTTTGGAACTCCTGCCTTCATGAAGGGTTGGATGGAGTCCATAGTTCGCTTTACTTCAAATATTTAATATTTGATTCTTTCGCCCACATATATAGGTGTGCCAGCTGATGCGTTTCCAAGGCGTACGTCGCATGAACGTGTATGCCAATACCGGACAAGCCATGTTCGCATTCAACCAAATCCAACGCATTGCCCTGCCCAATTGTTATCGCCCCCCGCCAGGCTGTCACAGCGGCAGCGTTAATAGTTAAAATTGTGTACATTTGGTGACAAAAGTTTTGTTTGTAGTTAAGGATAGTATAATATCGTAGTTGTAGTTGACTTGGCAGGGATGCCGGTAGGTTCAGTGTTATATATGCATGGGGTTAGAATACACACTGATGTGTTGCTACTAGTAGTTTTGTGGTGCATGTTTGTTAAAGCGCTGTGATGGCGGAGTCCTGCACTTGTTACAGTGCTGGCGCAGTCGCTATGGCACTTTAACCCTCAAGTTGCATACTTTTGCAAAATCTTCGTGTGTGGAGAAAGGTACATGCTTGTTTGTTCTTTTGCACACATATGAAATTTGTAGTTGTATGCAAGTTATTAAACTAAAACAACATAGTACAGCGTATTCTTTTCAATTAAATTCACAGTTTTATATACAACTTAACATATAACTTCCATCGAAAGAGTAATTACAAACAATACTATCTCCGCAACTGCAAAATTAGTAATAGATGCCGTTTTTGATGAGCTCAGCAGCAAACTTGGTAATGTCACTACCACCTCTACCAGCCGTCGGTGCTTTCAGGTCTTGTTTGGACCAACCATACTGTTTGTAAAAAGAAGTAAAAAGGAATTGTTGACATAATTAGTAAGCTTTATCGCATTAAAAAGGAGACTCGTGGTTGTGCTGCAACGAGAATAAACGATGCGAACAGAAAGGTGAAGCGTACCTCTTGGGTGGCAGTTAGAGGGGCAGTGAGCTTCGTTTGGAGCTCGTGCTTCATCGCCGCGTTCTTCTTGATGGCAAGAGACATCTCGCTTGTTGAGTTGAACTCGCAATTTGGGTTTGGCCGTCCTTCTCTGGCTCTTGTTTGCTCGTCTGCTTCTTCTCTTAACCTGACCATGATCTTCAAGTAAGAGTCTAAACTTATCGTCTCCGGTGTCTCAAACACACCGTTCTCAAATGCTTCAGAGATAGGACCTTGCTCATTGGCAGGAACAGGGCCATGAAACAATGCCTTGAAAACTAAGGGTAGTCTCGGCCGATGAATATGAAGGGCGTCGGGTCCATTAACTTTAATCCACGCGTCTTTGAAGTCCTGTTCGTCGAACACCTGTATATATCTGAACGTGGTCGAGTTCACCTCGAAAGCGTTCTGTGGACCCAGCGCAGTTAAACCGAAGAAAGCCATTTTGCTAAAGTTTAGAATGTGGGTTCGATTTCTGGAAAGTGAGGGCTGCTGCAGGACGTAACGGATTGATGTAGTATCCGCAATATGCGTTGATGTGCACTAATTTGATAATTACAACGCATAATAAAAAGCAATCTTGATCGGTAACGAAACGGCCAGCACAAGAGTTGGTTTTGAGCAGCATCATTGCAACAATTAGTTCACTGGTTGGTTTGGTTTATAGAATCGCGCTACGATGAGCAATATTATGAGCCGAGCAGAGCTGGAGCGGATAAAGGCATCCGTTTTGCCATCGATTGAGAACAATAGCAAGCTTGAGCGGAAGAGAGCTCTGAAAGCCAAATCTGATGAACGCTTAAAAAACTGGCCAAACACATTGGAAGCTCTCCGCATAAAGAAGGAGTCGTTTATTAAGGACAGAGAGGCTGAGGAGGAAGCTAAGCGACAGGAGATAGACCGAGAGGTAAGTTTGTCTTTTCATAGTACAAGTGAAGATGAGTAGTTGTTCATCGTTGCACTATGGTATCTACAGGAAGCGGAAATTAGACGTTTGGCTCGTCTAGAAGCAATGAAGAAGGCCAACGACTTAATTTATGCACAAACAGACAAGATGAAACTTCTGAAGTCTCAGAAGCTTTACGCTGATGTGATACACACTCGTTATGGTCAGATTGACCACAAGCACAAGGTGAAAGAACACGACAGTGAAATTGACAAGGAATACCACGAAAAGACACTCGCAGAGGTGGCCCGCTTGAAAGCCCTGGAAGAAGAAAAGGTCGAGAAAACACGGAAGTTGGTCGGAGAGATCAAAATCGCTCGTTTCGAACAGCTCGATGATGTGCGTCGCCGCAAGGAAGAGCAAGAGCGGCTGGAACGCGAAAACGGCATTGCCATGAAAGAAAAGGCCATTGCCTCGCTGGCGGCGGAGATGAAAGAAATCGAAGCCAAGAAGAGGATCGCGGCGGCCAACAACATGCGTATGTTGAAGGCCAACTCGGATTTGAAATCTATTCGCGAACAGCTCATCGCCGAAGAGAAGGCTGCCGAGGCAGAGCGCGACGCACAGGTGGAAGGCATCGAAGCACGCAAGCTGGCCCTGAAGCGCCTCGAGAAGGAGCGCTTTGAGAAGTCCCAAGTGGCGAGACAACGCATGATTGACGCAGCGGTGGAGCAGCTGGCCAAGCGTTCGAGTGCCGACAATGCTCTGTTGGACCGACAGGTGCAGGATCTCAAGGACAAGGAAGACAAGAAGTTCAACGACAAGGCCGCGCGCCTGGAGGCCGAGTATGCAGAGACGGTGGCGTCGCGCACGGCCCAGGTAGAAGCCAAGCGCGCCTTTTTGGAGAAACAGAAACGTGAAGATGATATTCTGGCGGCGAAGTGGAAGAAGCCCTGGCCGAATGGTGGCAGGACTTCCAGAGCGCCAGCGATGACCGCCGCGACGACCTCATGGACCAGGCCCGCGAAGAGCAGAAGGCGCGCCAGAAGGCCCAGCCCGTGGTCAAGCGCGTGCCGCGCGCGGCGCCTGCGGCAGGGGCCGCACC
>LNAP01011837.1_pt1 | contig 13013 bp, 14 predicted proteins | sample 602601 | NCBI WGS metagenome assembly LNAP01 (sample SAMN02440304, study PRJNA202911) | soil metagenome | biome: Subtropical and temperate rainforests or woodlands; isolation source: soil samples (1 kg each in a 20% v/v slurry with milli Q water) were... ...
ACGTTCCAGATCGAGTTTGATCTGGTCCAGTTCACTGAAACGGGCTTCGGCTTCGCGCTGACCGACGAGGGTGCGCGATTCTTCGGCCAGGTATTCGCCAAGGTTCTGATTGAGGCTGGCGAACCCTTGCTGATACCAGCGTGCGCGACTGCGCAGGTGACCGCCGAGCAGTTGCGTGGCGACAGGCCCCAGCCAGCGCGAGAGTTCGTACTCCCAGTCCAGTTCAAGGTCCTGAAGGATCGCCGCCAGTTCCAGCAGCACGCCGCTGTCGCCATCGAGTTCGACTTCAGGAGCATGCAGGATCGAAGTCTTGTCCTTGCTCATGGCCAGTTTCAACAGGCTGGAGGCCGGTGCGCGCAACGTACAGTCGGCACCGGTTTCCCAGTGGGAAGCCAGCATCAGGCCTTCGTCGCTGGGCAGGATGAACAGTTGCAGCGCCGGGTTGCGGCAGTCGACGGCAATCACCTTGCCACTCAAATGCGCCAGCCGCGGGAACGCCGTGCTGTCGAGACGCAGCACCCGGTTCAGACCGAGTTCAACGCTGGCGAGCAGGCCGGCCAGCAACATCAGGGCTTGATGCCACGGTGCAGGGCGACGATGCCTGCGGTCATGTTGTGGTAGGTCACGCGGTCGAAACCGGCTTCGACCATCATCGATTTCAGGGTTTCCTGATTCGGGTGCATGCGGATCGATTCGGCCAGGTAGCGATAGCTTTCCGAGTCGTTGGTGATCAGCTTGCCCATCAGCGGCATGAAGGCGAACGAGTAGGCGTCGTAGGCTTTGGACATCAGCGCGTTGGTCGGTTTGGAGAACTCCAGCACCAGCAAACGGCCGCCCGGTTTCAGCACGCGCAGCATCGAGCGCAGGGCGTCTTCTTTATGGGTAACGTTGCGCAGGCCGAAAGCGATGGTCACGCAGTCGAAATGGTTGTCCGGGAACGGCAGCTTTTCAGCGTCGGCCTGGACGAATTCGACGTTGCCGGCCACACCCAGGTCCAGCAGGCGGTCACGACCGACCTTGAGCATGGATTCGTTGATGTCGGCCAACACGACCTGGCCGGTCGGGCCAACGAGGTGCGAGAACTTCTTGGTCAGGTCGCCCGTGCCGCCGGCGATGTCCAGCACGCGGTTACCGGTGCGAACGCCCGACAGCTCGATCGCGAAACGCTTCCACAGACGGTGCATGCCGCCAGACAGGAGGTCGTTCATCAAGTCGTACTTGGCGGCTACCGAGTGGAATACCTCAGCGACTTTTTCCGCTTTCTGGCTTTCCGGAACGTTTTTGAAGCCGAAGTGAGTGGTGGGTTCGGCATCGCTGCCTTTGCGCTGATCAGTCATAAGAATGCGGGACATTCTAATCCTGGTGGCCTGCTTTGTCTTGGCAAGGCTGCAGGTAAGATAGCTAACCGCCGGGACGTTTTGCCGCAGTAGCGGTCAAGATGCTTCAGGAAAGTATTCATAAAGCAGGAGTCATTCGATGGCCCGTATTAGTGTTGAGCGTGCCCATGGCCTGGGTAAGGAAGCGGCCCGCGAGAAGGCTGATCTGTTGGCGCAGAAACTGTCCGATCAATATGGCCTGGAGCCGCAATGGTCCGGCGACACCCTGAACCTCAAGCGTTCCGGTGTGAAAGGCGCGGTGTATGTGGGCGAGGACTCGATCAAGGTCGATGTCGAACTGGGTCTGTTGATGTCAGCCATGAGCGGCACCATCAAATCGGAAATCGAAAAGGCGCTGGATAAAGCGTTGGCCTGATTGAAATCCCTTCCCCTGTGGGAGTGAGCCTGCTCGCGATAGCGGTCTGTCAATCAACATTGATTTCGACTGATAGACCGCTATCGCGAGCAGGCTCACTCCCACATTTGTTTTGTGGTGTGCCCAAGGGTTTGTGTCAGTTGTTAGGGTGCCGTTTCTAATTATTCTCACTACTTTGTGCCTGAGCCCGACGCTTTCGCGGGCAGTTCCTCAAACCTTCTGCGCGTGAGGTGCACCATGGCCAAAGTTATTTTGAAGAAAAAAATCGACGCTTCGACGACTGCTCTGAGCGACGTTAAATCTTATGCCCGCAAGATCTGGCTGGCAGGCCTGGGTGCCTACACCAAGGTCGGCCAAGAGGGCAGCGAGTACTTTCAAGAGTTGGTAAAGGCTGGTCAAACTGTTGAAAAGAAAGGCAAAAAAGTAGTTGCCGAGAAGCTTGAAGCGGCCAATGCCGAGATCGATGAAGCCAAGAGTGAAGTGAGCACTTTCAAAGGCAAGGTCGAACTTCAACTCGACAAGGTCGAGAAGGCTTTTGACTCGCGTGTCGCAAGTACCTTGAATCGTATCGGCATTCCGTCTAAACATGACGTTGAGACACTCTCTGCCAAGCTCGATGAGCTGACGGCATTGCTCGAACGCGTCGCGCGTAAATCTTAAGGAGAACGGGATGGCTGGTAAAAAGAACACCGAAAAAGAAGGCAGCTCAGACTACTCCCGCAAAATCTGGCTGGCTGGTTTAGGCGTGTACTCGAAGATCGACACTGACGGCAGCAAGCTCTTCGATGCATTGGTTAAAGACGGCGAGAAAGCCGAGAAGCTCACCAAGAGCGCTGTCGGCAAAAAAGTCGATGCTGCCAAGGACTCTGCTACGTCGGCCAAGTCGCGCATCAGCGGTGTGAAAGATCGCGCACTGGGCAAGTGGGATGAGCTGGAAGGGGCTTTCGACAAGCGTCTGAACAGCGCCATTTCGCGCCTGGGTGTACCGAGCCGCAATGAAGTCAAGGCACTGCACAGCAAGGTCGATACCCTGACCAAGCAAATCGAAAAACTCACCGGTGCCAAGGTAGCGCCTGTTGCGGCGAAAACCGCGGCGGCCAAACCTGCAGCCAAGTCCGCTGCCAAACCACTGGCCAAAGCTGCCGCTAAACCGGCTGCCAAACCAGCGGCCAAAACTGCCGCAGCGAAACCTGCAGCGGCCAAGGCAGCAGCAAAACCAGCCGCTAAACCGGCTGCCAAAACTGCAGCGGCCAAACCCGCTACCAAGCCAGCGGCCAAACCTGCCGCAGCGAAGAAGCCAGCGGTGAAAAAGCCGGCAGCGCCGAAAGCGGCTGCACCAAAACCAGCAGCGGCTGCCGCCAAACCGGCAACCCCGGCCCCGGTCAGTGCATCGAACTCCGCAACTGCGCCGACCCCTGCTGCAACCCCGACTGTCGCGCCAGTTCCTTCGACGCCAACCAGTCAGTCCTGATTCCAGGGCTCAAGAAAACGCCCGGCCTGCAAAGGTCGGGCGTTTTTTTGTGCACAGATTAATGAACACCACAGGGTTACTCGTGTTCTTCGAGGTATTGAAGGGCCATCTGCTCCGTCGCGACCTTGATCGGCGGCAACAGATGCGGCGCCACCAGCATCATGATCTGGTACACCACCAATCTCACCTCGCCCTCGCGATCAAGAATCCGCTGATAGTCCAGCGAGAACAGCAGCGTCATGGTGATCTGTTCCACCAACTGCCCCAACGCCTGGGTATCGCTGACCAATTGCCCCTGAGCCTTCAATCGAGCGAGCAACGAAGCCAGTGTGCGCTTCAGCGCATTGAGCAGGTTGCGTATGCCCTTGGCCAGTTTCGGCAAGCGCCCGGCGAGGTTCGACAGGTCCTGGAACAGAAACCGGTAATGGGCCAGGCGTTCGACGATCAGGTGCAGGAACAACCAGTAATCTTCCGGTGCCAGCTCCACATCGGCCGGGGGATCGAGCAGGGGCGCCAGTTCGGCCTGGAAGCGCTCGAACAGTCCGAGAATCAACGGCTCCTTGCCGTGAAAGTGGTAGTAGAGGTTGCCCGGGCTGATGCCCATTTCGTTGGCCACTTCCATGGTGGAGACGTTCGGCTCGCCCTTGTGATTGAACAACTGCAAAGCACATTCGAGAATCCGGTCGCGGGTTTTCATCCAGTCTTCTTAATGGTTCGTTGAACGTCAGCGCACACGCACGTAAGTACCGGGTGCTGCCTCCATCGGTGGATAGTTCTGGTTGCCAAGCACCATGCGTGTCTCTTTTTGCGCACCTGAACGTTCTTGAATCCAGCCCAGCCATTGGGTCCACCAACTGCCATCGACTTGCTTGGCGTCGTAATACCAGGCCCGTGGGTCAGTGCTCAGCTTCGTGCTCTCGACGAAGTGGGCTTTCGGGTTTGAGGGTGGGTTGAGAATGCTCTGCACATGCCCGCTGTTGGACAACACGAAGCGCCGTTCGCCACCCAGCAGCAGGGTCGAGCGATACACCGCATCCCACGGGGTGATGTGGTCGTTGATGCCGGCGACGCTGAAACTGTCGACGGTGACTTTCTGCAAATCGATCGGCGTGCCGCACACTTCCAGACCACCCGGATGACTCAGCGGGTTGTGTTTGAAGAAGTCCAGCAAGTCGCCGTGCAAGGCTGCCGGCAAACGTGTGTTGTCGTTGTTCCAGTAGAGGATGTCGAACGCCGGAGGTTCTTTGCCCAACAGGTAGTTGTTAACGAAATAGCTCCAGATCAAATCGTTGGGGCGCATCCAGGCGAAGACCTTGGCCATGTCGCGGCCGTCCAGCACGCCTTTCTGATAGGAGCGACGCTTGGCCGCTTCAAGCGTCTGTTCGTCGGCGAAGAGGGTCGCAGGCGAGTCCATCTGGCTGTCGAGCAGGCTCACGAGATAGGTCGCGCTGGACACCCGCCGAAGTTGTCGCTTGGCCTGCAAATGGCCTTGCAGGGCGGCAATGGTCAGCCCGCCCGCGCAGGCGCCCATGAGGTTGACCTCGCGGGCGCCAGTGATCGCCCGGCACACATTCATCGCTTCTTCGACGGCTTCGACGTACGTGGACAGCCCCCATTCGCGATGACGCACATCCGGATTGCGCCAGCTGATCATGAAGGTTTGCAGGCCGTTCTTCAGGGCGAACTGGACGAAGCTGTTGTGCGGGCTCAGGTCGAAAATGTAGTACTTGTTGATCTGTGGCGGCACCACCAGCAGCGGTTTGGAATACTGCTTTTCGCTCATGGGCTTGTACTGGATCAACTCCAGCAGCTCATTGCGAAACACCACGGAGCCCGTAGTGGTAGCGACTGTTTTGCCGACTTCGAAAGCTTGCTTGGTGACTTGTCTGGGCAGGCCGTCGTTGTGCAATAAATCATCGACCAGGTGGCTGATGCCTCGCACCAGGCTGTTGCCGCCGGAGTTGAAGATCTCCTTGATCGCCATTGGATTAAGCAGGCTGTTGGACGGTGCCATGGCGTCGTTGAGCAAGGCGAACGCGAAGTGCGCGCGGGCGCGATCGTCCGGGGTCATGTTGCTCTCGTCGATCCACTGTTTGACCTGCTTCTGCCAGCTCAGGTAGGCCTGCAAGCTACGGCGATAAAAAGGATTGAGGCTCCACGCCGGGTCGGCAAAGCGATTGTCCTGCGGATTGGTCGGGTACAAGGTTTCACCCAGCAGGATTCGGCCCAGTTGACCGCCCAGCTTCAAGGCGTGTCGGGCGGTGTGCACCGGGTTGCGCAATCCATGGGCGGCAACGCTGCGCAGGGTCGAAAACAGATCCCGACCACGCAGACCGGTAATTGCACTTTGCGCATTAATGAACGCGGCGGGAGTGGATAGAAATTCCCTCGCTGGCTTTTCGCGCATGAATCAACACTCCTTCGTCTTCAGGCCAAATACAGATACACCGAACCAGAACACCATAGACGCTGTTGCGGATTGTTGCGCGGCGCTGCGTCTTCCCGACCCCTTTTTGTAACAAAAGCCAGGGCCGATTAGCCGCCCAATGGCGCCGGATGCGGATGCATCACGGCACGCTGACGTTCTTCCTGGAGAAACTTCATGATGATCGGTGCCACTGCTTCGGCCCGGGTAATCAGGAACAGATGCCCGTCATCGATGATGTGCAACTGGGCGTTGGGAATCCGCCAGGCCAGTAAGCGCATGTTGACCAACGGGATCAGCGGATCGTCGTCACCGGCCAGTATCAGGGTTGGCTGGTGGATCTTGTGCAGCCAGTGAATGCTGGTCCAGCCGAGGCCGGCGAACAGCTGCCAGTAGTAACCGAGCTTGCCTGCCGAGCGGACCTTGGCGGCATGGCTGGCGGCCAGGGTCGGATCACGACGGAACGCACCGCCATAGATCATCGGCGCAATGCGAATCACGTGGGATGGCTGGATATAGCGTCGTGGGCTGGCCATCATCCACAGAACTTTAGGCTTGCCCGGCACCATCACCGTGCCAGCCGCCGTGGCCGCCAGAACGAGTTTCTTGCAGCGCTCGGGATAGTCGTAGGCGAACTGCTGCGCCAGGGCGCCACCCCACGACACGCCAATCACGTTGACTTGCCCGTAGTCGAGATAGTCGAGCATCCGCGCCGTGAGTTTTGCCAGGCCCGGAAAGCGATACGGTTGCCTTGGCGTCGACGAACCGCCGACACCAGGAACGTCGAAGGCGATGACCTCAAGGTCCGGGTCCAACGCCGCGACGAACGGAAACACCAGCTCCAGGTTGGCGCCGATGCCGTTGAAAATCAGCAAGGGCGTCAAGTGAGGCTTGCCGGGGCGTACCGCCGTGCGGAGGGTCTGGCCATCCAGGTCGACGGTACGAAATATGAACGGTTGCGGCATGCTTCAAGCCCTGTGGGGTCACTCTCTCAATTTCACCCCCGATCCCCTGTGGGAGCGGGCTTGCTCGCGAATGCGTCAGGTCAGTCGACATCACTGTTGAATGATCAATCGCTTTCGCGAGCAAGCCCGCTCCCACAGGGGCGCGGGGTGTGTCAGTTACCGCTCATGCACATACGTGCCTGGTGCAGCTTCACCTGCTGGATAAGCCTTGTTGCCCAGTTTGGTCGGGGACTTTTTCAGCTCGCCCGAACGCTCGGCTTGCCATGCCTGCCAGTGCAACCACCAGGAATCGGTGTGCTTGGTGGAATTTTCTTGCCACTCCTCGGCCTTGACCGGCATTTCGGAGCTGGTCATGTAGCGCGATTTCGGATTGCCCGGCGGGTTCAGAATGCTCTGGATATGCCCGCTGCTGGACAGCACGAACTCAACCTTGCCACCGAACAGTTGTGCCGACTTGTAGCAGGACTTCCACGGAGTGATGTGGTCGTTGGTTCCGGCCAGGGAGTAGATGTCGGCAGTGACCTGCTTCAGATTGATCGGCGTACCGCACACTTCCAGTGCATCAGGACGGATCAGTGGGTTGGTCTTGAACATCTCGATCAGGTCGCCGTGGAACGCAGCGGGCAACCGTGTGGTGTCGTTGTTCCAGAACAGGATGTCGAACACCGGCGGCTCGTTGCCCAGCAGGTAGTTGTTGACCCAATAGTTCCAGATCAGGTCGTTGGGGCGCATCCAGGCGAAAACTTTCGCCATGTCGCGGCCTTCCAGTACGCCGGCCTGGTAGGAGTGGCGCTTGGCGGATTCGAGGGTCTGCTCGTCGACGAACAGTGCCACGTCGCTGTCCAGGGTGGTGTCCAGCACGCTGACCAGCAGCGTCAGGGCGTTGACCTTTTTCTCGCCGAGTGCGGCGTAGTGGCCCAGCAAGGCGGTGCAGGTGATGCCGCCGGAGCAGGCGCCGAGCATGTTGATGTCTTTGCTGCCGGTGATCGCGGTGACCACGTCGACGGCTTCCTTGAGCGCTTCGATGTAGGTCGACAGGCCCCACTCACGCTGCTCCTTGGTCGGGTTGCGCCAGCTGACGATGAACGTCTGCATGTTGTTGCGCAGGCAGAAGCGCGCCAGGCTCTTGTCCGGACTCAGATCGAAAACATAGAACTTGTTGATCTGCGGTGGTACCACCAGCAGTGGGCGCTCGTGCACCTGTTCGGTGGTCGGCCGGTACTGGATCAGTTCCAGCACGTCATTGCGAAACACCACCGCGCCTTCGGTGACGCCCAGGCTCTTGCCGACCTCGAACGCGCCCATGTTGACCTGGCTCGGCATGCCGCCGTTGTGCACCAGGTCCTTGGCCAGATGGGAGAGGCCGTCGAGCAGGCTTTTACCGCCGGTTTCGAAGAAGCGTTTGACCGCCGCCGGGTTGGCCGCACTGTTGGTCGGGGCCATGGCTTCGGTCATGAGGTTGATCACGAAATGCCCGCGTGCGACGTCCTTGGGCGAGAGGTTGCTTTCGCCGATCCAGTCGTGGAGTTCCTTGCGCCACGCCAGGTAAGTTTGCAAATAACGTTTGTAGAGCGGGTTCTGACTCCAGGCCGGGTCGTGGAAGCGACGGTCATCGCTTGTCGGGTGCAGCGCAGATTTGCCGAACAGCACGTTCTTCAGTTCGATACCGAAATGAGCGACATGCTTTGCACTATGAATCGGTTGTTTGATGGCCTGGGTCAGCACCATACGGGCAGAGCCCAACAGATCTTTTCTACGCAGTCCAACGACGGGATTCAGCCCCAAGGTATTTTCCGAGGCCTGAAGTTTCAGGTCATCGTTATTCTTGTTACTCATCTACGACGCTCCATTGTCCTGAGACGAGTACCTGGGTCCAGCTGTGCAGTCCACAGCCAGTGCCAGGTACTACTGCTCGGGTGACCGTTAATTCTGCATCGCTGCTTTTTAGTTCAGAGAGCACTGCAGGTACCTTGCCAGCACCATTGGTTACCCGAGTTTAATTTTTTTCGCAAGCAGGCCAATCGTTGGCCCAAACGCGGAGCATTCAAACAGATGGAATTAGAAAATGCCTTCTAATGAGCGAGAGGCCCGAGTTAGAGCATCAGCTTGACGATGGATTCGTTCGGGTCGCGGGTCTTTCCGGCGGCTTTGAGTTCGGCAAGATAATCGTTCCAGAGATCCTCTTGGCGCACGCCCAGCTGGTACAGATATTCCCAAGTGAACAGGCCGCTGTCGTGGCCGTCGTCGAAGGTCAATTTCAGTGCGTACTGACCGGCCGGTTCGACCTTGGTCAGGCCTACGCCGATCTTGCCAAATTGCAGGATAGGTTTGCCGTGGCCCTGGACCTCGGCGGAAGGAGAGTGCACGCGCAGGAACTCGGCGGGCAGGTGATGGACGCGTATTTCAGCGACAGGGTTTTCGAGGCTTTGTGCAGTTTGATGTCGGTGGGGAGTTGGGTCGTCATGGGGCCGGTCGTCCGTCTTAATGGAGGCCCTGTGTCGGCGGGTGATCCTGTGGCGAGGGAGCTTGCTCCCGCTCGGCTGCGCAGCAGTCGTAAATCCGGCGAATGGGGTCTTGCTGATAAACCGCATTCGCCGATTTTGGGGCCGCTTCGCGACCCAGCGGGAGCAAGCTCCCTCGCCACAGAAGCCCGCTCACACAGAATGTGACCTACAGGATATAACGGGACAGGTCTTCGTTCTGCGCCAATTCGCCCAAGTGGCTGTTGACGTATTCGGCGTCGATCATGATCGGCTTTTCGTCGTGGGCGCTGGCCAGATCGCCGGCGCTGAACGACACCTCCTCAAGCAGGCGTTCCAGCAGCGTGTGCAGGCGACGGGCGCCGATGTTCTCGGTCTTCTCGTTGACCTGCCAGGCGATCTCGGCGATGCGCTTGATGCCGTCCGGCTGGAACTCGATCACCAGGCCTTCGGTTTTCAGCAGGGCGCAATACTGCTCGGTGAGCGACGCGTGCGGCTCGCTGAGAATGCGTTCGAAATCTTCAGGCGTCAGCGCCTTGAGTTCGACACGAATCGGCAGACGACCTTGCAGCTCTGGCACCAGATCGCTCGGCTTGCTCAGGTGGAACGCACCGGACGCGATGAACAGGATGTGGTCGGTCTTGACCATGCCCAGTTTGGTGTTGACGGTGCAGCCTTCGATCAGCGGCAGCAAGTCGCGCTGTACGCCCTCACGGGACACGTCGACGCCACCGGAGTTGCCGCGCTTGGCGACTTTGTCGATTTCGTCGATGAACACGATGCCGTGCTGCTCGACCGCTTCCAGTGCCTTGGCCTTCAACTCTTCTTCGTTGACCAGGCGACCGGCTTCTTCGTCGCGCACCAGTTTCAGCGCTTCCTTGACCTTGATCTTGCGGCTCTTGCGTTTGCCCTTGCCCATATTGGCGAACAGGCTCTGCAACTGGTTGGTCATCTCTTCCATGCCCGGTGGCGCGGAGATATCGACACCGGTCACTTCGGCGACTTCGATTTCGATCTCTTTGTCATCCAGCTGACCTTCGCGCAGGCGCTTGCGGAACAGTTGGCGGGTGTTGGAGTCAGCGGACGATCCGGCGTCTTCGTTGCTGAAACCCATGCGTGCCGGTGGCAGCAGGGCGTCGAGGATGCGATCTTCGGCGGCGTCTTCGGCGCGGTGGCGAACCTTGGTCATTTCCTGTTCGCGCAGCAGCTTGATCGCGGCGTCGGCCAGGTCACGAATGATCGATTCAACGTCGCGGCCGACATAGCCGACTTCGGTGAACTTGGTCGCTTCGACCTTGATGAACGGCGCGTTGGCCAGTTTGGCCAGGCGACGGGCAATCTCGGTTTTACCGACACCGGTCGGGCCGATCATCAGGATGTTTTTTGGCGTGACTTCAACGCGCAGCTCTTCAGGCAGCTGCATCCGGCGCCAGCGGTTACGCAGTGCGATGGCGACGGCGCGCTTGGCATCGTCCTGGCCGATGATATGGCGATTGAGTTCGTGGACGATTTCACGGGGAGTCATGGACATAGTAATTGGCGGTCCTCAGGTAAAAGTGAGCCGTGGCGTGGTGGCCAAGACAGGCTTACTCAGCGAGGTCCTGCTCCTCAATGGTGAAGGTGTGGTTGGTGAATACACAGATGTCGCCGGCGATGCCGAGGGCGGTTTCGACGATTTCCCGGGCTGACAGGTCGGTTTTCTTCAGCAGTGCGCTGGCGGCAGCCTGGGCGTAACCGCCACCGGAACCCATGGCGATCAGACCTTCTTCAGGTTCGACCACGTCGCCGTTGCCGGTGATGATCAGAGAAGCGTCTTTGTTCGCGACCGCGAGCATGGCCTCGAGGCGGCTGAGGGAGCGGTCAGTGCGCCATTCTTTGGCGAGTTCGACAGCGGCGCGAACCAGGTGGCCCTGATGTTTCTCAAGCTGGCCTTCGAAGCGCTCGAAGAGGGTGAAGGCGTCAGCGGTGGCCCCGGCAAAACCGGCGATCACCTGGCCGTGGTACAGGCGGCGAACTTTCTTCGCGTTGCCTTTCATCACGGTATTGCCCAGAGAAACCTGGCCGTCGCCGCCCATGACGACTTTGCCGTGGCGGCGAACTGAAACGATGGTGGTCAAGGGAGAGTCTCCACGCAGCGGGGCGAAAATGACTCATATGGGGGTGGTGGAGAGGATTTCAACTGCAGGAAGGGAGAGGGGACGAGCGGTGTGTCAGTGGCAAAGAAGGGGACGGGTGAGTTCCTGTGGCGAGGGAGCTTGCTCCCGCTCGGCTGCGAAGCAGTCGTAAACCCAGCCTCCGCGGTCCGTCTGACGGATCGCGGTGGCCGGATTTGGGAGTGCTGCGCACTCCAGCGGGAGCAAGCTCCCTCGCCACAAAAGCAGGCTGTTTATTGATCGTTCCCACGCTCTGCGTGGGAATGCCTCAAGGGACGCTCCGCGTTCCAGCTCTGGAAAGGACGCGGAGCGTCCCGGGCTGCATTCCTTTGCTGCGCGTGGGAACGATCATGAAGGGTTAGCGGCTTTGGCGTTGTTGTAACAACAGGTTGCTGAACCCGCTGCCAGCCAGTTGTTTTTGGGCGGTGGTCAGTTGTTCGCGATTACTGAACGGACCAACCAGCACCCGATACCAGGTTTCGTCCTTCACGGTGCCGGATTCAACCGCTACCGCCTGACCGAGCAGGATGATCTGGGCCCGAACCTTGTCCGCATCAGCTTCCTTGCGGAACGAACCGGCCTGCAGGAAGAACTTGGTCACCGGCGCCGCTTTGGACACCGGTGGCGCTGGCGGCGGGGTAATCCCGGCCAGGGCGGCCTGAGCCCGTGCGGTATCGATCTTCGCCGCTTGCTCGGGCGTAACCGGTGTCGTCGGAATGGCCGGCACTTGCGGCGTCGGCAGGGTTTTCTCCGGCACCGCATCCGGCGGCACGATGACTTCCGATTCCGGCAGCAACGTGTAGAAGTCGTACTTCGGCTTCACCGGTTGCGTCGGGCTCGGCGGGGTCTTGTTGGCCTCGGCGATCTTGGCTTTCTGCTGCTCGACCTTCTCGCGCTTGACGCTCTCGCTACCCTTGCCCGGTTCCAGTTTCATCAGGAACACCAGAAAAGCGCCGACCGTCAGGCCGATGGCCATCCACAGCCAACCCGGGATCGGTTGCTTTGCAGGAGCTTGGTAACGGCTGGCGCCACGCTTGGGTGCTGGTTTTTTCTTGGCAGCCAACTTACATACGCTCCAGAGTTTCCAGACCCAAGAGTTCCAGGCCTTGCTTGAGAGTGCGACCGGTCAGCGCGGCGAGGCGCAGGCGGCTCTGCATTTGTGCCGGGGTCTCGGCGCTGAGGATCGGGCAGTTCTCGTAGAAACTGGAGAACAGGCCGGCGACATCGTACAGGTAGGTGCACAGGATGTGCGGCGTGCCTTTGTCGGACACGTTGTTCAGCACTTCGCCGAACTGCGCGAGCTTCGCCGCCAGTTCGTGTTCGTGCGGGGCTTCGAGGACGATCTGGCCTTCGACTTCGCTGAAGTCCTTGCCGAGTTTGCGGAACACGCCGGCCACGCGGGTGTAGGCGTACAGCAGGTACGGCGCAGTGTTGCCTTCGAAGTTCAGCATCAGGTCGAAGTTGAAGCTGTAGTCGCTGGTGCGATGCTTGGACAGGTCGGCGTATTTCACCGCGCCAATGCCCACGACCTTGGCGATGTTGCGCAGTTCGTCTTCGGCAAGTTCCGGGTTCTTTTCTTTCACCAGGTTGTAGGCACGCTCCTGGGCTTCGGTCAGCAGGTCGATCAGCTTCACGGTGCCGCCGTCACGGGTCTTGAACGGACGGCCATCGGCGCCGTTCATGGTGCCGAAGCCCATGTGTTCCATTTCCATCGGGTGCGTCACGAAGCCGGCCAGGCGCGCGACCTGGAACACTTGCTGGAAGTGC
>LNAP01012507.1_pt1 | contig 13012 bp, 14 predicted proteins | sample 602601 | NCBI WGS metagenome assembly LNAP01 (sample SAMN02440304, study PRJNA202911) | soil metagenome | biome: Subtropical and temperate rainforests or woodlands; isolation source: soil samples (1 kg each in a 20% v/v slurry with milli Q water) were... ...
CAAGCCTGAAGGTGCCGCGCCCCCTTCGACCCCGGCTGCGCCCAAGCCGGCCGCCGAACCGGCCAGGCCGCCGGTGGCGGTGGTGCCCAAGCCGGCTGCGACCGGGGTGGGCTTTGCCCTGCAGGTGGGCGCGTTCGGCAAGGAAACCGACGCCAACGCGCTGCGCGACAAGCTGCGCGGCAACGGCTTCAGTTCGTTCGTCGAGCCGGTGAACACCGACAGTGGCCGCCTGTTCCGGGTCCGGGTAGGGCCGGTGTCCACCCGCGCCGAGGCCGACCAGCTCAAGGCCCAGGTGGCCGCGCGCAATGGCCTGACCGGGATCGTGCGCCCGCATCCGTAAGCCGAGCGTTCGTCCAGGGAAAGGAGAACACCCATGTCCACGATGCCTGAAGTCAATCCCGCACCCGCCCGGCACCGCGCGCGGAGCCGCGCATGATCGACCTGGTCCTGGGCACGGTGATCGTGGTGTCCACCCTGCTGGGGCTGCTGCGCGGCTTCGTCGGGATCCTCGTCGGCACCCTGTCCTGGCTGCTGGCCGGCTGGGCGGCCTTCATGTTCGGCGGCGATGCGGCGGCCAGGTTCGCCGGTAACGGCCGCCCCGGCATGACCGACTACCTGGGCGGCTACGCGCTGACCTTCGTCGGGGTGATGCTGGTGGTGGCGCTGATCGGCATGGTCATCAAGGCCTCGGTGCGCAACACGCGCCTGTCCGGCGTGGACCGGCTGGCCGGCGGCGGCCTGGGGCTGGTGCGCGGCGGGTTCTTCGCCTGCGTGCTGGTATTGCTGATGTCCTTCACCCCGCTGACCGGAGAAAGCAGCTGGCACACCTCGCGCGTGCTGCCGGTGCTGGAACCCGGCGCAGCCTGGATGCGGGCCCAGCTGCCTGAGGTCTCCATGCCGCAGGTGCCGTCCATGCCGCAGATGCCGGACATGAACATGGACCGGCTGCGCAACATGGAGCTCAACAAGCTGCCCTTGTCAGGCGATAATGGCGCCCTAAGCGACGATTTCCAGCAGGTAGCCGCGCAGCTGCCGCAACTCGGACAGACGGTGTCCGAGGCACTGGGCAGGGCACGCGGACAGACCTCCAGCGGTCTGCCCAAGCCCCTGAGCGACCCGGCCGCGCCACAGGGCGACCCGGCCAGGGTGCACCCCGATGAAAGCGACCCGGCGCGGGTCGTGGCAACCCCATCAGGCCAGGAGCGACCGCTCTGAAGCCACGCAACACCCAGCGAAACAGCGGAGAAACGCCATGTGCGGCATCGTCGGAATCGTCGGCAACCAGAATGTCGCCGGCCAGCTCTATGACGGCCTGACGGTCCTGCAGCACCGGGGCCAGGATGCCGCGGGCATTGCCACCGCCGACGGCACCCGCCTGCGCCTGCACAAGGACAACGGCCTGGTCCGCGATGTGTTCAGCCCCAAGGCCATGAGCGTGCTGGAAGGGCGCGTGGGCATCGCCCACTGCCGCTATCCGACCGCCGGTTCGGAAGGCATGGACGAGGCCCAGCGTCAACTCCCCTTACGGCATCGCCCTGGCCCACAACGGCAACCTGATCAATGCCGAGGCGCTGCGCCAGGACGTGTTCGCCCAGGACCGGCGCAACATCAACACCGACTCGGACAGCGAGGTCCTGCTCAACATCTTCGCCCACGAGCTGGACACCCAGCGCACGCTCTCGCCAGAGACCGCGCTGCGCGCGGTGGCCGGCGTCCACCGCCGCTGCAAGGGCGGCTACGCGGTGGTCAGCGTGGTCCTGGGGCTGGGCCTGGTGGCCTTCCGCGACCCGCACGGGATCCGTCCGCTGGTGCTGGGCAAGCGCGAGCACAACGAAGGCACCGAATACATCGTGGCCTCCGAATCGGCGGCGCTGGACATCCTGGGCTTCACCCGCCTGCGCGACGTGGCCCCGGGCGAGGGTATCGTGATCACCGCCCGCGGCGAGCTGTTCGCCCAGGCCTGCGCCGAGCCGCAGCAGCACGCGCCGTGCATCTTCGAATACGTGTACTTCGCCCGTCCCGACTCGATGATCGACAACGTCTCGGTGCACAAGGCGCGCATGCGCATGGGCATCAAGCTGGGCGAGAAGATCCTGCGCCTGCGTCCGGACCACGACATCGACACGATCATCCCGATCCCGGACACCTCGCGCGATGCGGCGCTGGAGATCTCCAACACCCTGGGCGTGAAGTACCGCGAAGGCTTCATCAAGAACCGCTACGTCGGCCGCACCTTCATCATGCCCGGCCAGGGCGAGCGGGTGAAATCGGTGCGCCGCAAGCTCAATCCGATCAACCTGGAGTTCCGCAACCGCGTGGTGCTGCTGGTGGACGACTCGATCGTGCGCGGCACCACCAGCCAGCAGATCGTGCAGATGGCCCGCGATGCCGGCGCGCGCAAGGTCTACTTGGCCAGTGCCGCGCCGCCGGTGCGCCATCCCAACATCTACGGCATCGACATGCCGGCGGTGGACGAGCTGGTCGCACATGGCCGCAGCGTGGAGCAGATCGAGCAGTTCCTCGGCGTGGACTGGCTGATCTACCAGGACCTGGAGGACCTCAAGGCGGCCGTGCGCGAAGGCAACCGCAACCTGGAGCATTTCGATTCCTCCTGCTTCGACGGCCACTACGTGACCGGCATCGACCCGGGCTATTTCGAGCGCATCCAGCAGTCGCGCTCGGACGAGGCCAAGCGCATCCGCCGCGCGGTCTGAACGGCGCGCACGCAGGCTGACGCCATGACCTCGGTGTACCAGGCCGCGCGCCAGTGTCTGGCTGCCACCGATCCGGCAGAAAAAGTCGCCCTGACCCAGCGCTATGCGGCCGCGTTCGCGCGTGGCCAGCTGGCCGTGCCGGCAGATGCGCCGCCGCCGGAGCCGATCCGCATGCCCGGCCGCCCGGACAGGCCGCATCTGGTTCACCCGCGCGCGCTGCCCAAGCGCGGCCTGGGCAGCGTGGAAGGGCGCGCGGCCTTCATCCATGCCATCGCCCACATCGAGCTCAACGCGATCGACCTGGCCTGGGATGCGGTCTATCGCTTTCGCGATGCACCGGCGCCGTACCAGGCCGACTGGATCAGCTGCGCGCACGACGAGTCGCGCCACTTCGTGCTGCTGCGCACGCGGCTGCAGGCGCTGGGTTACCACTACGGCGACTTCAACGCGCACAACGGCCTGTGGGACATGTGCCAGAGGACCGCGCACGACGGCCTGGCGCGCATGGCGCTGGTGCCGCGGGTGCTGGAGGCGCGCGGCCTGGATGTGACCCCGGCGATGATCGACAGGCTCACCGCGCTGGGCGATGTGCAGACCGTGGAGGTCCTGGAGCTGATCCTGCGCGAGGAAGTGGCTCACGTGGCCGCCGGTTCGCGCTGGTACCGCTGGTACTGCGCGCGCGCAGGCGTCGAGCCGCGGTCCAGATTCCTGCAGCTGCTGGGCGAGTATGCCGGCCCGTACCTGCGTGGCCCGTTCAACACCCAGGCGCGGCTGCTGGCCGGGTTCGACCAGGAGGAAATCGACGCCCTGCACGCGCTGGAGCCGCCGCGATCACAACCGTGTTGAAACCGCGGGCCACGCCCTTGCGCTTACGCCAGCGGCAGCGCCTGCAGGCTGAATCCTTCGGCCGTCACCCGCAATACCGAGCCCTGCTCGTACCAGTCGCCCAGCACGATGCGCGTGCAGGCCCTGCCGCCGACGGTGAGTTCATGCACCGCCGGGCGATGGGTGTGGCCGTGGATCATGCGGTCGATGCCGTAGCGCACGAAGGTGGCCTCCACTTCGGCCGGGGTCACATCGGTGAGCGTTTCGAACCTGGCGTTGTCGGCCTTCAGCCCGCCCTGGTGCGCGGCGCTGGCGGCGCGCGCCTGCGCGGCAAAGGCGATGCGCGCGGCCAGCGGCTGGGCCAGCATGTGCGCCTGCCAGGCCGGATCGCGGGTCTGCGCGCGCACCGCCTGATAGGCCGTATCCGAGGTGCACAGCGCGTCGCCGTGGCCAATCAGGGTCGGGCTGCCGTACAGCATCACCACGGCCGGGTCGGGCAGGATCCGCATGCCGCAGCGCCGGGCATAGTCGGTGCCCAGCAGGAAGTCGCGGTTGCCGCGGATGAACGACACCGGCACGCCGGCATCGCTGACCGCGCGGATGCCCGCGGCGACCTCGGCGGCCAGCTCGGACGGATCGTCATCGCCGACCCAGGCCTCGAACAGGTCACCCAGGATGTACAGCGCCTGGGCGTGGCTGGCCTGGTGCCGAAGGAATTCCAGGAACAGGGCGGTGATGGCTGGGCGCGTGGCGTCCAGATGCAGGTCGGAGATGAACAGCGTGGTCATGGGCAAATGATAGCGGGCGCCAGGGCCGTGGCCGGCGTGGCGTGCGGACCTGGCTGGTTGGCCGGCTCGCGGCCTGGCCTGGCCGCAACGGGTAAAATCGGCCGCTTCCACCTTCTCGCTTGTCGGGCCATCCATGACCTGCCGTACCCGTTTTGCCCCCAGTCCCACCGGCTACCTGCACATCGGTGGCGCGCGCACTGCGCTGTATTGCTGGCTGGAGGCGCGTCATCGCGGCGGGCAGTTCGTGCTGCGGATCGAGGATACCGACCGCGAGCGCAGCACCCAGGGCGCGATCGACGCGATCATCGCGGCGATGGACTGGCTGGGCCTGGACTACGACGAAGGCCCGATCTACCAGACCCAGCGCCTGGCCCGCTACCGCGAAGTGGCAGCGCAACTGGTGGCCGCCGGCAAGGCCTACTACGCCTATGAAACGCGCCAGGAGCTGGACGCCATGCGCGAGGCGGCCATGGCCCGGCATGAAAAACCGCGCTACAACGGCGCCGCGCGCGAGCAGCAGCTGCCGTATCGCGATGATCCCAACCGGGTGATCCGGTTCAAGAATCCGATCGCTGGCACGGTGGTGTTCGATGACCTGATCAAGGGCCGGATCGAGATCGCCAACAGCGAACTGGACGACATGGTGATCCTGCGTCCGGACGGTCATCCCACCTACAACTTCGCGGTGGTGGTGGACGATTGGGACATGGCCATCACCGAGGTGATCCGCGGCGATGACCACATCAACAACACCCCGCGCCAGATCAACATCTATGAAGCACTGGGCGCGCCGGTGCCGAAGTTCGCGCACATGCCGATGATCCTGGACGAGCACGGCGCCAAGCTGTCCAAGCGCACCGGCGCGGCCGATGTCATGCAATACAGGCAGGCCGGCTACCTGCCGCATGCGCTGATCAACTACCTGGCGCGGCTGGGCTGGTCGCATGGTGACCAGGAGCTGTTTTCGCGCGCCGAACTGATCGAACTGTTCGACGTCAGGAACGTCAACTCCAAGGCCGCGCGCATCGACATGGCCAAGCTGGGCTGGGTCAACCAGCACTATCTGAAGACCGACGACCCGGCCACCATCGCCCCGCATCTGGTCTACCAGCTGGAAGGGCTTGGCGCCGACCTGTCCGCCGGCCCGGCGCCGGCCGAGGTGGTCCTGGCCCTGCGCGAGCGCGTGCAGACCCTGAAGGAGATGGCCGAAAAGGCCCTGGTCTGGTACCAGCCGCTGACCGAGTACGACGCTGCCGCCGTGGCCAAGCATCTCAAGCCGGCCGCGGTCGCGCCGCTGGCCAAGGCGCGCGAGCTGCTGGCGGCATCGAGCCAGTGGACCGTGGACAGCGTCTCCGAGGCCCTGCACGCTGCCGCCGCTGCGCTGGAGCTGGGCATGGGCAAGGTTGCCCAGCCGCTGCGTGTGGCCATCACCGGCACCCAGGTCAGCCCGGACATCGCCCAGACCGTGTACCTGGCCGGGCGCGAGCAAGCCTTGAAACGCATCGACGCCGCACTCATCAAGGCCGCCAACGCGGCCTGATTCCAGGAGCACGCCCATGTCCAGCAAGCTTGCCTGCATCGCGCCTGACCACCACGTGCACGGCGCCGATGCGTTCGTGCACGCAGTCGAACACGCCTGCGCCGAACGCGGCCTGCGACTGACGCCGATCCGCACGCGGGTGCTGCGGCTGATCGCCGAGGCGGGCAAGCCGGTCAAGGCCTACGAGCTGCTGGATCTGGTCCGTGCTTCCAAGGGCGTGGGCCGACGGTGTACCGCGCGCTGGATTTCCTGATGGCCAATGGCTTTGTGCACAAGCTCGAATCGGTCAATGCGTTCGTGGCCTGCCACCACCCCAACAGCGCCACCCATTCGGTGCCATTCCTGATCTGCGATCGCTGCCACTCGGCCGTCGAGCTGGAAGACCACGCCGTGGTCGGCCAGCTGGAGGCGCGGGCCAAGGCGCTGGGCTTCCAGCCGCAGGCGCAGACGCTGGAAGTGCATGGCCTGTGCGCGCGGTGCGCGCAGGTGCAATGAGAAGGCGCTGCTGTGCAGCCTCGATTGAAGCGCTGCAACTGCCAGTGGATCAGCAGCCTCGATTGAAGCGCTGCAACTGCCAGCGGATCAGTCGTAGAAACCCTGGCCCGATGCCAGGGTCGCTGCATTGAGGATGGCGTTGAGGATCATGGTGTGGTCGGCCTTGCCCAGGCCTGCGATCTCGTGCGCCACCCCGTGTGCGACGGTCATGTGGATGTAGGGCGGCCCGATCATGGCAACACTGTTGCCGGAAAAGCCCCAGGTCTTCATGGCGATGTGGCCCTGGTCGTGGTACATGGCCACCACCACGTCGTAGCGGCCCTCGATGCAGTGGCGGAACACCGAATCGGGACTGATCGGCCCGGCCACATCCAGGCCTTCGCTTTGGCCGGGTCGATCTGCTCCCTTTCCTCGCGGCCTTCGGCATGGGGATTGAAACCGGCCACGGCGATGCGCCGCGACTTCAAGCCTGCTTGCTTCATCCAGTCATCGAGCGAACGCAGCAACGCCAGCAGGGCCTCGGTGGTGATGAGCGAGGACACCGACGCCAACGGCACGTGGTCGCTCAGGTGGGCGATCGTCAGCGGACCGGAGTGCAGCAGAAGATATGCGCCGCTGTCGCGGTTGGTTGCGATGCTGCCGAGCGTTCCCGCCATCTTCATCGAGCCCGAACTGATCGGCCCCATGACCGATGCGGCCAGCGCTCCCTGCCGTGCCAGCCGGTCGGCATGGTCCAGCCAGGCACCGCTGGCCCAGCCGGCACGCTCCACATCCTGCCCGTAGCGAACCCAGGCCATGTCGAACTCCACCGGTTCGATCACATCGATCGTGTGGCTGTGGGTCACCTGGCTGGCGCGTGGCACCGCGCGCACCTGGGCGTGCAGGCCTGCGATCCTCACCGCATCGCCCATCACCTCCACGCTGCCGATCAGCACCGGGTTGCAGGTCTGGTGGAGCTTTTCGTCGGCCCACGCCTTGGCGATCACTTCCGGGCCGATGCCACACGGGTCGCCGATGGTGATGCCCACTATCGGGCGGGACGCTGGTTGATTGTTCACTGGAAGACCTTTTTCGGCAGGGACGTCAGAGGTGATAGAAGTCGACGACTTCATGGATCATGTCGTTGAGGATGACAGTTTTTTTCTTCGCGATCCGCCATGCACCGTCGAGGTGCCGCAGCCGGTAGTGCGCATTGCCGAAATACGTGGTGGCGCGGTTCTCGATCCCGGTTGATGCGGTCCAGTTGCCGTGGACCTGCAGTTCACCGTCGTCCATGCGCCTCACGCCCAGCAGTTGGCACAGACCTGCCAAGGGATAAGCCATGCGGGCAGGAGGACATGATGGCCATGTGAGCCCAGCGCTTGAAGCCGCGAACGCGCAGATGCAGCCCGGGCGCGTGAACGCTGGCATGTGGACCACCAGCGCCGCCAATGCGCCAGGGTGCCGCAGCGCTTTTGCTCGCCCATTGTTGGTTTGACGTGGGGGTGAACACCGGGACGCGTTTGTTCGGGTATGCCTGTTGCCCTTCGAGGTTGTCGGCCGAATGCATCGCGACATGAAAATTGCGCTTTGTCATGCGCCAGCCCCTGCGCCAGTGAGGTTTCGACACTGCACAGGGCCGCGTCCTTTGTCAGCGCCACGGCCCGAGGCGCGTTGGTGGCAACGCCTGGTTGCAGCAAAGGCCGCACATGAACAAGCAGGCTGGCGCCCAATGCAGCGGCGAACGCGGGGCATGCACACCGCCGCAACCTGGGGCGCACCTTCGATTTGAATCAGAAGAACATCCGCACGCCGAAGCTCGCGCTGCGCCCCGGCAGCATCACCCTGTCCTTGAGGAAGGAGGTATGCACGCGCGCGTCCTGGTCGGCCAGGTTGCTGCCATCCAGGAACACCTCCCACGAGGTCGGGCCGGCATCGAGGTGATAGGCCAGGTGCGCATCGACCAGCGTGTAGCCGGCCGTCTCGGTTTCGTCCGTCGCCACCTTGTCCTGCCGCATGTAGCGGGTGGCGCCGAGCGAGGCGCGCCAGGCGCTGGCTTGCCAGCGCAGTTCGCCACCAAAGCGGCCCGGGGCGATGCGCGGCAGGTTGCCGCCGTCCTTCAGGCGGGCGCGCACGGTGTCGCCGAACACATGCAGGTCCCAGGCGCCGGTGCTGTCGCTGTCGGCCAGGTGCCAGGTGGCCTCGCCCTCCAAGCCGTGGAAGACCGCATTGCCCTGGGTCCACTGGCGGATCGGCAGGGACCGGTCTTGCTCCTCGAAAGACCACTGCGCGCCGGTGTCGGCCAGGTAGATGAACTTGTCATAGCGGTTGTAGTACGCCGAGACCTTCGCATCGACCCGGTCATTGCGGTAGCTCAGGCCCAGCTCGGCCTGGTTGGCCTTTTCCTTGTCCAGCCCGGCGCCGCCGATTTCATAGGCCAGGGTGGCGATGTGCGGGCCATCGGCGAACAGCTCCTCTTCGGCCGGAGCGCGTTGGGCGTGGTCCAGGTTGGCGGTCAGGCGCCAGTGCTCGTCGAGCCTGAAGCCGAAGCTGGTCGACAGGCTCAGTGGCGTGAAATCCGGCGACAGGCCGGTGTCGGTGTCGTAGCGGACCCGGTCCACGCGCGCGCCCAGGTCGGTGGAAAACCGGCCCCACGCGTTCTGCGCCACCGCAAACACGCCGACCGATGTGGTCTCGGTGCGCGGCACGAAGGCTTCCTCGCCGATCGCCTGGAAGGTCGAATCGTTGCCCTGCAGGCCGACTGCGGTTTTCCAGCCGTTGGCGGCGGCGAAGGTGGCTTCCACTCGGCCCTCGTTGGCGTTCTTCTTGAACATGGTGCCGGCCTGGCTGCCTTCGTATTCGGTGTGGTCATAGCGGGTGTGGCCGAAGCTGTAGCGCAGGCCGCTGCCTTGGCCCCACGGCTCGTTCAGGCCGCCCTTCATCTCGAAGCGGTCCTGGTGCATCTCCAGGTGCACGCCCGGCTCGCCCGCGGCCGGATCGCCCGGTTCGCCCGGGTTGCCGTAGCGGTCGTTGAAACGCGCCACCGACACGCCGATGAAGCCCCAGTCACCGGCCAGCGAGGCGCCGAACGCGCCGGACTTGGTATCGATGAACGAATTGGGCTGCCTGCCGCGCGGTGTGTCGTAGTCGTTTGCATTGCGGTACACGCCGTCGGCATGGATCGACAGGCCGCCATTGCCGGCGTCCAAGCGCGCCATGCTGGTCTGGCCGTCCTTGTCGCCGACATCGATCCGGGTCTCGGCGCGGCCGGTGACCCCTTCGATCGGGGTTTCGGCGATGCGGCCATCGACCACGTTGACCGCGCCACCGATGGCGCCGCTGCCGTAGAGCAGGGTGGACGGCCCCTTGAGCACCTCGATCTGATCGGCCAGGAACGGCTCGATCGCCGGCGCGTGGTCCTGGCTGACGGTGGACACATCGGCGCTGGACAGGCCATTGGACATCACCGCCACGCGCGGGCCGTCCATGCCGCGGATGATCGGCCGGCCCACGCCGGGGCCGAAGTTGGAGCTCTGCACGCCGGGCAGGCCGGCCACGGTCTCGCCCAGGCTGGCGGCGCGGACTTCATCGAGCTTCTCCCCGGAGAGCACTTCGACCGGGCGGCTGAGCTGGTCGGCGGTGCTGCCGAACAGGCTGGCGCTGACCCTGACCGCGTCCAGGTCCCTGACGTGCGGATCTTCGGCCTGATCGGGGTGGCGCGGATCGCTGTCCGGAGGAACGTTGGCGGCGGGCGCGTCCTGGGCCTGGGCGGTGAAGGCGCCCAGGGCCAGGACCAGGGCGGCGGCAAGCGACGTGCGCGCCCGGACGGCCGGGCCGGCGAGGTGATGAGCGGGGGATTCCATGAGTGGGGCGTCCGGCGTTGGGGGGAAAGACAGTTGCCGCAAAACGTTATAATATATCCAACCACGGTCAAGTCCCCTCCCGAAAGTCATTGTTGCCCATGCCGTCCTCGCCTCCCTCCCGCTTGCGCGCCTGGCTCGACCACCTCGGCGCCACTGGCTCGCTGGTGTGCGCTGCGCATTGCGCGGTGCTGCCGCTGCTGATCGCGCTGCTGCCGGCGCTGGGCCTGTCGGGCTGGCTGGGCGAAGGGGTCGAGCAGGCCTTCGTGGTGTTCGCGACATTGCTTGGCCTGTTCAGCCTGGCCAGCAGCTATCGCCGGCACCGGGCACTGCGCGCGCTGGGCATGCTGCTGACCGGACTGGTGGTGCTGTGGACGGCGGTGCTGTATCCGCCGCTGCACCACAGCGTGGTCCCGCATGCGCTGGCGATGACCTTCGGCGGCACCCTGGTCGGGCTGGCCCACGTGCTGAACCTGCGTCTGAACCATGGCCACGTGCACGGCCCCAGCTGCGCGCATCGGCCGTTGCCGGCCGGCCGGGCCGCTGTGATAGCCTCTGCGGTCCTGCGCGCGGGCGACCTGCCGGCAGCGCACCCGCAAAACGGGCGGGCCACCAACATCGAGGAATGACGAACATGGGCAAGGGTGATCGCAAAACCGCCAAGGGCAAGCGCTACAACTCCAGCTACGGCAACGTGCGCAAGCACGCTTCGGTTGCGGGCGTCGCCGCGCCGGTGACCAGCAGGTCGGTGACCAAGGCGCCGGCCAAGAAGGTCGTGGCCAAGAAGACGGTCGCCAAGGCCGGCTGATCCGCCTGCCAACGCTGGACCGACCGAACGCGGCGCCGCATCCGGGCGCCGCGTTTTTTTATGGCCTGCGGTTGCGCCGGGCACTGGAGGTGCTGCGTCGATCCGGTGGCTGTGCGGCTCGGCCAAGACGCAGCAAGACGCAAGCCGGGTTGCGCATGGCCGAGCGGGCGACGATCCGGGTGCCTGCAGGTGGGCAGGTGGCGCGTGCTGTCCGCGCCGTGATTCCGACGTGGCCAGGGTGCGATCCCGGTGCCTGGCCGCAGCCCCTCCTACGGTTCTGGCGGGGCTGCCGTGGGTGGGGTGCCGCCATGGTCGGGTGCGGCCTCACCGTCGCTGAGCAGCGGCGCAGAAGGCGCCGTACCGGCGCCGGCGATCGGTACCGAGATGGCCTGGTCCTCGTCGTCCGCATTGGCCTCCGTCTCCGCCACGGCCGGTGAAGCCGCGCTGCCACCGGGCATCGCCGCCAGCAGGCGATCGGCCAGCGCCTTGTATACAGGCTTGCGGCAGACCAGCGCGGAAACCGCGCGCGCCAGCAGCACGGTCGCCAGGATCGGCAGCATCATGCCGCTGTTGTCGGTCAGCTCCAGCGAGATCACCGCCGAGGTCAGCGGCGCCTGGGTCACGCCGGTGAGGTAGGCGCACATGCCCAGCAACACCACGGCGGAGGGCTCCACGCCCGGCAGCAGCACCGACAGGTTGTGGCCCAGGCCGGCGCCCACCGCCAGTGCCGGCGAGAACAGCCCGCCGGGGATGCCGGCCACGTACGACACCAGATTGGCGGCGAACTTCATCAGGCCGAACTCATGGCCGACCACCGCCTGACCCTGCACCAGGCTGCGCGCCTGCTCGTAGCCGGTGCCGAACGCACCGGCGCCAAAGGCCACGCCCAGCAGCGCAAGCGCCAGGCCGCAGCCACCGGCGAACAGCACCGGGTTGGCCGCCCGTATCCGCCCCAGCCAGCGCGGATGCCCATCCATCGCCGCCAGGATGGTGCGGCTGAACAGCCCGCCCAGCAGGCCGGCCACCGTCCCGCACAGCAGCACCGCCAGCCAGCCCTTGCCCAGCGGCAGGGCGGCATCGACCGTGCCGAAATACGTGTAGTTGCCCAGCAGGCCAAGGGAGACCACGCCGCCGACGATCACCGCAGTCAGCAAGGTGCCGGAGAAGTGGTGTTCGAACCGACTGGAGAGTTCCTCGATGGCGAACACCACCCCGGCCAGCGGCGCGTTGAAGGCCGCGGCGATGCCGGCCGCACCTCCCGCCAGCAGGAAGTGGGTGGCCTCGCGCGGGTCCCTGAAGCCCAGCGCCCGGCCGATGACGTACATCAGGCTGGCGCCGACATGCACGGTGGGACCTTCGCGGCCGACCGAGGCACCGCCAAACAAGGCCAGCACCGTCAGCGCGAGCTTGCCGGCCGACACGCCCAGGGAAAGATTGTCCTTGCGGAACCTGCGGTCCGGCAGCTGCAGCGCCGCGATCACCTGCGGGATGCCCGAGCCGCGCGTGGGCTTGAGCGCGCCATGGGTCAACCACGCCAGGGCGGCAAACACCGCCGGGGTGAGCAGCACCGCCCACCACACCGAGTGCTGGATCACGCGCTGGAACAGGCCGAAGGCCGCATCGCTGGCCCTGGCGAAGATCAGCGCCACCACCGCCACCGCGACCGCGCCGCCCCACAGCGCCACGCGCCGCATCCAGCGCTCGCGCGACCACAACGGCGCCAGCGCCTGGCGTGCTTGGGATCGATCAAACATGACCGTATTGTCGCACGCGGCTTCGGGCCAGCCTGTATTGGCGTGGTCGAAGCGAGGACCTGGCAGTGTGCGCACGCGACCAAAACCGCGTGTGTTTCAGCCGAATGGCGCGGCATGGGCCTGCCGCGGCAGCGCGCCTTCGAGCGTCAGCAGGAACGCCTTGGTCGGCAGTCCGCCGCCGAAACCGGTCAGCGCGCCGTTGGCGCCGATCACCCGGTGGCAGGGCAGCACGATCGGCAGCGGATTGCG
>LNAP01004411.1_pt1 | contig 13011 bp, 13 predicted proteins | sample 602601 | NCBI WGS metagenome assembly LNAP01 (sample SAMN02440304, study PRJNA202911) | soil metagenome | biome: Subtropical and temperate rainforests or woodlands; isolation source: soil samples (1 kg each in a 20% v/v slurry with milli Q water) were... ...
GTCGACTAAAGCAACCTCGCGTATGCGGGGTTTTTTTTCGTCCATTATTTAATATTTGAACAGAATGACAGCTTAATTCGGGCTTTCAACATGATGGCTTTTTTCTAACTTTTGCCACTCTGTTTGTGACAAAAACCAAATTGAACTTGAAAAAAGCGCCCTTAAAAATTACTGTGTTTATATACAGTATTGATTGCTGGCCCTGACACTCAGAAAGCCGATCAGCGTTGGTTAAATCCTGCGCGGATATGGCTACCTCGGGACCTGGAATGTCTACGAAAAGAGGTAGCAATGATAAATCATTTAATAATCAACGGAGTAAGGTTCACTCTACCGGAGAGCGGAAGGGTACTCCTTCAGATGACGGGCGGTGATATAGCAGACGCCGAAATCCTGAGGGACGATCAGCACATCCAATCCCTCCAGGCTTTTTTAGAGATTGCCGAATTTGCAGGATACAAGGTAATTCCTCCTGAAAATGATTAACGAAAATCAATTACTCACGATATAATCCTTCGGTCAGCCTGAACAACTGACACCCCGTTTTCTGCTGTGCCATTACTCGCGAAGAGGTGAGAAATGGCGCAATTAGCATTTATCAAAGCATCGAACGACACTCTGATACCCGCAAACCCGGATACCAGAGATTTCGTGCATTCAAAAATCAAGCTCGGCGATGTGATCACGTCTGAGTTTAAAAAATCACGTAACCCGAAATTTCACCGCCTTTACTTCTCCCTCCTCAATCTTGGTTTTGAGTACTGGACGCCAACCGGCGGCGCAATCTCCCCCGAGGAGAAATCCCTCATTCGCGGCTACGTCAATCATCTGGCCGAGTTTGCCGGACATGGCGAAACGCTCAATTCTCTGGCGGTCGGATACCTCAACAAAGTGCGCGCCCAGCGCGCTGACCGGGTGACGTTAATCAAGTCGTTTGACGCATTCCGACGCTGGACCACCATTGAATCGGGTTATTACACCGAACTGGTAATGCCGAACGGTGTTATCGCGAAAGAACCGCTCTCAATTTCATTCGCAAAAATGGACGAGACCGAATTCGCAGAACTGTACAAAGCCACGCTGAATACCCTCTGGATGTGGATCCTCAACAAAACCTTCAGTAGCCCCGAAGCCGCCGAGAACGCCGAGCGCCAGCAGCTGGGCATTCCCGTTCCGCCCGCGCTGTGGAACGACATGGCCGACTGGAGCGCGCGGCTAGGCGTGGCGCCGCCCGTGCGCCGGGCCTAGACGCCCAGATACTGCAGCAGTCGGGGGTCGTCGTCCAGGAAGGCTTGCGACGAACCGGTCCAGGCCACGCGCCCCTTCTCCACGATGGCGTGGTGGTCCGCCGTGGCCAGCAGCGGCTCCAGGTTCTTGTCGATGCATAGCACCGCAAGGCCCGTTTGCTTCAGCGTGCCCAGCGCGGACCAGATTTCTTCGCGGACCACGGGCGCCAGGCCCTCGGTGGCTTCGTCCAGGATCAGCAAGCGCGGGTTGGTCAATAGCGCGCGCCCGATCGCCAACATCTGCTGTTCGCCGCCCGACAGATGGCTGCCCAGGTGGCGGGCGCGTTCGGACAGGCGGGGAAACAGCGCATATACCCGGTCCAGCGTCCAGGGCTGCGCGGCGCCCTGGCGGTTGTGGGCGGTGGCGATCAGGTTCTCGCGCACCGACAGGTTCGGGAAAATATGCCGCCCTTCCGGCACCAGCCCGATGCCGCATTGCGCCACCTTGTACGAAGGTAGCCGGCTGATGTCGCGGCCGTCGAACACGATGCTGCCCTGGGTGGCGGCATTCAGGCCCATCACGGTCTTTACCGTCGTGGACTTGCCCATGCCGTTGCGCCCCAGCAGGGTCACGAATTCGCCGGGCCCGATGTCCAGGTCGATGCCGAAGAGCGCCTGGCTGGCGCCGTAGTGCGCGGTCACGCCTCGCAGTGACAGCAGGGCGCTCATGCGGGCACCGCCGGCTGTTGCGCGCTGCCGGCGCGCCGGCCGCCGCGTTCGCTGCCCAGGTAGCATTCGCGCACCTGGGGATTGTTGCGGATGTCGTCCGCCGTGCCGCACGCCAGGGCGCGGCCATAGACAAGAACGGTGATGCGGTCGGACAACGCGAAGACGGCTTGCATGTCGTGTTCCACCAGCAGGATCGTGTAGTGCCCGCGCAATTGCAGCAGCAGGCGCGTCATGGCTTCGGATTCGTGTTGACTCATGCCAGCCATCGGTTCGTCCAGCAACAGCAGCGACGGCTGGCACGCCAGCACCATCGCCAGTTCCAGCTGCCGCAGTTCGCCGTGCGCCAGTTCGCCCGCAGGCGTGTGCGCGCGGGCGGACAGGCCGACAAGGGCCAGGGCGTCCTGCGCGGGTTCTGTCAGCGCGGCGGTGGACAACACGGGGCGCCAGAAGCGGAAACTGTGCCCGCGCCGCGCCTGCACCGCCATCACCACGTTCTCCAGTGCCGTGAATGGCTTGAAGACCGAGGTGATCTGGTAGGAACGGGCCAGGCCGTGACGCACGCGCTTTTCGACCGGCATGCGGGTGATGTCGCGGCCGTCCAGCAGCACGCGCCCGCCATCGGGGCGAAGTTCGCCGCTAAGCTGGCCGATCAGCGTGGTCTTGCCCGCGCCATTCGGTCCGATCACGGCATGCAGTTCGCCAGCGTGCACGTCCAGCGACAGGTCATCGGTGACGGTCAGCCCGCCGTAGCGCTTCAGCAGGTTCTCCACGCGCAGCGCGCTCATAGCGATTCTCCGGAAGGCTGGCGCAGCGGCCGCGCCCCGCGCCGGCGCCAAGGCGTATCGCACAGGCTGCCGTACACGCCTCGCCGCGATACCAGCACCACGCCGACGATCAGCAACCCCATGATCAACATCCAATGCCCGGTCAGCAGCTTCAAGCCTTCTTCCAGCAGCAGAAAGGCCAGCGCGCCGACGACAGGGCCGAACAGCGTGCCGATACCGCCCAGCACGACCATCACGATCAATTCGCCAGAGGTGGTCCAGGCCAGATAGGACGGCGATACGTACATCGTCAAGTTGGCCAGCAGCACGCCCGCCACCCCGCAGATCATCGCCGACATCACATAGGCGGCCAGCCGGTAGCGCAGCGTGGGAAACCCAAGCGCGCGCATCCGGCGTTCGTTGGCCTGGCAGCCGCGCAGGGCCATGCCGAAAGGCGCGTGGACCAGACGGTGCATCAGCCCCAGCACCGCCAGCAGCACGCCGAACGCCGTGTAGTACAGCGCCAATGGCGTATCCAGCCGAAAGGCGCCGAAGTCGCTGCCCGCGAATAGCGACATGCCGTCGTCGCCGCCAAAGCCGTCCAGGCCCGTGGCCAGGAAATAGAACATCTGCGCGAAGGCCAGCGTGATCATGATGAAGGCGATGCCCGACGTGCGCATCACCACATAACCGCTGATAAGCCCCACGACCGCGCAGGCGCCCAGCGCGCCCGCCAGATGCAGCCAGCCGTTTTCGATGCCGTAATGCGACATCACGCCAACGGCATACGCGCCCAGCCCCAGATACAGCGCATGGCCGAAGCTGACCATGCCGCCATAGCCCAGCAGCAGGTTCAGGGCCAGCGCGGCCACGCCGTAGACGAGTACGCGGCCAAACAGCGCCAGCAGGAACGGTTCGCCCTGCCAGTGGGCGTAGGCGGGCACCAGCGCCAGCAACAGCAGCAGGGCGCCAGCCACCAGCGTGCGAAGAGAGAGCCTGTGCATGATGTTCGCCTTTATCCGTGCTTGACGGGAAACAGGCCCTGCGGCCGCAGGGCCAGCACCAGCGCCATCACCACATAGATCAGCATTGATGCGATGGCCGGTCCGGCCGCGTTGGCGGCGGCAGGCGGCAGTGCGGCGCGCAGCAACGTCGGCAGCAATGCGCGCCCCAAGGTGTCGATCAACCCGACCATCAACGCGGCCAGGAACGCGCCGCGCACCGAGCCGATGCCGCCAATCACGATCACCACCAGCGTCAGGATCAGAATGGGTTCGCCCATGCCGGTCTGCGCGGACAGGATCGGACCCGCCATCAGCCCCGCCAGGCCCGCCAGCACCGCGCCCAACACGAACAGCAGCGTGTTCAGCCGCGCGATGTTCACGCCCAACGCGCCGACCATCATGCGGTCGGTTGCGCCCGCGCGGATCAGCATGCCCAGCCGCGTGCGATGAATCAGCACATAGCAGCCCGCCGCCACCAGCAAACCCACCACGATGATCAGGAAGCGATACAGCGGATAGGTCACGCCCAGGATATCGATGGTGCCCGACAGCCACGACGGCAAGCCCATGCTGATGGGCGCTGGCCCCCAGATGATGCGGGTCAGCTCGTTGAAAAACAGAATGAAGCCGAAGGTGGCCAGCACCTGGTCCAGGTGTTCGCGCGGATACAGCCGCGCGAGCGCGATGCGGTCCAGCAGCAGGCCCAGCGCCGCCATGCCCGCGATGACGGCGGCCGCGGCCAGCAGGAACGATCCGGTGTGGCGGAACACGGTGGCGGCGATGAAAGCGCCCATCATGTAGAGCGAACCGTGCGCCAGATTGATGAAGTTCATGATGCCGAACACCAGCGTCAAACCGGCGGCCAGCAAGAACAGCAGGATGCCAAGCTGCAGACCATTCAAGGCCTGCACCAGCAGCAGCGTCGTGGACATGGGGATCACCTCTTGCCGGCGGCCGCGACGGATGTCTTGGCCGCCCGCCTTACTTCATGGCGCACTGGGCGGCGTACTGGTCGGCGACTTTGGACAGGTCCGGGAAGATAGGGCCTTTGTTCACAAAGGCCACCTTGCCGTCCGCACCCGCTTGCACGTCGGCGCGGAAGAATCCGGCCACCGGGAAGTGGTTGGGTTGATAGCGGAATTCGCCGCGCACCGATTGGAAATCAGCGGCTTCCAGCGCTTTGCGTAACGCGTCCTTGTCGTCGGTCTTGCCGCCCGTCTTCTTCAATGCCGAGCCGATCAGTTGCGCGGCATCGAAGGATTGCGCCGCGTAGCTGGAGGGTTCGCGTCCGTACTTCTGGCGGAACGCCGCGGCAAATGCCTTGTTGGCGGCGTTGTCCAGGTCCGGCGAATAGGGCACGTTGGTCACCGCGCCCAGCGCGTCCTTCTGCAGCGCGGGCAGCGTCGCGCCGTCGATGGTGTCCACCGACAGCAGCGGGATCTTGCCGAAGAGCCCCGCCTGGCGGTATTGCTTGATGAAGTTCACGCCCATGCCGCCAGGAAAGAACACGTAGGCGGCGTCCGGCTTGGCGTCGGCCAGCGCGGCCAGCTCCACCGAATAATCCGGCTGGTTGACCTGCGTGAAGACTTCGTTGGCCACTTCGCCTTTGTAAAAGCGCTTGAAGCCGGCCATGGCGTCCTTGCCCGCTTGATAATTGGGCGCCAGCAGGTAGACCTTCTTGAACCCCATCTGGTTGGCCATTTCGCCGCTGCCTTCGTGGCGTTGCGTGTTGTTCCAGGAGGTAGAGAAGAAATAGGGCGAACAGTCCTTGCCCGCCAGGTTGGTGGGGCCGGCGTTGGATCCCACCAGGAACACGCCGGCCGTCGTGACCGGGCGCACCACGGCCAGCATCACGTTGGAATACACCACGCCGGTGATGATCGGCACCTTGTCGCTTTGCACCAATTTGCGCGCGGCCTGCACGCCGACTTCGGGCTTGAACTGGTCGTCTTCCTTGATGACCTGCACGGCAACGCCGCCCAGCTTGCCGCCGCCTTGCTCCACGGCCAGCATGAAGCCGTCCAATTGGTCCTGGCCCAGCACGGAGCCGGGACCCGTCAAGGTGGTCAGCAGGCCGATTTTCACGTCGGCCATCGCGGTGGCCGATAAGGCCAATCCCATGACCGCAGCGGCGGCCAGCGTGGTGGTGCGTTTCATGGTGTTTTCCCTTGAGTCGCCGTGTGGCACGGTCGTGTGTCGTGAAATGCTCGCAGCGGGCTACGCGTTCAAGCCAAAGAACGTCGCGGTATTGCGCAGCAGGATCTTCTGCTGCACGGTGGGGCTCAGGTCGGCGTGGGTCACCAGGCGGCCGACTTCCTGCTCGCCCAGCGGATAGGGGTAGTCGGAACCCAGCAGCACGCGGTCTTCGCCCATCACATCCACCAGCAGGCGCAGCGCGCGCGGGTCGAACACCGCGCTGTCGGTGTAGAAACGGTCGGTGTAGGTCGATGGCAGTTGCGGGCAGTCTTCGCGGATGATGTCGCGGTGGCGCCAGGCGTTGTCCACGCGGCCCAACAAGTAGGCGAAGCTGCCGCCGCCATGCGCGAAGCACAGTTTCAGGCTACGGGGAATGCGTTCGAACGCGCCGGACAGGATCAGCGACAAGATACCCAGTTGCGTCTCGGCGGGCATGGCCACCAGCCACGGCAGCATCCATTTCTTCATGCGGCCGTCGGTCATCATGTCCCAAGGGTGCACCAGCACCGGGATGTCGTTGTTGGCGCAATGGATCAGGAATTGCACCAGCGTGTCGTCATCCAGATCGCGCGGGCCGACATGGTTGCCGATCTGCACGCCCAGGTGGCCGGCGGCCCGCGAGCGCGATGCTTCCTTGCAGGCCAGGTCCAGGTCTTGCAGCGGCACTTGCGCCAGGGCCTTCAGCCGCGACGGCGCATAAGCGCAATGTTCAAGCGCCAGGTCGTTCATGCGGGCCGCCCAATCGGCCGCGGCCTGGCCGGGGTAGGTGTAGCCGAACATGATGGGCGTGGCACACAGAATCTGCACGTCGACGCCGTGGCGATCCATCTGGGCGATGCGCAGCGCCGGGTCCCACAGGGTCGCGTCGACGGGGCGGAACGGCCGGTCGCCCGCCATGATCTGGCCGGTGGCGCCATCGCCGTCGGGGCGCAGCCATGGCGCGTTGACAGGGTCCAGCGCGGCCGCTTCCTGCCGCGTGATCGGCGGAAAGAAGTGGGCGTGCATGTCGATTTTCTGGATCATGGAACAGGCCCTAGGCGGGGGTGGCTTGTGGCGCGGGCGCGTGGCCTTTGCCGGGATGGATTTCTCCGCAACCAGGACAGGTGCGCTTTTCGGTGCTGGTGTAGAAGCCCTGGAACAAGGGCGGCAGGTCGGTGACGATGCTCTTCAGCTGCACTTCCACGCGATGCACGAGGTGGCCGCAATGCGGGCAATACCATTCGAAGCCATCGACGAGACCCAGCGGGCGCTGGCGTTCGATGACCAGACAGGCGCTATCGGCTTCGGGGCGTTGCGGAGAGTGCCTGACATGCGGCGGAAGCAGGAAGATGTCGCCTTCCTTCAGGTCCACGCGTTCGGGTTTGCCGTCTACCCAGAGGGACAGCCAGGCATTGCCTTTGATCTGGTAGAAGAACTCTTCCAGCGGGTCGTCGTGATAGTCGGTGCGATGGTTCGGACCGCCGACGACGGTGACGATGAAGTCCGCGTCCTGCCAGATCTGCTGGTTGCCGACCGGCGGCTTCAGTAGATGCGCGTGGTCTTGGATCCAGCGCTGGAAATTCAACGGCGGGCCGTAGGCGGGCATGACGGGACTCCGGTGGGGATTTTGATGCAGTCTAGGCGGGGCAGGCGGCGCCGCATAATAGAAATTGTCGGGGTGGGTATGCGCGTTATCTATCGCGGGGTTTCCCTTAGCAAGCCCGCCAGAAGGACGCGGCTGTGCTTCGCGCGTAATTCAGCGCGTAACCCATCATCGTGGCAAGGCACGATGCCGCCCGCGCGCTACGGCCGTTGCGCCGCGATCGTTTTCAGATAGTCCACCAGCCGTTGGCACGCCGGGGTCAGCGGGCGGTCTGCGCGAATGGAATAGCCGACTTCGCCGAAGTCGCCGAATACCTCCGTTGGCAGACGGGCAAGCAGGCCCATCGAGAGGAACTGCGCCGCGGCGTCGTACGGAATCAGGGCCAACGCGTCGCTGTGCATCAGAATGCCGATGTTGGTCAGCAACGACAGCGATTCGACGTGGCGGGCGGGCAGGCGCAGGCCCGCGTCGAAGAAGGTGCGCTCAACGGAGGCGCGCAACGGCGAGGTGGGGGCGGGCAGGATCCAGATGTGGTCGATCAGGTCGGGCAACGCCACCGAGGCCGCGTTGGCCATGGGATGCTGCGCGCCGACCACCAGGCATAGCGATTCGCGGTAGAGCTTGTGGTGGTCGACCGCCACGCCCGAGATCGAAGCCATGTCCGCGCCGGGCAGGCGGCCCACGACGATGTCGACGTCGCCGGTCGCCAGCGCGGGCAGCAGCTGGGCGGAAGGGCCTTCGCGCACGGTGACCTGAATGCCGGGATGTTCGGTCATCAGGCGCGCAATGGCTTCGGGCAGCAGCTTGGCCGAAGCCGCGATAAGCGTGCCCACCACGACATGGCCGCTGGCGCCGCCCAGCACCGCATCGATATCGTCGGCCATGTACCGCACCTCGGCCATCATGGCGTGGACGCGGCGGCCCAGCACCAGGGCCAGCTCGGTGGGCGTGACGCCCCGGTTCGACCGTTCGAACAGCGTGGCGCCAAAGAAGGCTTCCAGGTCGTGAACGGCTTTGGTGACGGTGGGCTGGGTCAGATGCAGTTCGCTGGCCGCGCGCGACAGCGAACGGCGCGCCAGCACGCGCTCGAATATCTGCAATTGATGCAGCTTCAGCTTGTGGCTGAGCGCGTTGGGCGTGATGCGGAAGTTCGACATGCGTGGCCCGGCCCGGGCAGTGCGCCGCAAGCCGTCATCCTGTTCCCTGTGTGAACGCGAAACTGAACGCGAAACGCCGTCGCCCATCAATGTGCCCGCCGTGTCGCTGGACTAGCGCGCAAGCGGCTTGTAGGCGACCGCCTTGATTTCAATCAGCAATTGCGGGTGCGGCAACTGATGCACCGCGACGGTGGTGCGCGCCGGGCCATCGGCGTCGAAGAACTCGCCGTAGACCTGATTGTATCCACCGAAGTCGTTCATGTTGACCAGGAAAGTACTGATCTCGACCACGTCGGCCAGCGTGGCGCCGGCGGTTGCGAGGATGTCGCCGATGTTCTCGATGACGGCGCGCGTTTGCACGCGGATGTCCAGCGTGGTGGTGCCCATGGCGTCGACCTCGGCGCCGGCGATGCGGTTGTCCGGTAAGCGGGAGCTGGTGCCGGAGACGAACAGGAAGTCGCCTGCGCGCTTGATGTGGGGATATTTGCCGCGCGGCGTGGCTTTGCCGGCGACGACGGTGGCGCTGACGTTGGGCTGGGTCATCGTGCGTTCCTTGGTGGACGGAATCAGAGTTTGATGCAGACGTTGGTGGGTTCAGTATAGAAATGCAGCGAATGGCGGCCGCCTTCGCGGCCGATCCCGGACAGCCCGCTGCCGCCGAACGGCGTGCGCAGGTCGCGCAGGAACCAGCAGTTCACCCAGGCCAGGCCCACCTTCATGGCTTGCGCCACCCGGTGGCCGCGGGTCAGGTTCTGCGTCCAGACCGCGGCGGCCAGGCCGTACCGCGTGTCATTGGCCAGGCGGATGGCTTCGTCCTCCGTGTCGAAAGGCGTCACGTGGCAGACCGGGCCGAACACTTCTTCCTTGATGCAACGCGCGTTTTCTTTCAGGCCGGTCCAGACGGTGGGCTGCACATAGGCGCCCGCGTCGCGGTCGTCGCCAAACACCGGCACGCCGCCGCCCGCCACCACGGTCGCGCCTTCTTCGCGCGCCAGCGCAAAGTACGACAGCACTTTCTCGCGGTGTTCGCGCGACACCAGCGGGCCCATTTCGGTGGCCGGATCGAGCGGCCAGCCGATGCGCATGTCGCGCGCGCGGGCAGCCAGCGCGGCAACAAAGCGCTCGTAGATGGGGCGTTCCACATAGACGCGCTCGGTGCACAGGCAGACCTGTCCGCAATTGGCGAAGACCGAGCGCGTCACGCCGTCGACCGCGGCGTCGAAGTCGGCGTCCGCGAAGACCAGCGCCGCGTTCTTGCCGCCCAATTCGAACGACACCGGTTTCACGCCGGGGGCCACCGCCCGCATGATGGTGGCGCCTGTGGCGGATTCACCGGTGAAGGTGATGCCGTCGATGTCGGGGTGCGTGGTCAGGAATTCGCCAGCGGAATCCGGCCCGAAACCGTGCGCCAGATTCAGCACGCCGGCGGGCAGCCCCGCCTGGTCGGCGACTTCAGCCAGCAACGTGGCCGTGCTGGGCGTGACTTCCGACGGTTTCATGATGACCGTGTTGCCGAACGCCAGCGCGGGCGCGACTTTCCAGGTCAGCAGCAGCAGCGGCAGGTTCCACGGAGAAATCACGCCGACCACGCCCAGCGGCTTGCGGTATGCGTAGTTCAGCGCCTGCCTGCCGTCCGGCGTGTCCGTCATGTAGCTTTCCATGTCCAGCGTGCGGGCCAATTCCGCGAACGCGCGGAAGTTGGCGGCGCCGCGCGGAATGTCGATCTTGCCCGCCCAGCCGACTGGCTTGCCGGTGTCGCCGATCTCGGCTTGCAGGAAGTCATCGAACCGCCGCGTGATGCCGTCGGCCAGCGCCAGCAGATGGTCCGTGCGCGCCTCGACCGACAGCCCGGCCCAAGCCGGCAGCGCCCGGTGCGCCGCGGCGATCGCGCGGTTCACCTGGTCCCGGCTGGCTTCGTGGACCTGGGCGATGCGTTGTCCGTTTACCGGGCTGTGCTTGTCGAAGGTGGACACGCCGTCTTCAAAGCGGCCGTCGATGTAGTTGCGCAGTTGGCGGATCGTCACGATCTGGCCCCTTGGATGGTGTTTGAACGGCGGGTTAATAAATACGTATACGTACTATATTGCCGGATCATAGGCAGCCCCGGCAGCCAAGTCAATGCGCATTTTCGCGGGAGCCAGCGCCTACAATCGTCAGGCACACCCCATGGAAGCCCGATGACCGCCACCGTCCGTCCCGCCGCGGCCCCGCCCCGCGACTTGCAAGCCTTCGACCTGACACAGGTCGCCTCGCACCTGCTGCGCCGGGCGCATTTCCGGGCCGAGGCCCTGTTCGCCCAGGCTTTTCCGGACGAAGACCTGACGCCGCGCCAGAAGGCACTGCTGATCACCGTGTATCAGAACCCGGGCGCCACGCAGAATCGCATCGCCGAACTGATTGCGTTGGACCGCAATTCTTTCGCTGAAATGATGGCTCGCATGACGGCGAAGGGCTATGTGCGCCGCACGCGCTCGCCAGAAGACGGCCGCGCCTATGCGTTGGAGATCACCGATGACGGCGTGGCGCTGCTGGCGCGCGTCCTGCCGCAGGATGCCGATGTGGAGGCCCAGGTGCTGGCGCCGATCCCGCCTGAGCTGCGTCCGGTGTTCTTGAAGTGCCTGCGATTGATGGCGGGGTTGGAGCAGCAGGACTAAGCGGCCGGGAGCGCTGGCGCCATGATGGCGCAAGGCCAAACCCGTCACTTGGACGGCGTTTCTTCCGCCGTGTTCGCGGCATCCACCGTATTCGCCGTCGGCTTTTCCGCGCTTCCAAACCGCAGCGCGAATTGCCGGGTGAACACGGCGCCGAAGAAGAAAATCTGCGCGGAATAGTAGATCCACAGCAGCAGCGCGATCAGCGAACCGGCCGCGCCGTAAGCGGATACCGCCGCGCCGCGGCTCAAGTAGACGCCGATCCCCCATTTGCCCACCAGGAACAACGCGGCTGTCACGATGGCGCCGGGAATCACGTCCTTCCAGGAGATCTTCGCGCTGGGCAGCAGCTTGAAGATCACGGCGAACAGCGCCACCACCACCGAAAACGAAAACAGGCTGGAAAGCCAATCGGCCACCGTGGCGATGGTGGATGCCATCCACAAGTCTCCGTAGAACTTGCGCGCCGCGCCAAGGGCGGCGTTCACGGTCAGCGAAATCAGTAAAAACAGGGCCAGCACCAACACCAGGCCGAACGACAACACGCGGCTGCGCACCATGCCGTGGATGCCGCCCTTCTGGTGTGGCGGCACTTCCCACAGGTCGTCCAGGCTGGCCTTCAGTTCGGCAAACGCCGTCGTGGCGCTGAAGATCAGCACAAAAATCGAAATCAGCGCCGCAATCCAGCCGCCACCCGATTCATGGGCGCTGGCCAGCACGGTCTGGATGACCTCGGCGCCGCGTTCGCCCGTCAGGTCGCGCAGGGAAGAAAACAGCTCGGAGCGCACCGCGTCTTCGCCGAAGAAAGCGCCCGCCACCGCGATCACCAGGATAAGCATCGGGGCCAGCGAGAACACCATGTACAGCGCTAGCGCCGCGCCCTTGCTGGAAGCGCGATGGCTCGACCACTGGTTGGCGGAATCCATCAGCAATCCGCCGATTTCGGACGGACGCAGGGCTCGCAGGCTCTGGGGAAGGCGCATGGGTCTGGACTCTGTCTATGGACCCTTTATTGTAGGGACGCATGTGCCGGGACGAAACCCACAGTTTGTGCGCAAACGTTTTCGGGCCGGACAGCCCGTCGCAAGGCCGTTGAAGAAAGGCCGTGCCCAAAGAAAAACCCCCGGGGCGAAGGTCCGGGGGTTTTTCAGATACTGCATTCCCCGGCATGAAGCCGGGGAGGCCGTGCAAGGGAAGCGGGACTTAGAAGTCCATGCCGCCCATGCCGCCCATGCCACCCGGCATGGCCGGGGCAGCGGGCTTGTCTTCGGCCAGTTCCACAACGGCGGCTTCAGCCGTCAGCAACAGGCTGGCGACGGAGGCAGCGTTCTGCAGGGCGGTGCGGGTCACCTTGGTGGGATCCAGCACGCCTTGCTCAACCAGGTCGGTGTACTCGCCGGTTGCGGCGTTGTAGCCGTAGTTGCCCGTGCCGTTCAGCACGTTGCTGACCACGACGCTGGCTTCTTCGCCGGCGTTCGTGACGATCGTGCGCAGCGGCTCTTCCACAGCACGCAGGATCAGCTTGATACCGGCGTTCTGGTCAGGCGTGTCGCCCTTCAGGTCAGCGATGGCTTGCTTGGCGCGCAGCAGTGCAACACCGCCACCAGCCACAACGCCTTCTTCCACTGCGGCGCGGGTAGCGTGCAGGGCGTCTTCGACGCGAGCCTTCTTTTCCTTCATTTCGACTTCGGTGGCAGCGCCA
>LNAP01004372.1_pt1 | contig 13009 bp, 7 predicted proteins | sample 602601 | NCBI WGS metagenome assembly LNAP01 (sample SAMN02440304, study PRJNA202911) | soil metagenome | biome: Subtropical and temperate rainforests or woodlands; isolation source: soil samples (1 kg each in a 20% v/v slurry with milli Q water) were... ...
GCCACCATCAGCAGCATCAGGCAGATCAACAGGGGTTTGCGCGGGACCCGGCCCAGGCGGCCCGCGGCCAGCAGTCCGCTGCCGGCGCCGATCCAGGCGAACAGCGTCACGGTCAGGCCCAGTTCGGCCTCGCCCCGGCCCAGGTCGGCGGCCATTTGGGTCAACAGGCCGATGGGCGCGAACTCGGTCGTGACCATGCTGAAGGACGCCAGGCCCAGCACGATGATGGCGAGCCAGGCTTGTGCAGGAGGTGTGTGGTGGGATCGAGGGGGCATCGGGCGGGTGGCTGCGCTTTAGAGAAAGCGCATTCCGGAAACGGCGGGGACGATCCGGCACGTTAGCATCGCAACGCGCCGGATGCAGCATCACTTCTCCGTTTTCATCACCATCACCGGCTTATCCCGATACCGCTGCGGGAACGTCTTGGCCAGGTTCTCGACCTTGGGCACGTCGTTCACCATGATGTACATGCTGTACGGATGGCGCACGAGATAGTCCTGGTGATAGTCCTCGGCGGGGTAGAAGGCCTTCAGCGGTTCTATCGTGGTGGCGAGCCCCTTGGGATAGACGCCGGCCTTGTTCAACTGCGCGATGTAGGCCTCGGCCACCTTGCGCTGACTGTCGTCCGCGGGGAAGACTGCCGACCGGTACTGGGTGCCGCTGTCCGGACCCTGGCGGTTGAGCTGGGTCGGGTCGTGCGCCACCGAGAAATAAATCTGCAGCAACTGGCCGTAGCTGACCTGGGCGGGGTCGTAGGTGATCTCGACGGCTTCGGCGTGGCCGCTGCGGCCGCCGCTGACGGTGTCGTAGTTGGCGGTGGATGCCTGGCCGCCGGCATAGCCGGAGACGGCGGAGCTTACGCCCTTGACGTGTTGGAACACGGCCTGCACGCCCCAGAAGCAGCCGCCGGCGATGACGGCCTTTTCTTGCGCGGCGGCGGCCTGGGCCAGTTCGCCGGGTTGTTCGCTGGTCAGCAGTTCTTCACGCCATTCAATACGCCTGGCCCCGGCAGCGGCCAGCAGCTCGACGAAACTCAACTGGCCGCGCTGGCGAACCAGGTCGGCGCCGTAGCTGGAAAGGCTGATGGAAACGGGATATCTATGCATTTTTATTGATCTCTGAAACCGGTTTCATTTGTAGATAAAAAAATGCCCGTGCAGGCGGTTATGCCTACACGGGTTGGGTTGAGCCTCGCACGATCAGTTGCGGGGCAAAATCCAGGGAACGGGTCGCCGAGGTATCGCCGCGCAACCGCTTGAGCAAGCACTCAAAAGCGCTGGCGCCAATGGCTTCGGTCGGCTGGGCCAGGGCGGTGATGCCGCTGCCTACCAGTGGGTACCACTCCAGGTCATCCAGGGCGATCAAGCCAACGTCCTCGAACAATCGGCAACCCAACTCGCGCAGGGCTTTGCTACAGGCCAGCGCGGCAATGCCGTTGGCACAGAACACGGCTTTGGGCCCGGCTTGGCCTGCGCCCAGAAACGTCTGCAAACGCTGGGGCAGGTCGAGGTCTATCTCCAGTACAGCGCCGTGCATTTTTTTGCGACGGCTGATCTGGGCCTGGAAACTGTCCATGCGCTCAATCCGCGAGCTGGTGCCATCGGCGGCCTCGCTGATCAGCAAAATATCCCGATAGCCCTGTTGCTCCAGGTGATCCAGGGCCATGCCCACGGCCAGTGGGTTATCCAGGCCCACCAGGTCGCTGTGCAGCGCCTCGACCTTACGGTCCACCAGCACCAGGGGCATTTCCCGTTGCAGCTCCAGTAACTGGTCGCGGTGATGGCCCAGGGTATTCACGATCAGGCCTTCGATGTTATAGGCGCGCAACGCCGCCAGGTGCTGGCGCTCCTGCTCGTCATCGCGGTCGGTGTTGCACACCACCAGGCTGTAGCCGTGCTGTCGGCAGGCGGTTTCCACGCCATGCATCACGGCAATCGAATAGGGGTTGCGGATATCCGCTACCAGCATGCCGATCAGGCGCGTGCGTCCACGTTTCAGGCCACGGGCCATCTGGTTGGGGCGGTAGCCCAGGTCATCAATAGCCTGTTCGATACGTTGGGCGATGGCGTCGGACAGCAGGGCGCGGTCGTCGCCGATAAAGCGCGACACACTGGCCTTGGATACGCCGGCGCGTTGGGCTACATCAAGCATGGTCACGCGGCTGCGCTGGGCGGCGGAGAATGAAGTCACGGCGGGGCCTTTCTTATTAGTGTGAGGTGGCAGTGCGCTGGGCATTGAAACCGGTTTCAGAAAACACCAGTCAGCCACTCTCGTCAAGAAAATATTTGTTGGGATCGGTATGAAGTCAGGCCGCTCAAACCGACGAGCGGCGAGCGCACCTGTTAGTTCTGACAGTATCCGCAGTACCACAGGAGGTGTTCAATTGCCCCAACAGAGCCGCAAGCGCCGTGATCAGGTGATGCATAGGCGTGTAGAGGGAGGTTTGGATGAGCACCCACAATGCTGGCCAATCGAGCGCGAATGGCCCCCAAGGCCCAGGAGGCAGCCTGGCGATTGACGCGCCCATCGTCGTCGACGCGCTGCCTGATGGGTTGGTGCCGGTGCAATTTTACTTCTCTGATCTACAGCTTTTGATTCCCACTCCCTGGGCGTTTCTACCGGGTCCGGGCAGAGACCAATATGTGGTGTTCGAGTGGAGCGTCCGCGGTGCCCGCCCGGTCGACACGCCACCGGTGTTGCTGCCTAACCCGATGACGGCCGCCGACTTTCCCTACCCGATGCAGATACCCCAGGCATTCCTGCTGAACAGTGCAATTATTGATCTGACGTTTCGCATCCATAACGGCACGCCGAACAGCCCCAGCGTCGATAGCTCTGAGGTTGTGACGATCAGGATCGACCGCGATGCGCCCGGTGGCGGCGCGTTGCTGCCACCGGCCATTTTTCCCATTGATCCGATTACCGAGGCCTACCTGGTCGCCAACCCGCTGGTGCCCATGGAAATCCCGCAGGGATATTTGGGGCGTGAGGTGGGTGATCAGGTGCCGATGTATTTTTCAGACATGAATATCTTGCCAACCGGCGCGCCGACCCTGGTTTCTGCACCGTTGGCCAGCGCCACCGGCCGCATATTCGTGGACGTGCCCAGCGAGGTGTTCCGTCGTTTTCCGGGGGCGCTCTGGATCTTCTGCTTCTATCGCCTGCAAGACCGTGCCGGCAACATCAATCCGATGTTTTCACTGGTGGCGCAAGTCAGGCTGCAAACCGACCTTCCGCCCTCCAACTACCCTCGGCCCCGTTTCCCGCAATCGGAGTTGCATCCTAACGGCTACTTGACCTGCAGCACCCAGCCTCCGATCTGGTTCGGTGTCGAGGTGTTCATAGCCCCTCACGCGGACATCCGTTCTGGTGATCTGATTACGCTGCGGTTCCAGGGGTACGGGCTGTACCCGGATGTCAATCCAGACCCCAATATCGTGGAAACCCTCACGCATTACTGGGATGAGGTCAGCGATGCGTCCGGCTATGCCTTCTGGATACTCGATGTCGAGCGCTTGATTCGGCCCCTGAAAAAAAACGCCGGAGGAGAAGCTCATTACACGGTGTCCAGGGGAGGCGTGATCATTGGCCGGTCTGCTTCTAGGTATGTGCCCTTCGATCGGGTAGTGAATACCTCGCCCCCCCCGCCAAACCCCATCTACTGCTGGATTGACGGCAATGGCCCAGAACCCTGATTGCGAGTGCTTTGCGTCATGAGTGTTGGAACACCGCGTACGTTTCACTGAACTTCTGACGGGTAAATCCAAAGTTGGTTTGTTTGGCCGCATGTCATACGGCTGGGAAGAGTGTTGCTGCGATTTCAGTCACCTGGCAGTCACTCAAGCAGCGGGGCGATGGCCGTCCGGCCACTTCATGAGTGTTTGTGCGATGCCTACATTAAGTACTAAGGAGAGACTGATATGAGCAGCAACCCTGACGTCACCATTACATCCGAAACTTTGATTATTGATGCGCCCACGATTGCAGAGGCACTGGATAATGCAACGGGTCTTATTCCAGCGGCCGTTGCTCGTGCGGGTATCACCGTGGAGTGTCGAACCGGGCGGATCTCGGTACCGACCGACTGGCTGGGTATTCAAATTCGCACAACCACCGATCCGGTGCCCACTTGGCGGCCCTTTCTGGAACCATTCCAGATCAACTTGGACCCCGTGCCTGCAATCATCGATAGATACATTCCGGCGCCGTCTCCCGAGTTTGAGTTCCCGCATGGCTTTTATGAGATCAAAGTCGTGCAATACCGCAATTCCAATGGCGCACCAGGTGCTGCGCGGGACGAGTCCAACCCTGCCGCGTTTCGCGTCGATCTGATTGCGCCCTACGCTGTAGCGTCGTCACGTGAACAACCCACCGTTCCGATGCTGGCTAATGCGCCAGCGGGGACCATTATCGACAATGCGTTCCTGATAAATCATGGCGGCGTGGAGATTGTTATTCCCCGCAACACCTTCAGTCCCCAGCCTGGGCGATTCGAACCGGGGGACATAGCTAACGTTTACTTCAGCCCGGTAATGGACCCACGACCAGAGTATCTGGTGAGCGGCCCAGGTGTGCCTCTGCTACCACCACCCGACAACAGCACCTTCTTCCTGCCCGCCGGCCAGATCATCTTGAGTGGGCTTTATTATTTTTTCTACACCATGGTTGACCGGGCAGGGAATATCAGTCGCCCATCGTTCAATGAGTTTCGCACGGTCTCGTTACTGACCGACCCCGTACTATTGGAGCCATTCCTACCGCTTGCGCCGGCCCCACGTGACGGTAGCACTGATGATGTGCTCAGCATTGCGGACTTTGTGCTGGGCATTAAACTCCATATCGAACAGTATCTTAATTTCGCTACAGGACTGGACAAGTTCGAGACGCAATGGGAAAGCCAGCCCTTTGGCCCGCAAACCACTGAACTCACGGGCTTCCCGGTAGTTTTCAGTAATATGAATGATGCGATCAAGGCCGCCTATACCGCGACGCTAGGTCCTCAGACGGTAAGCGTGCGTTACCGGACTGATCGCAACGGTGTGTTCTTCCTCTCACCCGCTAAAAACGTCCGGCTCGACTTGTCGGTAGAAGGGCCTGTACTGCCGGGCACACTGGAACCAGGCGATATGAACCCTGGGCTGAACCCGGCACAAGTGTTTGGCGAGGACTCACAGGAGTTGAATACCCTGCGCATTGGCGATGCGGACCGACCTGTGACTATTGTGATTCGACTCTGGACCATTGCGGCACTGCCTCATCCAGACAATGAGTTTTACCTGTATTGGGGCGCCTCCAAAGAGCGTGTCGGGCCTTTCCCTTTAAGCACTACGGTTCCTGGCGAGGACGCGAGGTTTATCATTCCCTGGGCGGTGGTTGCCCGCCACGGGAACAATCTGCAGCCTGTCAGTTATTCTGTCATTGGCCCCGGCACTATCAATGAGAACCCGTCGCCCCTTACCACGGTCAATGTGATCGATGCCGTGACGGTGGAACTGGCGCCGGCAAGGTATGAGAATCTCATCGCTGGCGAATGGACCTGTCAGTCGCTGGTACAACGGATGCCTGGCTCGCCGCCGGTCCTGGCTGCCATGCTTTTCATTCCGGGCGATGTCAGGCTGGTAGTGGGCAATACTGTGGAGGTTACGGTCACTATCACCAACCAGTACCCCCAGCTCCCACCGGGCCCCTTTGTAGAGCCTATTACAACTGCGCCCTTGACCGCTGCCGATGTGGCCAACGGTTTTTATGTCGATATCATTTACCGTCCATTCCTGGCTCAAGCGCCGTTCGGCCCTTGCGAGGTCACCTACACCACGAACGTGGCGGGTGGAGGCATCGGTCGCGGGCGGTTGGCCGAAGTATTCACGATATTCTCCAACCCTGACTCTTTCTGTGATGGCATACCTGCTTAACCTACGAATCAACGCCTCCAAGTCTACAAACTGCTGAAAGCACAAAAGGGAAGCATGGCTTCCCTTTTGTGCATCTGGTAGCAATGGACTACGGCTTGTGGACGGATCAGTTTGCCAGTTGTGCAGTTTTCCATACCACTGCGGTGTCTATACCTAAGCTTTGCTCGGATTAGTCCTACAGTCATCAGTACGTTCACTACGTAACCTCTGCGCCTTACAGGTGAGGCTTCATTCCACGGGAACGAGCCAAGCCGTTTTTACAGGCGCTACCCAGAGAGTGAACCCCCGATGTCATTACCTACCAAATTCGAGCTCAAGCCCTTGAGCAAGATGATGCATGTTCCAGCCATTAGCGTGCTTCTGCTTGCAGCGATGCACACCAGCGTCCAAGCGGATCAACTGATCGGTGAGTCAAGGACCATTGGCCCCCATGAGATGAAAAATGACTGGCAGTTGGATCATAAGTCCGAGCTGACCGTCAACGGTGCTCGCGCCGGAAATATCCTGGCCAACGACTCGACGCTGAATGTCAATACCGGCAGCCGGATCGAAGATATCCGTGCGACGCAGGGCTCCACCGTCAACGTTGACGGCGCCACTGTTGAATCCAACCACTCGATATGGGGGGCGGTGCGCCTGGATGACAGTGCGGCCATCATCCGAAACAGTGCCATCATCAGCCACACAACTTTCGGTCTGCAGGCGTACCAGAGTTTCAATTCCGACAAGGGCGGCATTGCCCAGGTGTTCAACAGCATCATCCGGGGGGAAAAGAGTGGGGCAGTAGCCACGGGCAATGCTGAGTTGCACTTCAATCAGAACACTGTGGTCGAAGGCACCGGCGCCGATAGTGATGGCGTGTGGCTCGACGGTGCAACGGCGACTGCCAGCCAAAGCAGCATCATCGGCGGCAAGAATGGCGTGTTGTTTACCAACGACGCTGGCAGCAGCGATGCCGGCAAACTGGTGCTGGATAACTCCAGCGTCGAAGGGCGCAACGGCTCGGCCATTGTCGTGGAAGGTCACCCTGGCGCGGAGATGGAAGTTGAAATCGACGTGCGCAACGGCTCAACCCTGACCGGTGGCAATGGCGTGCTGCTGGAAGTCAACGGCGGTGCCCAGGCGAGCATGAATGTCGATAGCAGCCGGTTGAAAGGCGACGTCATTGTCGAAGATGGCAGCACGGCACATTTGAACCTGGAAAACAGCTCCGGGCTCAAAGGCCAGCTGCAGAATGTCACCAGCTTGAACGTAGGCAATGGGTCGTACTGGGAGTTGACCGCCGACAGCCAGGTGGGTGCCTTGAACCTGGTGGACGGTACGGTGATATTCGGCCACACCGATGCGTTCTATCAGTTGGACCTGGACAGTCTCGACGGCAACGGCACCTTCGTCATGGGTACCGATTTTGCCAACGGCGTCACGGACTTCCTGAACATCAGCGGCGAAGCCCACGGCAGTCACAGCCTGTTGCTCGCAGCCAGCGGTACAGAGCCGGTCAGCCCCGAAGCGATTCGTATCGTGCATACCGGCGGCGGTGACGCGCAGTTCTCACTGGCGGGCGATGTCGTCGACGTGGGTGCCTATTCCTATGGTCTGAAAAAGGATGGCACCGATTGGTTCCTCGACCCGAACAACCGCGTGATCAGCCCGGCTACTCGCTCGGTCATGGCGTTGTTCAATACCGCCCCCACGGTCTGGTACGGCGAGGCGACTTCCCTGCGTACGCGCATGGGCGAGCTGCGTTTCGAGCCTGGTCAGGCGGGTGTGTGGATGCGTGGTTATGGCAACAAGTACAAGGTGGCCGAGAGCACCGGGGTTGGCTACAACCAGAACCAGCAGGGCTTTACCCTGGGTGCTGACACGCCGTTGGCCGACAGCCAGTGGCTGGTGGGTGTGATGGCCGGCCATAGTACTTCGGGCTTGAACCTAAAGCGCGGTACGTCGGGCACAGTGAAGAGCTACTACGTGGGTGCTTACGCAACCTGGCTGGATGAAGAGAGCGGTCTGTATTTCGACGCCGTGGCCAAGCTCAACCGTTTCCATAACGAGTCCAAGGTCGGCTTGAGTGACGGCACCAAGTCCAAGGGCAAGTACGCCAACACCGGCGGTGGCCTGTCGGCAGAGTTCGGTCGCAATATCAAGCTGGACGACGGTTACTTCGTCGAGCCGTATGCCCAGCTGTCCACCGTGGTGATCCAGGGCGCCAACTACAACATGAAAAATGGCCTGCACGCCGATGGCGAGCGCACCCGCTCGATCATGGCCAAGGCCGGTGCGACGGTGGGGCGTGACATCCAGCTCGACAGTGGCAGCGTACTCCAGCCTTACCTGCGGGCGGCGATGGTGCATGAGTTTGCCAACAACAATAAGGTCGCGGTGAACAACCATGAGTTCAACAACGACCTATCGGGTTCACGCGCCGAGTTCGGTGCGGGCGTCGCGGTTAAGTTGTCGCAAAACCTGCAACTGCACGCCGACCTAGAGCACAGCAGCGGTGGCCGGGTCGAGCAGCCATGGGGTGCCAACGTAGGTGTGCGCTACAGTTGGTAAAGACTTGACGCTTATTAACGCCCGTATCGAAAGATACGGGCGTTTTTTTTTGCTTTTGCATAATCGATCAACTGGTTACGTCGAAACCGACTTCCAGTGTGTGTGGGTTCCCGTTGACATCTTCATCGGTGGTGCCATTCAGCGTGCCGCTGATTTTGATGATGCCGGCTTCCAGGTTGTTAATGATCAACGTTCCTGTGGAGCAGCGCACGGCGTAATGAATCGTAGGCGACTTGACGGCATACCAGACATTGACCTTATTGGACTGCCACTTATCCAGCTCTAATACCTGCCCATTGCGAATGGTGTCGGGCAGTTCAATCGTGATTTTTTTCACGGTGACTGCATTATCAGCATGTCGTGCTAGAAGGCGGTAGATGGCCGCGTCATGGTCATGCACCAGGGTCAAAGTCTGAAAGTGGACCGATATCGTATCGATAAATGCGTCGAATGTACCGGTGGCGCTGAGGGCCTTGGGGTACAGTGCTTTTTGTTGCGCAGGGGACAACTGTTGCGCTTGTACGCTCATGATCGCTTCTCCATCGCTGATGATTGTGCGAATAACAGAGGTTTCGAGGGCTCTGTTCGAGTCATGAAATAGCAGTGCGCGTGGGCTGTAAACTGTCAGAACTAACAGTATACGAAGGCAGCGACTCATGAGTGATGCGTGGCCTGACTCGGCACCTGGCCTGAAAGCATCAGACGCCTTTGCACGGGATTTTCTACTGTGAGGAATGACAGTCTAATAACCTGCCATTAATACGCTTTAGTTCTAAGCCCGATGCAACTTCAAGCAAAAAGCCCCGCCGCAATATTGATCGAGAACCCCAATATCGCCGTATTGAACAGAAACCCGATCAGCGACTGCCCCAGTACCACTTTGCGCATGGCGCGGGTAGCCACTCCCACATCCGAGGTCTGCACGGCGACGCCGATGGTGAAGGAGAAATACAGAAAGTCCCAGTAGTTGGGGGTCAGCAGCCCCTCGGCAAAGCGCAACGCCGGCGCCTTGCCCTCCCAGGTGTAATACAGGCGAGCATAGTGCACGCTGAAAATCACCCCGATCAGCAGCCACGAACCAATCACCGTCACCCCGGTAAAACCGTAATGCAGCAGGCGTTCGGCAGTGCCCAGGTCCTTGCTGCCGGCCAGGCCAACGGCAATCGTCGCCAGGCTGGCAATCGCCGCAATGCACACCATAAATAACACCAGGCCGGCGTTTTCATCCTCGACCTCGGCGATGCGCTTGACGTCCTCGGCCTTGGCACGGATGGTCAGGCGCAGCATCAGCACCAGGTAGGTCCAGACCCCGACGTTCCAGCCGATCAGGATTTTGCTGAGGATTGAATCGAAGGGCGCCAGGATGCCGATTGCCAGGCCCAGGACGGCGGCAGCGGACAGGCGAGGGTGGGTTCGGGCGAGGAAGGGCATAGTGCTCACAAATGCGGGATGTTTGAGCACCATAGCCTATTCCTGCAGGAGCCGGCTTGCCGGCTCCTGCAGGGGGCTGATCAATCTTTGCGTTTGCGCACCAGTTTCATGACGACCACAAAGAACACCGGCACAAACACCACCGCCAGTGTCGCCGTGATCATGCCGCCAATCACCCCGGTCCCAATCGCCTGCTGGCTCGCCGAACTGGCGCCGGTGGCAATCGCCAACGGCACCACGCCCAGAATGAACGCCAGCGAAGTCATGATGATCGGTCGCAGACGCAAGCGTGCGGCCTTCAATGTCGCGTCAATCAGGTCTTCGCCCTGGTCATACAGGTCCTTGGCGAACTCGATGATCAGGATCGCGTTTTTCGCCGACAGCCCGATGATCGTGATCAAGCCGACCTTGAAGAACACGTCGTTGGGCATGCCGCGCAGCGACACCGCCATGACCGCGCCCAACACGCCCAACGGCACCACCAGCAGCACCGAAGTGGGGATCGACCAGCTCTCATACAGCGCCGCCAGGCACAGGAACACCACCAGCAGCGACAGCATCAACAGCAGCGGCGCCTGGGAGCCTGACAAGCGCTCCTGCAAGGACAACCCGGTCCATTCCTGGCCCAGGCCGGCTGGCAATTGGCTGACCAGACGCTGGATTTCTTCCATCGCCTCGCCGGTGCTATGACCGGGTGAGGCTTCACCCGAAATAGCGATGGCCGGGTAGCCGTTGTAACGGGTCAACTGCGCCGGGCCCTGGACCCAGCGCGCTTCGACAAACGCCGACAGCGGCACCATCTTCCCGGCGTTGTTGCGCACATGGATCTTCATCAGGTCTTCGACCTGGCTGCGCTGGTCGCCTTCGGCCTGTACTACCACGCGCTGCATGCGGCCCTGGTTGGGGAAGTCGTTGATGTAGGCCGAGCCAACGGCCGAGGACAGGATATTGCCCACATCGGCAAACGACACGCCCAGGGCATTGGCCCGCTTGCGGTCCACCTCCAACTGCACTTGCGGCGCCTCGGCCAGGGCACTTTCGCGCACATTGGCCAGGATCGGGCTTTTTTCCGCAGCCGCCAGCAGTTCGGTACGGGCTGCCATCAACGCGGCATGGCCGACGCCGCCCCGGTCCTGCAAGCGGAACTCAAAGCCGCTGGAGGTACCCAGGCCATCCACCGGTGGTGGCAGCACGGCATAGGCCATCGCATCCTTGAGTTCGGTAAAGGCCATGTTGGCGCGATCGGCAATCGAGGCCGCCGAATCATCGCTGCTGCGCTCGGACCAATCCTTGAGCGTGGTAAACGCCAGCGCCGCGTTCTGCCCGGAACCGGAGAAGCTGAACCCCATGATCATCGTCGTATCACCGACGCCCGGCTCGGTGGCGTTATGCGCTTCGATCTGCTCGGCCACCAGCACCGTACGGTTCTTGCTCGCGCCCGGCGGCAACTGGATATCGGTGATGGTGTAGCCCTGGTCTTCCACCGGCAGGAACGAGGCGGGCAGGCGGCTGAACAGGAAGCCCATGCCCACCAGCAGGACCAGGTAGATCAGCAGGTAGCGGCCGCAGCGCTTGAGGGCATAGGCAACCCAGCCTTCGTAGCGGTCGGTCAGTTGTTCAAAGCGCCGGTTGAACCAGCCGAAGAACCCACCTTTGGTATGGTGCTCGCCCTTGGCAATCGGCTTGAGCAACGTGGCGCACAGGGCCGGGGTCAAGGACAGGGCGAGAAACGCCGAGAACAGGATCGAGGTGGCCATCGACAGCGAGAACTGCTGGTAGATCACCCCCACCGAACCCGACATAAAGGCCATCGGCAGGAACACCGCCACCAGCACCAGGGTAATGCCGATGATCGCCCCGGTAATCTGGCCCATGGCCTTGCGTGTGGCTTCCTTGGGCGACAGGCCCTCAGTCACCATGATCCGCTCGACGTTCTCCACCACCACAATCGCATCGTCCACCAGGATGCCGATGGCCAGCACCATGCCGAACATGGTCAGCACGTTGATCGAGAAACCCAGCAACAGCATGGTGGCGAAGGTGCCCATCAGTGCAATCGGTACCACCAGCGTCGGGATCAGGGTGTAGCGGATGTTTTGCAGGAACAGGAACATCACCGCAAACACCAGCGCCATCGCCTCCAGCAGGGTGTAGATCACCTTGGTGATCGAGACCTTGACGAACGGCGAGGTGTCGTAAGGGATCTTGTACTCGACATTGGCCGGGAAGTAGCGCGACAGCTCATCCATCTTCGCCCGCACCAGGGTCGCGGTGCTCAAGGCATTGGCGCCGGGCGACAGTTGCACGCTGACGGCGGTGGAGGGCTTGCCGTTCAGGCGCGTGGAGAACTGGTATTCCTGGCTGCCGATCTCGACCCGCGCCACATCACCAATACGCACGGTGGAACCGTCCGGGTTGGCCTTGAGCACAATGTCGGCAAACTCGGCCGGCGTGGAGAGCTGGCCCTTGACCAGAATCGACGCGGTGATTTCCTGGGTATTGGTGCCCGGCAGATCACCGATGCTGCCGGCCGAGACCTGGGCGTTCTGCGCGGTAATCGCCGCATTGACGTCGGCCGGGGTCAGGTTGAAACCGATGAGTTTCTGCGGGTCGATCCAGATCCGCATCGCGCGCTCGGCGCCGTACAGCTGGGCCTTGCCCACGCCGTCGAGGCGCTTGAGCTCGTTCATCACGTTGCGCGCCAGGTAATCGCTGAGCGCCACGTCGTCGAGCTTGCCGTCGCTGGAGGTCAAAGTCACCAGCAGCAGGAAGCCGGCGGACACCTTCTCCACCTGCAAGCCTTGCTGGGTCACGGCTTGCGGCAGGCGCGGCTCCACGGCCTTGAGGCGGTTCTGCACATCGACCTGGGCCATTTCCGGGTCGGTGCCCGGCTGGAAGGTCGCGGTGATGGTGGCCGAGCCGAGGCTGCTCTGGGATTCGAAATACAGCAGGTGGTCGGCGCCGTTGAGCTCCTGCTCGATCAGGCTGACCACGCTTTCATCCAGGGTTTGCGCCGAAGCGCCCGGGTACACCGCGTAGATTTCCACTTTCGGCGGCGCGACGTTGGGGTACTGCGCCACCGGCAACTGCGGGATGGCGAGGGCGCCGGCCAG
>LNAP01008916.1_pt1 | contig 13009 bp, 13 predicted proteins | sample 602601 | NCBI WGS metagenome assembly LNAP01 (sample SAMN02440304, study PRJNA202911) | soil metagenome | biome: Subtropical and temperate rainforests or woodlands; isolation source: soil samples (1 kg each in a 20% v/v slurry with milli Q water) were... ...
TTGCCAGACCTGGGCTTCGCCCCAGGAGGAGTCCGACTGGGCCGTTCGGGTATTGGGCGAGAGCGAAGTCGCGACCTGCGACAGCTGCGAAACCCTGCGGGCGACCGCGGGCAGTGGGTTGACGCCGCTGATCCAGGAGGCCTACAACGAACGCCTCAAGTCCCTGCAAGAGCTGCTGTCAGGCTCCCTGCCACCTACTCCGGACAACCTGGCCAAAGCCTCCAGCCCGATGCTGCCAGTGACCCGTGGTGTGATCGAAGCCCTGCGCGACGATCCTGATCAGGAACTCCTAGCGCGGCGCCTGGCCAGTGAGACGGCCCTGTCCAGCGTGCTCGACAAAGCGCTCCTGCTATTGCGCACGCTGCTGGCAGGCAGCCACGAACCGAACATCGCTTCCGCTGAGCCGGCTCAGACCGCCTTGACGAAAAACATCGACGTTCTGGAGCGCGAAATACGCCTGCTGCAGACCGAGTTGCAGGTCCGGCAGATGCTGGCCACCAACACCGCCAGCCTGGTGCTTGATCGGCATGCCGGTGGTGCCGATGCTTCGCGCACTGTCGAGCAAGGCGACCCCGAGCCCGGCCGACTCAACGACGCTGACACCAGGCGCAAGTGAGCGATGAAACGCCCGCAGCTATTCACTTTGCTTTCAAGTTTCGGGGTCGCCGCAGGAATGATCCTGGCCGCCGCACTGGTCGCCTGGATCGGCAGCACTGCGCTGGGTAGCTTCGAGGTCTGGCAGGACGCACTGGAATCCGCGAGGCATTATCTGTGGTGGTGGCGTGCCTTGCTCTACAGCGTCCTCTTCACACTCTGGTGGGACCTACTCAGGCGCTACCGAAATCGACCACAAGATCAACAGCGTGTGAAACGCATCGGAGTATTGGGGCTCGTGCTTTCTATCTGCTTCGAGCTCACCCGATTGTGAGGTCATCACTATGCTCATGAGCACCAACAGCTACCTGGAGTTTTACCTCTCCCTGCTGGCATGGATCATCAACAACGGTATCTGGAACGTCCTGTCCGATACTGGCCTGTTCGCCGCCCCCTTTGGTGCAATCATCTTGCAAGAATGGTTGTCGGCCCGTCAGCAAGGCGCGGATGAAGGCAACAAAGGATTGCTCTCGGTACCTCGAATCGAGAACCGGCTTTGGCTGGCCTACATTGTCGTATTGTTCGGCTGCGCGCCGGTCTTTCCGCTAAACCTCGCTTCAATGGCGTTCGACGATGCAGCGAGCCAACGCTGCGGTGTCAGCGTGGCCAAACCAGCGGAAACCGCCTGGGGTACCACTTTCAACACCATCGGAGAACGCTCTGCCAACGTGCCAATCTGGTGGTTTCTGGTGCACGCCTTGAGTAAAGGAGTGACCGCAGCGGCCACCGCCTCCATTCCCTGCGCACCGGACATCCGGCAGATGCGCATGGAGATCGACAGTTCGCGTATCGACAGTCAGGTCCTGCTGCAGGAGGTCGCCGACTTCACTCGTGACTGCTACGGCTATTCCCGTTCTCGGCTATTCACCAATCGCTCGCAGTTGGATAAAGCGCAAAGTCATGATGCGTCCTGGATCGGCTCAAGCTATTTTCTCGACACTCCGGGCTACTACGACACCGATCGCTCACGGACACCGCGAGTCAGTTGGCCCTACGATGAAACCCGCGATGTTTCCTTGCCACGGCTGGAGAATGGCGCGGGCTACCCCACTTGCAAACAGTGGTGGAGTGACAATGGTGTCGGGTTGCGCGAGCGCTTGATCGAGCAAGTCGACCCTTCGCTGCTGACTCAGCTAAAAGGTTGGTTGACTGGCCGTTCGAGTAACGAGATTGAGGACGCCACCCTGCGCGAACTGGTCAGCCCGCGCCAGCAATCTATGTCCATGTCGCCAGGACAGGTGTACCAGGACTATGGCTCCAGTGCTCGCGGTGGGTCGATCAATCAGGGGCTCAATAACCTGGCCACCAACACTGGGCTGGCTCTCGGTTCCTTCAGTAACTTCCCGGCGATGAATGCACTACGCGCTGCCCTGCCGATGGTGCAGGCTTTCCTGATCATGGGCGTCATCATCAGCTTGCCGCTGATCCTGCTGGTCAGTACCTACCAGTTGAAGACTGTCATGACAGTGACGTTCGCGCTGTTCACACTGCACATGCTGACCTTCTGGTGGGAGTTGGCCCGCTGGGTCGACTCCAGCATGCTCGACACCTTGTACAACCAAGTGTCGGCCTCCAATCAGATGCTGTTGTCCCTACCCACATCCGGATTTATGGATGGAACCGTGACGGCGCAGGTGATTGAATATGTGATGGGGGCGATGTTCATCGTACTGCCGATGCTGTTCCTTGGAGCCATGAGCTGGACGGGATATGCAGTAGGGAACGGGATACAAGGCATGCTGGCCAATGGCAGCAAAGCCGCAAGTGATTCAGCAAGCAAAGGTACGGATCAAATAATGGGGGCTGCTCAGCGCTCAATTAGATGACTTGCTGTCGCCGATATAATGCCCGTTGTCGTCGAAGTCACCGATGTAGAGGTCGGCACCGAGATAGTCTGGCCCGGTTTCCGCCTCTTTAAGATCTGCATCAATGGCAGCCTTGGACAACAGGAGACCAATCACAGCAATCATCGTTACGACAGAAGCGACCAACCAGAAACCGATAAAGAGCAAGCCAAGGAGGAGTGCCAGCTTAGTAATTAGAAAGGTCCCGCGAACCAATAGCCCACCCGCAGGCATACCTGTCGCCGCCGCACGTTTAGCTACGCGGGATTCAAATCCTTTCAACTTGCGATAACCACATTTTGCCGACATACCACATGCATAAGCCCAGCGGTGCGCGCGGGAAATTTGAACTGGCTGCTGAACCGGCATGGTTGCGCCCTCTTCTGAGCGTGTTCCTGTAGTAATCGAGATTACAGACTACTACTGAAAACCGCCCATGCTTAACCGTTTATCAGCTTGCTCGGTCGAAAAACCTTCTCTGGAAGACAGAAGACGCACCTCGTGCAGCAACGCCTCTAAGACCGTTGACCCATCCATATCATCCAGCTACATAGAGGGTACGGATCGCTGTATCGACAGCACCTTCCCAGGTAGCCAGAGCCTTCAAAGCTACGTCACTCCGGTGATGGTTCCCCCCCAAGTGCGATTAGCGTTCGGTGGCTCGCACGATCACGTTTCACTGTGATGAACGCCTACTGCTCTACCTAGCGTCTTTCGAGCTCGGCTCGTCCTAACCCCCTCTTGTTTTTCTTCAACCCACCGCGGGGACTTTCCCCTATGGGACAGGTTTCTTCGCGCTTTCAACGGAGGCACATCATGTCCGACTCACTCACAAGCGAAGCACTGAACACTCTGCGCTTGCCCGTTGTGTTCACTCCAGAAGCGTGGCAACACGTAGTATTGCCCGATGGTTCAAATCATCCTGAAAAACTGCAGCTCGATAGGCTGAGCAACGTCGTACGCGCAGCCTTCGAAGCTCACCTGGCCGATCCAAACGCGCCCTACGTGGTGTTTGAGGTAGCCAAGTTCGTCTCAGCGAGTGATGCAGATCATGAACCATTGCTGCGACTGAGCCTCAGCCTGCTTCAGGCATCAGACCAGCCTAACGTCTTATTGATAGCGCTTGCGGAAGAGCAGCAACGCTGAACGCAAACGGCCATACCCGGCCACTGATCCAACTCAGGCTATACGCAGCCCTGCACCAATCCAACCAACACCCACCGGGGATCCCTCCCCGACGGGCAAGGCGTTCCTCCGTGTTCTCTCGAGGAAAATGCCATGCGTAATATCTATCAAGACGTGACTGACAAAATTGTTGACGCGTTAGACCAAGGCGTAGCCCCATGGATCAAACCCTGGTCCTCAAGTGGCTTAACTGACGTCGCTCAGCACCAGCCCTATCCCGTCAACGCCATCACACAGCGTCCCTATTCGGGCATCAATTTACCGTTGCTGTGGGCCGAGGCCAGGTTGCAGGGGTTTACTCAAGATCGTTGGCTCACCTTCAACCAAGCCAAAAAAGCCGGCGGGCACATCCGTAAGGGTGAGCACAGCACCCTGGCAGTGCTCTACAAACCGATGGAACGCGAAGAACAGACCGAATCAGGCCAACCCGTACTCGATGAAAACGGTCAGCCCAAGGTCGCTCACTTTGGCATTCTAAGGACGCATTTTCTGTTCAACATCGAGCAAACGGAAGGGCTCGAAACGCTCAACGAAACCGTGCTCGAGACGGAACCGAGCGATCCCTTCTTCACCAACGGCGCTGCGGAAAATCTGTTGTTACTTTCGGGCGCAAACATCATTCATCGATTTGCCGACGAAGCCTTTTACCACCCGATCAGGGATCTCATCCAACTGCCGACAAAATCGCAATTCCACGATCAAGGTGGATACTACGCCACTGCACTTCACGAGCTGACGCACTGGACCGGGCATCACGCTCGATTGCAGCGCGAAGGCGTGACCTCACCTTGCCCATTCGGCTCGCCAGGCTATGCATTTGAAGAGTTGATCGCCGAAATGGGTGCGGCTTTTTTATGTGCTTATGCCGGCATTCAGGGAGAGCTGAGGCACGAGGGCTACATCGACTTCTGGCTCAGCCTGCTCAAGGCTGACAAGCGCGCAATCTTTCGCGCCAGTGGTCAGGCCCGCAGCGCCTCGGAATATGTGCTCAATCTGGAGCAGCAACTGAAGCAAGCGGTCTTGGATGACTCACTCTGCATGAACGATGGAGCTTGATCGTTACCTCACTGCTGCAAACGCGTCATAGGGCCCAACGTGAGTTGAGCCCTTTTTTCTGTTTCTAGAAAACAGACGGCATCGCGCCACGGGCGTCTCACGTAAAAAATAATAGATAGCCAGACTCCTACATCGAGCTATCACTCATCCAGACTCTGCGCCAGAAAATCCACCAGCTCGAGCGGACTTCGGCTGTCTATCACCTTGTAGATCAGATCACGTTTGCTGCGCGGTAACTTCTTGACCACGCTCTTCGCCGAGGCCCTGACAGCTTCGTCTGTTCCATGGATACGTGCCGCGAGCAGCAGTCAGTGAGGTTCATGGCAAGACCCGATAAAATTCGCACCGCAGTGTACCGACACTTTCCTTTTTCGTACCAGCACGCGCATCCAACAAAACGGCACCAGGACAAATCGATATTCCGATTGCCGCACAAAGGGAAACGCGTCAAAAGGACCGGCAAGGGTTGGAAGGGAATGGGGAGTCAAGGGTAAGAGCCCTATCCGAAAAGGCTAAAAGGCCACTGACTCTGCCAGTTCCCGGGAGGACCATGATGCTCAGTCTGTTTCGGCACAAAAGGCAAAAGCCTCCTCCGCCACCAACCGTAAACGTCGCCGATGGGTACCTGCCCATCGAATCGTCCCAGAGCTTGTTAGCAGCCGAGCATCGCCGCCAGTTGCTTGATCGCATTTGGCAGTACACCGCCCTCTCCCATCCGCAATTCAGCCAGCTCTATTTAAATCCGATCCATCGATACGCCGAGCTGGTCCAGCAGCTTCCAGCCAGCGAGACGCACCACCATGCTTATCTCGGCGGCATGCTCGACCATGGGTTGGAGCTGGTCGCTTGTAGTTTGAAATTGCGTCAGTCGTATCTGCTTCCCACCGGCGCCGCACCTGAAGACCAAGCCGCCCAGACCGATGCCTGGTCAGCTGGCATTGCCTATGGAGCATTGCTCCATGACATCGGTAAGATCGCCGTGGACCTGCTGGTCGAACGCCAGGATGGCCGCATCTGGCATCCTTGGCAGGGTTCCCTGGACCAGCCGTATCGTTTCCGCTATTTCAAGGGGCGCGACTACCACTTGCACGGCGCGGCCGCAGGCTTGCTCTACACCCAGATTCTCGACCGCTCAATCCTCGATTGGCTCAGTGGATTTCCATCGCTCTGGGCCAACCTGCTGTATGTCCTAGCAGGTCAGTATGAACGTGCCGGCGTGCTGGGGGAGCTGGTGATGCAGGCAGACCGTGTTTCCACCGCACAGAACATCGGTGGTAACCCGAGCAAGGCGCTGCAAGCGCCGATCCATTCGCTGCAACATCACTTGATCAGCGGACTGCGTCATCTGGTTCAGCGCGAGCTGAAACTCAACCAGCCGGGTGCCGCGGGATGGCTGACCCAGGACGCACTGTGGCTGGTCAGCAAGACGGTCACGGACAAGTTGCGAGCCTATTTGCTGTCGCAATCAATTGAGGGCATTCCCTCGTCCAACCTCGCGGTGTTCGACGAGTTGCAATCGCATGGATTGGTTGAGTCCACGCCGGAAGGCAAAGCCATCTGGACTGCGCTAGTGGTTCAGGGAAACTGGCAGCAGAGCTTTACCTTTCTGCGCCTTCAACCGGCGCTGATTTGGGAAAACGAAGACCGGCCCGAGGCTTTCAGCGGAACGGTGAGCATTGCGACCCATGACCACTCAACTGACACCCCGGTACCAACACCAGCGCTCGAGACAGGCGGTGCAGGATCAGGTCAAAGTCAACCGCTGCCGGATACCCGGATGGTAGAGGATGCCGACTACCTCGGCGCGCTGCTGGACATGTTCGAATTGGAAGAGCCTGAGGCCAGCGACGCACTGTCAGAAAGTACTGTCGAAACTTCGACGCTTCAATCGGATAGCCCAGGCCAGACATTTCTGAATTGGGTCAAGGAAGGCATTCTCAGCCACAAGCTGATCATCAACGACAGCAAGGCCAAAATACACACGGTGGGTGGCAGCGTATTTCTGGTCACGCCTGGTCTCTTCCAACGCTACGCGCAGGAGTTTCCGGGCGCTTCGCAGGATTCAGATGGGGAGATTGAAGAATGGCGTAGGGTGCAAAAGCAGTTCGAAAAACTGAGAGTTCACAAGAAACGAGACAACGGTCTGAACATCTGGACATGCCACGTACAAGGTCCAAGGAAGAAAACCAACCTCAAGGGATATCTGATTGAGGAACCAAGGCTACTTTTTGAATTAATTCCACCCGACAATCCCTTTCTTAAAATCGAAAAAAGCTAAACATCCTGTGCCCATTGATGGGTCCGAAACGCAGAGTTGGACCCTGGAGAACCCTCGCTGCTTCATCGCCCCGTTATCCGTCCTAGCGGGCTTTGCGTCCAATGATGGATTGGACGGATTAAACCCGAGCTCCACCGCTCCCGCTGCGTTTAGGCACCTTTCAGACCCTGGCTGTAGCAAATTTTTAGCGGTCTCGCCTCTACCAGTTGAGTTGTATCGCCTTAGCTACCGTCGTCTTCGTATTGGTGAAGAAGATTCTCCAAGACGGCTTCAAACTCGTGCTGCGGTAATTTAGCCTTCAGTGCTGCCACCGTTTCAGAAGCGCTGCTGACAGCAGTTGCTTCATCCCTTCCAGTTCGTGAAGCCCACTCTCTAGCCGCATCTAATATGGTTTGCTCATCAAACTTCTCTCTCATGGCCGCGCCTCCCTTGAACTGACTTGACACCAACGACCGTCAAAATTTGAAAACCACATTGGCGCTAACCAGTTGCTGGTCATTGATCGTGACCTTACAAGCTCGACCTATTTCAGTTTTGTTATCACGAGCAAGGACAGAGTCACACTGTAGAAACACCTTCTTTCCTTCATACTCCCGCTGCACACCCGCTGTCGTCTTGCTCACCGGCTCCTTCATGAATTTCCGGTTCCAGGGCCCAAAGTAAATTTCAGGCTCTCCGCCACCGAAGAAACCCGACTCAGGAGTGGCACAGATCGTGCCCTCCATCCTCTCTCCGTCGATGATGTTTGCGTCCGTGTAACAGGAAATTAGGCCTTTCCCAGTGACAATTTCTGCTGGTCCTTTATTCAACCATGTCGGGGCGGTTACGCATCCAGCCAGCGTGACAGAAGCGAGCGTCATGGCTGCAAAGACAGGGCAGCGAAAATAGCTCATGGTTAAGTGTCCTTACTTTATGAAATCCCATCACCAATACCTTCAATCTCTGACTCTTTCAAGCTCAAGATCAGTAGGCGTAGGCCATGGCCCACTGAGCTAGTGAAGCAATTTTCAGCAAAATTGGAGTATCGCCTGGCAAGATAGCAGGCCGTTACTATGCTTGTATTTTCCTTTGGAGATGTCGACGCAATGTCTGGTGATTACTCTTTACCCGACCTCATCGAGAGGATTTATGCCAATCAACTAGCTCTAGAGGCCGCCTTGATGGAGCTAACCCTGCATGCTGAGCGGTTGGGTGCGCATGAGGTGGGTGAAAATGTTAGGGGGGCGTTACAGACCATTGGTGAAAACGCCGGTCACATTCGGCAAGGCTTGGCAAAGCTTAGAACCTCAGATCTTTAACTGGTGCACACGCCGATTGTGCTGGGGTATGTGGTGAATTTGGGGACAAACGCCCGTATTCCCTGGCTAAAAGGCCGTTTCAGACTCCCTTGCACAAATGCATAATGGGCATTAGTTGGCATGGATTGGCGTACGGTTTGCCCCATTTTTGCCCCACGGGCAGCCGGCTATCATCAGCCATTCAGAGATATCCAATGCAACACCTAATCCTGCACTTCACTCACGACATTGAGGACATCATTCCTTGGACCCGCTTCATTAAAGAGCTGCAGCCACAGCTTGCTCGGAGTGGCGTAGGCCGATTCGATAGCGATGACATGGCAATCGATGGAGGCGATTGTGAAGCCGTCTTTCTAGGCTTGGATGCCAAGGAGCTATTAGATGTCCTTCGTCCACATTTTCGAATCCTGCCGTTTTTACAAAAGCCAACGACTACAGTGAGGCTCGTTTTCGGAGAACTTGACAGTTCCTCTGAACATCAAATTTTCAGCTTGGGTGATAATGAGTAATGCACCGACCGTCTAGGGCCTAGAGCCGAAAGCAGCCCTTAGTCACGCAACGATGGATTGGTCCCGACTAATCGCTATACCTCCCGGCGCTTGCTTAGCTTCGCTTTGCTCCTCCTTCATGTAGCAAATATTAGCAAACTCGACTTGGCTTTCTTAATCGGTGCGCCGCTGGGCGAGAATCACACCGCCCTGCCATACTGGCTCAGGAACAACGCTTAAGTACCTCGGCAGGGGAAATCAGGCAATTTTGAGGAGGCTCGGTGAACAAACAACAAATCGAACAGTGGCTCTGCTTCCAGTGTGTACAAGAGCCATACCTCTCAGGGGATATATCAACCACAGGCGAGACCTCCATATGCTCCTATTGTGGAATCAAAAACCAATGCTGGCCGATTGAACTGTTGGCGGATCGAATCGAGCAAGCGTTTGAAGAACATTACGTTCGCACCTCAGCGGAACCGGATGATTGGCAGCAAAGCCTGCTGCGGGACAGCGAGTCGGACTACGACTGGGATCGAGACGGTGAGCCAGTCCGAGAAGCCATTGAAGGAGCAGCTCAAATTCCCGACGATGCGGTTTCAGATGTATTGGAAATTTTAGGTGATAGGTACTTTGACTTCGACGCGGCGGCCATGGGTGTCGAGAATGAGTTCGATCCCGAATCGCACTACGAACGGAAAGACTTGAATGATTCTACCTGGCAGTACGAATGGCGATGTTTTGAGAGAACGCTGAGAACCGAAGCCAGATATTTTTCTCGGGCCGCAGCAGATCACCTTGCAGCTGTCTTTGGAGGAATAGACGAGCTAGGTACTTCGGATGGCAAACCGGTGGTGGTTGACGTCGGTCCTAGCACTCCGATTAACGTGCTTTCCAGGGCACGCGTATTCCAATCCAAAGAGCTGCTTAAAGAGGCGCTCTGTCGCCCCGACAGGCACTTGGGCTCTCCTCCCGCCCGGGCAGCAGCAACAGGAAGAATGAATGCGCGAGGTATATCAGTATTCTATGGTGCAACTTCCCAGAGCGTTGCTCTCGCCGAGGTTCGGCCACCAGTAGGCAGTTATGTAGCCCTGGCAACTTTCAGAATTATCCGCCCTTTGCGCCTCTTAGATATTTTCGCGCTTGAAAAAGCCGCTGATCATGGAAGCATCTTCGATCCAACCCTTCTTGCACGGACGGAACGGGCTGTTTTTCTACAATCGCTTAGTCGCATTATGACGCGTCCAGTGATGCCGGATGATCAGGAATTCGATTATCTAGCTACTCAAGCCGTGGCTGATTTCCTGGCAACCGATAATTCCCCAATGCTGGATGGCATCCTTTTTAAATCGACTCAGTCAACGGATGGGGACAATATCGTATTGTTCCACAAGGCATCGCGCGTGAAAAGTATGGACTTACCCACAGGCATCAAGCTGAATGCCGAAACGGTGAGTTGGGACAGTGAAGGTGGATACCCAGACTATAATGTATGGGAACAAGTCCCTGTGCCAAACGAGACCGTGGACTCTCTAAAGCTTATCCCCTGGGCTTTAATGCCTCATTCTGTAAGTGAAGATGAGGATTTGCGTGAAAATACACTAGACGTCATCGCTAGCTCGGTAGAAGTGCATCATGTCAGAAGGGTAAAGGTAGAGTGTGATGCACATCTGGTTACCCGCCATCGCCGGCAAATGACAAAGAACGATGACTTTTAAGTGGAACATCGACTTTTATAAATGAGTACAGGAATTGAACGGCATACTCTGTGCTTAAGGACCCAATAAATGAGGCAACAAAATTCTACTTTTAGACGTGCTCATCCAAGCTGGGCTAACGCTTGTGTCGGGGAAAACGGAGATCCAGGATACGTTGAGTACTCTAAGGGTTTTTCTAAGGCTGCAAACATACTTATAAACGCCGTTCTCGAAGACCACTCAATTCACCTAACAACAGACATCTTTGTCTATCCCATATGTTTCAATATGCGACACTCTGTCGAACTGCGTCTAAAGGGTGCAATATCTGCCCTACAAAAACTAGCAATACTCAAACAAAGAATAATAAATTTTGACTTCATGGGGTCCCATGACATTTATAAAATATGGTTTTTCTTCAAGACCGAATCGGAACGTCTCGACAGCCGATTCCAAACAATCAATAGTCTATTAGAACCCACCATACTCGATATAGCCGAAATTGATCCATCAGGACAAACATTCAGATACCCTTTCAGCACTCAATCCACCAAACACTTATCAGAAGTCGCCTTAATTAACTTCGTAGTGCTGAACGAGAAATTTAGCGACTTAGAAACAAATCTCGACGAACTATTGAAAATTTATGAATGGCTTGAACTTGAATACAATCAAGGCACACCCTCAACACTACACCGAAACCAGATATTTTTCCTAGCAAAAGAGCTCCCCAATAGAAGCGCTTGGACTGATGAAAATTTTTCCGCTACAAAAAATCTGATTAGAGCAAAATACAATCTCTCTAATAATGCGCTCTCAAAAATATTGAATCTAATCCAAGATCACTATGCACTCGCTCCACTCATTGGTCTTCGCAAGCCGCTTGCGGGAATGGACACCCCTCTTCTTATCGACATATGCGACATCTGGGTAGAGTTTAACGAAGATATTAAGAACTCCGATACAGAGCTGGAGACAACAATCACCTATGCTGAGGCGATTGAAGGAGTGCTTACCCAAAGAGATTCAGCATGGGGTAAATTACGAGACCTCGTCACTCCTGAAATAACTGCAGGTTCTCACGCGTTATTTTATTTCGCCTACGATTATGGATTTACTGAATATTACGAATCGCTGTATCCTCGTTATTTATTGGAGATACGTGGTGAAATCGACCATGGCCAGCAAACTATTCGAGATCAATTCATGCATGTTTTTGACAAAACCAACTTTCTTGACCACCTTTTACAATCACTCTATGCTCTGGGTCACCGCACTACAGCCGAACAAATCATTGCTAGGCAAGATGTCGCTCACGCATTTCACTGGCTCGATAAAGCACGAAGCGGCGAATTGTTTACGCCCCCTGATTTCGCTCAATACCCAACAGATTGTTTTGCCGAGAACATCTAGAACTTCATATGCATACCATTAGCGAGCTATTTAACGACAAAAAATCTTCCATAAATGATCTAACTTCGTCGTATAGCTTCGACTCATCATTTCTCGGCGCATCCCCCAGTTTGGGTTGGCAGGCACACTGGCTGATCGGAGCGTTCCCCTGCCCCATCGCCCGTTGACCTGATCCAACACCGCCATTAACTTCGTGGCGTCGGCTGGTTGGGAGGTGGCAAACAGGTCGTCGGTGTACTCCCCTTGCTGACAAAGGTTCATCAACAGCACCTCAGCCTTGCTGTACTTGAAGCCTGGCCGGAAGACGCGGTCAAGCGCGTCCACCGCAGCGTTGGTCAGTAACCGCACATCGTCGGTGGGGTACGGCAGGTCAATTAGCACGCCGTTGGCATACTTCGCCTCCTCCGGGTTGAACATGCCGGTGCGGATGCTGACGCGGATCTTCTTACACAGCGACTTCTGCGCCCTGAGCTTTTCCGAGGCCCGCATCATGTAGGTGGCCACCGCTTCCTTGATCGGGGCTAACTCCGTGAGCCGCTTACCAAACATCCGGCTACAACAGATTTCCTGCTTCGGCGGGTCCGGCTCGTCCAGCTCCAGACACGGCGTGCCGGCCAGCTCGCGGGCTGTCTTCTCAATCACCACGCTGAATTTCTTGCGTAGCGTCCAAGGGTCGGCCTTCGCCAGGTCCATAGCGGTCTTGATACCCATGGTGTCCAAGTGAAGTTTCATCTTGCGACCGACTCCCCAGACCTCGGCCACTTCGGTATTGCGTAGCACCCAGTCGCGCTTGAACGGGTCGCAGATATCGACTACCCCGCCCGTTTGCACCTGGAGCCGCTTGGCGGTGTGATTCGCCAGCTTCGCCAGGGTTTTGGTGTGAGCGATCCCTACCCCGACGGGAATGCCGGTACAGCGCAACACATGGCTGCGGATCTTGCGGCCGAGGGCATCCCGGCCGTCAATGCCGGTCAGATCCGCGAAGGCTTCGTCGATTTAAAGGAAAGATGTCAACCCATGGACATCGGTTTGAATGAATATTTGTCAGGGTTTAGATCAGGTGTCCGATGTCCATAGACCACACGCATTTTCACAG
>LNAP01004930.1_pt1 | contig 13007 bp, 14 predicted proteins | sample 602601 | NCBI WGS metagenome assembly LNAP01 (sample SAMN02440304, study PRJNA202911) | soil metagenome | biome: Subtropical and temperate rainforests or woodlands; isolation source: soil samples (1 kg each in a 20% v/v slurry with milli Q water) were... ...
GCGCTTTTTAGCGTCCCACTCTTTTGATTTTTAGGAGCCTCTCACCATGATGGTGCTTTATTCGGGTACGACCTGTCCCTTCTCCCACCGTTGCCGCTTCGTCCTGTTTGAAAAGGGCATGGACTTTGAGATCCGCGATGTGGACCTGTACAACAAGCCCGAAGACATCAGCATGATGAACCCGTACGGCCAGGTGCCCATTCTGGTGGAGCGCGACCTGATCCTGTATGAGTCGAACATCATCAACGAGTACATCGATGAGCGCTTCCCGCATCCACAGCTGATGCCCGGCGACCCGGTGGACCGCGCCCGCGTGCGCCTGTTCCTGCTCAACTTCGAGAAGGAATTGTTCGTGCACGTGAATATTCTGGAATCGCGCGCGACCAAAGGCAATGAAAAGGCGCTGGAAAAAGCCCGCGCCCACATCCGTGACCGCCTGACGCAACTGGCCCCCGTGTTCCTCAAGAACAAGTACATGCTGGGCGACAATTTTTCGATGCTCGACGTAGCCATCGCCCCGCTGCTGTGGCGCCTGGATTACTACGGCATTGATCTGAGCAAGAACGCAGCGCCGTTGCTCAAATACGCAGAGCGTATTTTTTCGCGTCCGGCCTACATTGAAGCACTCACGCCATCAGAGAAAGTGATGCGCAAGTAAGCTTGGCGCCATCTGGCTCTCCCGACACTCGCACCCTAGCCACACCATGAATGCCCCGGACTCCACCTCCACGCGCCCTTACCTGATCAGGGCCCTTTACGAGTGGTGCACTGACAACGGGTTCACACCCTACGTGGCGGTGCGGGTGGATGGGTCCGTTCAGGTGCCGCGTGAGTTTGTGAAGGACGGCGAAATTGTTTTGAACATCAGCTACGACGCCACCAGTTCTTTGCAGCTGGGCAATGATTTCATTGAGTTCAAGGCCCGCTTCGGCGGAAAGTCGCGCGAAATTCTGGTCCCCGTGGGTCGGGTGATTGCCATCTACGCCCGTGAAAACGGGCAGGGCATGGCATTTCCTGCGCCGGTGGATGTGGCGGCTGCCACGCTCGACGGCGGGCCGGTTTCGGCCGCCCCGATCCTGGAAGACTCTGAGGGGAACACCGACGACCGTGTGGTGCAACTGGTTCCCAGCGACAGCACGGCTACCGAGGAAGGTGGCGACGATCCCCGTCCTCCGCGCGCTTCGGGCAGCGCCCGCCCCGCCCTCAAACGCATCAAATAGCGCAACACACGCCCCAAAATGCGCTGTATTTGCAGGATAAAATACAGCCTTCGCCGATTTAGCTCAGTTGGTAGAGCACCCGCCTTGTAAGCGGTAGGTCGTCAGTTCGATTCCGACAATCGGCACCATATAGAAGTCCAAGGCCGTTCGCTGAAGTCCAGTGAACGGCCTTTTTCATTGGGCGAGCGGGTTTTGGCTGTCCACCAAAGGCCGCAGAAGTTCGCCGACAGCCAGCACCAAACCGGGGAACAGACCGGGGAACGAACCGGGGTAAAGTGCGATCTACGGGGCTTTGTTCCCCGGTCACCCTTGTTCCCCGCTTGGAGGTGTTGCCCATGCTGACCGACAAACATTGCAAAAACGCCGCCTGCCCGCCAGACAAGAAGCGGGCACGCTTCACGGATGCCCTGGGGCTGTACCTGGAAGTGAGCCCCGCCGGATCGAAGCGCTGGTTCTGGAAAACCTACGCCGATGGCAAAGAAGGTCGTATGGCCTTGGGCAGCTACCCGGCCCTGGGGCTTGCGGATGCCCGCAAGGCGCGGGACGCCGCCAGGCTGCAGAAAGCCATGGGGCGCGACCCCGTAGAGATGCGCAAGACTGAAAAGCTCAAGGCCGCAGTGGGTGCCGAGGACGCCTTTGGTGCCGTGGCTGCTGAATGGCTGGCGCACAACAAGCCCCAGTGGAGCGACACACACCACATGCGGGAGCGGCGCAACATCGAAAAGGACCTCGCCCCCTACCTGGGGCCGCGCAAGATATCCACCATCGAACCAATTGAGCTTTTGGCAGTGGTGCGAAAGGTGGAAGAACGCGGCGCCCTGGATGTGGCGCACCGGGTGCTTTTGACGGCCCATGGCGTGTGGGGCTATGCGGTGGCCACGGGCCGGGCGCCACGCGACATTACCGGCGACATTAAGAAGGCCCTCAAGCCCCACATGCGTGAGAACTACCCGGCCATCATCGAGCCCACTGAGCTGGGCGAACTGTTGCGGGCCAGCGATGCCTACAAGGGCGGGCCGGTGGTGCGGGCTGCCCTGGCGATTGCCCCCATCCTGTACCAGCGCCCCGGCAACCTGCGGGCGATGCGCTGGGCCGATCTCGACTTGAATGCGGCCCTATGGTCAATTCCAGCCATGGACATGAAGCGCATCAAGGCCCACAAGGTCAACGGACAGCCGCACGTAGTGCCACTCCCCCGCCAGGCCGTTGATCTGCTGCGCGAACTGCAGCCATTGACGGGGGGCGGTGAGTACGTTTTCCCCGGGTTACGCGACAGGAGGGCGCCCATGTCAGAGGCTGCTGTGAGTGCAGCGCTTGCCGCCATGGGCTACAAGGGGCGCCACACTTGGCACGGCTACCGCGCCACGGGCCGAACGATCCTTCGCCAGGTGCTGAAGTACCCTGCGGACGTGATCGAAGCCCAGTTGGCCCACACCGGGCAGATAACCCACGGCGGCGCCTACGACCGGGCTACCCACCTGGATGAGCGGGCATCGATGCTGCAGCACTGGGCCGACTACCTGGACAAGCTACGCCAGGGGGCTGACGTGATACCGATGCCTCAGCGTGCCGCCTGAGTGCCCACGCCAGCACAACACCACAAGGGGGCCGCAAGGCCCTTTTTTCATGGCGCGATGGTGGGTTTTTGCATTTCCTTCAGCACCATTCCACGGAAAACCGTGGGAACAGTGGGAACAAACGCAAGGAATCAAGGAATGATGCGGGTTACCGGGCGGTCATCAATGGGAACAACGTGGGAACAAACTGGGAACAGAGTGGGAACAGTTCTACATAATGAGAAAACACATACACATAAACCCTTGTTTTCCCTGTTTTCCCCCCTTTGCCTCCCGGCCTGCTGCGCCCCCGCAATCGGCCTGGCTTCGGTGTACGCGCACGCACGTTGCTGGAAATGAGCGCGTTAGGGCCTTCCCCTGGAGCCCCCTACGGCGGCGGCAAGCGTGCATGCGTGTGCACGGGCATTTACTAGCCCATGACGTGGCAAATTTACTTATTGAGAATCATTATCAAAATTTGCCACATCGCCCAATGCGAGATAGCGGTGCCAGAAAAACCGGCGGCGAACGTTCGGGGCTGCGGTTTTGCCCGGTGGGCGGTGCGTCGTCTGTCTGCTTGTGGATAACTTTTCCCGCTGCAGTGCGCAAAAAATGAGCAATTGCACACCGCCCGCAAACCCGCATGAATGCTGGGTTTCCCGATATTGTGCGAAAGTTATCCACAATGCACAGTAGATACGACGGGCGTTATGTTAAATAATGTGCTTGTTTTGTATATTCTGCACACTATCGGGAGTTTGTGCCACAATGCAGGCACACAACAAAGGATGTGACACATGACCCTTGATGAATTTGACGCTGCACTGTCCGCGCTGGGCTGGAAGGTAAGCGAGTTTTGCCGGGCCACGGGCCTACACCGCAACACCCCCAGCCGCTGGCGCAATGAGGGCGTGGAGATACCCGGATGGGTGCCGCAGCACTTGGGGCTGCTGTTGGACTTGAAGCGCCTGCATGCCGCCCATGTGGTGCCACCCAGCCCACGGGCGGTGCATTGGTACTTGCAAGACCTGCAACGCCTGCAGGCTGCGTATCTGGTGCCCCCCACGGGCGACGATTGAGCCCCACACCCGGCACAATGTGCCCATGATCTCCAAGCCCCTGCCGCACCTGCGATTGATGCCCGTGGCATCCGGCCCCACAGCCCCGCGTTTCCTCGTGGGGCTGTTCGCATTGGGGCTGGCCTTGCGGCGGCTGCGCATGGGGCTGTCTGTGCTGTTGTGCGACCTACAGCGGGGCCTTTGAATGCGGCCAAAGGGTGAAGTGCATTTGGCATTGCTTGCGGCTGCGCAGGCCCTTGCAACGCCTGAGCGTGGCGCAACCCTGCGCGAGCTGGCGGCCGCTTCGTGCGTGGGGCTGCAAGCTGCGCGGCATACCGTGGGCTATCTCAGCAAGTCGGGGGCGCTGGTGGTGGCCCGCACCAGGCGCGTGCCCTACCGCAATAAGCCCGTAGCCGAGTGGGTGCCAGCGCAGCCAGTCACAAGCGCAGCGCCGCAGCCTGCAGCCCATGCGCTGGCCGGTGTCTTGGCCACCTGGCACGCCAGCCCCGTAAGCACACCACAAAGCCCCAAGCCCCACACCGATAGCGCTTGACCTGGCACCACGAACCCGTGCCATAATCGCCGCAACCCCTGACCGGGGCCGGTGCTTGAAAACACCTTTCGCAAAGCGGCGCAACCTCCCCGATAGTGAGGTTTTGTCACGTCTGCATTCTGCAAACACGGCCTGCGCCGCGTTCAAAGTTTCGGGCGGGATGGCCAGAGTGGCAACACCTGGCGCACGTCTTTGCGCGTGTTTTCAACATCCCGCCCACCTGTCCACGCTTGAAAACGCGGGCCGGTGGTTTCAAGTCTCGCAAAGGAGCAAGAAACCGTGAACAACGTCACCCACCTGGCCAGCCGCAGCGCTGCGCCCACATCGCCCACGCTGGGCGCCCCCGACCCGATCCAGTTGCACGCCGATGCGCATAACGCGCTGGCCATGGCACTGCACTACCTGCGCCAGCCCGATGCGAACGTGCCAGGCGCCGCCCGCAAGGCAGTGCAGGCCCTGGCGGCGCTGCGCAGCCTGGGCAGTGCAGACATGTGCACGAGCCCCAGCATGCAAGGTGGTGCAGCATGAGCGACGCCCACAAAGACGACCTGATCCGCCGGGCGGTCAGCACTTACCCCACGATGTTGCTGGCTCTTCTGTCTGCCATGCGCACCCACCAGCGCAACGACGAACCCGCCCGCGCTGGCACAACGCCTGCAGCGCTGTCGCTGTCGATTGCGTGCGTGTTGGCTGTGCGCATGGCAGACGACCCGGACGCGCTGGATTTGGCAGAGGAACTTTTTGCCGCTGCCCTTGCTGTGCAACGCGGTGAGGCGCCACCAGGCGCGGGCACTGAAAAGGCGGCCGATGTGCTGCGCCGCCTTGAAGATGGGGGCGTGATATGAGCGGCCCTACCTTTACCACGCGCGAGCATGAGGCCGGATCGCTTCGGGTGCGCGATTCGTCTGTAAGCCTGCCTGGCGGTGTGCATTTGAGCATCTCCGCAACACGGTCAACGCGCATTGTCGATTTGTGCATGTTGCGTGACTGCATGAGTGTGCATCTTGAGTTTTCGCCAGACCAGGCGCGGGCCGTGGCGGCCGAGCTGCTGTCGTGTGCGGATGCATTGAAATTTAATGAAAGGGCCTGAGCCATGACGAACCAAACTGCCGCGCAACTGCGCATTGCCATCCACGATATGGACTGTATGTCGCAAGGCGGGTTTTCAAGCATTGCAGCCATTGCAAAGCTGGCCCTTGCCGCCCTGGAAAACCCGCAGACGTGCGGCGACATTGACAGCATTGCGGCTGCTCTTGAGTCCATTCGTTGCACTGCGAAGGATATTGAAAACTGCATCAACGCGACCGCTGAGGGTGTGGGGTGCCACTACGTTGATGCAGCACAACGGCGGCGTTGGGATGCCATGCGGAAAGCCCGTGAGGAAGATGGCACTGCTGCAACCAGCGGCGGGGCTGCAACGGTGAAGGGTTGAACCATGGCAGATAGCACCAGAACGCCCGCACCTGGCGAGATCATCCCCGTTGAGGGGTGGGAATTGAAGGGTGAGCATGGGCACATGGCCTTTGATACGACAAAGGCCGGGCGGCTGGTGCGCCTGGCTGACCTAGTGCAGTGGCTCATAGACGCCAAAGAGCTGCCGTGCGGCATGGCGGTTGAAGATGTTTGCGAGAAGCTGCAGGCGCCCGATGCTGCCGCCTGGCTGTACATGGTGACACCCGGAAAAATGGCCCGCCCACTGACATGGAAAGATGATTTTTCGTGGCATCCGATCATCGTGGGCAGTGATCCAGCCCCAGATCCTGCAGATTGCGGCATTGCCGGGGCTGTGCGCCACATGCGCAGCCTGTGGGGCTCTTCTGCATCACCAAGCGAGTGCGAATACATCGGGGCGAACTATCTCGATCCGCTGTCGATTCGTATGGACAAGGCGCATGCGCTGTGGGACTGGGGCTCTGTGTCTGCGCCTGATGTTGGTGCTGTGCCCGCATCGCCTTTTCCTCTGGCTGATTTTGCGGCGCTGGTTGCATATCGCAAGGCGCAAAAAGCGGCCAATGTAGCGGCGGGCAAGCCCAATAAAACCATCCCTTGGACTGGTGGCAACCAGCTTGATTTGCTGCGTGGTGAGTATGCGCGGCTGGGCGGACAACCCGGCGCTGCGGTGCAAATAGCGAAAGCCCTTGAAACCACTCGCCAAGCGGTTGTTTCCGCCCTTGAAAAGAAGCGAAAACGAAAAGCGCCATCCCCTTTGCCTTCGCTGGGCACATCACGCGCCGCCTGAGCGTTTGCAAGTCGCTTGCGACCTGCGCCACTTGTGCAGGCTATCCCAGCTCTGTGCGCACTCCAGCGGGTGAATGCAAGCGATTTGCAAAGCGACAAAGTGCGTTTGCAAGCTTGAAAGTCTCGCCATGCCTTGAGTGCACCACCACGGATGCACCGGCATATATGAAAGGACTTTCTCCCATGCAAGTTGTGCACGCCGCCAAACCCGTTGTTCCCCGTGATCGCCTGTTGCGCCTGCCTGATGTGGAGGCCGCCACCGGCTGCAAAAAAAGCACCATCTACAAGCTCATGAAAGAAGGCAAGTTCCCGCCCTGTGTGCGCATTACCGCCCGCATGGCTGCGTGGCCTGAATCGGCCGTGCTGGGCTGGGTGCAAGCCCGTATTGCTGGCGCAGAGGTGCAAGCATGAGCGCCCGCACCTTGGAGGGCCGCGCCATGGATGCGGTGAATGCCTCAATCTGTGCCAGCGTGGAAAGTGCGCTGTCGGAGTACTTACGCAATGCGCCTGACTTTGGAACCCGTATTCATGAAACCGCGCTCCTCAATGCCGCCTATATCCAATCGGCCGCAGTTATCCATGCGGCGGGGCTGCAAGCCATCGCCCGCGTGGAGGCCGCGCAAATCATGGCGGCTGCGATGGATCGCCGCACCGCAGCCATTCAGCGACGGAACCGCGCACAGGCTCAATAATTTCAATGACCACCCATATCACCCCTGACCTGATCCGCGCAGCCCTGGCGCACATCCCCGCCAGCCTGGCGCGTGACGAATGGGCGCGGGTGGGCATGGCCATCAAAAGCGAGTTTCCCGACGCCACCGGCCAAGACCTGTTCGAGGCATGGAGCGCCACCGCAGACGGGCACGACCCACGATCCACGCGCAGCACCTGGCGCAGCATCAAGGCGGGCGGCGGGGTGGGCATTGGCACCCTGTTGCACCTGGCCAAAGAACACGGCTTTGTGTTGCCCAAGGCCAGCGAAGCCCCGGCCGCACCGAGCCCCGAGGTACTGGCGCAGCGTGAACGCGAAAGGGCAGAGCGCCAGCAAGCCGAACAGGCCCGCCAGCAGGCCGCCCACGCGGCTGCAGCGCTTGACGCGGTGGTGCAGTGGGATGCAGCCAGCGACACGGGCGCAAGCCCCTACCTGGCCCGCAAGGGTGTGCAGGCCCATGGCGTGCGCTTTGCGCCAGATGGCTGCGTGCTGGTGCCCTTGCGCGATGCGGCTGGGGCTCTGTGGAACCTGCAGCGCATTGCCCCCGAGCGCCCCTCAGAGGGCACCGACAAGCTGTTTTTGAAAGGCGGGCGCAAGTCGGGGCTGTGGCACTGGTGCGGTGATCCGGCTGGGGCTGGCGTGCTGCTGATTGCCGAGGGTTACGCCACCGCTGCCAGCGTGCACCAGGCCACCGGCCGCCCTGTGGCTGTGGCCTTTGATGCGGGCAACCTGGCGCACGTTGCCAAGGCCCTGCGCCAGCAATACCGGGCCGCGTTGCTGGTGCTGTGCGGCGATGACGATGCAGCCACCGAGGCCCGCACCGGCACCAACACCGGCCGCGTAAAAGCCGAGGCCGCAGCCCGCACAGTGCGTGGCCTGGCAGTGTTCCCCGAGGGCCTGCCTGATGGTGGCAGCGACTTTAACGACATGCACCAGGCGCAGGGCCTGGAGGCCGTGGGCGCTTGCATTGATGCCGCCATTGCAGCGCACCAGGCAGAGCAGGCCGAACGCATCCAGCAAGCCCCACAGATCCCCAAGCAAGGCAAGGCCAGCACCCGCACGCCACGCGAGCCCCACGGGGCCGATGGTGGGCACGGCGAGCCCCCCGACGATGGCCGGGCCTTCGACCCGTTCACCGTCAACGATTCGGGTGTGTGGCATGCGGGCGTGGACAAGGACGGGCAACCCAAGTCGCCGCAATGGGTGTGCAGCCGCCTGGATGTGCAGGCCCTGACACGCGACCAGGACGGCGCAGGCTGGGGCTACCTGCTGGCCTTTGCCGACCCGCTGGGCAAGCCCAAGCAATGGGCCATGCCCGCCCGCATGCTGTCTGGCGATGGTGGCGAATACCGCGCCGCGCTGCTGAACATGGGGCTGCGCATTGCCCCATCGCCTGCAGCCCGCAACCTGCTAACCCAGTACATCCAGACCCGCCAGCCGGGCGAGTTTGCGAGCTGCACCGACCGCATCGGCTGGCATGGCCGCGCCTTTGTGCTGCCCCATGAAACCATCGGCGACGATGCCGAGCGCATCGTGTTTCAGAGCGAAAGCCAGATGGAAAACACCTTTCGTGTGAAGCACGATGCAGCCGCCTGGCGTGATCGCATCGGGGCTCTGTGCGTGGGCAATTCCCGGCTGGTGTTTGCGGTGGCCAGCGCCTTTGCCGGGCCGCTGCTGCGCCCTGCAGGCATGGAGAGTGGGGGCTTTCACATTCGGGGCGACAGCAGCTCAGGCAAGACCACGGCCCTACGCCTGGCCGCCAGCGTGTACGGTGGCCCCAGCTACATGCAGCGCTGGCGCACCACCGACAACGCCCTAGAGGCCATCGCCGCGCAGCACTGCGATTCGCTGCTGATCCTGGACGAACTGGCGCAGGTCGAAGGCAAGGTGGCCGGGGAGTGCGCCTACATGTTGGCCAATGAGCAGAGCAAGGCACGCGCCACACGCAACGGTGCACCACGCGCCCGCCTGTCCTGGCGCTTGCTGTTCCTCAGCGCTGGCGAGCTGGGGCTGGCCGACCACATGGCAGAAGGCATGAAGCGCACCCGCACGGGGCAAGAGGTGCGCATGGCCGACATTCCCGCCGATGCGGGCGCGGGCCTGGGTGCCTTTGAAAACTTGCACGGCTTTGCGGGTGGGGCTGCGTTTTCCAGCCACCTGACCCGTCAGGCGCAAGCCTGCCACGGTGCACCAGGCCGGGCGTTCATTGAATGGGCGTGCGCCAATGCCGAGGGCCTGGGCAAGCGCCTGCGCACGGCTGTGCAAGCCCTGACGCGTGAATGGGTGCCTGATGGTGCATCGGGCCAGGTGGAGCGCGTGGGCGCCCGCTTTGCGCTGGTGGGCGTGGCGGGCGAGCTGGCCACCGAAGCGGGTTTGACGGGCTGGCCAGCGGGCGAGAGCGAACGCGGTGCACGCGCCTGCTTTGATGCCTGGATGGCTGCGCGTGGTGGGGCTGGCAATGGCGAGGTGACCGCCATGCTACGGGCCGTGCGCAGGTTCCTGGAGACGCACGGGGAAGGCCGCTTCACATGGTGGCACCGTGCGTCTGATGACCACAACGCCAAGACGCTGCAGCGTGCGGGCTTTCGTCGGATGGTTGACCAGGACGGCAAGCCCATCAAGAACGACGCGGAACACCAGCGGGAGTACGGCGAGCGCATGGCCCCGGCCGATGGTGAGGCAGTCAGCGTTGAATACTTCTTGCTGCCCGAGGTGTTCCGTGCCGAGGTGTGCCAGGGCTTTGACTACCAGGCCGTGGCCGCAGTTCTTTTGGCACACGGGGCTCTGATGCCAGGCGCAGGCCGGTCGTTCGACACTAGGCAGCGCCTGCCCGGCCTGGGGCTCTCACGCTGCTATCACATACCCCCGGCGCTGTTCGCCTTGGACGTGTAGCCGCCATGCCCACCGCAGCCCCCCGGCCATGCTCCCACCCTGGATGCGGCGCCCTCGTGCGCGATGGCTCAGGCCGTTGTGCAAAGCATCCCAAGCCCGCATGGGCAAAACCAGCCACAGCCACCAAGCGCATCACCGGGCGCAGGCTGCAGGCGATGCGCGCCGAGCTGTTCACCCGTGAGCCGCTGTGCGCCGTGTGCCAGCGCCTGGGCCGCGTGACGCTGGCCACCCAGCGCGACCACATCAAGCCCCTTGCTGAGGGCGGCACCGACGATGCCAGCAACGTGCAAGGGCTGTGCGCCGCCTGCCACGATGCCAAGACCAAAGCAGAGGCAGCACGCGGCGTGCGCCGCATTTGGCAGGGATACCGCCAGCCCTGACCACCTGGCCGTGCACACGCCCGCACGGTTCAATCCCTTATGCCAGGCACTGGCCATCCGGGCCGCCCGGTGGGGGCGGGGGCGTGAGTCCCCTTCGCGCTGGAAATTGCAAATATGCACCAAAAGGTGCATCGGCGTTTCTGCCGTGTTGAACGTTCGGGGCTCTGAGTTTTGGCCTGATCGTGGGCTTTGATGCCCGAAAATGTGCAGAAAACGGCCGTTCCCCCGGCTTTTGTTCCCACTGCTCCCACTGCTCAGAATTGAATGGGAACGCTGGAAGCCCCTGTTTATGCGGTGTTCCCACTGTTCCCACTGTTCCCACGCAAAAACACAAGGGGGCGAAGAAAAGGGCGGCGAAGGCGTGAAGGCCAATGCACATTTTCGGGCGTCTGTGCGGCACCGTTGGGGCTCGTGGTGATGGGTAGGGGGCGGGTCAAAAGTCCACAGCTACCCGCTGGAAACCGACCGCCTAGCTGAATTTTTATGCGCGCTAGTTTTTAGGGGGGGGGGGGTTACATCATGGCTGCAGGTGGGTGAAATTCCTGAAAAACTGGCCTAGCAAACACCAAACCGGGGAACAAACCGGGGAACGAAACGCAATCATTTATTCGTGGCGTCTATATAAATCAAATAGTTACGATGCAAATATGGTTCCGACAATCCGCACCATTTGTCCCCTAACGGTCTTGCGGCTCGCCCCCCTTTTCTCGGGGCGACTCAGTTTTGGATCTTGAGGCGAATGGAGTTCACATCCCACCCCCGGCTTCGCAAATGCGCCTGCAACGCAGGCAGCAATTGGCGTATTTTTGCCGCCGCCGCATTGCTTTTGACCAGCAAACACCAGCTGTTTCCATCGATTGGACCCGCTTGTACGGCAGAGCGCAGCGCTGCCGGGATTAGCAATTCAATGGCTTGAAATCGTTCGCTGGAGTCCCGCGTGAGCGCCGCCAGCCTTGCCAGCGTTGGAGAATCCTCGCTGGCTTGCTGCAAGGTGATTGCGTAGTGGCGGCGGTTCATGGGTATTGTTGTACGGGGTGTGGTGAAGTCAGGGTGCATGGGATTATCGCGGACACCCGCTTTGCCCTGGGCCTTGGCAGCAGGCGGGTAAAATCCTGGGTCCGGAGTCTGTTGCCTGATGTTGCAGTGCTTGCAATCACGGGCGGTGGGCCCACCTGAAATCAATTCATCTTAGGGGTTTCGGTCGCTTGACATGTTCTTTGGAGCATGGCGGGCGGTCCTGTTCGCATGGCCACCAACTTCCTTACCAAACTATTCGGCAGCCGCAATGACCGGCTTCTCAAGCAATATCGCAAGACGGTCACACGCATCAATGCGATGGAACCCGACTATGAGAAGCTGACCGATGACGCGCTGCGCGCCAAGACGCTGGAGTTCAAGGAGCGTGTGGCCAAGGGCGAGTCGCTGGACGACCTGTTGCCAGAGGCAGAAGGCTCCAAGCGCATCATGAAGATGCGCCATTTCGACGTGCAGCTGCTCGGCGGCATGGCCTTGCACTACGGAAAGATCGCCGAAATGCGCACCGGCGAGGGCAAGACCCTGACCGCAACCCTGCCCGTCTATCTGAACGCACTGTCGGGCAAAGGCGTTCATGTGGTCACCGTGAACGATTACCTGGCCAACCGCGATGCCCTGTGGATGGGGCGGCTGTACAACTTCCTGGGGCTGACGGTGGGCATCAACCTGCCCAACATGCCACGCGAGGAAAAACAGGCCGCCTATGCCGCAGACATTACCTACGGCACCAACAACGAGTATGGTTTCGACTACCTGCGCGACAACATGGTCTATGAAGCGCGGGACCGCGTTCAGCATGGCCTCAATTTCGCCATCGTGGACGAAGTCGACTCCATCCTGATCGACGAGGCGCGCACGCCGCTCATCATCAGCGGCCAGGCCGAAGACCACACAGCGATGTACATCGCCATGAACAAGGTGGTGCCGCTGCTGGTGCGCCAGGAGGGAGAGGCCGATCCGCGCACGGGCGAAGGCGTGACCAAGCCTGGCGACTTCACGCTGGACGAGAAAACCCACCAGGTCTTCCTGACCGAGCAGGGCCACGAGTCGGCCGAGCGCATCCTGGCCAGCCAGGGCCTGATTGCTGAAGGCGCCTCGGTGTACGACCCCGCCAACATCACGCTCATGCACCACCTGTATGCAGCGCTGCGGGCCAACCACCTCTACCACCGCGACCAGCACTATGTGGTGCAAAACGGCGAGATCGTAATCGTGGACGAGTTCACCGGCCGCCTGATGTCGGGCCGCCGCTGGAGCGAGGGCCTGCACCAGGCGGTGGAAGCCAAGGAAGGCGTGACCATCCAGGCCGAGAACCAGACCCTGGCCTCCATCACCTTCCAGAACTACTTCCGCCTGTACAACA
>LNAP01008720.1_pt1 | contig 13005 bp, 12 predicted proteins | sample 602601 | NCBI WGS metagenome assembly LNAP01 (sample SAMN02440304, study PRJNA202911) | soil metagenome | biome: Subtropical and temperate rainforests or woodlands; isolation source: soil samples (1 kg each in a 20% v/v slurry with milli Q water) were... ...
CGGCCGGGATGGTCGGCTGCAGCGCGACGGCATGCAGCGACACCAGGCTGGGCGGGGTCAGCGCCTTGGTGGCGCCGGGGCGGGCCACCAAGGCGTCGAGGGCGTGCTGCGCGATCGCGATCTGCTCGTCGAGCGCCTCGATCTGCTGGCGCGCCTCGGGCAGGCCGCCTTCGCTCTGGCGCAACTCCAGGCGCGTGTCCAGGCCGGCCGACACGCGGTCACGCACCAGCTGCAGCGTCTCGTCGCGCTGCGCCAGCGTGCGCCTGGCAACCCCCAGCTGGTCATTCAGGCGCGCCCACTGGATGTAGCCGCGCGCCACATTGCTGGCGAGCAGGATGCGCGCGGCATCGACCTCCGCCGCCGCCGCATTGGAGGAACCCAGGGCGCTGTCGAGCGCCGCGCGGTTCTTGCCGAAGAAGTCGATCTCCCAGCTGCCGTTGAGCTGCAGCGTGCCCACCTCCTGGATCGAGCCGGCGAGCGGAGCCGGGTAGATGTAGTTGCTGCTGAACTTCTGGCGGGTGGCGTCGAGCGCGCCGTTCAGTTGCGGCCGGTCGGCCGATTCGGCCGTGGCGATGGCGGCCTGCGCACGCGACAGGCGCGCCTGCGCCACCGCGATGTTCGGGCTGCCGGCCAGCGCCTCGTCGACCAGCGCATCGAGTTGCGCATCGCCGAAGCCGGCCCACCAGCGCGCATCGACCGCGCTGATGCCGGTGCTGAACGGCGCGGCCTTCAGGCCGAGCGAATCGGCATCGCGCAGCTTGGACTGCGATGCGATGCCGGCCATGTCGGCGCAGCCGGCCAGCAGCACCAGAACGGCCGTGGCGACGGGAAGCACAACGCCGCGACGGAACACGGACAGGGAACGGGTCATTTCTTTTCTCCACGGGCCGCCAGGGCCTGTGCGTTGTCGAGGATGCGGCGCAGGTAGCTCTTGAGCTGCTCCCACTCGGCTTCGCTGAAGCCCGCGAGATGCTCGTTCTGCACCCGGCTCAGGATCTCGGGCACCTGCAGGGCAGCCGCCCGGCCCTCGTCGGTCAGTTCGATGTTGACGACGCGGCGGTCTTCCAGCGAACGCACGCGGCGGCACAGGCCCTTGGCCTCGAGCCGGTCGAGCAGCCGGGTCATCGCGCCGGCGTCCAGCAGGCATTCGCGCGCGAGTTCGGCCACGGTGGTGGCGGCGCCCACCTCCAGCTTGTGCAATGGAATCCACTGCGGATAGGTCGGGCCGTCCGGATCGGAAATCTGGCAATCCACAGCCTGCCCGACCGCGGTCATGATGCGCCGCATCAGGTAGCCGACGCTCTCCTCCGACCGGTAGGTGGCCGCCGAATAGAAGTTCGGCACGGCCAGCGGCGTCGCGCCGGCATCGGATTTCTCGGGACGGATGGGATCGTTCATGGGGACGCGATATTATTTGCTTAGGCAATTACTGTCAAGGCTACCTTTGCAAAGGCAATCGGTCAGTAGAATCGGCACCCATGGCCGTCTCCGCTTCCCGCTCGCCTGCAAAAGGCTCTCCGAAATCCCTGTCGGGCCTGCTCCCCTTTCTCCGGCCATACCGCTGGCAGATCGCACTCGCGGCGGTCTTCCTGGTGGCGGCAGCCGGCGCCACGCTGGTGTTCCCGCTGGCGCTGCGTCGGCTGATCGACGGCGGGCTGGTGACCACCGACCGCGGCGCGCAGACGATGGCGCTGCGCGACCACTTCTTCGCCCTCTTCGGGGTGGCCGTGGCGCTCGGGCTGTTCTCCGCGGCGCGCTTCTACACGGTGAGCTGGCTCGGCGAACGCATCACAGCCAACCTGCGCAATGCGGTCTATGCGCATGTGCTGCGCCAGAGCCCGCAGTTCTTCGAGACGACGCAGACCGGCGAGGTGCTGTCGCGCCTGACGGCCGACACGACGCTGGTGCAGACGGTGGTGGGCTCGTCGCTGAGCATGGGCCTGCGCAACGCGGTGATGGGCATCGGCGCGCTGGGCATGCTGGTGTGGACCAACCCCTACGTCATGGGCCAGGTGCTGGGCGTGCTGGTGCTGGTGGTGCTGCCGAGCATGTGGTTCGGCCGCCGCGTGCGCAAGCTGTCGCGCGCCAGCCAGGACCGCGTGGCCGACTCGAGCGCCATTGCGGCCGAGGTGCTGAACGCCATTCCGGTGGTGCAGAGCTACACGGCGGAGGCGCGCGAAGCGGCCCGCTTCGACGCCTCGACCGACAACGCCTTCCGCACCGCCGTGCGCCGTGCCAAGGCGCGCTCGGTGCTGGTCGCCTTCATCATCATCGCGACCTCGGCCGCGCTGCTGTGGGGCCTGTACCAGGGCACGCAGGCGGTGCTGCAGGGCACGATCACCGCGGGCCACCTGGGCGAGACGGTGGTGTACGTGATCATCCTGGCCGGCGCGGCTGCCGTGCTGGGCGAGGTCTACGGCGACCTGCTGCGTGCGGCCGGCGCCACCGAGCGGCTGATGGAACTGCTGCACGCCCGCTCGGCCATCGCATCGCCGGCGCGACCGGTCGCAGCCCCGGTACCGCCGGCCGGCAGCAGCGTCGGCTTCGACGCGGTGACCTTCCACTACCCCTCGCGGCCGCTCACGCCCGCGCTGCGCGACTTCAGTCTGCAGGTGGCGCCCGGCGAAACGGTGGCGTTGGTGGGCGCGAGCGGCGCCGGCAAGAGCACGGTGTTCCAGCTGCTGCTGCGCTACTACGACCCCGGCACCGGCCGCATCGTGCTCGACGGCGCGCCGCTGGACGGCCTCGCGCTCGAGGACCTGCGCCACCGCATCGGCCTGGTGCCGCAGGATGCGGTCATCTTCTCAGCCAGCGCCTTCGAGAACATCCGCTACGGCCGGCCCGAAGCCAGCCCGGACGAGGTGTATGCCGCCGCGCGCGCGGCCTACGCCGACGACTTCCTGAAGGCCCTGCCCGAGGGCTACGACACCTTTCTGGGCGAGCGTGGCGTGCGGCTGTCGGGCGGTCAGCGGCAGCGCATCGCGATCGCGCGGGCGATGCTCAAGAACCCGCCGCTGCTGCTGCTTGACGAAGCCACCAGCGCGCTCGACGCCGAGAGCGAGCGCATGGTGCAGGCGGCACTGGAATCGGCCATGACCGGCCGGACCACCCTGGTGATCGCGCACCGGCTGGCAACCGTTCAGAAGGCGGACCGCATCGTCGTGCTCGACCACGGCGCCATCGTCGAACAGGGCACGCACGCCACGCTGGTGGCACAGGGCGGCGCCTATGCGCGGCTGGCCGCGCTGCAGTTCACGGCTTGAGTCCGCGCGGTGGGGTCGCCGCGGCAGGCGCCCCACGCCGGCGTTACTGCAGTGTTTCCTTGAGCGCCGCGGGCAGCGGCAACGGCAGCACCGGGATGCCCTCGTCGAGCAAGGCCTCGGTCTGCTCGCGCGTGGCCTGGCCACGGATGCCGCGTTCGGCGGTCTCGCCGTAGTGCATGCGACGCGCTTCGTCCGCAAAGCGGTCGCCGACGTCTTCGGTCTTCGCCATCACCTCGCGCACGGCGCGCATCCAGCGCGCCTCGGGTGAATCCGGGGCGGTCACGGCGTTGGCCGATGCCGACGGGACGTCGGGCGCCTTCGCGCCGCTCAGGTTGAGGCGCGGCGCGGACAGCAGCTTGGCCACGGACGTGTCGCCGCAGATCGGGCATGCCACCAGCCCGGCCCCGCGCTGTTCCTCGAAGGCGTCGTTGGAGGCGAACCAGCCCTCGAAGGCATGGCCGTGCCGGCATTGGAGGTCGAGAACCTTCATGCCGACGATTATCAGCCGCCGTTCGTGGCCGGCGGCGTCTGCCAGTCGAGCGTCCACACGCCCGACTGGACGTTCTGCAGCCAGAGCATGCAGCTGTGCGTCTTGGCGTCGGTCACGCGGCCGTCGCGGCAGCCGTCGAACAGCTCCTGCGGCGTGGCCGTGAACACATCGACGAACTCGCCGTGGTCGAGCTGGCGATCGCCCAGCGTCAACCCGCGGGCGAAGAAGATGTGGATGATCTCGGTGGAGTAGCCGACCGCCAGATGCATCAGACCCGCATAGGCCCACTCGCGGGCGGTGTAGCCGGTTTCTTCCAGCAGCTCGCGCTGGCCGCAGACCAGCGGCGACTCGCCCGCGTCGAGCTTGCCGGCCGGAAACTCGGTCATCACGAGGCCCACCGCGTAGCGGTACTGCCGCTCGAGCACGAGCCGGCCGTCGTCGAGCAGCGGCACCACCACGACGGCGCCGGGGTGGATCACGTACTCGCGCGTGGCCGTATGGCCGTCGGGCAGGCGCACGGTGTCTCGCTTGGCGTGAAGGAAATTGCCCTCGAAGAGCGATTCGCTCGCGATGCCTTCTTCCTTCAGATGCGCTTCGTCCATGAGGGTCAGTTCCGGTGTTTGAGCAGGTAGCGCCAGGTGAAGCCGGGAAAGGCCAGCACGATGAAGAGCGCGCCGGTGATGGCGTAGAACTCCCAGCCCTGGGGCGCGATCTGCCCGACCCGGCGCTCGAACAGCAGCCCGATGCCGCCGACGATCAGATAGAGCAGCACCAGCTCGGCCAGTCGAATCGCCAGCGACTTCCTGCCCTTGCCACCCACCGGAACCATCGCGAGCAATCGCTCGTTCATGAATGGCAGGTTGGCCGCCACCAGGGCCAGCAGCAAGACCAGCCAGACCAAGGCGCTCTGCGACACGCTGCCGTCAGTTCGCCAGCGTGGCGACGATGGCCTGGGCGCACAGCGTCATCAGGCCGCCGGGCACGATGCCGAGGATGAGGATCAGCGCGCCATTGACCGTCAACACGGCACGCACGTCGCGCGGTGCCGATACGGTGGTCGCGGTGACGGGAGCATCGAAGTACATGACCTTCACGATGCGCAGGTAGTAGAACGCGCCGATCAGCGACATGATCACCGCGAACACGGCCAGGCCGATGTAGATGGCCTGCCGCCTGCAGCACGGCCAGCTTGGCGTAGAAGCCGACCAGCGGCGGCAGACCGGCCAGCGAGAACATCGCGATGGCCATCACGCCGGCATACAGCGGGCTGCGCTGGTTGAGGCCGGCCAGGTCGGTGATCTCTTCGCTCTCGAAACCCTCGCGCGCCAGCAGCAGGATGATGCCGAAGCTCGCCAGCGTGGTCAGCACGTAGGTCACGACGTAGAACATCGAGGCGCTGTACGCGAACTGCGCGTTGTAGGTGCTGCCATTGACCACGCCCGCCACCAGACCCAGCAGCATGAAGCCCATCTGCGAGATGGTCGAGTAGGCCAGCATGCGCTTGAGGTTGGTCTGCGCGATGGCGGCCAGGTTGCCCACCAGCAGCGACGCGACGGCCAGCACCGCCAGCATCTGCTGCCAGTCGATGGCCAGCGGCAGCAGGCCTTCCACCAGCAGGCGGATGATGATCGCGAAGGCCGCCAGCTCCGGCGCGGCACCGATCAGCAGCGTGATCGCCGTCGGCGCGCCCTGGTAGACGTCGGGCACCCACATGTGGAACGGGGCGGCACCGACCTTGAAGGCCAGACCGGCGACGATGAAGACCAGGCCGAACACCAGCACCTGGTGGTTCACCTTGCGGCTCGCGATCGCCCGGAAGACCTCGTTGACGTCGAGCGAGCCGGTGGCGCCGTACATCATCGACAGGCCGTACAGCAGGAAGCCGCTGGCCATGGCGCCGAGCACGAAGTACTTCATGGCGGCTTCGCTGGCGGTGGCGTTGTCGCGGCGCAGCGCCACCAAGGCGTAGCTGGAGAGCGTGAGCAGTTCCAGGCCCAGGTAGATCATCAGGAAGTTGCTGCCCGAAATCATCACGAACCCGCCCAGCAGCGAGAACATGCTGAGCGTGAACATCTCGCCGCCGCGCAGCATGCCGCGGTCGGCCGCATAGGGACGGCCGTAGACCAGCGTCACCATCAGGGCCACGGTCGCGAAGCACTTGAGCCAGTTGCCCATCGGGTCGCTCACGACCATGCCACCGAAGCCGTAGAACGTGTGGCCGTTGTAGGCGTTGAGGCCGGTCAGCGCCGCCACCGCCGCCAGCGTGAGCAGCGTCAGGATGTAGGTGCGGGTGCGGCGTGCACCGGTCGTCGACAGATCCACCAGGGCAATGATGCAGGTCATGACCAGCAGCACCACTTCGGGGTAGATCGCCATCCAGCTGAGTTTGTCAATCATCTCGTTCTCTTGTCAGCGTGGATTTCAGGGAAGCTTGGAGGCCGCGACGTGGCGCAGCAGCTCGACCACGGACGCATCCATCACGTCGGTGAACGGCTTCGGAAAGAGGCCCATCCACAGCACGGCGATGGCCAGCAGCGACAGCATCAGGAACTCGCGGGCGTTGATGTCCTTGAGCTCCTTCACATGGTCGTTGCCCACCGGCCCCAGGTAGACCCGCTTGTACATCCACAGCGTGTAGGCCGCGCCGAAGATCAGCGCGGTGGCGGCACCGAAGCCGACCCAGAAGTTGGCCTTGACCGCACCGAGGATCACCATCCACTCGCCGACGAAACCGGCGGTGCCCGGCAGGCCGCAGTTGGCCATGGCGAACAGCAGCGCGAAGGCGGCGAACTTGGGCATGGTGTTGACCACGCCGCCGTAGTCGGCGATCTGGCGCGAGTGCACACGGTCGTACAGCACGCCGATGCCCAGGAACATGGCCGCCGAGACGAAGCCGTGCGCGATCATCTGCACGATGCCGCCCGAGACGCCCAGTTCGTTGAAGATGAAGAAGCCGAGCGTGACGAAGCCCATGTGGGCGATCGACGAGTACGCCACCAGCTTCTTCATGTCCTTCTGCACCAGGGCGACCAGACCGACGTAGATCACGGCGATGAGCGACAGGCCGATCATCAGCCAGGCCCATTCGCGCGAAGCGTCCGGCGCGATCGGCATGGAGAAGCGCAGGAAACCGTAGGTACCCAACTTCAGCATGATCGCCGCCAGCACGGCCGAGCCGCCGGTCGGCGCCTCGACGTGCACGTCGGGCAGCCAGGTGTGGAACGGGAACATCGGCACCTTCACGGCGAAGGCCGCGAAGAAGGCGAAGAACAGGAAGCTCTGCGCACCGCTGGCCAGCGGCAGCTGGTGCCAGGTCAGGATGTCGAAGCTGCCGCCCGACTTGTTGTACAGATAGATCAGCGCGACCAGCATGAGCAGCGAGCCGAGCAGCGTGTACAGGAAGAACTTGAAGGCGGCGTAGATCTTGTTCGGGCCGCCCCAGATGCCGATGATGAGGTACATCGGGATCAGCGTGGCTTCGAAGAAGACGTAGAACAGGATGCCGTCGAGCGCCGAGAAGACGCCGACCATCAGCCCCGACAGGATCAGGAAGGCACCGAAGTACTGGCTGACGCGCTCGGTGATCACCTCCCATGCCGAGATCACGACGATCACGGTGATGAAGGCGGTCAGCAGCACCATCCACAGCGACAGACCGTCGATGCCGACGTGGTAGCTCACGTTGAAGCGCTGGATCCAGCTGTGCTTCTCGACGAACTGCATCGCCGCGGTGCCGAGCTGGAAACGCGTGTAAAGCGGAATCGTGACCAGGAAGCTCACGATGGAGCCGACCAGCGCGATCCAGCGGACCATGCTGGCACGGTCGTCACGGCCGATGGCCAGGAGCAGGACGCCGAAGGCGATCGGCACCCAGATGGCAAGGCTCAACAAACCCATTTTTCTTTTTCTCCAGCGCGCACGCTTACTTGTTGAACCAGACGAAGTACGTCATGAGCACGAAGACGCCCAGCAGCATCGCGAAGACGTAGTGGTAGATGTAGCCCGACTGCATCCAGCGCACGACGCCCGCGATGCGGCCGATCAGCTTCCACGAACCGTTCACCACGGCACCGTCGATCAGGGCCTGGTCGCCACCCTTCCAGAAGGCGGTGCCGAGCGCACGGGCGCCACGCGCCACGATGTTCTCGTTGATCCAGTCGAGGTAGTACTTGTTCTCGAGCAGGCGGTACACCGGGCCACAGGCGCGCTTGATCGCCGCCGGCAAGGCCGGGTTGACCATGTACATGTAGTAGGCCGCCACCACGCCGGCGAGCGCCAGCCAGAACGGCATGGTCGTCAGGCCGTGCAGCGCCATGGCCCAGGGGCCGTGGAAGGCGGCCTTCATCTCTTCCATCGCGGGATGCGTCTCCAGGTTGAAGAAGATCGCATCCTTGAAGAAGTCGCCGTAGAGCATCGGCTGGATCGTCATGAAGCCGATCACGACCGACGGGATCGCCAGCAGCACCAGCGGCAGCCAGACCACCCAGGGCGACTCGTGCGGCCTGTGCGCGTCGTGGCCATGACCGTGATCGTGATCGTCGTGACCGTGCGCATGCGCATCGTCGTGGTGGTCGTCGTGGTGAGCGTCCGGGTTCTGGTCGTAGCGCTCCTTGCCGTGGAAGACCAGGAAGTACAGACGGAACGAATAGAAGGCCGTGATGAAAACGCCGGCGAGCACCGCGAAGTACGCAAAACCCGAGCCCCAGAGATGGCTCTCGTGCACCGCTTCGATGATGCTGTCCTTCGAATAGAAGCCGGCGAAGAGCGGCGTACCGATCAAGGCGAGCGAGCCCAGGACGAAGGTGATCCAGGTGATCGGCATGTACTTGCGCACGCCGCCCATCCAGCGGATGTCCTGGTTGTGGTGCATGCCGATGATCACCGAGCCGGCCCCCAGGAACAGCAGCGCCTTGAAGAAGGCGTGGGTCATCAGGTGGAACACCGCGACCGAATACGCCGACGCGCCGAGCGCCACCGTCATGTAGCCGAGCTGCGAGAGCGTCGAGTACGCGATCACGCGCTTGATGTCGTTCTGGATGATGCCCAGGAAACCCATGAACAGCGCCGTGATGGCACCGATCACGAGGATGAAGCTCAGGGCCGTGTCGCTCAGCTCGAACAGCGGCGACATGCGCGCCACCATGAAGATGCCGGCCGTCACCATGGTCGCCGCATGGATCAGCGCCGAGATGGGGGTCGGGCCTTCCATCGAGTCGGGCAGCCACACGTGCAGCGGGAACTGGGCGCTCTTGCCCATCGCGCCGATAAACAGGCAGATGCAGATCACGGTCACGAGCATCCACTCGGTGCCCGGGAACGTCAGCTTGGCCAGGTCGTCGGCCTTGGCGAAGGCTTCGCCGTAATTCAGCGTTCCGGCGTAGGCCGCGATCAGGCCGATGCCGAGGATGAAGCCGAAGTCACCGACGCGGTTGACCAGGAAGGCCTTCATGTTCGCGAAGATCGCGGTCGGCTTGTTGAACCAGAAGCCGATCAGCAGGTACGACACCAGGCCCACCGCCTCCCAGCCGAAGAACAGCTGGAGCATGTTGTTGCTCATCACGAGCATCAGCATCGAGAAGGTGAACAACGAGATGTACGAGAAGAAGCGGTTGTAGCCCTCGTCTTCATCCATGTAGCCGATGGTGTAGATGTGGACCATCAGCGACACGAAGGTCACAACGCACATCATCATGGCGGTGAGGCCATCGACCAGGAAACCGACTTCCATCTTCAGGCCACCGACGATCATCCATTCGTACAGCGTGGCGTTGAAGCGCGCGCCGTCGACGACCACGCTCTTGAGCGTCATCGCGGAGATGAGGAAGGCGATGGCGACGCCGAGGATGGTCAGCGAATGCGTGACCTTGCGGCCGATGTGGTTGCCGCCGAACTTCGTGCCGAACAGGCCGGCCAGTGCAGCACCGACCAGCGGCGCCATGGGGACCGCCAGCAGCGTGGATGCGGAGAGTGTTGCGCTCATGAGAAAGCCTTATCCCTTGAGCGTGTTGAGCTCGTCGACATTGATGCTCGACTTGTTGCGGAACAGCAGCACCAGCAGCGCCAGGCCGATGGCCGACTCGGCCGCGGCCACCGTCAGGATGAAGAACACGAAGATCTGGCCATGCATGTCGCCCAGGTAGTGGGAGAAGGCAACGAAATTCATGTTGACCGCCAGCAGCATCAGTTCGATGCACATCAGCAGCACGATCAGGTTCTTGCGGTTCAGGAAGATGCCGATGACCGACATCGCGAACAGCATCGCGCCGAGCGACAGGTAATGTGAGAGGGTCAGTGTCATGCCTTCTTCTCCGGTGCGGCGGCGGGTGCGACAGGTGCGGGCTCGGCCGGCGGAGGCGGCGGCGCCGCACGCGTGACGTCGAGCTTCACGAGGCGCATACGGTCGCGCGCCTTCACGTGGATCTGGTCGCTCACGTCGACGAACTTGGTGTCCTTGCGTTGCCGCAGCGTGAGCGCGATGGCGGCGATCATCGCCACCACCAGGATCACGGCGGCGATCTGCACGGGATACAGGTATTCGGTGTACAGCAGGATGCCCAGCGCCTTGGTATTGGAACCACCCTGCGTCATGGCCGCCTGCGCCGCGGCGGGCATCTCGCGGAAGCCGCCCATCAGTACGTAGGCCATCTCGAGCGCGATCACCACGCCGACCAGCGCGGCCAACGGAAAGTGCTTCCAGAAGCCCTGTCGCAGGCTGTCCATGTTCAGGTCGAGCATCATCACGACGAACAGGAAGAGCACCATCACCGCGCCCAGGTAGACCAGCACCAGCACGATGGCCAGGAACTCGGCCTGCAGCAGCAGCCAGACGGCCGACGCCTGCGAGAACGCGAGCATCAGGTAGAGCACGGCGTGCACGGGGTTGCGCGCCGTGATGACTCGGAAGGCCGCGAACAGCAGCACCAGCGAGAAGAGATAGAAGAAACCAGTCTTGACGTCCATGGAATATTTCTTTGCGGGCGTCTGCCGTTAACGGTATTTCGCGTCGGCTGCCTTGTTGGCAGCGATCTCTTTTTCGTAGCGGTCGCCGACAGCCAGGAGCATTTCCTTGGTGAAGTACAGGTCGCCCCGCTTTTCACCGTGGTACTCGAGGATGTGCGTCTCGACGATCGAGTCGACCGGGCAGCTCTCTTCGCAGAAGCCGCAGAAGATGCACTTGGTCAGGTCGATGTCGTAGCGCGTGGTGCGACGCGAGCCGTCGTCGCGCACGTCGGATTCGATGGTGATCGCCACCGCCGGGCACACGGCCTCGCACAGCTTGCAGGCGATGCAGCGTTCTTCGCCATTGTCGTAACGGCGCAGGGCGTGCAGGCCGCGGAAGCGCGGCGACAGCGGCGTTTTTTCCTCGGGGAACTGGACCGTGATCTTGCGGCGGAACGCGTAGCGTCCCGTCAGGACCATGCCCTTGAGGAGCTCCGTGAGCATGAAGCTCTTGAGGAAGTCCTTCACCGAGAAGGTGGAAGCAGCAACAGCTGAAGACATCGTGGGGGTTCTCCGCTTAGTTCCAGATGTTCCAGGGCGTCTGCATCCAGCCCCCGACCACCAGCAGCCACACCAGGGTGACCGGAATGAAGATCTTCCAGCCCAGACGCATGATCTGGTCATAACGGAAGCGCGGGAAGGTGCCGCGGATCCAGATGAAGAGCGTGAGCACGAAGAAGGTCTTCAGGCCCAGCCAGATCCAGCCCGGGATGAAATCGAGGAAGCCGATCGGCGACAGCCAGCCGCCCAGGAACATGAGCGCGGCCAGGATCGACACGAGCCACATGCTGGCGTACTCGGCCAGGAAGAAGATCGCGAAGCCCATGCCCGAGTACTCGACCATGTGGCCGGCCACGATTTCCGCTTCGCCCTCGACCACGTCGAAGGGGTGGCGGTTGGTCTCGGCCACGCCGGAGATCACGTAGACCACGAAGATCGGCAGCAGCGGCAGCCAGTTCCACGACAGGAAGCCCAGGCCCATGTTGACGCCCATGCCCTTGCCCTGCGAAGCGACCACGTCGCCCAGGTGCAGGCTGCCCGTCACCATGATGACGACGACCAGGCAGAAGCCCATGGCGATTTCGTAGCTCACCATCTGGGCCGACGCGCGCAGCGCGCCCAGGAAGGCGTACTTCGAGTTCGAGGCCCAGCCGGCGATGATCACGCCGTACACCTCGATCGAGGTGATCGCCATGATCAGCAGCAGGCCGGCGTTGACGTTGGCGAGGATCGCTTCGGGACCGAAGGGAATCGCGACCCAGGCGGCCAGTGCCGGCATGATCGCCATGATGGGGCCGAGGCGGAACAGCCCGGGCGACGCGGCGGTCGGGTTGATCAGTTCCTTGGTCAGCAGCTTCAGCGCGTCGGCGATGGGCTGCAGCAGGCCGAAGGGGCCCACGCGGTTGGGGCCGTGACGGACCTGGATCCAGCCCAGGAACTTGCGCTCCCACAGCGTCGCATAGGCCACGGCGCCGAGCAGCGGCAGCAGCACGCAGATGATCTTGATCAGCGCCCAGAGCACCGGCCAGCCGCCGGCGGTCCACCAAGTAGCGCCGATGAGGCCCTGGCCGAAACCATAGATGGAATCGATCATGCCGTCACCTCGTCGAGCACCGGGTGCTGACCGGGCCAAACCCCCAGCGCGGCGTGCGCGGCACCGCGCGCGTCGGCGGTGAGCTGCAGTGACGGGGCGCGGCGTGTGAGGCCGTCCAGCTGATAGATCGACGCCGTGACCGGCGCCGCCGCATCGGCGAGCGCCTTCGACAGGTCGACATCCGCGGGAGCGGCGTTCGACAGCCGGTCGGCGGCGATGTGCGTGGCGCCGGCACCGGTGCCGCGCACCGACGCCAGCACGTCCTGGGCGGTCTCGAAATCGAAGTTCGGCAGGCCGAGCATGTTGCCCAGCACGCGCAGCACCTTCCAGGCCGGACGGGCTTCGCCGCGCGGCTTGACCACGGCATGGAAACTCTGGATGCGGCCTTCGGCATTGACGAAGGTGCCCGGCGTTTCGCTGAACGGCGCGATCGGCAGCAGCACGTCGCTGATGGCGAGGTTCGCCTTGAAGGGACTCAGGGTCACGACCATCTGGGCATGCTCGAGGCCGGCTGCCGCACGGGCGCCGGCGGCCGAGTCGAATTCGGGTTCGTTGTTGAGCAGCAGCACGGCCTTCAGGCCGCCCGACAGCATCTGGCCGGCGTTCAGGCCATTCGCGCCGGGCAGTGCGTTCGCCCACTGGGCGCCGACCGTGTTGGC
>LNAP01009544.1_pt1 | contig 13005 bp, 12 predicted proteins | sample 602601 | NCBI WGS metagenome assembly LNAP01 (sample SAMN02440304, study PRJNA202911) | soil metagenome | biome: Subtropical and temperate rainforests or woodlands; isolation source: soil samples (1 kg each in a 20% v/v slurry with milli Q water) were... ...
CCACAAACCAATCGCGCTTCACTTCATGTGATTTTGCTGAAAAGGTTTTCATCGTGTTACCAATACTATGAGCTAAAAAAATTAAGAGGCGGATTTTATGCCAAAGCAATACGTTTTGTCAAACATAATTACGCTGCATATTGATTTTTTTTTACAAAATCCATCCGTACTGAATACCTAAAGCGTATAAGTTTACTGCTTTAACGACTTTAAGCATTGATTATGCGGCATTTAAATAATCTACTAGCATACCAGCGAATACGTAAAAACCGAACCAGTTATTGCCTAAAAAGGCTTTAAAGCAGTTTTTTCTGTCACGGTTTATTATCAAGAAGTTATGATATATCGCTACACAGGCCGCCAGTAAAAGACCTAGATAGTAAAACACATGCATTGACAAATAATATCCGGCTATTGCTAGCAACAGCAAAGTAGCTAAATAGCACAGCATCACGGCAGCAACATCATAGCGCCCAAAGGTTATAGCAGATGATTTAATGCCGATCTTTAAATCATCATCACGGTCTACCATCGCATATTCAGTGTCATAAGCAATCGCCCAGAACACATTCGCCAGCAATAATACCCAAGCCACTGCAGGAACGTGATTATTGATTGCAGCAAACGCCATAGGAATACCGAAACCAAATGCAATGCCCAGATAAGCCTGCGGCATCGCAAAAAACCGCTTGGTTAGCGGATAAGTGATAGCCAGAAATAACGCTAATACTGACAGCTTGACTGTAAGCAGATTCAGCAAATTAACCAGGCCAAAAGCGACCAGACTTAAAACTGCCGCTAGCAAATACGCCTCTTTTTTTGTGGCCTCTTTGTTAGGCAGCGGCCGATATTGCGTGCGTTCAACATAACCATCAAATTTATGGTCAGCAATATCGTTCATCACACAGCCAGCGCTACGCATTAATATCGTGCCGACAATAAATATCAGCACGATCATCGAGTCCGGGCAGCCATTTCCTGCAATCAGCAATGCCCACAGCGTTGGCCATAACAACAGCAGAATTCCGACAGGCTTGTCCAGGCGCGTCAGCCGTATGTAGACATCTGCCTTCTTTTGAATTTCTGTTAAATTCATTTAATTAGCCATTAGTTTAAAATTAGATGTCAGCCATTATTCAGCCTTGGTTAGCCTGGGCTGAGTTAGATCCGGTAAAAAAACCTCAATTACTATAATACTTGCGCAGTTTAAGCTGAATACTGAACGGCGCGCCCATAAATAGGCAGGCTTCTCTTGCATGTCATATGTTGCAGCTTGATATAAAGCATGTTGCGCTGAAATTTTTTTATAAGTGAGCGGGGTACGCTTTACTTTCGGGTTTGCAAATAAAGTTGCACCCAATGGCTTGTTGCCGAGCCTGCCCAGATTACGCCACCCCCCCTGCAAACTGCTACGCGGCAAAACACTATGTGCAAACACTACCGGCTTACCATTACCGCACAAAAATACTTCACGTATCTGCGCAGCAGCATTGCCTGAGACTTGTAATAACAAGGCTTCTTCAGCACTGGGCTTAACGTAGCCAACACTGACCGGCTTAACAGAAAAATCCGGGTAATTTTGCTGTAGCCTAGCCGTGAGTGAACCTGTCTCAGTCAACCAGGAACGGTATTGGTTAGCTAAAAATGGAGTTCTGATCCAGCGCTGGCGGTTTGATGAGAAGATTTTATTAACTTTCACATCGTCAATTATCGCACAAAGCCATAATCTTCAAACACTGCGCACAGTTGTCATGCTCAATAAAAAAGGCCAGAGACCTGGCCTTTTTAAAACAACTCAGACGTTAGCCGATCTGTTTCGCTAACCACTCTTGAGGATCTAACTGCTGATCATCAGACTTATCCAATGTTTTGAAAACCGCTTTATGGAAATTAATAAACTCTTCTTTGGTCACCTTGTGGTCGCCATCGGCATCCATTGCGTCCATCATCTTCACTGAACGCAACTCGCGGCTATAGCCACCTGTAGCCAAGTCGATTTTATTGTTGCCTTTAACGCCTACCCACTCTTTTTTATTCACAGCACCGTCACTGTTGGCATCTAAAGCAGTAAACAGACTGTCATAGTAGTCATCAAACTCAGCAGTTGTCACCATATGGTTGCCATCCGCATCCAGCATTTTCATCATTTCCATTTTATGCATCTGCCTTGCATAACCACCGGTACCGAGCATTGCATCAGCAGAAAATGCCGGTGCAGAAAACACAGCAGCTGATAATAAAGCCGCCATAACACATGCCAGTTTTTTTGTTACATTCATGGTAATTCTCCTTATAAAAAACTCATTATTAATTTCACTATTTATCAAAGCATCTACTTGCAACACTTAGTCTTTTAAAAAGCGCAATTACTTACAATTTTTTTATTTATCGGAAAATATCTCTACCACATCAGTATTGATCACAACTCCAATCATTAAACTTTCACTAACTCACCGGCACTGCTCAGCCATCTATCCAGATGTTTTTCCACCGCTACCGGATAGTGCTTTAACAGACTGTCCGCTTGATTTTTTGCTGCCTGCAATAAATCACTATCGCGTTCCAGATCAGCAATTTTGAGCATGGGCACCCCGCTCTGGCGCACGCCTAACAGCTCACCTGGGCCACGGATATGCAAATCAGCCTGCGCGATGGCAAAACCATCGTTACTTTCATAAATGACTTTCAGCCGCGCACGGGCGGTTTCTGACAGTTTATTTTGATACAGCAAGATACATGTACTCTTTGCTGCACCGCGCCCAACACGACCCCGTAACTGGTGCAACTGCGACAACCCCATGCGCTCGGCATGTTCAATCACCATTAAACTGGCATTGGGCACATCAACACCCACTTCAATCACTGTCGTTGCCACCAGCAGCTGTAGTTCACCCGCACTGAAAGCCGCCATCACTGCCTGCTTTTCCGCTGGTTTCATGCGCCCATGCACCAAACCGACTTTCAGTTCAGGAAAGGCATTCTGCATCAAGGCAAAGGTGTCGTTAGCGGTTGCCAGCTGCAAGGCCTCGGACTCTTCAATCAAAGGACATACCCAGTACGCCTGATTGCCCTGCAAACACGCCTCTCGCACGCGCTGTAATATTTCATCACGTCTGCTATCAGAAATTAATTTGGTGACGATAGGCGTGCGCCCAGGGGGCAGCTCATCAATCACCGAAACATCCAGGTCAGCGTAATAGCTCATGGATAAGGTGCGCGGAATCGGCGTTGCGCTCATCATGAGCTGGTGTGGCTCAGGCTGGCCCTTTTGCCGCAAGGCTAAACGCTGGTGTACGCCGAAGCGATGCTGTTCGTCTATGATAGCCAAACCCAGATTCTTGAACTTGACGGCCTCCTGAAACAAGGCATGTGTGCCGACCACAAACTGCGCACTGCCATCGGCAATACTTGTCAGCGCTGCTGCACGCTCTTTTTTACTTTGGCTGCCGGTTAGCCACGTAATCTGGATATTTAGCGGCGTGAGCCAGGTAAGCATTTTGCGGTAATGCTGCTCGGCCAGAATCTCGGTAGGCGCCATCAGCGCCACCTGCCAATTGTTTTCTATAGCCTGCAATGCAGCCATGCAGGCAACGATGGTTTTACCGCTGCCGACATCTCCCTGTAGCAACCGTTGCATTGGGTGCGGCTGTGTTAAATCCTGCTCAATTTCCACCGCTACTTTCTGCTGCGCCTGTGTTAGTGCAAACGGTAACGATTTTAACAATGCCGAGACTAAACGTTTGGAGCGACTGAACTGTGGCGCACTCACACTGCGCCTTCGAGCATAGTGCTTACGCATGGAAAACTGCTGCGCCAGCAGCTCATCAAAAGCCAGACGACGCCAATGAAGGCTTGCTTTATTCTCCAAAGCCTGCAAATCGGCATCTGGCGGTGGATTGTGTAAAGCACGCAGGCTGTCAGCAAAGCTCGGCAGGCGCATGTTCTGGTACACACTGACAGGTAATGTTTCAGCCAGATCATCTTGCGTAAGCGCAATGCCTATGGCCTTACGCAAGCTAGGTTGGGTAAGGCCTGCTACCGTAGGGTAAACCGGGGTCAAGGTTTCTGCGACCTCAGTTTTCAGGCCTACCGCTTTGCAGTTTGGATGCACCATCTCGTAACCGAAGAAACCGCTGCGTACTTCGCCATAAACACGTAACTTGTTACCTACTTTAAGGGCAGCAATCTGGCTGGGATAAAAGTTTAAAAAACGTAATGTGAGTTGACCACTGGCGTCCTCCAGCCTCGCAATCAGCGCCTTGCGCGGTTTGTAGCTTACCTCCGCATGTACAATCTCGCCTTCCACCTGCGCCGAATCACCCATACGCAAGCCGCGGATGGCGGTGATATGGGTTTCGTCGATATAGCGCAGCGGTAAATGCAGCAGCAGTGCATGTAAATTAGAGATACCCAGCTTGGCCAGGTTGGTGATGAGGGGCTTGCTGAAAGCCTTGAGTTCAGTCAGCTGACGCATTCTAAATAAAGACCTTCAGCCTAAACATATGTTATGCGTTAGCAGCGTGGCTAAAAAATTAATAACTACCCATGCTGCTCATACATTACAAAACAATTACGCCGTCAGCTTCAACCAGCGCACCGCGTGGCAATGAAGCAACGCCTACCGCAGCACGCGCCGGGTAAGGCTGGCTGAAATACTCGGCCATAATTGTGTTTACGAGGGCGAAGTGTGACAAATCCGTTAAGAAGATATTGAGCTTCACCACATCGCCCAGACTACCGCCGGCAGCTTCCGCAACCGCCTTAAGATTTGTGAACACACGATGGATCTGGGCTTCGATACCCTCTACCAATTGCATAGTTGCGGGATCTAAACCGATCTGGCCTGACAAATATACGGTATTACCCACTTTCACCGCTTGTGAATAGGTACCGATGGCTGCTGGTGCGCCTTGTGTTTGAATAATTTGTTTTGAATTTGATTGAGTTGTCATGATGAATATTGTTACTTTGTTAAAAATTAGTTTTTGCGAATTGATTACTGCAAGTTAACCTTGGTAGATCCAGACTTTCCATTAACACTGCTCTTGGTACGATTAATCCGCACCACATCAGGTATTTTGCGCAAACCGCGCATCAGCTCCGCCAAATGCACCCGGTTTTTCACTTGCACTGTGAAATACAGGTTGGCGTAAGCACTGCCATCGGACTCTTCTACACTGACATTATCAATATTGGAGTTGGCATCAGCAATGCCTGCTGCAATTTTTGCCAGCATGCCAGGCTGGTTGGCAACGGTAAGATTCAGGTTGGTTTTAAACAGACGCGTGCTTTCCGGCTCCCACTCCACATCCAGCCATTTATCAGGATCCAGCTTGAATTTACGCACGCTTGGGCAATCATGCGTATGAATGACCAGACCTTTGTCTTTATTGATAAATCCTAAAATCGGGTCACCCGGAATCGGGTGGCAGCAAGGAGCGAACATCACGGCCATGCCCTCAGTACCGCGCACGGTGATGGTATCTAGCGCGTTGGCAGGTAACTTGGTGTGTTTCTCCACATGGCCATCTGTAGTTGCCAGCAACTGATGTGCCACCATCACATTCTGACGCTTGCCTAGGCCAATCTCCGACAGAATCTCTGATTTTGTAATCACGCCATAATCACGCATCAGTTTTTGCCAGTTCTCATCCGATATCTGTTTGGGATCAACATGCAGAGCACGCAAAGCCTGATTGAGCATGCGTTCGCCAATCTGCGCCGCTTCACTGGATTGCTGGGATTTGAGGAAATGGCGGATATGGGCACGGGCACGGCCAGTGACTACATAATTCAGCCAGGCCGGATTGGGTTTGGCAAGTGACCCTGTAATAATTTCAACGTGATCACCATTTTTCAGCTCTGTGCGCAATGGCGCCAACTCATGGTTAATGCGCACGGCAACACAACTGTTGCCGATATCTGAATGCACCGCATAGGCAAAATCAACCGCCGTCGCGCGTTTAGGCAACGCCAAAATGGTGCCTTTAGGCGTAAAGACATACACTTCGTCCGGAAACAGATCGACTTTCAGGTGTTCCAGAAAGTCGAGAGAGTCTGAACTCTCACTCTGAATATCCAGCAAACGCTGCAGCCACTGATGCGTTTGCTGCTGCAATACCGTCAATTGCGCGTCGCTTGATTTATACAGCCAGTGCGCCGCCACACCTGCGTCGGCAATATTGTGCATTTCTGCACTGCGTATCTGCACTTCAATCGGCGTGCCGAACGGACCCAGCAAGGTGGTATGCAATGACTGATAGCCATTGGCTTTAGGGATTGCAATGTAATCTTTAAACTTGCTGGGGATAGGCTTATACAGCGCATGCAGCGCACCTAATGCGAGGTAGCAGCTTGGCAGATCTTTGACAATAATTCGAAAACCGTAAATGTCATACACCTGTGAAAACGGCGTTGCCTGGCGCGTCATCTTTCTATAGATACTGTAAAGGTGCTTTTCGCGTCCGGTGACCTCAGCCTCTACATGAAACACTTTAAGCTGATGCTGAATAGATTCCAGCACCTTGCTGATGACTTCTTTGCGATTGCCGCGCGCCGCCATGACTGCTTTAGAAATTGCACTGAAGCGCATCGGGTGCAGATATTGAAAACTTAAATCTTCCAAGGCCTGATACACTGAGTTCAAGCCCAGCCGGTTCGCAATCGGCGCATAGATATCCAGCGTTTCTTTAGCAATCAACTTCTGCTTTTCCGGCCGCATGGCTTCCAGCGTTTGCATGTTATGCAAACGATCGGCCAGCTTTACCAGAATCACCCGCACATCCTGAGACATAGCGAGCAGCATCTTGCGAAAATTCTCGGCCTGCGCCTCGCTGGCACTTTGAAATTCAATTTTGTCGAGCTTGGTAACGCCATCTACCAATTCAGCCACTTGCAAGCCGAATTTGTCCTTGATATCCATGGTGGTGATATGCGTATCTTCTACTACATCATGCAATAGCGCCGCCAGAATCGTCGGCACATCCATATGCAGATCTGCCAGTATGCAGGCCACAGAAACCGGGTGCGTGATATATGGCTCACCGGTTTTACGCACCACACCCTCATGCGCCTTGTCGGCATAGCGATAGCCTTCAAATACCTGCTCTATGTCTTTTGGTTTGAAATACTGCTTGAGTCTAAGACTTAAGGCTGAACCCTCGCTGTCCGCGGGCAGCAAGGGAGCCGAACTTATTTTTGATAATTCCGCTTTAAGATTTTGTGCGGTTTTTGACATGATGCTTCACTACCAGAACTGTAAATTTGCTAGCTGATATTAGCAGCACATCTAATACTAAGGATGTATGCGAGCTAAAACTTCAACGCCAACCTTACCGGCAGCAATCTCACGCAATGCAATTACTGTTGTTTTATCACGCGAGTTTTGCACATTGACTAACGGCTCTGCGCCATTATGCAATTGGCGTGCACGGTAAGCTGCAACCAAAGTTAATTCAAAACGGTTAGGGATTTTTTCCAAACAATCATCTACTGTAATACGTGCCATATTGGTATGTCCTATGTTTAATTAAAACGCTTAACGAGTGCTAACTAAGTAAGTGTCTCGATCAGTGCAGCAAAACGCTGCAGCTGTTTGGCGGCTACAAGCCGGCGTGAACGAATGACCGCGCGGATATCCTGCAGTGCTTCTTCAAAATAATGGTTAATTGTAACATAATCGTTCCTCACGTGCCGCAGCTACTCTTTTTGCAATAGTCTCCTGGCTATCCTGACCCCGGCTGTTCAAGCGCAGCTCCAGTGTTTCAATGGATGGCGGCAGCACAAATATGCTGATTGCATCCGGATACAAACGGCGCACCTGCTGCGCACCTTGCCAGTCAATTTCAAGAATCACGTCTTGGCCTGCTTTTAACGGCGCATCTACCGCACATTGCGAGGTGCCGTAGCGCGCGCCATGCACATGCGCACTTTCCAGAAACTGCGCCTCACCCAGCATCAATAAAAATGTAGGCTCATCCACAAAGTGATAATCAACGCCATTTTCTTCACCCGGCCTGGGCTTACGCGTCGTGTGTGAAATAGAAAGTGCTACATTTTTGTCTTCAGCCAGCAAAGCCTTGATCAGGCTGGTTTTGCCTGCGCCAGAGGGTGCTGAAATAATAAAAAGATTGCCTGACGTCATATAAATAATACCGATCTAGATTTGCGTGCTGCTAAAAAAACTCACAATAAACCATCAGCTTAGCTTTGCAAAGATTTCATTTATCAAAATTTTACTGCAATGCCTGATTACTTGTTGCTACTCAATATTCTGTATCTAAATATTAACTATTGCTCTTAACCCTTTATTTAAATGGATTAATAAAATAACAATAATTAATTGGTACACACATTGGTACATACTTTTAACTTGTAACAAAGCTGCTTAAATTAATGTACAACCAAATATTTTTAATTCTGAAAACTTTAAAACGAAAAATCTTAACAGCTTAAATAGTTTTCTTTCACGTAATATATTAAGAATATCTCTTTCGCCATACTTAGCTAATTTTAAAAATCCATACTAAAAAGCCATGCACTGTCCTGATCAGCTTCCATACAAAACGCGCGTCGCTTAATTTACACATGACCGCTACGTCCGTTATCTGAAAGTCAATATCGAAATCTTCCAGGATTTGCGCGTTTTCGCGTAGGTTCGGTCGAATCAGTTGAGTTGGGATTATTAGTCACCAATGTGCTGCCATTCTTCCTCAAGCAACGATTGCAAGAATGAATGAACCTGCTCAAGACCTCCATGCTCTGCTGCCCATTCGATATGCTCACGGAGCCTCAGTGTCTTTGACACTACCGGCATATCAATCCAAGCTGCCAATATTAGTGGCAACGGCGGTTCCCAGCCAGCCCCTACGCGCTTCTTGTTGGGAAGTAACTCATATAGTTGTTGCCATTTCTGTGGTTGTGGACAGACACGGTTATTTTCTTTTGCAACAGCCAATACTTGATCAGTGCTAATCATTTTTAATATTCTCCGCTTTAATAACTGCAAGAATCTCACCACCAGCCAAATAATGGCAATCCCTTAGATTTTACTAATTCAATTAACTCCGGCGATACTTCAAAAACGCGCACCTCTTCTTGTTGCTTTTGTCCGCGACCTTTTAAGTAGCGCAAAGCTACGACTTGGTTCCTAATAATCTGTACATCATCATTTTTTCCTTGCTTCCGCAATTCCCAGCCAGTGCCATTTTTAAAACGAATAGTATCTGTTGGTTTGCTAATTTCAATATTAGCTAGATCAAGACTGCAATTGAATTTATCAGCCAATTTAGCAAGCGCTTTTGGAATGAGTTTATCATAAAGTAAATTAAACCCATCTAGGTCTTGCCCATAGCGAGCTTTATGAATATTACCTTTTGTAAAAGCAACTCTGTTATGACCTGATTGGAGTGCAATCCATATGGCAAGCTTGACACCTAACTCATACCACTCTTTTTTAAAAGGAACATCAGGCACTGCATCAGTATTATAGGGATCAATATCTTCACCGATTTCATGATAGCCACGTTCCCGACCCGCTGCATGCCAGTCACTTTGAATTTCATCAATGAGTAATAATGGTTGATTGTCAGTATCTTTCCATTCAGAAGTACGTAGATGCAAGATCACGTTCATAAGGTCAAAATGTAATTGCTCAAACCCATCTTGCCAATTCGGCAGACACACGAGCCACTCTTTGTAACTATTATTTTTACCAAGTAATGAATATCGTTCGTAATAATTTCTTGGTGAATTACTGGTGTAATCACTAAATTTATCTTTGGCAACTGAGTACAAGAAATCAACTGCATCTATAGCGGTTGTGTAGTTTCTGTAAGGTTTAAATCTATGCCAATGTTGATCGAAGACAACCCAACTTTCACCGCTACCGAACATGTTTGTAAATTTAAGCCTTACTATCTTGTAATTAAAAGAAGCTAGCTTATGGCAGCTAACAATCTCAGCATCAGCAAAACTGTCCAGCACCTTTTTTGGAATGATATCGGATGTGAATGCTACAGACTGTAGCGCGGGGACATAAGTTGTTGTGCGCTCTGTTCTGATAGTAATGCTGCAGTCAGATAATTCTTTTTGAGCAATATCCAACAATTCCGATTTGTTAATTTTCTGTGTAGGTTCTAATTCAATAAGAAAGTTGACTAACCCAGAACGGTGAATTTCATCTTCTCGAATGCCTTTAGCTGATTGGATAGTAGATAGCCATTGCTGAGCAGGTGCTGAACGCATGTTGAGAAAGTGCAACCACTCCATCAAGTTGGAATATAGATTTACTGGATGATTATCAAAGGCTCGACTGACCATCAATCATCCGCCATTCTTCTCATGATATGCATCACTTGCCGCAAGAGTAGAGAATGTCTCGCTGGACAAATAAAATTCGCATAGATCCAGCCACTTCTTGCTGATGCAGGAAAACCAATTGTTTTTCTTTCCAATTCAGAAACAGAATAAATTTTTTCACAGGCTAAACATCTGACCTGCCCATGCCCAGCTTCAATCAACTCCTCAACAATATGATCAAAATTGACCAGCAATTCTGGCACTTCAGTAGGCTCAGAAAGCGATTCATCCCTAATTGATGTCCAACGTGCAGCTCCATACATGCCTTCTAGTGATGTATTCTCTTTACGCATATGCTCTGCCATCGCTTGAACATTAGCTGCACCAAAGTAAAAAATACCGTTTCGTTCTTTATCATCATCTCTAAAGGCACGATAGACGACTGTTGAGCCGCATGGTGGTGGATTCTCCATAAACCTTAACCTCTGCCTTGCACACTCAGCTGCGTCTCCCCAAAATTGATCATATTTGAATGCAGGCATATATAGTTTCCTTGGTCTTAGAACAGCAATCAAAGGCCAAAAAATGAGCGTTAGACAAAAATCAACCCAAATATCAGGTCGATGATAATGCCAGTCATATTGATCTAGATTTCGATACATACCCCAGGCAAGCCAAGTCATAATGGCTAAAGTACATATACTGTAAATAATCAGCATTAATCGAAATCCATATCAGGCATATAGCAGCTTTCATCCAGATCCAGCCTGTTTGAATGCACCGCATGAATAAATTTTTCGTAGCGAATTAGCCAATCTTCATGTTGTATTGACCATCCTCCAAGCCCCAAATAACTGTCAATAAACTTACTGAACCTGTCAGAAATCTCCATTTCAAATTCAGTTGAATTTGGCCAAACATCATGCATACTGCCACCCAATAGATTTTTCACTACAATCCAGTCAGGCTTTCCACCTTGATACCAGCTCAATTCCTTTAACATGGGAGGAATGGCCTTTGAAAGAATCACCATGTGACGTTGGCTTGATTTCAACAGGGAATCCCAGTCATCTATACCGAATGCATTTTTTATTTGCTCTAACTGCATATTCAGTTTCCAGATATTGAACAAATGGCATTTAATCCACCCAGCGCTCCCATAGGAAAACTTACACCCGCAGATGAGCCAAGATCAGGATCACGTGGATTAATGCGTATCAGCGGCCATCCGAGCGTTTCGCCATAATGTCTAACTGTCGGGATGTCTTTCCCCGCACCTAACTCGATGATGACCACATTCTTGGCTTGAGCCAGCCATTCACTCAAGGCTTGGCGCTGTAATCTGTATCGACTATCTTCCCATTTAAAATCGTTGAACATCAAAATGTTTGGTCGGGCTATTTCGCCGCAGCAATCACATTGGGGTGGGCTATTGAGTAATTGGCAGTTAACCTCATCAACTTCAGGCAAGAAGGCATCTGCCTTCCAAATGTAATGCAAGCATCCATTCTGGCATTGCAGATGATGAATGGAGCCATGGCATTCACAGATGCGTTTAGGATCAAATCCCGCTTTCTGGAATTGACCGTCAACATTGCTGGTAAACACAAAATAGCCATGTTTCTTATTTGCAGCCAATTTAAGCAGCTTGGCAAACCCTGCATGCGGCTTTGTGTTGCGGTAGAGTTGAAGGCGATGACCGTAAAACCCCCAGGCCAGCTTGGGATCATCGCTAAAGTTATTAGGTGAAGCTATGTCGTAGAATTTGATATTAGCCTTGGCTAAGGCTGGATAAGCGTTCCAGAAACCCTCGTTCCCCCTAAAATCAGGCAAGCCTGAATCCACCCCCATGCCTGCACCGGCATTGATCAGCAAGGCGTCAGCAGAAGCAATCAATTCTGCGGCTTGCTTGATTTGCGCCTGTAGAGAATCTGAGAGCGTAGTGTCTTTTAGTTGCTGATTTTCAGGCTTTTGCCGATACAGCACCCAATCACCGATCTCTTCGCGTGTAGCGCATGGCAAGTCACCTAGTTCGCGCGACTTAGGTACAAACAAGTAGCGGCATCGTTGCATACGCATTGATTTGGCGAGGCTGCCATCAATGCCTGCTTTCTCAGGATGAAACAAGCGCCAGCTTGGAAGAAAAACTACTTCGCTATCAAACATTCCCTCATAAGGAATCCTGACTTCACCACCCCAATCTTCAGGTAAGTGATTAAGGCCAGTATCAGGTCCATATAGGGGAAACGCCTCTTCCTGTGGCAAACCTAGACTCTGAGCGCGCTTTATCTGCTCTTCTACTAGAATGCGCCAAATATTTAATCCGCCGAACGGGCATGAAACAGAATGCACGTCATCCTGTGCAATCATGTCTGCCAAGACTTTATAAAAGTCTGAAGAGTCAGCATCTACCGACAGATTTAGAGAGTTTAGAGTGCATTTACGCTGCACTATAGCGAAGAAATCTTGCCGATGTTTTTTGTTATCAATCAGCCTGATCTCATTCTGCAACAGAAAATCATCCATGGCTCTCAAGCGCTGCTGCAGTGTTACAACAAGTGAAAATAAATCAGAAAGTTTATCCAGCCATGATTGTTGTTCTACATACCTGCGCCAACAGGCATCTTCAAGGTCAGTATCATCGCCTTGCCAAATAAAGCATTGATCAAATTCAACAAAGGATAATCCTGAGAGTGGTGCATTTTT